>Ga0187773_10000221_pt1 | contig 24083 bp, 18 predicted proteins | sample 0216_BV02_MP05_1_FD_133133 | JGI IMG/M metagenome (GOLD analysis project Ga0187773, IMG submission 133133) | Tropical peat soil microbial communities from peatlands in Department of Meta, Colombia - 0216_BV02_MP05_10_MG | ecosystem: Environmental > Terrestrial > Soil > Wetlands > Peat | place...
CAATTCTATTGGAGATTCGACTGCCCCGCATCTTACTGGCCGGACTGGTGGGCGGTACGCTGGCGATGGTGGGGGTCGCTCTTCAGGCGCTGCTTCGAAACCCTCTCGCCGACCCGTTCGTAATCGGCATCTCGAGCGGGACGGCCCTGGGCGTCGTCTGTTTTCTTTTAACCGGGTTAAATGTTTCGTTTCTGGGAATGACCGCGTCACCGCTGTTTGGTTTTCTGGGCGGATTAGCGACGCTGTCCTTTCTCTACGGCCTGTCGCGTGTCCACGGTCGAATCTTTGTCCAGACGCTTTTGCTGGGTGGGGTGATCCTCAACGCGATGCTTTCGGCGGTAGTCATGTTCATCACCTATATGGTCGACGCGAACAAGGTGATGGGCATCGTCTACTGGTTGATGGGAAACCTGGGTTCACTCGATTTCAAACCCTTGGCCGTGGTGACCTTGTATGCGGCGGTCGGGACAGCCGTGCTCTTCAAGTCGGCGAGAGGGTTAAACCTGCTGGCCCTCGGGGATGAGACCGCCGTCACGCTGGGTCTGGATGCCGAGCGGACGAAGCGAATCGTCTTTTTCGCCTCCGCGTTGCTGATCGGAGCGGTGGTGTCGGTGAGCGGTCTGATCAGCTTCGTCGGAATTATGATTCCGCACGTCCTGCGGATCCTGATCGGTCCGGATCATCGATTGCTGCTCCCGGCGTCGGTCTTGGGCGGGGGGATTTTCTTAGTGGCGGCGGATACGATCGCCCGATCTCTGATTGCTCCGACCGAAATTCCGGTCGGGGTGATCACGGCGCTTTGCGGCGGACCTTTCTTTCTTTTCCTCCTATGGAGGGGAAGAACGAGATACTCAAATCCATAAATTGAAATCGGAGCATGGTACGAAGATGGCTTCCATTTATACATTACGGAACGTGAGCTTTCGATACGAATCCGAATGGGTCCTTAATGGCATTGACCTGACGATCGATCGGGGAGAAGTCCTGGGACTGATCGGTCCCAACGGATCCGGAAAGACCACTTTGTTGAAGATTCTGGGTCGACATCGAAAACCCGAGACGGGCGGAGTTTGGTTGGAGTCGGAAGATCTTGCAAGGATTTCGCTCAGCACATTGGCCCGGCGAGTGAGCATGGTCCCGCAAGAGTTGCCGGTCGCGTTTCCTTATACCGTTTTGGAAATGGTCCTGATGGGACGTTACCCGCATATGAAAGGGTGGGCCTTTGAAAGCGCGGACGATCATCGGATCGCCCGATCTGCGATGGAACGGATGGGCGTGGACTCCTTCTCTGACCGATTGTTCACCGAGCTGTCGGGCGGAGAAAAACAGCGGGTAATCATCGCCCGCGCACTGGCGCAGCAGGCGGAGGTCCTTCTGTTGGATGAGCCGGCGACATTTCTGGATCTTCACCATCAAGCGGAGATTTACAGATTGCTTGGAGAACTGAATCGGCAGGACCGTATGACGGTGGTGGTGGTTTTACATGACCTAACCATGGCCTCACAGCTCTGCCATAGGTTGCTTTTATTGAATGAAGGACGGGTGTTCCGAGTGGGAACAGCTCCCGAAGTGTTGACCGAAAAAGTTATTGAAGAGGTTTATCACTGCCGAGCGGTGATCGATGCGCATCCGACGACCGGTCAACCAAGAGTCACCGTGATTCCGGATTAGGGTATGGACAGCGTTAAAAAAACTCCTTGGAAGTTTATCACGGTTTCGGTCGGGTTTCATCTACTGATCGGAGGACTGGTTTTCTATATACAATTAAGACCAAGTCCACCGCACTCTGACGTTGCGGTAATGCAGGTCAGCCTGGTGGACCCGGTTGAAATTGCCCCTGCCACAACCAACAGCCCGCAACCGATTCAGGTTCGGCCGAGGTCGTCGATTCATCTCCCGGTAAAACCCGAACCGTTAAGATCATCCGAGACGGTTGCTCCGGAAAGTCAGAATAAAGATACAGCATCGGTAGAGACCCAGACGGCTTACGAGCAAACTGTTCAGGTGCAGCAAGAGGAAGAACTCCCGCCTTCAACCACCGCATCTTTACTTGAATCATCTCAAGCCCGACAGGAGAAGACTGGAGTAGACAGTTCGCGGGCGGATGAATTGACGCGCTTCCTTCAAGATGTCCGGAATCGTCTGGAGCAGGCCAAAAGGTATCCGTGGCTGGCCAGGATTCAGGGTCAAGAAGGAACGGTTCGGGTACAGTTCATGATCGATTTGTCAGGCAAAACGCACGAGATCCGACTACTTGAATCATCCCGATCGAAGATTCTTGACCAGGAAGCGGTCGAGACGGTTAAACGGGTGGGGCGGTTCTCTCATTTGCCCGTTTCATGGAATAAAACAATTCAGGTCAATGTGCCACTTGTTTTTCAATTAAATCCGCCATGAACTTAAACTAAAGGAGGAATTTATAATTTAGAAAACCAGAAGGATTCCGGGAACCCCGTGATTCCGGGTAGAGAATGTCTCTTCCCAGCTCGCAAAGCGAGCGAGAGGGGGAGGCTCCGAAGGCTTTGCCTTTGGAGGGGGCGACGCCAGCCCCTATAAAACGACTCGGAAAAATCGGGGACGGGGCCGCCACTGTGAGCGGGGACGAAGCCTCATGATGCCACTGGTCGAATATTTTGACCCGGCCGGGAAGGCGAGGTGAAGGGCGATCCGCAAGTCAGGAGACCGATCCATTCTGTATTGGCAACTCAACCTTTTCGTCACCAGAAGGAGGTAAAGGATGAAGTTTGTTTGCATGGGAGTATTGACGGTATTATTGCTGAGCAACGGTACGATGGTCTTGGCGCAGGAGGAGGGAGGGGCTGTTGAACTGGGGCCGGTCGTTGTCACGGCGACGAAGACCGAGGTTCCTCTGAATGAAGTCACCAGTTCCGTGACAGTGATTACCGAGCAAGAAATTCAGGAGAAAAAGGCCAAGACGGTTTCGGAAGTGCTTCGGGACGTGCCGGGTCTGGATGTGGCTCAGACCGGCGGTCCTGGTGGAGCCACTTCGGTATTCCTGAGAGGAGGGAACTCGGATTACACGCTGGTCTTGATCGATGGGGTGAGGGTCAACAGTCCCACGACGGGAGCTTTTGATTTTGCCGATCTGACCGTGGATAATATCGAGCGAATCGAGATTGTTCGCGGACCGCAGAGCACTTTATACGGTTCGGATGCCATCGGTGGCGTGATCAATATAATTACAAAACGCGGCGCAGGTACCCCCGCCGTTACCGTTTCGGCCGAAGCCGGGTCGTATCAAAGTTTCCGTGAGTCGGCAGGAGTAACGGGGGCGACACCGCTACTGGATTATTCTTTGTCGGTGGCCCGATTCGATACGAATGGCTTCTCCAGCGCCGATCGACATAACGGGAATTCCGAGAAGGATGGGTATGGTAACACGACGGTTTCCTCCCGATTGGGGATGAACCTGGAAGACAGCGGGCGGCTCGATCTCACAGCGAGATACACGGGTGCCAAGGTCGATCTCGACAACTGCTGTCCCCCCGTAGACGATCCTAATTTTGTTCAGGACAATCACTTTGGACTCATTTCGGCCAGTTACTCGCGGCCGTTGACGGCTTGGTGGAATCAAGAGCTTGTGGTGGCCTATAATACGGACAATCTTGAAACCCGTGATCCGGACCCGGCCGATAGCTTCAATAACTATAAAACCAAAACCGAGGAGCGGCACTTGGATTGGCGGCATCATTTTTCTATCAGCGAGGCTGATCTCCTTACCCTTGGCTATGAGTATGACGGTCAACGGGCAAATAATAAGGGAAGCTTCGACAAAACGATCAGCGATGGTGCGGTCTATGTCCAGAGCCAGCACCAGGTCTCAGATCTTTTTTCTCAACTCGTCGGGGTCAGGGCGGATTATAACAGCCGGTATGGCGATGTCATCACCTACAAGGCCGAGGGGGCGTATCGAGTGCCGGTGACCGGCACGAGGTTCCGTGCGGCCTATGGAACGGGTTTTCATGGCCCCACACTCAACCTCCTGTTCTATCCAGGATTCAGCAATCCCAACCTGAAGCCCGAAACCAGTGAGAACATTGAAGGGGGATTCGAGCAGCCTCTTTTTTCCAACACGGTGAGTTTACGCGCGACCTATTTTCATGCAAATTATAATAATTTAATCGTATCTTCTGCGCCAACGTATATCCCGGAGAACATCGGCCGTGCTACGGCCCAAGGAACTGAACTCGAGATGAATTATAGTCCCCTTAAATCCGTTACGTTGAAAGGGAACTACACCTACACCGGCACTCGGAACGAGGATAACGGCCAGGAGCTTCCTCGTCGGCCGCGTCAAAAGGCCAGCGCGGGGCTGAACGTTAAACCGGCGCCTTCATTTAACCTGCGATTCGATCTTCTTTACGTGGGAAAACGGTTTGATGATATCGCCAACACCCAACCTGTGGGCGCCTATACACTTTTGAATGCCTCCGGGTCGTTCGACCTCACTCGGAATGTGCAGGTCTTTGCCCGAGCGGAAAACCTTTTTAACCGAAAATATGAAGAGGTTTTAGGTTACGGAACGGCCGGGCGCTCGGCTTATGGCGGTCTGAAGGTGACATTCTAGAGACACGCCGGAGCCTCCGGAGACACAACGGTCGACCACTGAATCAACTGCAATCAAACGCCAGATCGTTGAACGGCCGGCCATGGACATGTACTATAATTGCTGCGGTACGTGCCTCGGAGCTCAGGGGCGGACACTGCCGATTCATAGCAGGAGGAAAATGAGAATCACACGGGTCTACACGCGGACGGGCGACAAAGGGAAGACCCGTCTGGCCGGGGGACAAACGATTTCAAAAGATCATCTGCGAATCCAGGCCTACGGGACGGTGGATGAGCTGAACTCGGCGGTCGGTGTGGTGCGTGCCGTTAACCGGCCACTGACAAAGCGGCTTTCCCAGGCACGATCGCTTGAGGCCGAACTCCATCGGATTCAAAACCGTCTCTTCGATATCGGCGGGTTGCTTGCAACGCTGCCCAAAGATCAAAAGCGGTTCAAAAACTTGCCCAGAATCAGTTCCCAAGAAGTGGTGCATCTTGAAAAGCTGATGGACACCTGTCAAAAGGATCTTAAACCGCTCCAAGAATTCGTCTTGCCAACCGGCGGTCCGGTAACCGCTTTCCTCCATCTCGCCCGGACAATCTGCCGTCGGGCCGAGCGACTCTGCGTGCGGTTAAACCGAATGAAAAAGGTCGATCCGGAGGTCCTGAAGTACCTCAACCGTCTGAGCGACTCCTTTTTTGTTCTGGCTCGTTGGATGGGCCATGCACAGCGGGAACCGGAGACGCTTTGGGAGCGTCGTCCGTAATCTCGGTCTTAACCCTCCACCGGGATTCAGGTAAAAAAAGCCGAACATTGCAACACAGCGTCCGTTCCGGTATAATTGTTTTATGGACCTTCCTTGCCCGATCTGTCATAAATCGATGGAATGGACGGACAATCCATATCGACCGTTTTGCTCCGAGCGCTGCCGGCTGATCGATCTGGGGAATTGGGCGACGGAAAGATACCGGATCAAATCGGAGCCAAAGACCGAACAACCCGAGTCCCAGAATCCTGCCGATGCCGAAATTCATCACGGTCAAGAAAGCTGAACAGGAACAACAACAGGCCGCGCGGTATCTGAAAAACTCGCTTGTCTATTCTTCCGCCCTGATCGGCCTGATCTCGCTGTTCCTGGGTTACGGGGGAGTGGTTTATCTGATCTTCAAGAACGGACCCGTACCACAACTTCTAACCGACAGCCTGATTCTGTTGTCGATCGGTCTGGTTGCGGGGCTTGTACAGTCGATCTATCAACATTATCTTTTTAAAACCCATCCGGAATATTTTTCGGACCGGATGCGGCGGGCTGAGCTGAGGCTGTCCCGTCAACTTAAAAAGCTTGGCGAGCCGGTGCGGGTCGAGCATCGGGGGCGTTGGGCCGTTCCCTACCTGTATCTCGTCGCGTGGATCGGTTTCCTGGCTCTGATCGTCCTATATCTTTCAAAACTAAATATCGTCTCGGTTGTTTTTCTCCCGCTCGCGGGTTTCTTCAATGCGAGGTTTTTTTATTTAAAACGTTTTGTCAAAAAATAGCCTTGCCAAATCTTGTTCGTTTGTACTGTTCCATGTCGTGCCCGTGAATCTTCGAATCCGGAGTTAATATAATGCCTCACCTTCAATTTCTCCAGGATTTGGTGGTCATTTTCGGGTTCTCGATCATCGTCGTCCTGATTTTCCAGCGAATTCATCTTCCCTCCATCATCGGATTTCTAATTGCCGGCACGATCGTGGGCCCTTACGGCCTAAACCTGATTGATGATGTGGCGCAGGTTCATGTCTTGGCCGAGGTCGGTGTTGTGATGCTTCTGTTTACAATCGGCCTGGAATTTTCGCTCACACGTCTGTCGCAGGTCCGCGCCTTTGCCCTGACAGGGGGGGCGCTTCAGGTGGGCCTGACGATCATCCTTGCGACCGGTGTCTTTCTGGGGCTTCGAGAATCCTGGAAGACCGGAATCTTCTGGGGATTCCTGCTTGCGTTGAGCAGCACTGCAATCGTCCTGAAAATTTTAATGGATCGAAACGAACTGGACGCGCCGCACGGCCGGCTTTCGCTCGGAATTCTGATCTTTCAGGATCTCGTCGTGGTACCGATGATGCTGGTGACGCCTTTTCTGGGAAACGGGAATAGGAGTCCGGGATCGACCGGGCTGATCCTGTTCGCATTAGTCAAACTGGCACTCTTGTTGGGCGGCCTTCTGTTGGCGGCTCGATGGGTCGCTCCGAAACTGCTAATGTGGGTCGTCCGGACCCGTAGCCGGGAGATTTTTGTCATCGCCGTGATTCTGATTTGTCTCGGAATCGCATGGTTGACCTCCCAAATCGGCCTCACGCTCGCCATCGGGGCATTCATCGCCGGGCTGGTGATCTCGGAATCGGAGTACGGCCACCAGGCGCTGGCCGAAGTTGTGCCATTTCGAGATAGTTTTAACGGTTTATTTTTCGTCTCGATTGGGATGCTGCTCGACCTGAGGCTTCTGGTGAATCAGCCGTTCCTGATACTGGGAACGGCCGCGGGCGTCATGTTTCTAAAAGGTCTGATCACGGGCGGAGTAACTCTGGCCATGGGTTACCCCGTGCGTGTCGCGGCCTTGGTCGGCCTCGCGCTTCTTCAGGTCGGGGAATTCTCCTTCGTGTTGGCCCAATTCGGTCAGGACCAGGGTGTGCTGGGAGAGCAACCCTATCAGCTTTTTCTTGCGATCTCGATTCTGAGCATGATCGCCACGCCTTTTATCATCCAACTGGGACCGCCGCTTTCTGATCGGGCCGCATCCTTCCAACCCCTCAGGCGATTGTTCGGCACCCGGCAACTGACCGAGCTTCAGCCGAAAAATCTGGAGCTAAAGGACCACGTGATTATCGCCGGATACGGATTCAACGGACAGAATCTTTCGAGAACGTTGAAGGAAGCCGGGCTTCAGCATGTTGTGGTCGATATACACGGGGATCTGGTTCGATTAGGTCGTGCTCAAAACATCCCGATTTACTTCGGGGACGTCACACGACCCGAAGTTCTCCACCACTTGCGAATCGACGCGGCCAAGATTTTAGTATTGGCTGTTTCGGATCCGTTCGCGCTGCGCCGAGCGTTGCGTGTCGCCCGGCATGCGAATCCGTCGATTCAGATCGTGGCCCGATCCCGATACGTGCGGGATCTGGATGAGCTGTTTCAGTTGGGTGCGAACGATGTCGTGCCGGAGGAACTGGAAAGCTCGGCGGAGATCGCAGGAATTGTTCTTAAACAGTATCGGGTTCCTCCCGGACAGATCACGCGGAAGCAGGACGAAATCCGACGGGAAGGTTACTCGAGCCTGTCCCGCGCCGCGATACAGCCGATTATCACGAGAGAGATTCTCCCGCCCGAGATCGAGGTGTTCCGCCATCGTCTTGTGCCCGATTCGCCGGCTGTCGGGAAAAGTTTGGCCCAACTGGGACTGCCGGTTCGAACCGGGGCGATTATTGTGGCTGTGATTCGTGGAGAGGAGACGCGGTCCAATCCCGGAGGATCGTTTGTCCTGGAACCGGAAGACGTTCTGGTGCTGGCCGGGGTTCAGGACGTGATCCGGCAGGCGATCATCTATCTGGATGAAGGAGACCACGGCCGCGCGGCTTCGCCGGGCCCCGACGAAATAAACCCGGCTCCATTGGGGTAGCCGGTTCCGAGATTTAGCTTCCGTCAATTTTCCCAGATCTCGCGTCACCATAAACCGTGATGGCATTACTGCCGAATTCCAAGGTAAAGGTAGACTCCGGTCGCAAGAAAAAGCAGGTTGGCCAGGCTGCTGGCCAAGAGCGACGGTATCAATCCGGCGTGGCCCAGCGAAAGCGAGATGGAATGGACGATCCAGTAACAACTGCCGATCAATAAACTGATGCCGACGCCCCGGGCGACCCCGCGAGACCTGGTTTCCACCAGACCAAATGGAATCGCCACCAACGCCATCACGAAATTAACGAACGGAAGTGAGATTTTGTTATAAAGATCGACACGGTAACGCTTGACGTCGTAGCCGTCTTTATCCAGGCGGTTGATATATTTTTTGAGCTCGTCAAATCTCATCTTATCCGTGTCGATATCAAGGCCTTTGAATTCCTGCGGTTTCCTTTGAAACGTGGCCGCCTGCTTTTCGAAAACATTTACAGTCATCTTCCCATCCTCAGAAAATTCAAGCGCCTGACCTTGATACATGATCCAAGATCCATTTTCGTATTGGACCTGTTTGGCCCGGATGCGTTCTTCCAATGTGAAGTCGTCTCGAAGCTTGTAGAGGGTTACATCGTGCAGCACGCGGTTGATCGGGTCGACCAAGCCAATGTTGAGGAAGTTGTGACGTCCGTCCCGAATCCAGATCTGACTTTGACCGTAATAAGCCTGTTCTCGAAACTTCTTGATTTTCACAAAGCGAACAAAATCGGTTTTTTGCCTGGTGAGGGGAATGAAGGAAAGATTTCCAAAACCGAGAAGAAGACTCAGGGCGAGTGCGAGGATGAGTAAAGGTGATGTCGCGTAAAGCAGACTGATCCCGTTGCTTTTTAGGGCAACGATCTCATTGTTTCTGGACTGAAGTCCCAGGAGGATCAGCGTCGAAACCAAGACGGCGATCGGTGCCACATCAAACACGGTTCTCGGGATTTTAAGACCGAAGTAAATAAGAATCAACCGGAATGACGCATCTTCTTGGATGAGGTGTCCGATCTTGCCAAAAAAATCGATGGTGATGTATACGAGGACCAGTGTCGCCAGGCAGAGGAACAGGATTTTAACATACTCCCGAAATATATATTTGAGCAAAATAGGCAAAACTATCTCCGTTGTTGGCCGCTTCCGTTCATCGTCCGCCTGGTCGAAGTGATTGAATCACTGTCCCCCGGCTGGATCCCACAACAAAAAAGATCGCGAGGGAAGTCATGAGCATATTGGGCAACCAAGCCGCGACCAAGGGAGCCAACAGGAGTGAGGAGACCAGAAAATCCGAAACGATCATGAATAGATAATAAAGCAACGCCGTGGCGATTCCAAGTGCAAATCCTCCGAGACGACCGCCTTGTTTGATGACCAGTCCGAGAGGAATTCCGACCATCCCGAAGATCAGACAAGAGAAAGGAAAGGAATAAGTCTTATAATACTCCTCAAGTGTTCTTAGTTCGCTGCGGTCCAGGGGTTGGGAAGATGCCAATTTCCTCTTGATTAGATGGATTCTCATAGTGGGATCGGTATCCTCGGATGAACGTTTGACGGCGGCCGCCAGATCGAGTTTAAATTCATATTTCTTAAATGTGATCCATTGATATCGGGGAGGATCCCCGTTTTCGCGATGCTGGCTGCCGTTGAGTAGTCGAAGGCCGACAAGATCCGATGCGGGATCGCTTAGTATCATTCCTTCCTGTGCCATGATCAATACCGGCTGAGCTGGATCCCTGAGGTCGTAAATAAGGATACCTTTAAGCTGTGTGGGTGTTGGCATTTCATCTACGTAAATCATCATATTGTCCAACGGCTCGTTAAAAATCCCAGGTTCCAGTCCCAAGGAGAACTCCTGTTTCAGAAGATCCATGGCAGCTCTCTTCAAGGAGTACCCGACCCAGGGTTGACCCCACGCCGATAGACTGAAGGTCATTGCGAAAGTTAGGATCGAGAAAACGGTGACCGGAACGGCTAAACGAGCCAGGCTGATACCACCGGCCATCAACGCTGTAATTTCATGATCAGCCATCAATCGTGAAAAACTGATAATCGTTGCAATCAATACACCCATGGGAATGGCGATGACCAAAAAGGTCGGCAGGAGAAAGATAAAAATTCGGCCTGCTGTCCAAAGAGAGACTCCCTTGTTGATGAGCAGTTCGGTCAATTGCACTGTTTGTTCGATCAGGAGGATCATCATCAACGCCGACAGGGTGAGCCCAAACGGGACCGCAAGCTCAAGAAAGATGTACCGATCGAGAAGCTTCCACATAAGTCTTTTATAACGAAATTGTATTGAATTGTAAAGATGATACACATGATCATTATCTGAAGGGATGCAGGCAGTTGGAAAAAAATCTTGACAAGGATGAATGACTGTGTTACTTATGACCCTGTTGTTCGGAATTCCATTGAACGCGCCGCTATCTTCTGTGGAAGAAAATGACTCGAGGCATCAACAAAACCGCGGGGAACCGTTACCCGCGGTTTTTTTATTTTACGGTTTAGTTGATTAAATTTATGGCTGTTTTATAAAGAAAGGGGGGTGTTGTGAGAAGCAAAGGCACGGTGAAGTGGTTCAATGATCGGAAAGGATTTGGGTTCATCAAGTTGGATGATGGTAAAGATGTTTTTGTGCATTACTCCGCCTTGCAAGGGGATGGATTCAAGACTTTAAAGGAAGGCGAGGCGGTTGAATTTGACGTTGTGGATGGCGCTAAGGGGCCACAGGCCGCAAACGTGGTCCGGCTTTCCCCCTAGTTTGAATCCACTTCTTTCAGGAAGACAAATAGTTTACTTTTGTAGACTGTTACAGCAAATCTAGGGATTCTGAGCCTCAGGATCTCCATAAGCCCATCTTCGTTAAAAAATAAATATTCAGTCCTCTAAAAGGCCCATTTTCTTTAGGCGAATGGACCTTTTCCTAGTTTGACAACCACACTAACATCTGGTATTTTTTAAAAAAAGTGACACTAGGGGTTTACATTGGCTGATAAAGCGACGATCGTGCAGAATGCCCAACGCTATATGGCGAAGGGCCAGCTCGATAAAGCTATTGATGAATGGCAGAAGCTGATTTCTGAATCGCCAAACGATGGCAATATTTTCAATACGATTGGAGATCTTCTACTTAAAAAGAACGACATTAATAAAGCGGTTGATTCCTACCTAAAGGGTGCCGAGGTTTTTCGCTCTGCCGGTTTTGCACTTAAAACCATTGCAATCTACAAAAAACTGATCAAACTCGTTCCCCAACGTTTGGATATCCTTGTTAAACTAGGTGATCTCAACGCCGAACGCGGTCTGGTCGGTAATGCCGTTGAAGACTATTTGTTGGCCGCCAAACAATTCATTCAGGAAGGGGATGTCAGGGAGTGTCTAGAAGTCTATAGAAAGATAGCTAATCTAGACCCTACAAATACCGGAATTCGGTTAAAGTTAGCGGACCTCTGTTTAAAGGAAGGGATGCAACAAGACGCCATTGACGAATATTTAAAAGTGGCTGAATCCTATCGCAATAATAAGAAACTTAGCGAGGCGGATGATCTTTGTCAGCGAATTCTGAAGTTGGACCCCAAAAATGAAGTAGCCCGTAAACAGATGGGTGCAACCGCCGCACCCCAAGCGGCTCCTCCGGAATCGAGTCCAATTACATCTGAACCTTCTCCGGTTACAAAGGAGCAACTGCTTACACAGATTGACGGGTATATAGAAAGCAATCAGTTTGACGAAGCTCGTAAGCTCCTGGGGCAATTCACTCAGCAAGATCCGGATGACCCCGTGGGTTCTCATAAACTCGGAATAGTCATTATAAAGACGGGAAATAAGGACGATGGTTTCAACTTGATCAGGAAGGCAGCTCAGCAATACATGAGCCGGAGCGAGTACGGCCAGGCCTGTAAACTGATGAAGGATTTTATTGAAACTGATCCAGATCGAGTTGACGCACATCTAATGCTTGCGGAGGCCTATGATCGCGGAGGCAACCCCCATCTAGCCGTTTCGGCGTACGCTCGTGTTATTGATGATTCTCTAGCTTTGGGGGAGACGGCCCGGGCCAAAGAATTGTATATTAAGATCAAAGGGCTTGATGCTCTGCACCGCGATGTGCGACGGTTACGTCACACATTTGAAACAGCGGAACCCTCTCAACCCCGGACCACTCTAGCAGAAACAGTCCATCTTCCTGAAAGTCCTGCGGCACCGCATTCTGGAGAGTCTCAGGAGGCTGTCCAGATGGTGTCACACTCCGAGGCCGATGCTCCTTCTGTCGAACCGGCTCCGATTGTCGACCCGGCCGTGCTTCAAAGCCTCTTCACAGAGGCCGAGGTTTATATAAAATACGGGTTGTCGACAAAAGCGATTGAACAATTACAGCAAATCCTCGCGATGGATCCTGAAAATGAAGCGGCCCACCAGCAACTTAAGGAAATATATAAGAATGAAGGAACGACCGAGAAGGCCATGGAGGAATGTTTACATTTAATAAAAATTTACAAAAAGGCGGGAGACTCGGACCGCGAGGCCGCCATCCTGGAAGAGGCGAAGAGCATTGACCCGGATAATCCGAGAATTCGTGAAGCAACGGATTTGGCTCCGATTCTGGATAGCGGACGCATGAAGGCAATTCTGGCCGATCCGCCGGCCGAGGCCGTAGCCATGGCACGTTCGTCTGAAATGGATACCCCGGCGCCAAATGCCGACCCTCTTCTTCAATCCGAAATCCAGACCCCATCCTTCCACAAACAGGAAGATGTGGCTGAACAGATGGCCGAAGCGGATTTCTATCAGCAGCAGGGTCTCCGGGATGAAGCCAAAAAAATGTATGAATCCATTCTAGCGCGTCAACCGGACCTTCCACCCGCCAAGGAGAAACTGGAAGCCATTGCGGCGGAAGAGAACATCGAAAAGGGGATGAAAGCCCAAAAGGCGCAAGGTGATACTGTGGAGGTCCATCCTGATGTCGAATCTCCACCGAAACCTAAATTGGAAACACCGCGGCCTGCTCAAAAAACAAGGGAGACTAAGCCGGCCAAATCGAAGTCTGTTGATGAGAGTCGGTTGGATGAAGAGCTGGAAAAGTCCTTTGCGCCGTTCATGAGCACTGAAGCGAATGAATCGGTCGTGGAGTCATTGGAAACCGGTAGTCGTTCCTCGAAAGAAGTGGAAGAAACGATCAATCTACAATCACACTTAAAAGAAAACGCAGGATCAGAGAAGAAACCCAAAGAAAAAGTGTTACGTTCAAAGGAGTCCAAAGAAAATAAAGAGGAATATGTTGATCTATCAGGTATTTTTGATGATAAAGCTAAAGTAAAATTAGAGAAGAACTCATCGGCCGAACTTCACGATGAGAGGACTGTCAGCGAACAGTTGGACAGCATCTTCGCGGAGTTTCAAAAAGACGTCGTTCAGGTAGACGATATCGATTTTGAAACCCATTATAATTTGGGAATCGCTTATAAAGAAATGGGGCTTCTCAACGAAGCGATGATCGAATTTAAACAGGCCATGAACGGTCCGGAACGCTTCATTGATTCATGCAACATGCTGGCCGCCTGCCATCAGGAGAGCGGGAATCATCAGGAAGCGATCAAGCTTTTGGAACGCGCCCTTTCGGATCCTCGTTGCGATGAAGCTCAAGGCCATTGGCTGCGGTATGACCTGGCCTCTCTATATGAGAAAGAATCACGCCCTGAAGAGGCCTTAAAGATGTTCAGTAAAATAGCCGCGGCCGATCGAAACTTTAAAGATGTGATTCAGCGGATTGAAGATCTTGAACGTCAGCTGGGAAAAACACGACGAAAGACATCGGCAGCATCAGCCGCTCATGCGGAAGAGGATGAAGATTTAGATATCATGATGGATCGAATCTTCGGCGAGTCAACTCCGGCGGCCAAGACCCAACACGGCAAGGCGATTGATCAGGAAAGTTCAAAAGAGGATGTCAGGAAGAAAGATCGTATATCTTATTTATAGAGGATCACGTCGCCCCTTCCATCGGCGAAGCGTCTCTACTGAACTCTCCGATTTTCGGATGGAGCCTCCCCCCTCAAACTCCCTTTGCTGGCTGGGGATTGATTTTAAAGAAAGCGGCCCACGATGAGCTATCTTGAACATTACAATCTCAAAGAAGAACCTTTCTCGAATTCGATCGACAGTCGGTTCTATTACAACAGCAAACCGCACGCCGAGGCCCTGATCCGACTCAAATACGCCGCAGAGCAACGGAAAGGTCTGGCATTGCTGGTCGGGGATGTCGGTGCCGGAAAGACCACCTTGGCCCGTCGGCTTCTGGATGAATTGGACGAAAGTAGTTACGAGTCGGCCCTTCTGATCGTCATTCACAGTTCGATCACTTCCGAATGGCTTCTACGGAAGATTTCGGTTCAGTTGGGCGTTCAGAAGCCGGCCGATGGAAAGACCGATCTTCTCGGACAGTTATACAACCGACTGGCCGAGATCCATGATAAAAAGAAAAAAGCCGTTGTTCTGATTGACGAGGCCCAGATGCTTCAGACCCGGGAGGTGATGGAAGAGTTCCGGGGTATACTGAACATCGAATTGGACGGTCACAAATTGATCACTTTTATCTTATTTGGGCTACCGGAGGTGGATCAACATCTGGCGCTGGATGAACCGCTGAGACAACGGGTAGCCATCCGGTATCATCTTCAGGCCTTTACGGAAGATTCCTCTGAAGATTATGTGAAATACCGTCTCCAGATTGCCGGCGGCAAAAAGGAAATATTCACTAAATCGGCCTACTCGGCAATTCATCAATACGCCAAGGGGATCCCCCGCCTGATTAACACCGTCTGTGACAATGCCCTGCTCGAAGGTTATCTTCGAAAGAAAGACCGGATCGATCATGACATGATCCGTGAAATTGCAGTGGATCTGAAACTTGCGGAGACATAATAAGCCCTGCCGATCGGCTATGAGCGGATCGCGTTGGGTGCCGGCTTTCCAGTCAGGACCGCTTGAATATTCTCGATCACCATCCATCCCATTCGGATGCGGGTCTCAACCGTGGCACTGCCGAGATGGGGGAGCAGCACGACATTCGGAAGAGTCCGCAGACCTTTTTGAACGGTGGGTTCCTCCTCAAAAACATCAAGCCCGGCCCCGGAGATTTTCCCGGTCTTTAATGCTTTCACCAGCGCTTTCTCATCCACCACAGGTCCTCTCGCTGTATTGATAAGCAGTGCCGTGCGTTTCATGCCGTCGAATGCCCGACGATCAATCAAATGCCGGGTTTCACAGGTCAGCGGAACATGCAAGCTAAGAATGTCAGCGGCCGCGAGTAAACGCCGGAGCGGCCGGTAAGAAGCGCGAAATTTATTCTCGACTCGATGCGGCAGACGCTGGCGGTTGTGATAGATCAGGCGCATTCCAAAACCGACGGCCCTCCGGGCGACGGCTTGTCCGATCCGCCCCATGCCGATAATCCCCAAAACCTTCCCGGAGACCTCCGTTCCAAGGAGTTGGGTGGGACTCCAACCTGTCCACCGACCGGTTCGGGTGAGTCGATCGCCTTCCACCACGCGCCGCGCAAGGCTCAAAATCAACGACCAGGTCAAATCGGCCGTGGCCTCTGTAAGGACGCCGGGAGTGTTTGTTACAACAATTTCCCGGGCGGCGGCGGTTTCCAGGTCGATGTTATTGTAGCCGACGGCATAATTCGCAATGATCGATAATCGGGGGTTGCTGTCGATGACCTCCGCATCGACGGGGTCCGACAACATCGAGATCAGCGCCAATCTCCCTCGCATACCGCGCATCAGTTCCGGTTTTGTGATCGGCCGGTCGTGGAGGTTGAATTTTAAATCAAACATCGATTTCAGCCGATGCATGACGGGACTTGGCAGGGCACGTGTAAGAAATACGCCGGGTTTCATGAATTCCCTCCGAATAGTATTTTGACACGTCATCATATATAATGAAATCCGGATTTTCAATCTTTGTGATGTTGACTGGACAAATATGATCCGCAGGATCGCCGCGATAGTTTTGATTCTGTGCGCAACAGCGTTGTGGGTTCTGGCATCGGCTCGTCCTCCTCATCCCTGGGATGAGTCGACTTTCCGGATGACGCTTTCCAATGAGCCGCCGACGCTCGACTGGAATCTCGCTACAGACAGTGTTTCGTTCGATGTTCTGATTAACTTGATGGAAGGACTCACGGAGTACGACGAACACCTCCGGCCCCGCCCGGCCGTGGCCCGTTCCTGGGAGGTCTCGTCCGACGGCCGGACTTATCTCTTTCACCTTCGCGAGGACGCGCGTTGGAGCGACGGGAAGCCCGTCACGGCCGGAGATTTTGAGTATTCCTGGAAAAGACTTTTAGATCCAAAAACCGCCGCGGAATATGCGTATTTCCTATACGACATCGAGGGGGCGGAAGACTACAACACCGGCAAGACGGATCGTCCGGAATCGGTCGGGGTCCGCGCGCTGGACAACCGGACGCTTCAGGTCCGGTTGAGAAAACCGATCGTTTTTTTTCCGAGCATTGTTACGTTTATGGTCACCTATCCGATGCGCCGCGACATCGTCGAGAAATTCGGCGAGCGGTGGACCGAGCCGGGTTCGATCGTCACCGACGGCCCTTTTGTGCTGGACGAATGGCGGCATGAGTACAAACTGTCGTTGCGTCCGAATCCTTATTACTACGGAACCCGACCTGCGCTGGACCGGGTGGTGATGTTCGTGGTCAACGAAACCACGACCGCGCTGACCCTCTATGAGACCGGGGATCTGGAAATGGCGACACTGCCGCCCGAAGCGATGTCGGTCTACCGGGGAAAGCCCGAGTATTTTACGGCTCCGATTCTTCGGGGATACTATTACGGCTTTAATGTTTTAAAACCTCCTTTCACGGATCCTCGGGTTCGTCGTGCTTTCTCGATGGCGATCGATCGAAAAGAATTTCCGGCGATCTTAAAACGAGGCGAGATCCCGGCCTCCTTTTGGGTTCCACCCGGCATGCCCTATTTTAATTCCGCGATCGGCCTGCCGTTCGACCCAGATACCGCGAGAGGACTGCTGGCCGAGGCGGGTTTTCCCGGCGGCCGCGGTTTTCCGGCCGTCACGGCGTCCTTCAATACCAGTCCGGAAAACAGTCTGATCGCCGAAAACCTTCAGGCCCAATGGAAACGGAATCTGGGTGTCCAGGTCCTGCTGGACAATCAGGAGTGGAAAGTCTATCTCAAGCGCCTTCAGACCGACCCGCCGCCGCTGTTCCGCCTGGGGTGGGGCGCCGACTATCCCGATCCTGATAATTTTCTGAACCTGTTCACCTCGACGAGCGGAAACAACCGGACCCGATGGAAAAATAACCGATACGATGAGCTGATCCGGTCGGCCGCGGCTGATCCGAACCCTCTCCGACGACAAAAAGCCTACGATGAGGCTCAACGGATTCTGCTTGAAAAGGATTCGGCGATCATGCCCCTTTTTGTCGCCACTCAGAACTGGGTGATCAAGCCTTACGTCCGGGGGCTTCGGATCAATGCCCTGGAACTGCTCGAACTGAAGAACGTCCGTCTGGAGAAATCATGATCGGCTACATCCTTAGGAGATTGGGCTGGGGAATTCCGGTGTTATGGTTGGTCGCCACGGCGACGTTTGTTTTGATGCACATCGTCCCCGGTGGACCGTTCGATCAGGAAAAATCGTTGCCGCCCGAAATCCGGGCGAACGTCGATGCGAAATACCACCTGGATCGGCCCGTTTTGACACAGTACTATTTTTATCTCGGAGACCTCCTTCGGGGAGATTTAGGGCCCTCGTATAAATACCTTGGTCGGAACGTCAACGACATGATCCGGGAGACCTTTCCGGTTTCGATGCAACTCGGCCTTTGGGCCGTTTTGATCTCGGTGGTTCTGGGCATAGGGGCCGGGGTCGTTGCGGCCGCTCGGCCCCTTTCCTGGATGGATCATACCGGGATGTTTCTTGCCACGGCAGGAATCTCTCTCCCGAGTTTTGTCATCGGGACTTTTCTGATCCTCATCTTCAGTTACCGGCTTCATTTGTTTCCCGCGGCGCTCTGGGAGGGATGGCGGTACACCGTCCTTCCTGCCGTCACCCTGGCGTTGCTTCCGATGGCCTATATCGCGAGATTGACCCGGTCGAGTCTTTTGGAAGTCCTCCATAAAGATTTCATTCGGACTGTACGAGCCAAGGGATTCGGCGAACGGCAGGTGCTTCTTAAACATGCGTTGAAGAATTCGATCACACCGGTAGTATCATTCCTTGGTCCGTTGACGGCGACGCTGGTCACAGGGTCTTTTGTAGTTGAATTTATATTTTCCGTTCCGGGAATGGGGCGGTATTTTATCACGGCCGTGACGAACCGGGATTACCCTTTGATCATGGGGGTAACGCTGGTCTATGCCGTGCTGATTGTGGTGGCGAACATCTTGGTTGACCTGGTTTATATCTGGCTCGATCCAAGGATGCGGATTAAAAACGATTCGTAGGGGCAGGGCTTACCCTGCCCGTTAAAAAGGGCGCAGCAAGCAGCGCCCCTACAAAACAGATAACGCGATGCGTTTCATTCAATCCCATCCCAACATTATTATCAGCGGCGGATTTATTTTAATCGTTTGCTTCGCGGCGCTAACTGCTCCATGGCTGGCACCCTATCCGTTCGATCAGCAGGATACCCATTCCATTCTTCAGGGTCCGGGTGCACAACACTGGATGGGGACGGACCGTCTCGGAAGGGATCTTTTCTCCCGATTGCTTTACGGAGCGCGTATGTCGATGGCGGTAGGAATCTTCACGGCACTTTTTGCCGTCCTATTTGGCACGATTTACGGCGCCGTGTCGGGCTATATGGGAGGAAGAGCAGATAATATTCTTATGCGTATTGTCGATCTGGTCTATTCGCTTCCGGACCTGTTGCTGATCATTCTAATCACCGTGACGATCGGGCGGGGAGTTCTGGGAATCTTTCTGGCCTTAAGCCTCGTGAGTTGGGTGACGGTGGCGCGAATCATTCGCGGCGAGGTGTTGAAGCTTCGGGAGTTCAGCTATGTGGAGGCCGCTCGCGCCGTGGGTGCGCCGCATCACCGCATCCTGTTTTTTCATATTCTTCCGAACACGCTGGGTGTGTTGATCGTCACATTAACCTTTCGCATTCCGGCCGCGATCCTTGCCGAATCCACCTTGAGCTTCATCGGCCTCGGAATCGCGCCACCGTTCGCGAGCTGGGGCAGCATGGCGAACGAAGGCTGGAGCGCGATGAAGTTCTATCCCCATTTGATTCTGTTTCCGAGCCTGGTCCTTTTTCTAACGATGGTAGCCTTTAACGTCCTGGGCGATGCCCTCCGCGACGCCCTCGATCCGGAGCACCGTCAGAGGTCCGCATAAAATGGGTGGAAGCCCTATCAATTCGTCCTTGAATTCACGCCGGCTATCTGATATTCTACCGACACTTTTCTAGTGGTAATAAGGAGCAAACGTGGCGACACCTTTGGCCGAGCGATACAAGCGTGTAACGTTTAAAACAGTCCCGGTCTATCTGGCCTTAATCCTCCTGATCATTTTCGCCCGACCAACTCTGAACGGCTTGATCGCGGGTCTCCTGATTGTTCTGGTCGGAGAAGCGTTGCGGGTTTGGGCCGCGGGACACTTAAAAAAGACGAAGGAGGTAACGACAACCGGACCGTACGCTTATGTGAAGAATCCGCTCTATCTCGGAACACTCTTGATTCTGATCGGATTCTGTCTCATGGCCCAGAACTTCTATCTCCTCGTCATTGGGCTGGCGGTTTTTTTTATTTACTACGCCCCGTTTAAGAAAAAGCGGGAAGGAGACCGGTTGCGCGAGCATTTCGGTCAGGCGTGGGATGACTATGACAGGGCCGTTCCGGATTATTTCCCAAGCCTTCACCCTTACGCGAAGCGGGGAACCGGACGGTGGGACTCGAGATGGTTTTATGAGAACAGCGAGGACGGGACGGCGCTGGCGGTCGTTCTGGGAATCCTTGCTATCGGATTGCGGTTCTGGTTCAGTTTAAGATAGAATGAATAGTCGGAGAGGATGACATGAAGATTCAAAGGGCCTTGATCAGTGTGTCGAATAAAGAAGGCGTGGTCGAATTGGCCAAGGAGCTGTCGGCGATGGGGGTTGAAATCCTGTCGACTGGCGGGACGGCCAAGACCTTAAAAGAGGCCGGTATTCCGGTCAAGGATGTGGCCGATTTCACCGGGTTTCCGGAAATGCTGGACGGCCGAGTCAAGACACTCCATCCCAAGATCCACGGCGGACTTTTGGCGAAACGGGACGATGCGACGCATATGGCCCAGATGAAACAGCAAGGCCTGGAGCCGATCGATCTCGTTGCGGTAAACCTCTATCCGTTCGAATCGACCGTGGCCAAGCCGAACGTCCGTTTCGAGGAAGCGATCGAGAACATCGATATCGGCGGCCCGGCGATGTTGCGCTCATCGGCCAAAAACTTCGAGCATGTGACCGTCATCGTGGACCCACGAGATTATCCGAAGGTATTGGAAGAACTCCGAACCAACAACGGAGCGATCTCTCGAGAAACACGTCTGACTCTTGCGAAAAAAGTCTTCAACCACACCGCACGCTACGATAGCGTGATCTCCTCCTATCTTGAAAACCGCACAAAGGAAGCGGATCGCGTGCGCTTTCCGAGCATCTTCACGCTGCAGTTTGAGAAAGTGGAGGATCTGCGTTACGGAGAGAACCCGCACCAGCAGGCGGCTTTCTATCGCGAGTTCCATCTCACTGAGCCATCCGTGTCGATGGCCAAACAGCTGCATGGAAAGGCGATGTCCTTCAATAATTTTCTGGACGCCAACGCCGGCCTCGAGCTGGTGAAGGAGTTTGATGAGACGGCGGCCGTGATCATCAAACACAACAATCCGTGCGGGGCGGCGACGGGAGAGACGCTGCTCGAAGCCTATACAAAGGCTCGATCCACCGATCCGATCTCGGCGTTTGGCGGGGTAATCGCTTTCAACCGCCCGGTCGATGTAGAAACGGCGGAAGAGATCGCAAAAATGTTCGTCGAGATTGTGATCGCCCCCGGCTTTGAACGTGGCGCCCTGGACGTGTTTAAAAAGAAGAAGGACCTTCGATTGTTGGATGTCGGCCCCGATTTGAAAGTGACATGGGAGCGGCGGGGCGAAATGGACATCAAACGGGTGGTCGGTGGATTGATTTTGCAAGACCGAGACTTGGGCCGGATCGAGGATTTAAGAAAGCTCAAGGTCGTGACGAAACGCAAACCCACGGATGAGGAATATGAAGCCATGGCCTTTGCCTGGATCGTCTGTAAGCATGTCAAGTCCAACGCGATCGTTTATGCGAGACCGGGCCAGACCGTCGGAATCGGGGCGGGTCAGATGAGCCGGGTCGATTCGGTGAAAATTGCAATGATGAAGGCCCAATCCTCGCTGGCCGGAACCGTCATGGCCTCGGATGCCTTCTTTCCTTTTCGGGACGGTCTGGATGAAGCCGCGAAAGCGGGCGTCAGGGCGGTCATCCAGCCCGGGGGGTCGATCAAGGACGAGGAAGTGATCCGAGCCGCCGATGAACATAATATGGCGATGGTGATGACCGGCGTGCGGCATTTCAGACATTAGGTTTTCCTGTTTTTCAGTGATCCTCGCGCGATTTCGTAAGGGCAACCCCCTGTGGTTGCCCGTTCAGATGGCAGGCACGGAGGCCTGCCTCTACAACGGGACACCCTGTAATTTCATCCATGAAAATCCTCGTTATTGGCAGCGGCGGTCGGGAGCATGCCCTGGTTTGGAAGTTGGCCCAAAGCCCTAGGGTGGATGCGCTCTACTGTGCTCCCGGCAATCCCGGGATCGCTCGCCATGCACGTTGTGTCCCCATCAAGGCCGAGGATATAAACGGCCTCTTTGATTTTGCAAAAAGCGAAGCGGTGAATCTGACGGTCGTGGGGCCGGAGGGACCGCTGACGATGGGAATCGCGAATCGCTTTCGAGAAGCCGGCCTCCGGATTGTCGGGCCGTCCAGAGATGCGGCGGAGATTGAATTCAGCAAAGCCTTCTCAAAATCTTTCATGCAACGCCATCGTATTCCCACCGCCGAGGCCCGAATTTTTCGCGAACCGGATCCGGCCGTCCAATATGCCAAAAAGCACGGGGGCCCGCTTGTGGTAAAAGTGGACGGGCTTGCGGCGGGCAAAGGTGTTATCATTGCGAAGAATGAGACCGAGGCGATCCGCGCGATCGATCTGATCATGCGCCGTAAAACATTCGGCGAAGCCGGAAATCAGATTCTGTTGGAGGACCGATTGGAAGGCGAAGAGGTGTCCTTTCTGGTTTTTACGGACGGGAAGGAGATCGTCCCGATGGTGACGTCGCAGGATCATAAGCGTGTCTTTGATCAAGATCAGGGTCCGAACACGGGCGGGATGGGCGCCTTTTCACCCGCGCCCATTCTCTCAGAAAATCTTCAGGAACGGATCCTTCATGAAATTGTACGACCCACAATCGATGGTCTAGCCCGGGAAGGGAGACCGTATCAAGGGATATTGTATACGGGTCTGATGCTTACCCAAAACGGTCCGAAGGTTTTGGAGTACAATGCACGATTTGGCGATCCGGAGACGCAGGTGATCCTGACACGACTGGAGAGCGACTTGGTCGAGATATTTGAGGCGTTGACGATCGGAACCTTGGATCGCATCCGGGTTCGGTGGAGTCCAAATGTTTCGGTTTGCGTAGTTCTCACTGCAAAAGGGTATCCGGCGACCTATGAATCCGGTCAACCCATCCGGGGAATCGAACAAGCCGAGGCCAAAGACGGCGTGGTGGTTTTCCATGCCGGAACCCTTCTTCGGGATGGAGATTTGGTGACGGCAGGCGGGCGAGTATTGGGCGTCACGGCCAGCGGACGCGATTTTCAGCAGGCTCGGAATCTTGCGTATGAGGCGGTGAGTCGAATCCGGTTTGAAGGGATGCATTGCCGGATGGATATCGGTCTCAAGGCGATCAGGGCGACAGGAGGATGACATGACGTTACCGGACAGACCCTTCCTGAGTGTGGTGGTTCCGGTCTATAATGAAGAGGCCGTATTGCACGAATTTTACAAGCGGCTTCATGCGGCTCTAAAAGAGCTACGCGGACTTTCGGGTACGGAGATCATTTTTGTAGATGATGGAAGTCATGACGGCACGCCGAAGATTCTGTCTGAACTGGTTCAGTGGGATAAATCCATCAAGGTGTTGCAGTTCTCCAGGAATTTTGGTCAACAGATTGCACTGACGGCGGGGTTGGATCATGTGAAAGGGGACGCAGTAGTGGTAATCGACGCGGATCTCCAGGATCCGCCCGAGACGATCCCGCGGCTGCTGGACAAATGGCGCGACGGATATGAGGTGGTTTATGCGGTCCGGGAGAGTCGAGAAACGGATACTTGGTTTAAACGGTTAACGGCCTGGCTGTTTTACACTCTCATGCGGAAAATCGGTAATCTCGATCTTCCGATGAATACAGGCGATTTCCGGTTGTTGGATCGAAAAGTCGTGGAAGCGTTTCGGTCGCTTGGAGAACGCCACCGATTTGTCCGCGGGCTGACGCTTTGGGTCGGTTTTCGCCAGACCGGCGTTCTCTTTCCCCGAAGCGAGCGGTTCGCCGGAAGCACAAAATATCCGTTCGGCAAAATGCTCAAACTGGCTTGGGATGGGGTGACCTCTTTTTCGTTTGCACCGCTACGCGTCGCGATCTATCTCGGTCTGATCGTATCGGTTGTGAGTTTTCTTTTCGGACTCTTTGTGATTTTCGGGCGTCTTTTTCTCAACCAGACCGAG
>Ga0187773_10000223_pt1 | contig 23881 bp, 26 predicted proteins | sample 0216_BV02_MP05_1_FD_133133 | JGI IMG/M metagenome (GOLD analysis project Ga0187773, IMG submission 133133) | Tropical peat soil microbial communities from peatlands in Department of Meta, Colombia - 0216_BV02_MP05_10_MG | ecosystem: Environmental > Terrestrial > Soil > Wetlands > Peat | place...
AAGGCCTACGCGAAATTTTTCACGGCGATGCTCGAAGCGGGAATTTATCTGGCGCCCTCCCAGTTCGAGGCCGCGTTTCTCTCGACGGCGCACACCGCGGCCGATATCGAAAAGACAATCAAAGCGGCCCACGCGGCGTTCCGGAATATTTAATCCAAATCCCGGCGGCTCGTTCAGCGACGCGCACGAGGTGTTTTCCGCTCCCAACCTTCCTTGACAATCCCCGCCCCCGACTCTATAATTCCCTATTGTCCAAATGATGAAATCCAAGATCAAAAAAGAGTTTCTCGAAAGCGCCGAGGTGAAGCGGCTTTTCGTCGAGGAGTCGGCCGATCTGATCGCGCAGACGACCGAACGGATCATCGCGGCGCTTAGGCAGGGCCGCAAAATCCTTCTTTTCGGCAACGGGGGCAGCGCGACGGACGCCTCCCATCTCGCGTCCGAGTTGGTCAATCGATACACCAGGAACCGCAAGGCGCTTCCCGCGATCGCGCTGACGACGGATCCGTCCGTGATCACCAGCATCGGAAACGATTCCGACTTCTCGGAGATCTTCGCGCGTCAGATCGAAGCTCTGGGACAAAAAGGCGACATCGCGATCGCGATCTCGACCTCCGGAAAATCGCCAAACGTTTTAAAAGCCGTCGAGGCGGCCCGGGCGATCGGGATGGCCACGATCGGGTTCACCGGCGGAGACGGCGGACCGCTGGCGAAACGGGTCGAGCATGCCTTCATCGTCCCGTCGAAGGTCACGGCCCGCATTCAGGAAACCCATATCACGCTGGGCCACGTGATCTGCGGCCTGGTCGAAGAGGCGTTCGGCGATTGATGCCGAGCCTACTTCATAAAAACGATGATATTTTAATTCTCACAGCGCGGAGTTCATCTCCGCGCGAAGACAAGCTCCGCGCTGTATTTCCTGCGGCATGAAACAACCGTGAACAAAAAGAAAAAACCAACAGATGCCCCCATCGACTTTTCCGGCGTTCGGACCTACCCGCTCAAAAGCCGCAAGAGCAAGGTCTCGATCCAGGAATTCGGCCGGCCGTATCGGGGCAAGGACCGGATCACGCCGTTCATCGATTCGCTTCCGAACATTCTCGCCGCAAAGGATTTCAAGGCCGTCATCGGAGCCGTCGTACAGGCCTACCGGAAAAAGCGTCCGGTCATCGTCGGCATGGGCGCCCACCTGACCAAGGTCGGGCTGAACCCCATCCTGATTGACCTGATGGAACACGGCGTGATTTCGGCGATGGCCGTGAACGGGGCCGTGATCATTCACGACTTCGAGCTGGCCATGGCCGGAAAGACCTCCGAAGACGTGGAGGAGCAGCTCGACAGCGGGGCCTTCGGCATGGCCGAAGAGACCGGACGCGATCTCAACGAGGCGATCATCAAGGGCGTCCAACAGGGCTTGGGAATCGGAGCGGCCGTCGGGCAGTGGTTGAATCATTCCGACGCGGCGAACAAAAAGTTCAGTCTTTTGGCATCCGCAAACCGGCTGGGTATTCCCGTGACGGTGCATGTCGCCATCGGCACGGACATCATTCATATGCATCCCTCCGTCAGCGGGGCCGCGCTGGGGGAGGGATCGCTCCTCGATTTCAAACGCCTCTGCTCGGTCGTCGCGCGGCTGGAGGGCGGCGTTTATCTCAATATCGGCTCGGCCGTGATCCTTCCCGAGGTCTTCTTAAAGGCCCTGACCCTGGTTCGGAATCTCGGCCAAACGGTCGACCGTTTCACGACCGTGAATCTCGACTTCATCCAGCAGTACCGACCCCTGACCAACGTCGTCCGCCGTCCGACCCAGAAAGGGGGAAAAGGCTACTCGCTTCTCGGTCATCACGAGATCATGGTGCCGCTGCTGGCGGCCGGAATAATCGAGCGAATCCGTCGATCGTCATGACCCGATCCTCCCGTCGTTTGTCATCCTCCTGCCGATCGAAGGTCAAGACCGTCCGCCAATTGAAACCGATCCTGGCCCGTCTCCGGAGAAGGGGTGAACGGATCGTTTTCACGAACGGCTGCTTCGACCTTCTCCATATCGGCCATCTCCGGTATCTCCAACGCGCCCGGCGGCACGGCGACCGCTTGGTGGTCGCGATCAACAGCGACCGGTCGGTGAGAAAAATCAAGGGGCCGCCCCGCCCGTTGCTCCCGCAGGCCGAACGGGCCGAGGTCCTCGCGGCCCTTTCCTGTGTGGACTTCGTCACGGTTTTCGACGAGCCGGATCCTCTTGCGGTGATTACGGCGCTGCAACCGGATGTCTTGATCAAGGGCAGCGACTGGAGTCAAAATAGGATCATCGGGCGGGAGGTGGTCGAACGTCGCGGCGGCCGGGTCCGGCGGGTCCCGCTGGTCAAAGGCATTTCCACCACCCGGCTGATTGAAAAGATTCAAAAGACATCGTAGGGGCAGGGCTTGCCCTGCCCGATAAAAAGGGCGCGGCAAGCAGCGCCCCTACCATTTGGCCTCTTTAATGAACAGGTCCGAAGCCACGAAAACAAAGCATCCCTCATTATTAAAACCGCTTATTGAGCCCGCGCTGAAATTCATCCAGACCGGCCGACGCCGGCTCATCCTCTCCGGTCTATGGGGTTCGGCCAAGTCGGCCGTGGTTGCCGGGATCGTGGATGAATCGAACCTCCCTCTGTTTGTCCTGACCGCGACGGACGCGCAGGCTGAATCGTTCCATCAGGACTTGGTCTGCTGGTTTCAATGGCTGGGTCGCCCGGCCGATGATCCGATCCTGTTTCCATCCCCGGAAATTCTTCCTTATGAACTGACCGCCCCCCATCCCGACCTGATTCGGCAGCGGATGCAGGCCCTCTCACGCATGGCCGAAGCCCCGTGGAGAGTCGTCGTGACCTCCGTCCCGGCCGCGATGCAGCGCGTGATGACCCCCGCCTCACTGCGCAAGGCCGTCCTTTCCTTGTCCGCCGGACAAACGGCCGACCGGGACGGCCTGATCGAATCCTTGGTCGATCTCGGTTATTCCCACACCGACCGCGTCGAGCATCCGGGGGAATTCAGCGTGCGGGGGGGGATCCTGGACCTTTTCTCAACCGCGGGCCACGAGCCGGTTCGACTTGAATGGGCGGGCGATCAGGTCGAGTCGATCCGGACTTTCGATCCCGAGACCCAGCTCTCGGCCGCGGCACAAACCCAAATTAAAATTCTTCCGGCTCATGAACCGAATGATCAGGCCAGCGCGACGTTGATCGACTACCTTCCTCCGGGAACGCGCTTGGTGTTGGAGGAGCCCGGCCAAATCCAGGACCTCGTGGAAGAATTCGATTCCGAGGTCCGCCTGGCGCAGGCCTCCTTGCCGCCCGATCGGCGAACCGCGCTTCAGCGCTATCTCCCCATGGATGAACTCAACCGGCATCTGCAATCCGGGCCGTCCATCCTTCTTGAAACAAGCCATCTCGAAACGGAATCGGACCGGGACCTGATTTCATTCTCGACCCGTTCACCCGAAAGCCTCGGCCTGGGCGTGAGGGGAACACCGCTGTCCGCCGCGCTGAAGACGGCGGATGGCTTAAGACCGAAAGCCCGCGTCATCTTCGTCGCCAAGACCCCGGTTCAAAGCGAACGGCTGATGGATTTATTCCGAGAGCATGATCTGCCGGCCGAGACGGGCTCCGGCTCAACCTTCTTGGCCCCCCTAGGGCCGGAATCGATTCCGCCATTCACGATCGCGGTCGGAGCGCTTTCGTCGGGTTTCATCGATCTTCAAAACCGTCTCGCCCTGCTGACGGACGAGGACCTCTTCGGCAAGACGGCCAAACACCGCCCGGCGCCGAAACTCAAACGGGCCCAGTTCCTCGCTTCGCTGGAAGACCTGGAGGAAGGGGATTATCTCGTCCACGTTCAACATGGGATCGCGCGTTACGAGGGCCTGAAACGGCTATCGATCCAGGGCTATGAAAGTGATTTTCTGATCCTCCGGTATCGGGGCGGCGACACCCTTTACCTCCCCGTCGACCGGCTGAACCTCGTTCAGAAATATACCGGCGTGGAAGGCCATCGTCCCAAACTGGATCGCCTCGGCGGCGCCACCTGGGCGCGAACCACACGACGCGTCAAAAAGGCGGTCGAGACGATTGCGAAGGAGATCGTGGAGCTTTACGCCGTTCGGGAGACGACACCGGGACATGCGTTTTCAAAAAACCCGGCTCTCATCCGGGAGTTCGATGCCGCCTTCGCCTACGAAGAGACGCCCGATCAGCTCAAGGCGATCGAGGACGTCAATAAGGACATGGAAGAGCCCCAGCCGATGGACCGATTGATCTGCGGCGACGTCGGCTACGGGAAGACCGAAGTCGCGATGCGGGCCGCGTTCAAGGCAGTGATCGACGGGAAACAGGTTGCCGTCCTGGTTCCGACGACCTTGCTGGCGCAACAACACGGAGAGACCTTTCGCGAACGGTTCGCCCCGTTTCCGGTACGCGTCGAAACCCTCAGCCGGTTTCGTACCGCCAAGGAACAGAAGACGATCCTGTCGGATCTGTCCGCGGGGAAAGTGGACATCGTGATCGGGACCCACCGTCTCCTTCAAAAGGACGTCGTCTTCCACGATCTCGGCCTGCTGATCGTGGATGAAGAACAGCGGTTCGGCGTCGGCCATAAAGAAAAACTCAAACAACTCCGAAAAACGGTGGACACTATAACCCTCAGCGCGACGCCCATCCCCCGAACGCTCCAGATGGCTTTGACCGGAATCCGCGAACTTTCGATCATCGACACGCCCCCGGCCGATCGCCTCGCCGTCCGGACGATCCTGACACGGTTCGACCGGTCGGTGATCCGAAACGCCATTCTCCGGGAATTGGCGCGGGGCGGGCAGGTTTTTTTCGTCCACAATCGGGTGCAGGACATCGAGCGGCTCGGCCAGCTCCTCCGCGAACTCATCCCGGAGGCGAAGCTCGCGGTAGCGCACGGTCAAATGCACGGACGGGAACTGGAACGGGTGATGTGGAAATTCGTGCACCAGGAAACGAATGTCCTCCTGACCACCACGATCATTGAATCGGGCCTCGACATTCCCACCGCCAACACCATCCTGATCAACGATGCCCATCGGTTCGGCCTGGCCGACCTCTACCAACTCCGGGGACGCGTGGGACGGTCGGGGCACCAGGCCTTCGCCTACCTCCTCGTCCCGTCCGATCGCGGCCTGACCGAAGAGGCCCGGGCCCGCATCCAGGCGATCCAGGAGTTCTGCGAACTGGGCGCCGGTTTCCGAATTGCGGCACGCGACCTGGAGATCCGGGGCGCCGGCAACTTCCTTGGAAAACAGCAATCCGGCCATATCGCGGCGGTCGGGTTTGACTTCTATCTTCAGTTGATCGAGCAATGCGTGCAGGAACTGAAAGGCGAACCGGCCGAAGCGGAGATCGAGCCGGTCCTGAACCTAAAGGTTTCGGCCTTCATCCCCGAAAGCTACATGGCAGACACCTACCAACGCCTCGCGGTCTACCGACGGCTCTCCGACATCAAGACCGAAACCGATCTGGCCGCGCTGCGTACGGAACTGGAAGACCGTTTCGGCGCACTGCCGGAACCGGTCGAGCAGCTGTTGCAGGCCGTCCAGATCAAGGGGCTGGCGCGCCGGCTGAAGATCCACTCGCTCGATTCAAGGAGCGACGGGATTCAGGTCGCCTTTGACCCGGCCCACCCGTTGACGGAGGCCCAGGTCCGCCGACTCCTCTCGGACGCTTCGGGACGCCTCCGACTCGTTTCCGAATTCAGCGTCAAGCTGCAGCTCAGCGAATCGGAACAGGGCGACTGGGCGACGCTCTATTCGACCCTTAGAAATTACTTGCAAAGCCTGCTATAATATGATAGGAAACCCAGCGGGAGGCTGGATGTTCAGGAGTTCATTACCAAGATTCGTGTTCATAACGGTAGGGTTATTGGCCTGCAACAAGTCGGCCCCCGCCATTTCGACACCGGATTCGACCCTGGCTCAAGTCAACGGAATACCGATTACGATCGATCAGTTTAAACAAAAATGGTCGCAGATTCCCGAGCAGGCGCGCGCGGCCTATGCCGGCCCAAACGGGAAAAAAGATTTTCTGGGCGAATTGATTACGCGAGAGCTGCTCCTGCAGAAAGCCCATCAAATGAAACTGGACCAGGATAAAACCATCGGGGAGCGCGTGGAATCCTTTAAAGAACGGTTGTTGCTGGACACTGCGCTTCATGAGCTGATCGAGAAAAAGATCGAAGTATCGGAGGAGGATCTGACGGCCTATTTCAACGCCCATCGAGACACCCTACCCCTGATCGAAGAGGCCCGGGCGAGTCACATTCTGGTCAAGACCGAATCCGAGGCCCGGGCCTTGCTGGGCCGGCTGCACCGGGGCGCCGATTTCGCGGCCCTGGCCAAGGCACACTCGATGGACTCCGCGACCAAGGACAAGGGCGGCGATCTGGGCCTTTTGAGAAAAGGCCGGGTGCTTCCGGAATTCGAGAAGGCCGTTTTTGAAATGAAGCCCGGTCAGATCAGTGACGTGATCAGAACATCGTACGGCTATCACATCATCCGCGTTCAAAACCGGCGCAGCCAAAAACCGCTCTCGGTCGACGACGTGCGGGACGAGATTCGTGAACAAATCGTGAAAGACAAAGAAACGGCCCGGTTCGATGCGCTCGTGAATACCTTGCGGGCCGAATCCAACATCGTGATTTCGGAGTCCCGGCTGGCTTCCATCGGAGAAGATGTCACCAAGAACCCTGACCTCACGTCCACGGCTCAACCCTAACCCGTTCTGTTGGTACGCCGTGGTTGTCCTGTGCATCGGCTGTGGCAAGACCGGCGTTCTCCCCTCCTCGCCGATCGTCGCCATGATCGATGAGGACAGCATCAGTCGCGACGAGTTCAGAGCCGCTTTTATGGAGGCCAAAATCGAGGGCGCGATCGACGAAAACAGTGAATCCGTCAAGGAACTCAAGCGGAACCTGCTCAACGAGCTGATCGAGCAACACCTGTTTTTGGCCGAGGCCGGAAGGCTGAAGCTGGAGCTCGGCGCGGACGAACTCCAGCAAGCCGTCGACCGGATCAAAGGAGACTACGCGGCCGGAGAGTTTGAGGCCATGCTTCAAAAACAGCAAACCACCTTTGAACAATGGAAGGAACGCCTTCGGAAGGAACTCTTGAGTCAGAAGGTCATCAATCAGGCCGTGCCTCAAAACATCCAGATCCCCGACGCCGATGTTCAAAGCTACTACAAACAGCACCCGAAGGATTTTGTGCGCCCGGACGAGGTCCGGGCGCGCCAGATTGTCGTGGCCAACGAGGAAACGGCCAAATCGATCCGCCTCCAACTGACGCAGGGAGCCGACTTCGCATCGCTGGCGAATACCCACTCCCTCAGCCCGGATAAAGAGCAGGGCGGTGATCTCGGTTTTTTCACCAAGGGCGATATGCCGGAGGAATTTGATATCGTCTTCTCTCTGGAGGTCGGGAAGATAAGTCCGATCGTCAAAACCGCATACGGTTATCATCTCTTCAAGGTGGAGGAGCGGCATCCGGCTAAACCGATGACGCCGACCGAGGCCGCGGAGAGAATTCGAGCCCAACTGACCCAAGAGCGGCGTGAACAATCGTTCGCGGCCTGGGTCGCCCGTCTGAAAGAGAAGGCCCGGATCACGGTGAATTACCAGATTCTTTATCAGCCGCTGGGGTTATCGGATTCTGCCCCGGAGCCCATCCATGAATAATCGACTCCGGCGCATCGCCATTTTGGTCCTCCTGTTCACCGGCGGGGTCCAACCGTCGTACAGCAACGCGGCGACCGTCGACCGGATCGCGGCCATTGTGAACGGCGAAATCATCACCACGTCCGACCTGCAATCCGCCGCCGCCCGCGCCCGTCTCGGATTACTGACGCTGGCACCGGATGGAACGGCTTCCCGCGGGACGGTTTCCGAACAGGAGGTCCTGGAACAATTGATCGATCAAAAACTTCAGCTGCAACTGGCCCGGAAGAAGGGCATCACGGTCGAACCGGATGAGATTGAAAAAGCGGTGGAAGACGTGAAACAAAAAAACGGCCTGGCCACCGATACAGCCCTACAAAAAGTGCTGCAGGAGGAACATTCCAGCCTCGACCAGTACAAAAGCGGCCTGAAGGACCAGATCCTGATTCTCAAACTGGTGAACCGAGAAGTGCGTTCGGGCGTCATCCTCAGCGACCAGGATATCCGCGCGTACTACGAGGAACATCCGGAACGATTCCGGACCCCCGCGCAGTACCACCTCCATCAAATTTTCATTCCACTTTCAAAGTCCGACCCCTCGGCGTTCGATCAGACCGTCCGGAATGCCGCCGACCAACTCAAAAGCGGCGCCGATTTCCAGACCCTGGTCAAACAGTACTCGGAGGGGTCGGGTTCGAATAGCGACGGCGATCTGGGGAACCTCAAAGCGGATCAGATGCTGCCGGAAGTGCGCCAGGCCATCGAACGTTTGAAACCCGGCGAAGTCAGCGAGCCGATCAAAACAGCCCTCGGGGCACATATCTTCCGATTGGATGAGATCCTTCCGCCCAAAGCCCGTCCGATCGAGGAGGTCAAGCCGGAAATTCAGGAGCTCTTATTTCAGGAGCGATCGGCCGAAATGTATGAGAAGTGGCTGAAGGATTTGCGGGCCAGCGCCCAGGTCGACGTCAAGTACTGAGGAGAAACCGAATGAACCGCATGGCAAGGAGGATGACAACATGATTCGAATGGCATGGGCAGTTTTATTGATGACCGTGACCGGACTATCCCCGGTGTTCGCGGACGAGTTATTCGATTCGGAGGCTGCAACGCAACATTTCAATGCCGGTCTGGATCTGTACTTCAAGCAGGATTTTAAGGATGCGATCAAGGAATTCGAGGCGGCGGCCGAGATCGATCCTGAAAACGCCAATGCCTATTACTTTATGGGCTATTCGTATTATAAACTGAAAGACATGAAAAAAGCCCGGGAGGTGTTTGAGCAGGCGTATGAAGCGGATACGAAATACACCCCCATTCGAAGATCCTCAACGGGTGAGACACCGCCGGGTCAAAAGTAAATAGCTTTTCGGTAAACCTGGTCGAAGATCATCGCAGGGTCGTCCAATAACGGCTCACGCCAAATCCCCCCCCTTGCTCAACACCTGCACGAAGGACCGCACCAATTGCGGGTCGAACTGTTTCCCGGCGCATTGATGCAATTCCTCGATGGCTTCGTCATCGGTCAGCCGTCTTCGATACGGCCGTGTTGAAATCATCGCATGATAGGCCTCGGCGATGGCCAGAATCCGTGCAAGAAAGGGGATGTCCTCCCCGTGCAGACCTTTCGGATATCCGTTCCCATCCCAACGTTCGTGATGGTAAAGAATGGCGGGCAGCACGCCGTCTAACCGGGGCGCGTCCTTGAGCAACATCTCGGCCAGGGTCGGATGGGCCTGGATGATCTTCCGCTCTTCCAACGTCAACGGCCCCGGCTTGTTCAAAACATTCTCGGGGGCATTCATCAGACCGATATTGTGCAGCAAACTTGCAATCCGAAGGCTCTCCATTTCCAGCGGGTCGAGTTTCAAAAACTTGGCAAAATTCATGGCCAAACGAACCACCTGATCCGTATGGCCGAAGGTGAATGGCGTCTTTGCATCGATGACCAATCCGACATTCCGGATCACACTGAGCTTCGTATCTCGAAGAACGGCCTCAAGACTGCCCGGGCTCTTTACCACGTGGGCCTTTAACAGTTCCCCGTGAAGGCTGACTCGATTTCGGCCGTTTTGCTTGGCAAAATAAAGAGCCTTGTCGGCCATTTCAATCAGGCCGTCTTTGTCTCGGGCATCGATGGGAAGATTCGCAACCCCGACGCTGATCGAAAGAAAGGCTTGATGACCACCGGGCAGGTTGAAGAGGTGATAGAGAACACTGTTGCGAAGACGCTCCGCGACGATCTGGGCCCCTTCCAACGATGTCTCAGGGAGAATGATCGAAAATTCTTCGCCTCCATAGCGAGCGGGAAAATCGTTGGTCCGGAGTCCTTGTTGAATGAGCTCGCTCACTTCCCGTAGAATCGCATCGCCGATGGGATGGCCATAGGTATCGTTCAAGGTTTTAAAATGATCCAGGTCGATCATGAGAAGCGAAAGCGGCCGATTGTACCGTCGAGAACGGGTAACCTCATCCTCCAATCGTTTTTGAAAGCCCCGGTGGCTGTAAATCCCGGTCACCACATCCGTCTCCGCGTCCGCTTGCGCCGTTTCTAAAAACTGCGCCTGTTGGGCCAGGAGTCTCTTGGCGTTGAGACCAACGGTGGCGCTGATGAGCAACAAGATCGCAACCACCGTTGTGATCGTAAATACTTCCTGGCCAACTTCCGAGACCAGATAACCCGGCGTCCCGCGGAAAATCAGACCCCCCAGATTTGAGATGGAACCGAAAGCACCGGCCAGAATGAAAAACGGCGCGCCGAGACGTTCCAGATCAACCCGCGCTTCACGTTTAAGAATGTAACCGAAGTAAACAACGGCGCCGCCCGATAGCGCGAGCGCCCCTTGTTCGATCCCGCGGAGTACTTCAAACATCGTCAGCCTGTTCTCTCTGATTCGGCTTTGGGCCGGATCCCGCGATGGAGTTTCCGTACGATCCATGGAAACAAGATTGCGGCGCCGATCCCGAGCAATGCGCGAACCGCCTGGATCCAGGCCGGTTCCATCAATTTAAGGACGGCCCGAACGGCCAACATCATGCACAGACCGATGACGAGCAACCAGTTCCGTTTGGCGCCGACGATGTCTTGTCCGACGGGAAGAATCACAAGAGGGACCATCAACACCACGATCATCAACGCCGTCACATTTATCACCCCGATGACGCTTTCCAGCTCCATCGATTCTCCTCAAACAGCGGTGCCCATGGCGGTTCTCGCTCGCTCGACTAACCTCGTTCCATCCTCTCCCGACGGTTCGATCGATGCGTGCCCCACGTGGATTCGAATCGAGTACCGAACGCTGCCGATCATCCATTCCCTTTCGGGAAACAGGATGGGGATGCGTTGGGCGACAAGCTTCGCACCGTCCTCCGTCGTTTGGCACAACAGCCACAAGATTTCTTGGGGGGCGATTTGAGAAATGATATCGTACGCCCGCCGGTATGAGTTTAATGTGCTTAAGATCTTCTGGATGATTTCACGTACCGCATCCCCATTGTCTAAAGGTGAAATCTCAACCTTAACGGCTAGGCATGATAGCGAGTAATGGAATCGACGCGACCGGATCCGCTCCTCCTCTACTCGTTTCTGGAAATCCTCCAAACCTTTTAGGATCCCGGACGATGGATCATGGAGGGGTACTGGCGGCAGCCCTATCAAATTCAATAAAGCGTGGGCTGAAATTTCCTCTCCTCCCGCCATCGCCGCTTTAATTTTTTCAGCGGCCTTGCTCACCAGATAACCTTGCTCGGTCAGCCTCTGAACGGCCTGTAACAATTCAAGATCCCGATCCGTGTACCGATAGAACATCCTGGAGCCGTGAAGTTCCTGTCCCGGCCGAACAATCCCAATCAATTTCCAATAACCCAGTTGTCTGGCCGAAATCTTGGCCCGTCTACAGATTTCTTTGGGGCTGTATGTCTTTTTACCCATGCTCCTTCCGTCCTATCCAAAAAGGATGTCGTCTTTCGATATATATAGAGCAATAAACGTACCAACCTTCAGTAAAATAAAAGCTATTTCTTATACATGCTTGTTCAATGTATCAAATCAACAGGTTATAAAAATTCACAAAATCTGCTTGGATAGCGGTTCGTTTGAATTAGGAAACCGTTTCCCTATTCTTTGACGAAATTTGGCAGAATTTTAGGATTAGTCTTTCAGAAGTTGGACGATTTTTTCCAGAAGGGAATCTCGACCCTCACCGGTTTTGGAAGAAAACGGCAGGATGACGGGATAAGGTGCCGACCCCGACAATGAGTCCTTGATCTTGCCGAGAGCCGAAGCCAGCCGTCCTCGGGGCAGCTGATCCGACTTTGTGGCGACCAGGACGCACGGAAGCGTGTCGGGGCCAATCCATGTGAGCAATTGCTGATCCAAAAGACTCGGCGGGTGACGGATATCCATCAGAACGATCAAGCCACGAAGCGCGGGACGGTGTGTGAGATAGTCATTCACCAAGGCAGCCCAGGCTTCGCGTTGTTTGAATGATGCGCTGGCATACCCGTATCCGGGCAGGTCCACAAGATAAAAAGTCAACGGCGATTTGAGGCCGATGGTGATCTTGAAAAAGTTAATCAGCCGTGTTTTGCCCGGCGTGCCGCTTGTTTTGGCCAGCCCCTTTTGTTGCACCAGGCAATTCAACAGCGACGACTTTCCCACATTGGAACGTCCCGCGAGAGCGATCTCGGGCAGTCCGTCCCTTGGACAGTCGCGTAGAGAGGCGCAACTTCGCACAAATTCGGCCCCCTCAATCTTCATGGCCGTCACTCTACCGAATGAGTCCGGGACAATCAAGAAAAAAATCTGGCCGCGGAACTGTTGACAGCACGGGGCTTTTCTTTTATAGTGAATGGGCGATGAACGGCGATCCCGAATTTGAGAAAGTCTATCGTGCCGCCCAGGAATCTTTCGAGGAAAATCGGCTGGACGAGGCGGAGCGTTTGTTCCTGAAGCTCCTGGACCGGAATACGAGAGGGTACGCGGACGTTTTCAACCGTCTGGGTTTGATCTATTTCCAGAAAGGCCTGTTGGAGCGCGCGGCACAATATTTTGAAAAGGCCTTGGTCATTAATCCCAAGTACACGGACGCCGCCCTCAGCCTCGTTGTGACGTACAACGAACTCCAGAAGTTTGTCGAGGCCGAACGCGTCTTCAATCAGGCGGCCAAGGTGGTCCGCTCCGAACCCACATCGCTTGATCCGTTTATTCAAGGCAAGCTGGCCAATGAGCACGGCAAATTGGGCGATGCCTATTATAACCTGGGCCGGTATGATCAAGCCCTTGACGAATATAAAAAGGCCGTCAAACTCCGGCCGAATTTCGTGGATATCCTGACCAAAATCGGGATGACCCTGAGGGAAAAGGGGGAACTGGACCAAGCCGTTGAAGCTTTCAGCAAGGCCAAAGAGGCCAGCTCCACATACGTACCGGCCTACATTCACCTGGGAATCGCCTATTACACCCAAAACCGACGGGACTTGGCCTTACAAGAATGGAAGGCCGCACAGAAGATCGACCCCGCCAACCGCGCCGTCCAGGTTTACCTAAACCTGGCCAAAAAGCCATAGACTCTTCCTTCACCCGAGGACACCGTGAACCCGGCCGTTCTTTCGATTAAGAATCTCCGGACGCAATTTCATACCGATGAGGGAATCGTTCACGCCGTGGACGGAATCGATCTGATGGTCCGTCCGGGATCGGTTTTGGGAATTGTCGGCGAATCCGGGTCCGGCAAATCGGTCACGGCCCTTTCCGTCATGCGCCTCATTCCGCAACCCCCGGGCCGCATCGTTTCTGGAGAGATATGGTTCAATGGAACCGACCTGATGACCTTAAAGGAAGCGGAGATGCAAAAGGTTCGCGGGAAACGGATCGCGATGATTTTTCAGGAACCGATGACCTCGCTCAATCCGGTCTTCACCGTTGGAAATCAGATTTCGGAAATGCTCCGGCTTCATCTGAAACTGAGCCGAAAAGACGCCCGGGATCGCACGATCGAACTCCTGGAGTTGGTCGGCATCCCCTCAGCCGATCGGCGTTCGAAGGAATATCCGCATCAGCTCAGCGGCGGGATGCGACAAAGGGTCATGATCGCCATGGCCATCTCGTGCAACCCCGACCTCATCTTCGCGGACGAACCCACCACCGCTTTGGACGTCACGATCCAAGCGCAAATCCTGGCTCTCCTGGAACAACTCCGGGAGCGGCTCGGCATGTCCCTCGTACTGATCTCGCACGACCTCGGCGTGATTGCGGAAGTCGCGCACGAAGTAGCCATCATGTATGCCGGCCGCATCGTCGAGGAGGCCGGCACGGAGGAATTGTTTGCACATCCTCTCCATCCTTACACGCAAGGGCTTCTGGCGTCTCTTCCCCGGTTCGACAAGTCGGGGGGACGAGGGGAACGACTCCGGGCGATCCCCGGCGCCGTCCCCAAATGGACAGAGCACTTGCCGGGTTGTAAATTCACACCCCGTTGCAGCGTCGCCATTTCCCACTGCGCCCAGCAAGAGCCCCCGTTGAAGGAAATCCGTCCTGGCCATCGAGTCCGATGTTGGGTCGCCTTCGGAGAACAAACGTGATGGATGCCGGACCCCTCCGAAGCGCCGAGCCGATAACCGCCGGCCCGTCCAAGACCGCACTGCTTTCGGTCCGAAATCTTAAAAAATATTTCCCGATCCGCAAGGGCCTATGGGGCCGGCCGGGGCTCCGGGTTCACGCCGTGGACGACGTCAGTTTCGATCTCCAACGGGGAGAGATTCTCGGACTGGTGGGCGAAAGCGGCTGCGGGAAATCAACGACCGGCCGGCTGATCCTACGACTGCTGGAACCGACGTCGGGTGAAGTCTACTTTCAGAATGAAAATATTTTCAACGCCGACACCCGACGGATGCGGGCGCTGCGTCGCGAGATGCAGATCATCTTTCAGGATCCTTACGCCTCCCTCAATCCCCGCCTGACGATCGGCGCCACGCTCGAAGAGCCGTTGATCATCCACAAAACCGGAAACCGGAGCGAGCGCCGGGCCCGCGTGCGACAGCTTCTCGAAAAGGTCGGGCTGGATCCGGATGTGGTGAACCGTTATCCCCACGAATTCAGCGGCGGACAGCGTCAGCGGATCGGGGTGGCCCGTGCCCTGACCCTCAACCCGAAACTCATCGTGGCCGACGAACCGGTTTCCTCCCTCGATGTCTCCATTCAAGCCCAGGTGATCAACCTGCTCGAGGACGTTCAGCAGGAGTACGCGCTTTCCATGATCTTTATTGCACACGATTTGAACATAGTCCGTCATATCAGCGATCGGGTCGCGGTCATGTACCTGGGCCGGATCGTCGAACTGGGGCCGGCGACGGATCTGTATCGTCAACCCCTCCACCCGTACACCGAGGCGCTTCTGGCCGCGATCCCGATTCCAGACCCGAAAGCGAAGCGAACCCGGATCCTTCTCGAGGGTGACCTTCCAAGCCCGGTCAATCTCCCTAAGGGATGCCGGTTCTATTCGAGATGCCCGAAACGAATACCGGATTGTCTCAAAGAAGATCCCCCGCTCGTCCAGATCCGACCCGGCCACTCCGCGGCCTGCATCCTCGCCCGCTGACCGTCCCGATCCCTCGCCGCCAGACGACCACGCCCAGACCCAAACCTCTTCTGATTGCCCTTGACAATGTAGCCACATATCTCTATAATAGGGCTACATTAACCGGGAGACCGCCTTGAAACATGTCGGAGTTCGTGAACTCAAAAACAGCTTAAGCGCCTACATCCGAAGGGTCAAGAAGGGCGAGACCGTCATCGTGACGGAGCGGGGGAAAGAAATCGCCCTTCTCAAGAAACCTCCCGGAGGCCCCCTGGAAGAACGGCTGGAGACCCTTCAAGCCAAGGGCTGGATTCGCATTGGCGAAGGGGGAAGACCGACCGGTTTGACCGGCCGGCGGAAAAAAGTGCGGCGGGCCCCGCTAAGCCGGGCCGTGATTGAGGATCGGCGTTGATCGTTTATCTCGACACCTCCGCTCTCGTCAAACTGTATATCCTCGAGGACGGAAGCGAGCAAGTGGACGAAGCCGTTCGTCGGGCGGACCTGGTGGGGACCTCACTGATCGCTTACCCCGAAACCCTCTCGGCTTTCTATCGGCGCCTTCGGCAAGGGTTATACGACCGACCCTACTATAACCGGATGCGGCAGGCATTCGAAAAAGATTGGACGCGCCTGCATATCATCGATCTGAACCGATCGATTGTCCGTTCCACCGGAAAACTGATTCATCGCCACGGGCTGCGCGGTTTTGACGCCATTCATATTGCCACGGCGCTTCATTTCAAATTATGGCTCTCCGCCCCGACGACATTTCTCTGTTTTGATCAGAAACTCTCCAAAGCGGCAAGGAGCGAGGGATTGGTTTAGAATTCCTTCCCGTTCAAGGACCGAAACCCCGGCCGCTCAACTTTCCGTAATCAAGAGCAGACTTGCCCCTGCCACCGTCATGCGTTCCTGCCGGCTATTGAGAAATAATACCTGGAAGGGAATGTTATATCGCAAGACCTGGCCCCATTCCTCTGCATTCCTCTGGATGATAGAAATCCGAATGATCAGGGTCAGGTAATGCAATCAAACATTCTCTCCGTTCAAAGTAAATGTGTAAACGCAAGTCCTGGCCCCAACCCTTCACATTTACTTACCCGGAAACCTCCAGCTAAATCAGGCTTTGTTTCTTCTCTGACTCAACGGATTGTAAATATCTAATGTGCCATTTAGTGTTTTAGGATTGAGACAGGCGTATCCAATGCGTATCCTTTCTTTAACATCCAACGATAAATTCCCTCTAACAAAACGAACAATACTATCAAAATAACTATCATCCATCCACTTTTAGATCTGGTATCAATAGACCATTCAGGAACAATATGATTGAAGTAATGTACAAGACCAACAAAATTTACAAGCACGTGAAGTATAATGTCCGGCAGAAGTGATTGTGTGCGTTCATATAAATATGCAAACACCAGACCAAAAACGAAGTGAGGCCCATAATCTGATTCGTGAAGCAAAGCAAATAAAATCGAAGTTGTAATAATTGCGATCGCTGGCCCCATTTTTTTCTAATGGGGCCATATAGAAACCCGCGAAACACTATTTCTTCGATAACTGGGCTGAGAATGACGTCAACAAAAAACGGCACCCAAAGCGACCGCGTGCCCCATGTATTTTCAAAATATTTCAGGATTGTTCCTATGTTTTCCTTATTAATAGTTTTCCCTGACAACCTTTCCTCGGATAGTAATGAAAATAAAAAGTACTTGAACCCATTATAAACCAAAAAAAACCCTACTATCCATCTAGACCCATACAGGATTCGAGTGCCGAAACGATCCAAATGGAATCCCAAAACAGCATAACATTGTTTGGTCATTAAACGATAAATAAGAAGTATCCCGATAAAAATACTCGCTTCCATACATATGTACCCCACTAACAAGCTCGACATCTTTTCCCAGAACCTTAAAACCTCCGCCCCAAAAAAAACAATTATTTTTATGATCGTCGCCGCTATAACTCCAATCCATATATTCCAATTTTGATAATTGAAAATCGTTTCCTGCTTTGGATGCATGGGTTTATTGAGGGCCACAACAATACCAAGGCCCCAGAGGAGTAATAAAAACAGCTGCAGGTTCCAGTTCATAACTCACCAGTCAGAGAATTATAGTAATGGACACCCATCCCACGGGTATAATTGTCAAGTACTAGGATCTGGCAATGTAGGAAGGAAATCGGCGAAAATACCAGTTAAATCCACATGTAAAGGGGTCAAATCTTTTGTTGATTGACTGCTTCTTGGATTTCCTCAACCCGCTCCCTAAACTTCTTCTCTAACCGGATCCTGTCTCGTGCCGCGCACAACAAACGGATCGCCAACGGGGATACGGTTCACATTTGATTTCAGATCGCGGAGGCGATTTCTTCGGGAATCCGACGGGGGCGGCTGTCCGAGACGCAGGCCAGGATCACGATTCCCTCGACGATGAGGCGGCCGTTCTGATCCCGGACGGTATGGGAAAACGTGAGACTGGCCCTCGAAACATCCGTCACGGCCGTTTCAATGTCCAGGAGGTCCGAATAGCGGGCCGGGGCCTTGTAGGTGATCTCCACACGCGTCACGACGAAGTACAACCCCTTTTCGGCCCACGTTCCGAGCTCGATCCCGCGCTCGCGGAGGTGTTCCGTCCGGGCCCTTTCCATATACCGCAAGTAATTGGCGTAATATACGACGCCGCCGCAGTCGGTGTCTTCGTAATAGATCCGGACCGCCAGATGACTCTTCGCCGGTTGCCCCACGATGGAACCGCCTTTCTGCGTCTTGGGCTGAAAATGGAAAGACACCACTCGGCGATGGTGTCCAGAAGATGTCCCTTCAGTTTTAGAAAGGCCCGGGAAAGCCTTAATGCCGACGGAACCCTTCGGCTGATCAGTTCAAAAGAATTTTCTTAACCTGTCGATACTCCGTATTCTGAAGATGGTCCAAGGCGGTTTTGACATAGCCTAATCCGATGACGCACAGCTCGAAATTATCCGAAAGTTTCCGGAAAAGCGGCGCAATCGGTTTGAATTTACCGTAATTGAATTCGGACACGTTCCGATAGGAATGTTTTCCCACTTTGACATAGTCAATGAGAAAGTCCGGATGGTGAATCCATTGACCGATCTTCATGCGCTTCAAAAATTCCGGAAACAGGCCAACCATGAACAGCGTGAAGTCCCCGAGGTGCCGGTGAACTTCTCGTTCCCGCTCGATCGAACCGGCGTTGAGCAACAGGTCGGCTTCGAGTAGCATCCCGGCCACGTCCTCCAACCGTTTTCCTTTCGCGTTCCCAATCCGGTAAAGATGATCGACGTGGGTAAAATCAAGCAGTAGGTTTGAGACGTAATGAACCACTGGTTGATCCGGCCATCGTAACTTTTGGGCAAATGTCCGTTCGGTGAGGTCCGTGAAGAGCTGTCTCAAGGGATGATGATCGGGAATCGGTTTTGACATTTCCGAATCCTGTGTTTTATGGGCTCGCTGGATAGATACTCATGGGCAGAGCCTATGGGTATCCATTAACCAAAATTATAGCACAGATTCATCATATCATCCGATACTCAATCGGAGGTCAAATTCAGGAGCTGCCGGCCGTGGCCGATGGACAGGCTGGTCCGGATCGCTTGATGAACAAAGCCTTTCGCTTTTCGAACGGCTTGTGGAACGTTTAATCCGGCCGCCAGACCGGCCGTGATGGCCGCGGAAAGAACGCACCCGGTGCCATGCAGGCGTCGGCCTCGAACACGGGCCCTTCGAAAACGCTGCGTCTTGGACTCCCCGACGAGCAGATCGAGGGCGTCGTCGCCTTCAAGATGCCCCCCCTTGACCAAAACGTATCGAGGTCCCATGGCATGGATTTCCATCCCCGCCCGCTCCATCTCCTTCTCCGTCCGGACCGACAGGCCGGTCAGGGCCTCGGCCTCTTTGAGATTGGGGGTGACCACCAAGGCCAGCGGCAGCAGGGCTTTTTTTAGTATCTCGATATCGTCCTTCTTCAGAATCGGATAGCCGGTGGAGGATCGAACGATGGGGTCGAGGACATAGTGCGCGAGATGGTATTTTTTCAGAAGCTCCCCGACGATCTCGATGCTTTCCCCATCCAGAAGCATGCCCGTCTTGACGGCATGAACCTTCATGTCCTCCAGAAGTGTCGTGATCTGTTTTCGGAGAAGATCGGGAGGGATCTTGACGACTTCCTGAATCCCCAGGGTGTTCTGAATCGTCAAGGAAGCGATCACGGCGGTCCCGTGAACATTCAGATTGGCAAACGTCCTGAGATCCGCCTGGATTCCGGCGCCGCCCGTGGGATCCGAACCGGCGATGGTCAAGGCCACCTTCAAAGCGGAACCCTCATTCAATGTTCAATACGGATAGTGGATTGACACGCGCCCCATCGATCCGCATGCCCCAATGGAGATGCGGACCGGTGGCGCGGCCGGTAGCCCCAACTTTACCCAAAACCGCTCCCTTATGGATCCGCTCTCCTTCTGCAACGTCCACCTCATCCAGATGAAAATACATGGTATAGAGTCCAAGGCCATGATCCATAACAATGCTCTTTCCGCTGAAGAAGAAATCCCCCACTAAGGCCACCACGCCTTCGTTGGTTGCGAGGACCTCCGTGCCTTTGGGCGCCTTGATATCCTCACCACTATGCTGGGATCGGGGCTCCCCGTTTATGATCCGCCTCAGTCCAAAACTCCCGGCGATTTTTCCCTCCACCGGCATGATAAAACGGCCGTCCCAATACTTCTGCCCCGTCACTTTCTTGAGGGACTGCAAAATCTTTTCCTGTTCCTCCTCGGCCCGCTTGGCCGTCTCGTCGTCGAGATCCACGTAATTTTTGGGAACCGTCAATTCCTGGGTTGCAAAATGGACCGGTAGCACTTCTACCGTGTAATGACGCTGTTCCAGCGAGCCGTCATCCATTGAGACGTCCACCCGTAGATCCTCTCGGGAAGGCGGATCGGCCAGATCAACCCCGATCAACGCACCGAATTGACCCGGGGCATCCGCCTTGAAAAAAGGGAAGGTCCGATGGCGGAGTTCGCCCTGTACCGAAGCGACATGGGGGTCGACCCGAACGGAGAAATAAAAGAGATCTCCTTGTTTGACGCGGACGGGAGCGACCGGATTCGCTTTCACGCGCGTTTGAGATAAAGACTCGGCAGGCCAGGACGACATTTCTCCGCCCACCATCAACAAGAGGAGACTCACGAGAAGGGAGGGGAGAGCTATCTTGAAAACCTGTGACCGGAAGCTGCGGCGATTAATTCCTCAACCCTCCTATCGGACGAACTGAACGGATCCATACAGAGGATGGTTTCTTCCCAGTAGCCATTCAGTTTGAGGTAAGTCCAGTCCACCGTATAAGATCGATTCTTCTCACGGGCAAACCGGATAAAATCCCCCCGGATCTTGGCCCGCGTGGTTTGAGGCGGCTCACTCATCGCCAACTGAATATCCTCTTCTTCGACGACCTTCTCGGCCATATCCATTTTTTCCAGGACATAGTATAAGCCCCGCGACCGGTTCACATCGTGATACTGGAGGTCCATCAGCAGAATTCGAGGATCATCCCAGCCGCAGTCCTTTCTCTCCATATAGGAAACCATGAGCTCTTTTTTCATCACCCAATCGATTTGACGGGACAGCTGCATGGGATCCTCTTCCAACTTGTTCAGGATATTCTCCCATTTTTGAACGATATCCTCCGTGATGGAATCGACCTCGGTCGAGGCCAGGTAATCATAGGCCCGCTCCAGATAGATCCGCTGGATCTCGATCCCCGTCAGTTCCCGACCGTCCTCCAGTTTGACGCGCCGCTTGAGCGTCGTGTCTCTTGAAATCTCCCGGATGGCCTTCACGGGGTCCTCCAACTCGATGTTGGGAACGGTGTAGCCCTCTTCAATCATGGACAGCACGACGGCCGTGACCCCGATTTTCATCAACGTCGTAAACTCGGACATGTTCGAGTCCCCGACGATGATGTGGAGACGGCGGTACTTCTCGGCATCCGCGTGGGGTTCGTCCCGCGTATTGATGATGCTCCGCGACGAGGTGGTCGAGGACGAGGTTTTCTCGTGGATATGCTGCGCCCGCTGGGAAAGGAAGTAGTGCGTTTTACCGGAGAGCTTCAGGAGTTTGCCGGCCCCCGCATAGATCTGGCGCGTGACAAAAAAAGGGATCAACTGCTCCGTGACTTTCCAAAAGTCCACATCCCGCCTCATCAGGTAATTCTCGTGACACCCATAGGTATTCCCCATCGAGTCGGTGTTGTTCTTGAAAATAAAAATTTCTCCGTTGAGCCCCTCTTCTTTGAGTCGTTCCTCCGCCAACGGCAGACATCCCTCGACTAGGCGTTCACCCGCTTTGTCGTGGGTGACCAGATCAAAGATGTTGTCGCACTCGGGCGTGGAATATTCGGGGTGGCATCCGGTATCCTGGTAAAACCGGGCCCCGTTGACCAGGAAGGCATTCGAGGGCCAACTGTTCGGAATCAAACCTTCAAAAATATACCCCAGCACTTTCTCAACGGGCAGATAGACCTTGCCGTTCGGAGAAAAGATTAAACCGTATTCATTTTCGAGTCCGAAGATGCGTTGTCGCATGAGAACACCCTTACCGCGGATGGATCAGCTCCGTGACCTCGTCGGTCGTCAATCGCCTGAATTTCCGGCCCTGACGGTTCCGGTCCAGCACCGCCACCTCCAGATTCTGGACGGCGAGACGCTGGCCCGTGGTGCTTTCCATGGCCTCCGTGCACAGCCTCAGCGTATCCGACAGGGAAACACCCACTTTGTAGCGGTCCTTTATGAACAGCGTAATGGCCTCCGACCGTCCTCCGATCACCGTAAAACCTCGTTCATCCGTGATGGTACCATCGAAGGAAATGCGATAAATCTCGCCCGATTGCCCCCCCTCGCCCACGGCGACAACGGCGATCTCCACCTCCAGCGGCTTGACCTCCTGACTGAAGGTCGTGCCCAGCGCCTGAGAGTAGGCGTTGGCCAAGGATTTGGCCGTGACATCTTCCCGGCTGTACATATAACCCTTCAGATCCGCATGGCGGATACCCGCCTTTCGAAGGTTTTCAAACTCGCTGTATTTTCCCGCCCCCAGAAAGGCGATGTTATCGTAAATCTCCGAGATCTTGTTCAAAGACGTGCTGGGATTATCCGCCACGATCAATATTCCATCCTGATATTCCATGGCGATGATCGACCGGCCCTTCGCAATGCCCTTTTTGGCATACTCCGCCTTGTCCTGCATCATCTGTTCGGGCGAAACGTAATACGGAAAAGCCATCTCAGGCACCCCGCTTCCGGGTTTCGATTAACTGTTCATAAACTTGTCGGATCTGGCGCTCATCGACATCGATGACGCCCTTGACCGTCACCGTCTTGACGGTTGGATAAATGCCCCGCACTAAATCCGGCCCCCCGGTGCCGATATCTTCCTCCGCCGCATCATACAGCGCCTCCAAAGCCGTCCGAACGGCGTTATTCTCGGCCATTTCGGATTGATACAATTTCTTCATCGTCGTCCGGGCGTCCTTTCCGCCGGACCCGGTCGAAAAATAGTCGGTCTCTTCATACCGCCCGCCGGTGATATCATATTTAAAAATGCGTCCTTCGTTCCGTTTTAAATCGTAACCGACAAAGATCGGAATGATGACCAATCCTTGGACGGCCATCGGGAGATTCCCTTTGACCATTTGGGCCAGTTTATTTGCCTTTCCATCCGTCGAAAGCTCCGCGCCTTCCAATTTTTCGTAATGTTCCAACTCGGTCTGAAAGAGCCGGGCCAATTCAATGCACGGTCCGGCGGCGCCGGCAATGGCAATCGCGGAATGCTCATCGACCTTGTAGACTTTGTCAATCCGGCGAGCCGAGACCTGGTAACCTTCCGTCGCCATACGATCTCCGGCGATGATCACCCCGTCCCGATATTTCAACGCCAAGACCGTCGTCCCGTGCCACACCATCGCAGACGGAGGCCGATCACCCCCCCCTTCCTCCGTCGTGTCTTTACGGACACCCGGAAGGGCATCCGGGTGGTGGGACAAGAGCCAGTCATAAAAACTGGGTCCCGGATCTTGAAACGGTCTATTGAATCTGAAATCCAATGCTACTCCCCACCTTTTTGGACGTAGTTTTTGACAAACTCCTCAGCGTTTTCTTCCAGCACGTCGTCGATCTTATCCATGAGTTTGTCGAGGTCTTCCTTGATCTTCTTGCCCTTTTCGGTGCCCTTCGCACTGGTTGCCGTTTCTTCTTCTTTTTTGCCGGACTCCTTTTTCCGGTCTGTTTTGTGTTCTTGCTTGGACAAGGTTTCTCACCCCCCTCTTAAAGCGTGAGGCCGCCCAGGCGATGAAGACTCGACGTCCTCATATGCCCCGCACCCCCACGGTCTCACCGGCAGAGCCGGATCCTCTTTGATTACATGCTCAGGCGGCTCAGGACTTCCTCGACGGACTGGGCCGACTCCAACAACGGTCGGGTCAGGCTCTCTGTTCCGCGCAACGGGTCCATCAACGGGACCTTCTTGATGGTTGTATTCCCGACATCAAAAAGGATCGAGCTCCAGCTGGCCG
>Ga0187773_10000226_pt1 | contig 23606 bp, 21 predicted proteins | sample 0216_BV02_MP05_1_FD_133133 | JGI IMG/M metagenome (GOLD analysis project Ga0187773, IMG submission 133133) | Tropical peat soil microbial communities from peatlands in Department of Meta, Colombia - 0216_BV02_MP05_10_MG | ecosystem: Environmental > Terrestrial > Soil > Wetlands > Peat | place...
ACGATCGGCCTGTTCCGCTCCAAGGCGAGGCACATCCTGGAGACCTGCCGGCTCCTGATCGAGCGCCACGGCGGCGAGGTTCCCGAGTCGCGCGAGGCTCTGGAGGCGCTGCCCGGCGTCGGCAGGAAGACCGCGAACGTGATCCTCAACACGGCCTTCGGCCATCCCACCATCGCGGTCGACACGCACATCTTCCGCGTCGCGAACCGCACCGGCCTCGCGCCGGGCAAGGACGTGCGCGAGGTCGAGGACAAGCTGCTCAAGGTCGTGCCTTCCGAATTCCTCGGGGACGCGCACCACTGGCTGATCCTGCACGGGCGCTACGTATGCAAGGCGAGAAAGCCGGATTGCCCGGCGTGCATCCTCCGGGACCTGTGCGCGTACCGCGGAAAGACGAAGGCGTAGAGACGCCTAGCGGACGGACTGCAGCGTCCCCTTCTGGCTGGAGAAGTAGGCCGCGAGATCGGCCATGTCCTGCGCGGACAGGCCGCTCACCTGGCCGCCCATGATGGGATTCTTGCGCGCGCCCGACTTGTAGTCGCGCAGCGCCTTCAGAAGATAGTCGTAGTGCTGTCCGGCCAGCCGCGGAAAGTCAGGACCGGTGGGCGTGTTGCCGTCTGCGCCGTGACAGGCGCCGCAGGCTTGCGATTTCTGCTTGCCGGACGCCGCGTCTCCGGCGGCGTGAGCCGGAGCGGCGAGGCAGGCGGCGATCGCGAGAGCGACGAACGTTCTCATTTTGCGGCCTTTCCGCCGTAGTACGCGGCGACGTCGGCCATGTCCTGGTCGGAGAGCCCCTTTGCGATGCCCTGCATCGTCGGGTGGCTGCGATCGCCCGCGCGGTACTCCTGGAGCGCCTTGACGATGTATTCGGGCGATTGGCCGCCGATCATCGGCACCGAGTAGACCTCCGGAAAAGCCGTCCTGTACATGGGAATCCCGTGGCAGCCCATGCACATCGAGATCTTTCCCTTCGCCGCTTCGGCGTTTCCGGCCGTCTGGGCGTGGGCGGTCAGCGACACCGAAAGGGATAGAACCAGCGGAACCAGCGAGATTCTCATTATCGTGTTCGTCAGTCTGCAAAACCCCGGCGATTCTATACGATGCGCTTCGCGCCGGTCAAAGCCGTCCAAGGCAGCGCGAAACGCCCTGCGCCACGGCTCCGGCGACGCGCCCGCGCGTTTCCTCGGACTGCATCTTCAAATCCTCCTCGCGGTTGAGGATCACGCCGGCCTCGAGCAGAACCGCCGGCGATCTCGCCGTCTTCAGCACGATCAGGTTGTCGTAGTAGTGCACGCCGTTCGCCTTGTCGGCGAAAGGCTTGTTCTCTCCGGGTATCGCCTCGGCGTGGTACAGCGAAGGCGAAAACCCTGCGCCCCGCATGAACGCGCCGATCGCCGAGGCGCAGGCGAGGCTGCGGCCGAGCGCGTGGTTCTTCCGCGAAATGAAGAGCGAGAAGCCGGAATGCAGGTCGCTGAACCAGCGTTCCACGCTGTCGTACTCCCAGGTCTCGACCAGGTAGGGCTGAACCGAGTCATGATGCACCGACAGGAAGAAATCGGCTCCCGCCGCCGCGGCCGTGCGGCGGGTCAGCTGCGACATGAAGCCGTCGTATCCGATGAGGATTGTCTTGAAGCCGCGTGCCCGCAGGGCCGCTTCGATGGCGACCGCGAGGTCCCTGTTGAAATCCAGCTCGGGCCTGCCGTGCGCGCTGGTCGCGCCCGGCTCCTCGATGAAATGGCCGACGTCGACGGCGACGGTCGCCGCCCGCGCGGAGGTCGCGGCGAGAAGCAGCAGGAGCAGCAATCGCACCGAGCGATTGTATACAATGGGAGCCGGTTTGAGCGACGAGAAGACCGATGCGGTTCAAGGGATCCGACACCTACGTGTCCACCGACGACCTGACGCTCGCCGTCAACGCGGCGATCACCCTGCAGCGGCCGTTGCTGGTGAAGGGCGAGCCCGGGACCGGCAAGACCATGCTCGCGGTGGAGGTGGCCCAGGCGCTGGGACTGCCGCTGCTGGAGTGGCACATCAAGTCCACCACGAAGGCGCAGCAGGGCCTGTACGAGTACGACGCGGTGAGTCGCCTGCGCGACTCGCAGCTTGGCGACCCGCGGGTGCACGAGATCCGCAACTACATCCTCCGCGGCATGCTGTGGCAGGCGTTCGCGTCCGACAAGCCGGTGGTGCTGCTCATCGACGAGATCGACAAGGCCGACATCGAGTTCCCCAACGACCTGCTGCGCGAGCTCGACCGCATGGAGTTCTTCGTCTACGAGACTCGCGAGCTGGTCAAGGCCGTCAATAGGCCCATCGTGTTCATCACCTCGAACAACGAAAAGGAGCTCCCGGACGCGTTCCTGCGGCGCTGCTTCTTCCACTACATTCGCTTTCCCGACAGGGAAACGATGGAGAAAATCGTGGAAGTGCACTTCCCGGGCCTGAAGAAGGCGCTGCTGCGCGATGCGCTCGAGGTCTTCTTCGAGGTGCGCGAGGTGCCCGGGCTGAAGAAGAAGCCCTCGACCTCGGAGCTGATCGACTGGCTGAAGCTCCTCCTCGCCGAGGACATCTCGCCCGAGGCCCTGCGCACGAAGGACCGCAAGACGATCATCCCGCCGCTGCACGGCGCGCTGCTCAAGAACGAGCAGGACGTGCACCTGTTCGAGCGGCTGATCTTCATGTCGAGGCAGAGAAGCTAGGACGGCCGTGCTCTCCGGGTTCTTCGTCAAGCTCAAGGATCACAAGATCCCGGTGTCGATCAAGGAGTGGCTGACGCTGCTCGAGGCGCTGCGGAAGGACGTCATCTCGCCCTCGATCGACGAGTTCTACTACCTGTCGCGCGCGGCGCTCGTCAAGGACGAGAACAACTTCGACAAGTTCGACCGCGCCTTCGGAGAGTACTTCCAGGGCGTGGAATCGGTCGCCGGGATCGAGCTCGACGTGCCCCTCGAGTGGCTGCTCAAGCAGGCGGAGCTGAATCTCTCTCCGGAGGAGAAGGCGATGATCGAGGCCATGGGCGGTTGGGAGAAGCTCATGGAGACCCTCAAGAAGCGCCTCGAGGAGCAGAAGGGCCGGCATCAGGGAGGCAACAAGTGGATCGGCACCGCGGGCACTTCTCCCTTCGGCGCGTACGGCTACAACCCGGAGGGCATCCGCATCGGCCAGGACAAGTCGCGCAACCGCAGCGCGGTGAAGGTGTGGGACCAGCGCGAATACCGCAACCTCGACGACTCGGTCGAGCTCGGCACGCGCAACATCAAGGTCGCGCTGCGGCGGCTGCGCAAGTTCGCGCGCGAGGGCGCGCCCGAGGAGCTGGACCTCGACTCCACCATCGACAAGACCGCGCGCAACGCCGGCTATCTCGACCTGATGATGCGGCCGGAGCGCCACAACGCCGTCAAGGTGCTGATGTTCCTCGACATCGGCGGCACCATGGACGACCACATCAAGCTGTGCGGGGAGCTGTTCTCGGCGGCCAAGACCGAGTTCAAGCACCTGGAATATTTCTACTTCCACAACTGTCTCTACGACTATGTATGGAAGGACAACCACCGGCGCCACTCCGAGCGCACCCGCACCTTCGACATCATGCACAAGTACGGGCACGACTATAAGGTCGTGTTCGTCGGCGACGCGACCATGAGCCCCTACGAGATCCTGCAGCCGGGAGGCTCGATCGAGTACTCCAACGACGAGGCCGGAATCGTGTGGATGAAGCGCGTCCTCGAGGTCTACCCGAGGGCGGTGTGGCTCAACCCCGAGCCCGAGGAGATCTGGGGCTACCGACAGTCGATCGGCATCCTCAAGGAGATCATGGGCGGACGCATGTACCCGACCACGCTGCAAGGGCTGGAGCGCGCCATGCGCGCCTTGGTCAAATGACGCTGCGGATCCTGACCGCGATCCTGGTGCTGCTCGCGCTGCTTATCGTCGCGCTCGACGCCGCGGCGGCGCGCCGCGGGAACCGGCAGCTATGGGGCGCGATCGCTTACAGCACGAAGACCGGCTCCTACGGATATGCCATCGACCGCAAAACGAAGCGCGACGCCGAAATGGAAGCCTACCGCCAGTGCGGCGCGAACTGCGATCTGATCCGTCACTTCCGCGACGCGTGCGCGGCGGTCGCCTCCAAGCCGACGCGCACGTCCTCCGACACCGGCGCGTCTCGTGAGATCGCGGAGATGAAGGCGATGAAGAAATGCGGCAGCGACTGCGCGGTCAAAGTCTGGGCCTGCACCAGCGAGAAGTGACGGGCGCGAACGCGTCCGTCATCCCGAGCGCGGCGAGGGATCTCCCCATGCTCCTTGCCGGAAGAGATTCCTCGGGCGACGCCCTCGGAATGACAGATGGGCGCGTGACGGCCGGCGGGCCGTCATCCTGAGCGAAGCGAAGGATCTCGCGCGCTGGAAGCCTTCCTCCTCTCCGCGTCGGTGGTCGCTCTCGCCGAGATGGGCGACAAGACCCAGCTCCTCGCGTTTCTTCTCGCCGCGAGGTTCAAGCGCAGGCCGCCGATCGTCGCAGGCATTCTCCTCGCGACGCTCGCGAATCATTCTCTTGCGGGCTGGATCGGGGTCTGGGCCGCCGGCCTGGTGTCCCACGAAACGCTGAGGTGGACCGTGGCGGGGCTGTTCTTCGCCTTCGGCGCCTGGGCGCTGGTGCCCGACAAGATCGAGACCAACCCGAAGCTCCCAGCCGCCGGGGTGTTCGTCACGACGCTCGTCGCCTTCTTCCTGGTGGAGATGGGCGACAAGACCCAGCTCGCCACCGCGGCGCTCGCCGCCCGCTACGAGTCGCTGGTTCCGGTGGTGCTGGGAACGACGCTGGGGATGATGGCGGCGGACGTCCCGGCCGTCTGGATCGGCGAGGCGCTCGCTCACCGCGTCAACATGAAGGCGGCACGCTGGGTGGCTGCGTGCCTCTTCGCGCTCCTCGGCGTTCTCGCCCTTCTCGCATGACCGCCGCGAACGTGGCAAAATTCCCCGCCGATAGCGGAGCGACCTTGGCGAGCCTCTACGACCTGTCGACCAGCGCCATGCGGCGGATCTACGACCGCCGCATCACCGGCGCGCCGGTCCTCGACGCCGAGACCTACTTCCCGGGGGCCCGGCGCTTCGTGGGCGTCTGGCCCGCGCTTCGCGACGAGGCCCTGCGCGTCGCGGAGGACCTCGGGCAGGTGCCGCGCTTCCACGAGCTGATGCCGGAGCAGGCGGAGATCTCGGCGAACGACGGCCGCGACTGGCGCATGCTGGTGCTCAAGGCGTACGGCGCATCCCTGCCGCGCAACACCGCGCGGTGTCCGGTCCTCGCGCAGGCCGTGGCCGCGGACCCGGATGTGCTGTCCGCCGCGCTTTCCTTTCTCGCGCCGGGCAAGCACGTGCCCGAGCACCGCGGCCCGTTCCGCGGGGTGGTCCGCTTCTACATGGGCCTGTCGGTGCCGATCGCGGCCGACGGCCGTCCTGCCGCGGTGCTTACGATCGATCATCGCGAGCACCGGGTCGGAAACGGGGAGTGCCTGCTGTGGGACGACACCTTCCCGCACGAAGTGCTGAACCGCGGCGACCAGGTCCGCATCGCGCTGCTGCTCGACATCCGGCGCCGCGGCATGCCGCCCGACATGGCGCTGCTTTCCGGGCTGCTGATCTCGGCGATCGGGCTCTCGGTCAGGCTGCGGAGGAGCCGGCTCGATCACGCCTGACCGGGCGGGGGCGCGACCTTGATGACTTCCTCGAGCGTGGTGACGCCCATCGCGACCTTCATCGCGCCGCTGATTCGCAGGGGCTTCATGCCTTCCTTGTAGGCGATGTCGCGGATCTTGGCGATGTCGGCCTCGGCGGTGACGAGGCGCCGAACCTCCGGGGAGAGCAGCAGAATCTCGTAGAGGCCGACGCGCCCCTGGTAGCCCGTGTTGCGGCACTCGAGGCATCCGACCGGCCTGTAGATGTGCGTCGGGCGCTTCGCCTTCCATGGCGCGACGAATTCCTCCCAGCTCATGTCGCCCGCCCGCCCTTCGTCGAAGGGGATCTTCTCCTTGCAGTGCCTGCACAAGGTGCGCACCAGCCGCTGCGCCATGACCCCCAGGATCGTGGAGTTGAGCAGGTAGGGCGCGACGCCGAGGTCGAGGAGCCGCGTGATCGCGCTCGCCGAATCGTTGGTGTGCAGCGTCGACAGCACCAGATGCCCGGTGAGCGCCGCCTGGATCGCCATCTCCGCGGTCGGCAGGTCGCGCACCTCGCCGACCATGATGATGTCCGGATCCTGGCGCATGAGGGCGCGCACGCCCTCGGCGAAGCCGAGGTCGATCGCCTGCTGCACCTGCATCTGGTTGAACGCGGGCTCGATCATCTCGATCGGGTCCTCGATGGTGCAGACGTTGACCTCGGGCGTGGCGAGCGTCTTCAGCGTCGAGTACAGCGTCGTGGTCTTCCCCGATCCCGTCGGACCGGTCACCAGGATGATCCCGTTCGGGTGCTCGATCATCTGCTTCCAGCGCGCCTTGTCGTCCTCCGAGAACCCGAGCTCGGCGAAGTCCTTGACGATGACCTCCGGGTCGAACACGCGCATCACCAGCTTCTCGCCGAACGCGGTCGGCAGTGTCGACAGCCGCAGCTCGACGTCCTGCCCGTCGGCCGTGCGCGTCTTGATGCGGCCATCCTGCGGCCGGCGCTTCTCGACCACGTCCATGCGGCCGAGGATCTTGATGCGCGAGGTCATCGCCGCCATCACCGGCATCGGGATCTGGTATACCGGATGCAGCACGCCGTCGATGCGGAAGCGCACCTCGCCCACGTCGCGGCGCGGCTCCATGTGAATGTCGCTCGCGCGCTGGTCGAAGGCGTACTGCCACAGCCAGTCGACGACGTGAACGATGTGCTGGTCGTTGGCGTCGAGCTGCTTGTTGGCCTGGCCGATCTCGACGAGCTGCTCGAAGTTGCCGACGCCGCTGCGCTGCTCCCCCTTCTGCGCCGCGCCCTTCACCGATTTCGCCAGGTTGTAGAACTCGACTTGGTAGCGGCTGATGTCGAGCGGGCTCGCGAGCACGCGCTTGATCTCCAGCCGCAGCACCTGTTTCAGCTCCTTCTCCCAGTCCTTGACGTAGGGCTCGGAAGTCGCGATCACGGCTTCCTTCGTGTTCACCGCGACCGGCAGCACCCTGAAGCGCGCGGCGTAGGCGCTCGACATCACCTCGGTGATGGCGGAGAAGTTGATCTTCAGGGGATCGATGTGGAAGTACTCCATCCCCGTCTGCTTCGCGAGCCACTCGGTGAGCGACTCCAGGCCGAGGAGCCTGTGGGGAGGCTTCGCCGAGCGCCATTTCTGGTCCGCGACCACGGCCAGCGGGTGGTGATCGCCGCGGTGCAGCCTGCGGTCTGCGATGAGCTTTTCCGCCTCGGTCTTGGGCACCAGCCCGTCTGCGACCATGGCCTGGAGCACCTCGGAGAGGGTCAGGCGATGGTCCTGCCGCGCTTCCGCCGCAGTCTGCATGGCGGGCAATATAGCCACGCTCTGCGTGCCGGGCAAGGCATTTTGACTTTGCAATGCAACTGCGCGATGCTAGCTCTTCCCAAGAACTCACCACTCCCGGAGACCGAAATGACGATCAAGGTCGGCGACAAGCTCCCCGACGGCAAGCTTTCCGAATCCACCGAATTCGACGAGGCCGCGGGCTGCCCGATGCCGCCGAAGGACGTTGCCGTGGCCGACGCGCTGAAGGGCAAGAAAGTGGTGATCTTCGCCATTCCCGGCGCGTACACGCCGACCTGCTCGGCCAAGCACGTGCCGAGCTACGTGAAGAACTACGACAAGCTCAAGGCGAAGAAAGTAGACGAGATCTGGTGCGTGGCGACCAACGACGCGTTCGTGATGGCCGCCTGGGGCCGCGACCAGAAGGCGGGCGGAAAGGTGCGCATGCTCGGCGACGGCAGCTGCAACTGGACCAAGGCGCTGGGCCTGGAGCTCGACTTGAGCGCGCGCAACATGGGCATGCGCTCGCAGCGCTACTCGATGCTCGTCGAGAACGGCGTGGTGAAGAAGCTGAACGTCGAGGCGCCGGGCAAGTACGAGGTGAGCGGCGCGGAGACGATGCTTTCGCAACTCTGAGATGCGGCTGCTCGTCGCGACGGTCGGCCTCGCTGCGGCGTTGGTCGCGTCCGCGCAGGACTATCCCTCCAGGCCGATCCGCCTGGTCGTGACTTATCCGCCGGGCGGCACGGTCGACATCACCGCGCGCATCGTACAGCCCAAGCTGTCGGAATACCTGGGGCAGCCGGTCGTCATCGAGAACCGCGGCGGCGCCGGCGGCGCGGTCGGCACCGAGGCGGTCGCGAGGAGCGCCCCCGACGGCTATACCTTTCTCTACACGCTCTCATCGCACACGATCAATCCCTTCCTGTACAAGCTCAGCTACGACGTCGAGCGCGACTTCATCCCGGTGTCGCTCGTCGTCAGCGCGCCTCAGCTCATCGCAGCGAACCTGAACGCGCCGAAGACCCTGAAGGAACTCGTCGCCGCGGCGAAGGAGCGCCCCGGCTTCTACGCCTACGCCTCGCCCGGCGCCGGAACGCCCGGCCACATCGCGGCCGAGCTGCTCAAGCTGAAGACCGGGATCAACCTCGTGCACGTGCCCTACAAGGGAGGAGGCCCCGCGGTGACCGACGTGCTCGCCGGGCAGGTCCCGTACCTCTTCCTCACCGCCTCCGCCGCCTTTTCCTTCACGCGCTCAGGAAAGCTGCGCGCGCTCGCGGTCACGACCAAGAAGCGCACCGCGGCCGCGCCGGACATTCCCACCGTCGCCGAGGAGCTGAACCTCCCCGACTACGAGGTCGATTCCTGGTGCGCGATGTTCGCGCCGGCGAAGACGCCGCCCGCGTACGTGGCGCGCATGCAGAAGGAGATCGCGCGGGTCGTGAACCTGCCCGAGGTCAGGCAGAAGCTCCTCGAGCAGGGCGCTGATGCCGTGGGCAGCAGCTCGGAAGAGCTCGACCGCGTGGTGAAGTCCGAGCTCAAGAGCTGGGCCGCGGTGATCCGCGACGCCGGGATCAAGCCGGAGTAGCGGGCGGCGCAGCTACAGCGAGCGCAGGAAGTTGAGGACGTCCTGCTTCTGCTCGTCCTGGAGCCTGTCGAAATTCTTCACGACGCCGTTCGCTTCCGATTCGTTGCCGGCGAGGAAACTCCCGCTCCGGTGCGCCCGGATCGCCTCCTTGAGGTCGGCGGTTCTCCCGTCGTGCAGGAAGAACAGGCGCTGTCCCAGGCCCCAAAGGGGGGCCGTGCGGAATTCCCGCGGGCCGGCTTGTCCCTGCGTGACCCCGTCCTCGAGCCCGGGCCCCATGTCGTGGACGAGGAGGTCCGAGTAGAGATTGACCGGCTGATTGCGCAGCGCGGCGACGCTGCTGTTGCCCGTGTGCAGCGTGGGCGTGTGGCAGAGCGCGCAGCCCACGTCCTCGAAGAGCTTGCGGCCCCGCGCGATGGAATCGGCTCCCCCAGGGGTGTCTTTCGACGGCGCCGGCGGCGCGAGGAAACGTGAGAAGAAGGAGAACTTCTCGATCGCGCTGACCGCGTCTACGGGCGTCTTGGCCGCGGTGTTGCCGACGTCGTTCGGAAGCGCGGCGAACTGGCAGCCCGGCGTCTCGTCGCGCTCGGTCTGGAACAGCTCGTTGGTGATGCCCATCTCGACGTTGTAGGCCTCGCCGGAGAACAGCAGCAGCGACTTGTTCTGCGCCTTCCAGCCGAAGCGCGCGACGGTTCCGTCGTTGCCGTTGTTGTTCGCCTGGCCGGAGATGGCGTGGCCGGCGAGGACGAAATTGGCACGGCCACGCACGCCCATCTCTTTCTTCTTGGGCGCTTCGGTGCGCTGGTTGGCGAGGATCTCCCGGTCCGGGATCTGCTCGATCAGGCCCGCGCCGAACACCGGGGTCGGGATCCTGAAGATCACGTTGCGGTTCGCCAGCTCCTTCGCGAAGTCGGGTTGCGCAAGCGCGCAGCCGGGCGCATCCGAGCGTCCGGCGATGGTGAACAGATCGTGCACCCCGCCGTCCGGCGTTCCGTCCGCGTTCCTCACGAACCTCGCCTCGCGCACCGGGCCCTGTGCGGAGATGAACGAAGGTACCGCGTTGGTTGCGCCTTTCTTGGTCGCGAACGCGACCTGCGGGTTCACCGCAGGGCTCGTCCCCCCGACCGCCGGCTGGAGATGGCAGCCGCCGCAGCCGTCCAGGTTCATCGTCGGCCCGAGGCCGTCGGAGACTTCCTCGGCCTGCGAAAACTCATCCTTGCCCGCGTTGAAGAACACGAGCTCGCTCGCCGTCAGGCCGGCGATCGGCCCGCCGGCGCCCGCCGGCCCGCCGCGCACGCCGGGATCCCGGGCCTTGGACGTATCCGGGGAAGAATTGGGTGAGCAAGCCACGGCCGCAAGCGCCAGCGGCAGCACGATGAGAGACTTCTTCATAGCTACTCCTTGATCGCCAGCAAGCCGGACTGCGGGAAAACCCGATCCGGGCGGTGGTTGCCAGGAATTATTCTTGGGTAACGCTGCAGCGCTAGAAGACGGCGCGGACCGGCGCGCCCGAGCCCTTGATCTGGGTGCGGTGCATCACCCGGCGCGACTTCGGATCGAAGGCGTCGCGCCGGTGCATGGTGGTGCGGTTGTCCCAGAGCACGAGGTCACCGAGCGCCCATCGATGCGTGTACACCGCGGTCTCGACATAGGACCAGACCTCGTCGAGGAGCTTCTCGGATTCCGCGACATTCAGGCCCATGACATAGGCGTTCAAGCGCCGCCCGAGATAGAGCGCCGCGTCGCCCGACACCGGGTGCCGGATCACCATGGGATGCGGCGTGCCGACCGAGGTGCGCGGGTCGTTGGAAGGCGTCATGCCCTTGCGCACGTAGCCCCCGGAGTCGTAGGTGCCGTCGTGCTTGATGTCTCGTCCCCTGATGCGCGCGACGAGCTGCTCTGGCATCCTCGCGAGCGCCGCCTTCATGCCGCAGAACCAGGTGTCGCCGCCGGAATTCGGGATCTCGAGCGAATAGAGCATCGACGCGTCGGGCGGCTGCGCGATATAGCTCATGTCGGTGTGCCACGCGGCCTCTCCGTCGCCGAGCGCGCCGATCGGCTCGCCTTTGTCGTCGAGGACGTTCGACACCACGTAGACGTCCGGGTATCCGGGAGGCGACTTCCTGCCCGCGCCCTGGTTGGGGGGCGGATCGAGCGCGCCGAAATGGCGCGAGAACGCGAGCAGGTCGTCGTCGCTGAGCTTCTGGCTGCGGAACACCAGGACGTCGTGCCTGTACCAGGCGCGCTTGATCGCCTCGATCTCGGCGCGCCCGGCACCCGCGATGTCGACGCCTTTCACCTCGGCGCCGACGGTGCCGGTGGGTACGACTTCGACCGCAAGGGAGACGGACATGTCGAAATACTCTAACATCTTGCGAGGAGGTCGGCATATGACTACGCACTCTTCCACGCGGAGGTCCTTCCTGAAAACGATGAGCGCACTCGGAGTCGCCGGCGCAGCGGGGCTGAAAGTCCCGGATGCCGAAGCGGCCTACGACCCCAAGGCCAGGTTCGAGTTGAAGGTGAGCGAGGTTCCGTTTCGCCGCAACGCGCAGGGGCGCCAGCTCATGGCGCGCATCTACCAGCCGCAAGGGACCGGTCCCTTCCCCACCGTGCTCGACCTGCATGGCGGCGCGTGGAACCGGAAAGATCGCAAGGCCGAGGAGCCTATGGACCGCGCGATCGCGTCGAGCGGCGTGCTCGTGGTGGCGATCGACATGACGGTCGCGCCGGAGGCTCCCTACCCGGCGTGCGTTCAGGACGCGAACTACGGGGTGCGCTGGCTCAAATGGAAAGCGGCCGGGTGGAACGGCGATCCGTCGCGGATCGGCGTCTACGGAAGCTCGAGCGGCGGCCACGTCGCCGAGCTCCTCGCCCTGCGGCCGCGCGACCCGCGCTACAACGCGATCCCGCTCCCCGAGGCGCCGGCTCTCGACGCGACCGTCGCCTGGGTCGCGACGCGCTCGCCGATCAGCAACACCTTCGCGCGCTACGAGAACGCCGAGAAGCACAAGCGCGAGGGCATGATCAAGAACAACACGACGTTCTTCGTCCCGTGGGAGACGATCCACGAATCCAATCCGCAGGAAATCCTCGATCGACACGAGAAGATCACGCTCGCGCCGCTGCTCGTGATGCAGGGCGCGCTCGACGACAACGTGCTCCCGGCCTTCCAGGAAAAATTCGTCGCGACCTACAAGGCGGCGGGCGGCCCGGTCGAGTACCACGTGTTCCCGGACAGCGAGCACGAGTGGGTCGCGAAGGAGGGCCTGCAGACCGACCGCGCGCGCGATACAGTGAAGGCCTTCATCGCGCGCAACGTCGCGGCGGGCCGCTGAGGGAAAGGAGCCCGGGTGAGAACCCCGGCGAAAGCGATCCTCGCCCCCGCTCTTGCGCTGACGCTCGCAGCCTGCGCCTCAACGCACTGGGCGAACGACAAGGGCGAGATCGCCAGCCAGCAGATCATCTCCGAGTGCGAGCACCAGGCCTCGGCGCGCGCGGCCGCAGAAACACTCGCCAGCGGGACCTACGTCTCGGCGCAGGGCGGCGCAGGAGCGAAGACGGGACGTACGGAAGTTCCCTGGAACCAGGCTCCTCCTCCGAACACGGGCATTCAGGAGCAGACCTTCTTCAATCTGTGCATGAAACAGAAAGGGTATGACCTCACGCCCGCCGGGCGCGAGAGAGTGCGATAGCGTTCGAGATGCCATGACCGTGCTCTCTGCGCAGGCACGGACAAGTGTCGACTAGCGGCTGCTGGCATCGAAGACCGCGTCAACCGGGACTTGCAGCGCCGTTGCCAGGTGATTCGTCTTGGCCGCCAGAGCGATGATCGCCAGCAACTCTGCGTGCTGCGCGTCGGTCATGCCCTTGGCACGCGCGGCCGCAGTGTGAGAGTGGATGCAGTAGCTGCACGAGTTGGCTACAGACACCGCGATGTAGATCATCTCCTTGGTCAGTGGGTCAAGCTGCGTGGGCTTCGTCATCAACTCCTTGACCTCTGACCATGTTCGCTCCAGCAACAGAGGGTCAGATGCCAGCGTGCGCCACAGGTTGTTGACGAAGTCTGTCTTTCGGGTGCTGCGGATGTCTGCAAAGACGGCTTTGACGCGCGGATTGGATTCCGGGTCTTGAGGCTGGGATAGTGTGCTCATGTCGCGCGACCTTCGGGATGTTGGCATACCGGTCTAGGGTGTATGCAGCCATGTGGCAGAGGCAGCGCCACGGCCATCGATCTTGTCCCTGTCTGCCTCATTCTCGCTCCATCATGATTTCACGCTCGCCGAGCTTCGCGTAACCGTCCCGCGACTGCGGCGTCCTGATGCCGAGGATTTCGCCGGCCACCTGCGTGCGCAGGATCTGAGCCGTCCCGCCGGCGATCGGAAACATGCGCGCATCGCGCACCTTGCGCTCCAGCGCCAGGTTGCGCGAATAGCCCATCGCGCCGTGAATCTGCAGCGCGTCGTTGGTCACGCGAACCGCCGTTTCGGAGGCGAAAATCTTCGCTTGCGCGGCGTCGTGCTTGTTGGGGAAGCCGTCGCCGGCGCGCGCGGCAGCTCTGTAGATGAGAGCCTGCGCGGCGGCGAGCTGGATCGACATGTCGGCCAGCATCCACTGAATGCCCTGGAACTCGGCGATGGGACGGCCGAACTGGCGCCGCTTCCGAGCGTACGCAAGCGCGAGTTCGTAGGCGCTCGCGGCGATGCCCTGCGCCACCGTCGCCGCACCCACGCGCTGTCCGTTGTAGGCGTTCATCAGACCTGCGAAACCCTTGCGCAGCCCCTCGGGAGGGACGAGCACCATGTCATCCGGAACTTCGAGGTCGCGCAGGAGAATCTCCGTCTCCGGGATGCCGCGGACGCCCATCGCGGGCTCGCGCTTGCCGACGATCAGCCCCTTCGGTTCGCCCTTTTCAGGGCTGCGCACGGCGATGAAGCCGCCGATGCCCTGCTCCTTGCCGTCGTGGTAGACGCGGGCGAAGATGAGGTGCAACCGGGAAACGCCGCCGCCTGTAATCCAGTGCTTTGCGCCATTGAGCACGTAGCGGCCGCCCTTGCGGTCGGCGCGCGTGGTCATCTCGGTCGCGGCGCTGCCGGCATCGGGTTCGGTAATGCAGATCGCCGGCTTGTCGCCCGCGAGCACCAAGCCCGCGGCCAGGCGTTTTTGCGCCTCGCTTCCATATTTCATGATGGCGCCCAGTGCGCCCATGTTCGACTCGACGCAGATTCGTCCGGTCGTGCTGCACGCCTTGGCCATCTCCTCGATGAGCACCACGGCGTCGAGATAGGGGGCGCCTTTGCCGCCGTATTCGACCGGAATCGTCATGCCCATGAAGCCCTCGCGCCTGAGGACATCGACGCAGCCCCAGGGGTACTGCTCGCTCCTGTCGGTCTCGGCCGCATGCGGCGCGATCTCCGCGCGAGCAACATGGCGCACCCGTTCCTGGAACTCCCTGGTCTGCGGTGGCAAATCGAATAGCATCGTCTACCTCGTCTTCGATCGGTTGCGTTTCCGGACTTTAGCCCCTACCCTAGGTGGGGGCAATTGCCGGCGATCCTCTCCGACCCGAGGTCGGCCGGGAAATGTGCTACAAAGGGAGCGCTCGTACCACAAAGAGGAGACTACTATGCGTTTCTCGTCCGTTTTTCAGTTGCGCGGCGCTCGTCCGGTGTCGCGGGGAAGCCTGGCGGCTCTCGCCCTCGCGGGTTGCATGGCACCGCTTCCGGCACTTTCGTGGGAACCGACCAAGACGGTCGAGTTCATCGTTCCCGCGGGCACCGGCGGCGGCGCCGACCAGATGGCGCGGTTCATCCAAGGCACGATCGCGAAGTACAAGCTGATGAAGGAACCCATGGTCGTCATCAACCAGGGCGGAGGCGCCGGTGCGGAAGGCTTCCTCAACGTGAAGGACGCGCGGGGCGATCCCCACAAGCTGATCATCACGCTGTCGAATCTTTTCACGACGCCGCTCGCGACCAAGACGCCGTTCAACTGGCGCGATCTCACGCCGGTTCAAATGGAAGCGCTCGACGAATTCGTGCTCTGGGTGAATGCCGATACGCCCTACAAGACCGCGAAGGAATACATCGCGGCCGTAAAAGCGGCCCCGGGCAAGTTCAAGATGGGGGGCACGGGCTCAAAACAGGAAGATCAGATAATCACGGTTTCGATCCAGCAGGAAACCGGCGCAAAGTTCACCTACATCCCCTACCGCGGCGGCGGCGAGGTGGCGGTACAGCTGGTCGGCAAGCACGTCGATTCCACCGTCAACAATCCGATCGAGGCGGTGGCACAGTGGCGCGGCGGCGAGCTGCGGCCGCTTTGCGTTTTCGACGCGAAGCGCATGCCTTACACCGACAAGATGACGAAGACGATGTCCTGGCACGACATTCCGACCTGCAAGGATTCCGGGCTGGATGTCGAATACCTGATGCTGCGCGGGATTTTCATGCCGGGCGGAGTCACCCAGGAGCAGGTCGATTACTACATCGGGTTGCTCAACAAGGTTCGTGCGACTCCCGACTGGAAGACGTTCATGAGCACGGGCGCCTTCAACCAGTCGGTCATGACCGGCAAGGAGTTCGACGCGTGGCTGGGGCACGAGGAAGCGCGGCATTTCGAGCTCATGAAGGCAGCCGGGTTCATTGCGCAATAACCTAAACGGGGAAATGGGGCCGCCGGAGCGCGGCCTCGTTCTTCAGCCATCCTTCTCCTCGAGCGTTGCGCGAGGGCTGAACTCAGTCTCCCATCACCACCCCTTCCCTCCTCGGATCGGCTCCTCCCGCCCAGCCGTCCTTCGTTCGCATGATGCCGTGCAAGCCGCTCGCCTCGTCGCGGATGCTCACGGCGTGGCCCATGCGCTCGAGCTCGGGCGCGAGGCGCTCGAGCGGCGTGCCGCGCTCCAGCTCGGTCGGGCCGTTGCGGCTTCCCATGCGCGGCGCGTCGATCGCCTGCTGGATGTCCATGCGCCAGTCGAGGACGTTGATGATCGTCTCGGCGACGTAGTTGATGATGGAGTGGCCGCCGGGCGAGCCGACGAGCAGAACTAGTCTCCCTTTTTCGTCGAACACCATTGTCGGCGCTATGGAGCTGCGCGGGCGCTTGCCGCCCTCGACGCGGTTGGCGACGGGCTTGCCGTCCTCTTCTGGCCGCCAGGAGAAATCCGTGAGCTCGTTGTTGAGGAGGAACCCCCGCACCATTTGCCGGCTGCCGAACGCCGCCTCGATCGTCGCGGTAAGCGCCACGGCGTTTCCTTCGGCGTCGACCACGGACAGATGCGTCGTCGAAGGCAGCTCGAGCGGCTCGGCGGCTCCGAACTTCGCGGCAAGGCGCGCCGGGTCGCCGGGCTTCGCCTGCCCCATCGAGTGCGCGGGGTCAATCAAGTTCGCGCGCGAATCGAGGTAGCGCGGATCGAGGAGCGCGGCGAGCGGCGCCGCGACGTACGCGGGATCGGCGATATACAGGTTGCGGTCGGCGTAGGCGAGCCGGCCGGCCTCGGCGAACAGGTGCACCGCCTCGATCGAATCCGGCTTCAGCCCGCGCAGGTCGAAATGCGAGAGGATGCCGAGTATCTGCAGCACCGCGAAGCCGCCCGAGCTGGGCGGCGGCACGCCGCACACCCTGAACCTCCGGTAGCGGCCGCACAAGGCCTCGCGCTCCTTCGCCGCGTACCCGGCGAGATCGGACTCGGCGAGGTCGCCCGGCGAGCGCTTGCGGCTCTGCACCGCGTGCGCGATGTCGCGTGCGATCTCTCCGCGGTAGAAGGCGGCAGCGCCTTCCGCGGCGACGCGCCTGAGCACTGCTGCGAGCTCGGGGTTCCTGAGCACCGTGCCGACCGGCTTCGACTTGCCGTCTGCCCCGTAGAAATAGCGCCGCGCGTTCTCGTCCAGCGCGAGCCAGCGGTCGGCGGACACGAGCGCGTGCAGCCGCGGCGAGACCGGAAAGCCGTCTTCGGCCAGCTTGATCGCCGCGGCGAACAGATCCTTCCAGGGAAGCCGGCCGTGCCCGCGGTGCGCCAGCTCGAGCATGGCGAGCAGCCCGGGAACACCCGCCGAGTTTCCGCCGATCACCGCGCCGGCCCAGTCGAGCGGCCTGCCGTCCGCTCCCAGAAAGCGCCCCGGCTTCGCCGCGGCGGGCGCAGTCTCCCTCCCGTCGTAGGCCTCGAGCCTCCCGTCGCTCGCCGCGAAATGGAGCAGGAACCCGCCTCCTCCGATTCCGGAGGATTGCGGCTCGACGAGGTTGAGCACCATCTCGGTCGCGATCGCCGCGTCGACCGCGCTGCCGCCGCGCCTGAGGACCTCGAGGCCGGCGCGCGCCGCGAGAGGGTGCGCCGCGACCACCATGAAGCGCGAAGCGGTGACGAGGCGCTTCTCGCCTCTGGGCGTCGCGGGCTCGGGATCGCCGTCCTGGAGCTGCGCGTGAGCGGACGCGCATGCGAGGAGCAGCGTTGCGACTGCAGCCGGCCAGGCGGACGGGATGCGCACCGGGCGCAGGCTAGCACGGCCCCGCGCTAGCGGTGCCCGCTGAGCACCTCGCGCTCCGCCCCAGTCCTCAGATAGCGCTTCTCGATCTCCTCGCGGGAAACGGGCTCGCTGAAGAGATACCCCTGGTACTCGTCGCAATGGAGCTTGCTCAGGATCTCGAGCTGCTCCTTCCTCTCGACGCCCTCGGCGATGACGCCGATGCCCAGGCCCCGGCACATGGTGATGACCGCGCGTACGATCGCGAGGTTCTGAGAGGACAGGGTGATGTCGCTCAGGAAGGCGCGGTCGATCTTGAGCGCGTCCACGCTGAAATGCCTGATGTAGCCCAGCGACGAGTACCCGGTGCCGAAGTCGTCGATGGTGACTCTGGCGCCCAGCCGCGACAGCCCCTTCAGTATGGCGCGGACCTCGGCCGCGTCCTGCATGAACAGGCTCTCGGTGATCTCGACCTCGATCTGCCCGGGCCCTACGCCGTGCGCGATCATGGCCGTGGAAATCTCGCCCACCAGGGCCGGGGTGAACTGGCGCACGGACAGGTTCACCGCAACCGGCCGCAGCGACAGGCCGCGCTTGCGCCACTCGCCCAGCAGGCTGCACACCTCCTCGAGGACCCAGCGCCCGATCTCCACGATGAGCCCGGTATCCTCGGCCACGGCGATGAAGCGGTCGGGCGCCACCACACCCCACTCGGGATGCCTCCAGCGCAGCAGCGCTTCGAGGCCCGTGACCTCGCCGCTCGCGATGTTCACCTTGGGCTGGTAGACCAGCTCGAACTGCCGCTCGGCGATGGCCTTGCGCAACCCGCTCTCGATGCGCAGTCGCTCCTGCATGCGCGTGTTCATCTCGGCCGAGAAATACCGGTACGATCCCCGGCCGCTTTCCTTGACGTGGTACATCGCGGTGTCCGCGTCGCGGATGAGCATCTGCGGTTCGGTCGCGTCCGTCGGAAAGACGCTGATCCCGATGCTGCACGAGCAGCTCAGGGTGTGGCCGTCGACCGAGAAGGGCTCGGCGAAGCAGCCGAGAATCTTGCGCGCCACCTGGCCCGCGGCGTCCTCCATGGTGACGATGCTCTCCAGCAGCACCACGAACTCGTCCCCGCCGATCCGGGCAAGCGTGTCGCCCTGGCGCATGATGCCCGACAGGCGCTCGGCGACCAGCTTTAGGAAGGCGTCCCCGATCACGTGGCCGAGCGAGTCGTTGATGTACTTGAAGCGGTCGAGGTCGATGAAGAGCAGCGCGAGGCTTCCCCCGTGCCGCTGCGCGTTGCTGATGGCGAGCGCAAGGCGGTCGTTGAGCAGCAGGCGGTTCGGCAGGCCGGTGAGCGCGTCGCGCGTCGCCAGCTGCTGGATGCGTTCCTCGGCGCGCTTTCGGTCAGTGACGTCCAGGATGGGCACGATCACGTGCGGCTCCCCGCCGATGTCGATGACGTCCGCGGAGATCAGGGCGTCGATGATCGCTCCGGACTTCTTGCGGAAGCGCGTTTCGAAATCCTTCACAGACCCGCGCTGCCGGACCTCGGCGACGAAGCGCGGTCGCTCGGCCGGATCCGCCCATACGCCCAGATCGTGGGCGGTGCGGCCGACGGCTTCTTCCCTCGTGTACCCGAAGAGCTCGAGCCAGGACCGGTTCACGTCGAGATAGCGGCCGTCGCTCAGGCGGCTGATCACGATCGCATCCGGGCTCGCCTGGAAGATCTTCTCGAAGCTCTCCTCGGAGCGCCGCAGCAGCTCCTCGGCGCGCCGCACCTCGGTGATGTCCACGGCCGACATCAGCATCTGCTTCTGGCGGTCGATCTCGACCCAGGCGGCCGACACCAGGATGTCGCGCAGCTCGCCGTTCCCCCTGCGGATGGTGAGCGGGTGGAGACTGATCGGGCGGCCGGCCTGCATGGTGCGCATCAGCTCGCCGCGGTCATCGGGGTTCGGCCAGATGCCGAGCGACACCGCGGTGCTGCCGATCACCTCGTCGCGGGTTCGCCCGAAGAGCTCCAGGGCCGCCCGGTTCGCCTCGAGAAAGGTGCCGTCCTCGTAGCGGGTGACGGTGGTCGCCGCCGGCGTGGCCTCGATCATCCTGGCGAAGCGCTCCTCCTGCCCTCGCGCCCGGCGCACGCTCCCCACCACGCTGTCCATGAGATAGCGGACTCCAACGGCCATCAGCACGAACGCGATGCACACCGCCGCGAGGTACCTGGCGTCGGTGAGGCCGCTCAGGCGGTTGGAGAGGGCGCCGCTCAGCTCGGCGTAGCCGACCAGGCAGAACAGCGCCACCGTAGCCAGGGTGAACACCGCCAGCGCGCGCCACCGCATCAGGGTGCCAGCCAGCGCGAGCGCGCCGACCAGGCTCACGACCGCCGAATCGTGCACGCCGTCGCGCCCGAGCAGCTCGCCGAACAGGAGCGCCACGACGACCAGCGGGAGCAGGGCGCTCGCGAGCCGAAGATGGCCGCGGCGCGAGCCGGCGAGCAGCAACGCTATGGCGACCATCGCCGCGAGGATCTCCGCGGCGAAGCGGCTGTCCTCTCGGGCAATGAGATTGTTGACGAGCGCGACGGTGAGGCCGGCGGCGAGCACCCAGGCAGAAAACGTAAACAGCCGCGACTGGACGCTCAGCTCGGCGTCTTCTGGAAATTCCGGTGCGACCAGGAGCTTGCGCAGCCAGCTCACGTCTCTCCCCGTCCGCGGCTCTCCCGTTTCCGCGGAATGGGAAGCCTGGAAGGCTTCTCTAATACGGCCAGTCTAGCACCGCCCTCCCGTCAGCGTCCCGGAACAATTATGCGGCCGCCTTCACCCGCCATCTCGAGCATCAGCCCGTTCATGCGCCGCACGAAGCCGGCGGGGTCGTCGAGCTGGCCGCCCTCGGCGAGCAGCGCCTGGTCGAAGAGGAGGTTTCCCCAGTCGGCGAATCGCGCCGTCTCCTCCTCGAGGCGCTTCACCATCGGATGCGCGACGTTGACCTCGAGGATCGGCCTCGCCTCGGGTCCCTTCTGCCCCACCGACTTGAGGATGCGCGCGAGGTTGCCCCCCATGTCGTGCTCGTCCGCGACCAGGCACGAGGGCGATTCGGTGAGGCGCGAGCTGACGCGCACGTCCTTGACCTTGTCGCCGAGCGCGTCCTTCAGCCTCGCCACCAGGGCGCGGTGCTCTCCCGCCTGCTTCGTTTCCTCCTTCTTCTCCTCTTCGGTCTGCAGCTTCGACAGGTCGAGCTCGCCCTTCGCGACCGAGACGAGCGCCTTGCCCTCGTGCTCGGCGAGGTTCGCGACCAGCCACTCGTCGACGCGCTCCGAGAGCAGCAGCACCTCGATCCCGCGCTTCCTGAAGATCTCCAGATGCGGGCTGTTCCTCGCCGCGAGGAAGCTCTCCGCCGTGACGTAGTAGATCCTGTCCTGCCCCGGCTTCATGCGCGACACGTAGTCCGCGAGCGACACGCTCTGCTCCTCGCGGTCGGCATTTGTTGAGGAAAAGCGCAGCAGCTTCGCGATGCGCTCCCGGTTCGCGAAGTCCTCGCCGACGCCCTCCTTCAGCACCCGGCCGAATTCCTTCCAGAACTGCGCGTACTTGTCCTTGTCTTTCTCGGCAAGGTCCTCGAGCAGCGAAAGAACGCGCTTGGTGCAGCCGGCGCGGATGGCCTCGATGTCGCGGCTCTCCTGCAGGATCTCGCGGGAGACATTGAGCGGGAGGTCGTTGGAATCGACCACGCCGCGCACGAAGCGCAGGTAGGCCGGCAGCAGCTGCTCGGCATCGTCCATGATGAACACCCGCCGCACGTAGAGCTTCAGGCCCCGGCGCTCGCGCCGGTCCCAGATGTCGAACGGAGCGCGCGACGGAACGTAGAGGAGCTGCACGTATTCCTGCCTGCCCTCGACGCGGTTGTGCGTGTACGCGAGCGGGGCATCGCCGTCGTGCGCGATATGCTTGTAGAACTCCTGGTACTGCTCCTCGCTGATCTCGGACTTGGGCCGCGCCCACAGGGCGCTCGCCTGGTTGACGGTTTCGTCCTCGTCGGTGACGATCTCCCGCGACGCGTCCTTGTCCCATTTCACCTTCTTCATCACGATGGGGATCGCGATATGGTCGGAGTACTTCCGCAGGATGGCCTTGAGCTTCCCTTCGGAGAGCAGCTCGTCCTCCCCTTCGCCCAGGTGCAGGATCACGTCGGTGCCGCGCCCGGGCTTTTCCGCCGCCTCGACGGTGAATTCCCCTCCCCCGTCGCTCATGTCGCAATGCCAGCGCACCGCCTGGTCGCTAGGAAGCCCCGCGCGCCGCGTGAGCAGCGTGACCCGGTCGGCGACGATGAACGACGAATAGAAGCCGACGCCGAACTGGCCGATCAGGCGCGCGTCCTTGGCCTGGTCTCCGGTAAGGGACTGGAAGAACTCGCGTGTCCCGGACTTGGCGATCGTGCCGATGTTCTGGACCACCTCGTCCCGCGACATGCCGATGCCGTTGTCCGATACCGTGAGCGTGCGGGCCTCCTTGTCGTAGGCGATCCGGATCCTCAGGTCGGCGTCGCCCCCGTAGAGCGCGTTGTTCGAGAGCGCCTCGAAGCGCAGCTTGTCGGCCGCGTCGGAGGCGTTGGAGACCAGCTCCCGCAGGAAGATCTCCTTGTTGCCGTAGAGGGAGTGGATCATCAGGTGAAGCAGCTGCTTCACCTCCGCCTGGAAGGCCAGGGTTTCCTTGGTCGCTGTCTGTGCCATGCTGACTCCGGCTGTGCTGGTGCGTTGCGGCCGGGAGAATGAGGCCCCGGCGGGGCGAATTCAAGCCCGTCCGGGATACAATTGAACTTGCCCGGCGCGCGCCGGTCAAGAACCGAGCCGATGGCCTTCTCCAGAATCCTCGCCGCCCTCCTCCTTCTCGCCCCGGCGCTCGCGCCGGCGCAGCCCGCGGCCGCGGCCCTGCCCTCGGGAGTGGCCCGCGTCACCTCCATCGAAGGGGTGACCGAGTACCGGCTCGCCAACGGCCTGCAGGTCCTGCTGATCCCGGACCGCTCGACCGACACGATGATGGTAAACGTCACCTACCTCGTCGGCTCGCGTCACGAAGGCTACGGAGAGACCGGGATGGCGCATCTGCTCGAGCACCTGATGTTCAAGGGCACTCCGCGCTTTCCGAACGTCAAGAGCGAGTTCCAGAAGAACGGGGTCCGCTACAACGGCAGCACCTCGTACGACCGCACCAACTACTACGGGACCTTTCCGGCGAACGAGGCGACGCTGGACCGCGTGCTCGACATCGAGGCCGATCGCATGGTCCACGCCTCGATCGCGCACCAGTCTCTCGACTCGGAGATGACCGTGGTGCGCAACGAGTTCGAGTCGGGCGAGAACAGCGCCTCGAGCGTTCTGCAGGAGCGCGTCGCGGCGAGCGCGTACCTGTGGCACAACTACGGCCGGGCCATCATCGGCTCGCGCTCGGACATCGAGAACGTCCCGATCGAGCGGCTGCGCGCCTTCTACTCGAACTACTACCAGCCCGATAACGCAGTGCTGCTGATCTCGGGGAAAATCGACGAGGCGACCACGCTCAGGCTGGTGCAGAAACGCTTCGGCGGCATACCGAAGCCCGCGCGCAAGCTGCGCGCCACCTACACCGTCGAGCCTACGCAGGACGGCGAGCGCACGGTCACGCTGCGCCGCGCCGGGGACGTGCAGATCGTGTCCGCCCTGTACCACGTCCCGCCGGGCTCACACCCGGCGTACGCGGCCATCGACGTTCTCGTCGCGCTGCTCAACCACGTGCCCTCGGGGCGGTTGCACAAGGCGCTGGTGGAGACGGGCCTGGCGAGCTCCGCGTTCGGCACCGAGCGCCAGCTGCACGAGGCCGGGTTCGCCTATTTCGGCGCGAACGTCAAACAGGACGCCCCGATCGAGGCCGCCCGCGACGCCCTGCTCGGCGTCCTGGAAGGCTTCGCGGCGAAGCCGGTCACGGAGGAGGAGGTCGAGCGCGCGCGCACCCGGCTGCTCAACGACATCCAGCTCACGCTCGCCGATTCGCGCGAGCTCACCATGGCGCTCTCGGAGTGCGCGGCCATCGGCGACTGGCGGGTGCTGTTCCTGCACCGTGATCGGCTGAAGAAGG
>Ga0187773_10000227_pt1 | contig 23557 bp, 27 predicted proteins | sample 0216_BV02_MP05_1_FD_133133 | JGI IMG/M metagenome (GOLD analysis project Ga0187773, IMG submission 133133) | Tropical peat soil microbial communities from peatlands in Department of Meta, Colombia - 0216_BV02_MP05_10_MG | ecosystem: Environmental > Terrestrial > Soil > Wetlands > Peat | place...
GCCCTCACGCCCCGTCGCCGCGCTCGCGCAGGAAGGCCACCGCCGAGACGAAATAGCCGAGCGCGAGCGCGATCTCCAGGGCCGCGAGGGGCACCGAGGGCCCGCGGTCCGACATCGCGCGCGTCACGCCCTCGGCGAAGTACGCCCAGATGAGAAGGGTGCTCCACTGGAACGTGTAGCGGCGAGCGCGCAGGACGCCGGGGAGCGGCGCGAGCAGGGGGAGCGCCTTCGCCGCGAGCCAGGAGCCGCCCGGCTTCACCGGCGCGAGGAAGAGCTCCCACGCGGCGCACAGCAGGGCGAGCGCCACGAGACAGGCCACGGCCGCGAGCCAGGCGGCGGATTTCACGGGTACCATGATACGTCGCTCCGCCTCACCGTACGGGTGCCGCGAGACCGCGCGATGCGCCGCCTGATCGACCTCGTCCTCGACCTCCTCGGCTTCGCGCGCTTCGTGCTGCGGCGCTGGTCCGAGGACCGCTGCCCCCAGATGGCGGGCAACCTCACGTACACGACGCTGCTCGCGATCGTCCCGAGCTTCGCCGTGGGGGTCGCGCTGCTGTCCTCCACGCCGCTCTTCGCCTCGGCGATGGCCCAGGCGAGGGACTTCCTGCTCGCGAACCTCGCGCCCGCCGCGGCCGAGCGCGTCATCGGAACGTACCTCGACGACTTCGCGCGCAACGCCCGCCGCCTCACCTGGCCGGGCCTCGCGGCGGTGCTGGTGCTCGCGGTGGCCACGATGCTCATCATCGACCGCTCGCTCAACGCGATCTGGCGCGTGCGCAGGCGCCGCCCGTACTGGGTGCTGGTCCCGGGCTACGTCGCGGTGCTCGTGGCGGGGCCCGTCCTCGTCGGCATCGGAATGGCCGTCACGACCTACGTGCTGTCGGCTCCGGTGGGGCTCGCGTCGGTCGTGGGCGCTTCGCAGGCCGCGCTGGTGGAGGCTGCGCCCGTGGTCCTCACGGCGGTCGCGTTCTTCCTCGTCTACAAGATCGTTCCCCACCGCCGCGTGCCCTGGCGCCACGCGCTCGTCGGCGCCGGCGTGGCGGCGGTGCTCTTCGAGGCGGCCAAGGAGCTCTTCGCGGTCTACGTGCGCCACGCGACCACCTACAGCCTGGTCTACGGCGCCTTCGCGGCGGTGCCGATCTTCCTCGTCTGGCTGGAGCTGTCGTGGATGGTCGTGCTTCTCGGGGCGGAGATCACGGCGTGCGCGGGCTACTGGCACGCGCACCTGTGGACCCGCGCGGACCGCCCCGGCACGCGCTTCCACGAGGCGGTGCGCGTGGCCGGGCGCCTCGCGGCGGCCTATCCCGCCGCGCTCGGCTTCGAGCGGCTGCGCCGGGATGCGGTGCTGCCCGCTCCCGAGCTCGACGACCTGCTCGCGCGGCTTTCCGAGGCGGGCATCGTCGAGCGCGCGGGGCGCGGGCAATTCGTCCTCGCGGAGGACCCGGAGCACGCGACCGTGGGCGAGCTCTACGAGGCGGCCGTGGCGCCCGTGGGCGGCATGCGCCCCGAGGAGTGGGCCGAGATCTCGAAGGACTTCGCGCGCGCCGCCGCCGAGATGCGCGAGGGGCTCGAGCGCCCGCTCGCCACGCTTTCGAGTAAGCTTGAAGCCACGCCCGCTCCCGAATCGCCCCCTTCCGACGCGCTCTCCCGATGATCCGCCCGCGATCCTTCCTGCGCCCGCTTCTGCTGCTCGCCGCAATCGCCGCCGTCGCCACGGCCCAGGCCGCCGGCTTCGACGTGGTCGATACCCAGGGGCGCCACCACCGGCTCGACGACGACCGCGGCCGCTGGGTCGTCGTGAACTTCTGGGCCACGTGGTGCGGGCCGTGCGTCGCCGAGATCCCGGAGATCGCCGCCTTCGCCCGCGCCCATCCCGAGGTCGAGGTGATCGGGGTGGCCGCGGACTCCGGGGACGCGGCCGACGCGACGCGCCTCGCCGCGAAGCTCGGGCACACCTATCCGCTCGTGATCACGAGCCACGCGGTGGAGGGCCAGCTCGGGCACGCCCACGTGCTGCCCACCACGCGCATCTACGATCCGCAGGGGCGCGTGGTCTACGACCGCGTCGGGCCCGTGGACCGCAAGTTCCTCGAGCGGCTCACCGCGGGCGCGCGCGACGGCGGGCGCGCGTAGCGGGCGGCGCTCAGAGCGCCCAGCGGTCCTTCCACGCCTTCGTCACGCGGTTCACGTAGTCCGCCTGGCCGAGGGTGCCGTTGTAGCGCGCGAGGGCCTTCACGAGGTTGCCGTGCTCCTGGTCGATGTAGTAGCGCAGGATCGTGCAGCCGTAGCGCAGGTTGGTGCGCTCGACGAAGAGGTCCTGGCCCGGCACGCCGATCTCCTTCACCCAGAAGGGCATGACCTGCATGTACCCGCGCGCCCCCGCGCGCGAGACCGCGTACTTGCGGAAATGGCTCTCCACGTCGATCACCGCGAGCACGAGCTGGGGGTCGAGCCCCGCGCGCAGCGCCTCGTAGCGCACGAGCGCGAGGAAGCCGCGCGCCGAATCCTCGTCGGCGAAATAGCGCCCCTGCACCCGGGGGGTCATCGCGCGCACCCAGGCGCGCAGGTCCATGTCGGCCATGTCGACCGTCGCGCGCTCGTTCACCGCGCGGGAAAGCGAGGCGCGCACGGAGGCCGACAGGACCTCGTAGCGCTGGGCGCCCGCCAGGACCGCGCCGGGAAGCGCGAGCGCCGCGCCGAGCGCCGCGAGCGCGAGCCCCCTAGCCGGGTTTCCCATCGCGAAGGCGCGACCGCACGAACGCGGCCGCCTCGTCGAGGGCCACCCGCGTCGGCGCCGCCTCGCGCCGGTGCTGGTACTCGACCACGCCTTCCTTGAGCCCGCGCTCGCCCACCACGAGGCGATGCGGGATGCCGATGAGCTCCTGGTCGGCGAGCAGCACCCCGGGGCGCTCGTCGCGGTCGTCGAGCAGCACCTCCGCGCCCGCGGCCTCGAGGGCCGCGTGGAGGCTGTCGGCCGCCGCCTTCACCGCTTCGCTCTTGCGGTAGCCCATGGGCACCACGGCCACGACGAAGGGCGCCATGGGATCGGGCCAGATGATCCCGCGCTCGTCGTGGTTCTGCTCGATCGCCGCGGCGACCACGCGCGTCACGCCGATGCCGTAGCAGCCCATCTCCATGGGGCGCGTCGCCCCCTTCTCGTCGATGTAGGTGACGCCCATCTTTTCGGTGTAGGCCGTGCGCAGCTGGAACACGTGCCCCACCTCGATGCCGCGCGCGACCTCGAGAATGCCCTTGCCGTCGGGCGAGGGGTCGCCCGCGACGACGTTGCGGATGTCGGCCACCTCGGGCTCGGCGAGGTCGCGGCCCCAGTTGACGCCCGTGAGGTGGAAGCCCTCCTCGTTCGCCCCGGTGCAGAAGTCGCTCATGGCGGCCACGGTGCGGTCGGCGACCACGCGGAGCGCCGTTTCGGTTCCCGGCTGCGCTTCGCGACCGCGCTGCCCCACCGGCCCCAGGGAGCCGGGCGGCGCCTTCAGGCGCGTGCGGATCTCAGCGTCGGTGGCGAACCGGAAGGGATTGAGGCGCGGCAGCTTCGAGACCTTCACCTCGTTCAGCGTATGGTCGCCGCGCACGAGCAGCATCGCCATCTCGGGCGCGCGGCCCTCGCCCGGCTCGTGCATCACGACGATCGATTTCACCGTTTTCTCGATCGGGATGTGGAGGTACTCGCTCACCTCCTCGCAGGTGTGCTTGCCCGGCGTGCTCATCTTGCGCATCTCGTGCGCGGGCGCGGCGCGCGGCTCCCGGGGCGCGAGCGCCTCGGCGAGCTCGACGTTGGCCGCGTAGCCCGAGGCGGCGCAGTAGGCGATCGCGTCCTCGCCCGAGCCCGCGATCACCTGGAACTCGTGCGAGCCCGTGCCGCCGATCTCGCCGGTGTCGGCCGCCACGGCGCGGAAGTCGAGCCCCAGGCGCGTGAAGATGCGCGTGTAGGCGTCGTACATCGCCGAATAGCTGCGCTTCAGGCCCTCGAAGTCCGCGTCGAAGGAGTACGCGTCCTTCATCACGAACTCGCGCGCGCGCATGACCCCGAAGCGCGGCCGGATCTCGTCGCGGAACTTGGTCTGGATCTGGTAGAGGTTCACGGGGAGCTGGCGGTAGCTCTTCACCTCCTTCCTCACGATGTCGCAGAGCACTTCCTCGGCGGTGGGCGCGTAGCAGAACTCGCGCTCGCCGCGGTCGCGGATGCGCAGCATGAGCGGCCCGTAGAGGTCCCAGCGCCCGGTCTCGCGCCACAGCTCCGCGGGCTGGATGGGCGGGGCGAGGATCTCGAGCGCCCCGGCCCGGTTCATCTCCTCGCGCACCACCTGCTCGACCTTGCGCAGCACCTTAAGCCCGAGCGGCATCCAGGAGTACAGGCCGCTCGCGAGCTTGCGGATGAGCCCCGCCCGGAGCATCAGCTTGTGGCTCGGAAGCTCCGCCTCCTGGGGCGCTTCCTTCAGGGTGGCCAGGTAGTACTCGGTGGCGCGCATGCGGTCTCCGGGGAGTGCGGGTCAGGCTCGTTTTTGGGCCAAGAATCAGCGGCTTGCAGCCAGCCATTCTACACGCCGACCCGCCCGGGCCCTGCGGTGGCGGGCGCTCGCAAACTATGGAAAAATGCGATCAACTCAATGAAATCGGATGGTGACCGCCATGATCGATCGGGACGGATATCGCCCGAACGTCGCCATCGTGCTCGTGAACACCCGCAACCAGGTCTTCTGGGGCAAGCGCGTGAAGGAACACGCGTGGCAGTTCCCCCAGGGAGGCATCAAGCCGGGTGAGAGCCCCGAGCAGGCGATGTACCGCGAGCTGCACGAGGAGACGGGCCTCGAGGCGCGGCACGTGAAGATCCTCGGGCGCACGCGCGACTGGCTGCACTACGACGTCCCCACGCACTGGGTGAGGCGCGAGTACCGCGGCACCTACAAGGGGCAGAAGCAGATCTGGTTCCTGCTGCGCCTCATGGGCCGCGACTGCGACATCAGCCTGCGCGCGAGCGGGCACCCCGAGTTCGACGCGTGGCGCTGGCACGAGTACTGGATCCCGCTCGAGGCGGTGATCGACTTCAAGCGCGAGGTCTACCGCCTGGGGCTCGAGCAGCTCGCGGGCTTCCTCGAGGTGAGCCCCGCCATCCCCGGAGTCTCGCCCTACGGGCGCCGGCGCCGCCACCCGCGCTCGCAGCGGCCGGCGTCGCCGCCGTCGCCCGTCCTCGGCACCGACGACTAGCGGGGCCTCAGTATCCGCGCATCGGACCCGGAACCACGAGGCCCGCGATGACGCCCACGATCACCGCGAGCACGACGCCGACGATGATCACGACGACGGTGTAAGGGAGCGCCTTCTCGGGCGGCGTGCGCATGAGCAGCGGCAACCCCGTGTAGAGCAGGTAGAGGCTGTACAGGCCCACGATCCCCAGGATCGACAGCACCGGGATGAGCGAGAACACGCCGGCGAGCCACGCGGCCGTGGGCGAGAAGACCGCCACCTTGAGCGCCTGGGCGAAGTTCTTCTCCCCGCCGAAGCTCGGCGCGAGCGCGTCGATGATGAGCGCCAGCACGTAGACCCAGCCGAGCGTGAGGACGTAGTAGAGCACCATGTGGGCGACGCCCGCGGTCACCGGCCAGCGGTAGGTGCCGATGAAGGTGCTCACCCCGATGAGCGAATAGCCGATGAACGAGGCGACCGCCGGGATGGCGGCGAGGATCATCACGTAGCCGGTGTAGAGCTCCTGCAGCGTGTGCGGCTCACCCGCGATCGCAGCCCACTCCGCCTTCGGTTGCAGCACGATGTTTTTCGCGCGGTCCACGAGGTTCATGTTCTTCGTCTCCCTGGGGGTCAATGGGCCCCGCGAGAGTATAGCCGCTCGCGCGCTACAGGACGACGAGGTTGTCGCGGTGGATGAGCTCGGGCTCGGCGATGTAGCCGAGGACCGCCTCGATCTCGGATGTGGGCCTGCCGAGGATGCGGGCGGTCTCGGCCGAGCCGTAGTTGGCGAGCCCGCGGGCGATCTCGCGACCGTCGGGCCCGGCGAGGCTCACGACCTCGCCGCGCTCGAACGTGCCGTCCACGGCGGTCGCGCCGATCGCGAGCAGGCTCTTGCCGTCCTTCACCAGCGCCTTCACGGCGCCCGCGTCGAGGCTGATCCGGCCCGAGGGCTTGAGGTGGTCGGCGAGCCACTGCTTGCGCGCGGCCACGGGCGCGGTCTCGGCGAGGAGGAGCGTTCCCGTGGATTCGCCGGCGAACAGCCGCACGAGCACGTCGGGCTCGCGGCCCCACGCGATCGCGGTGTGGGCGCCGCTGCGCGCGGCGCGCTTGGCGGCGAGCACCTTGGTGAGCATGCCGCCGCGGCCGATCGCCGAGCCCGCGCCTCCGGCCATGCGCTCGAGCGCGGGATCGCCCGCGGTGCCGCGCTCGACGAGCGTCGCCGCGGGATCCCGGCGCGGGTCGGCCGAGTAGAGCCCCTTCTGGTCCGTGAGAATCACGAGCGCGTCGGCCTCGATGAGGTTGGTCACCAGCGCGCCCAGGGTGTCGTTGTCGCCGAAGCGGATCTCGTCCACCACGACGGTGTCGTTCTCGTTGATGATGGGCACCGTGCCCAGGCCCACGAGGGTCTTGAGGGTGGTGCGCGCGTTGAGGTAGCGGCGCCGGTCGCCCAGGTCCTCGTGGGTGAGCAGCACCTGCGCGGTGTGCAGCCCCACCTCCGAGAAGCACGATTCCCACATCTGCACGAGCCCCATCTGCCCCACGGCTGCGGCGGCCTGCAGCTCGTTCACCGCGCGCGGGCGCCGCGTCCAGGCGAGGCGCTTCATCCCTTCGGCGATCGCCCCCGAGGAGACGACGAGCACCTCGAGGCCCCTCGCGCGCAGCCGCGCGATCTGGCGCACCCAGTCGGCGATGGCGTCCCGGTCGAGCCCGGCCCCCGCGTTGGTGAGGAGCGAGGAGCCGATCTTCACCACGACGCGCTTCGCGTCGGACAGCGCGGCGCTCACGGGGCCTTCCTGCGCGCGCGGGCCGGAGCCGCCGGCGCGCGCCGCTCCGACTCGAGGAACTTCATCACCGCGTAGGCCACCTCGCGGCAGCCCCCGCCATCGATCGCCGAGACCACGAACCAGGGCTTCGTCCAGCGCAGCTTCTTCACGAGCGCCGCGGCGCGCCGCTTGCGCTCGGCCGGATCGAGCAGGTCCGCCTTGTTGAGCACCAGCCAGCGCGGCTTCTTCGCGAGCGACGGATCGTACTTCTTCAGCTCCGCGGCGAGCGCGCGCACCTCGGCGGCCGGGTCGACGGCGGGATCGACCGGCGCCATGTCCGCCACGTGCAGCAGCAGGTGCGTGCGGCGCAGGTGGCGCAGGAACTGGTGCCCGAGCCCCGCGCCCTCGGCCGCGCCCTCGATGAGGCCCGGAATGTCGGCGAGCACGAAGGAGCGGTTCACGTCCACGCGCACCACGCCGAGGTTCGGATGCAGCGTCGTGAACGGGTAGTCCGCCACCTTGGGCCGCGCCGAAGAGACCGCGCGAATGAAGGTGGACTTGCCCGCGTTCGGCATGCCGAGCAGGCCCACGTCCGCGAGCACGCGCAGCTCCAGCTCGAGGCTGCGCGCCTCGCCGGGCTCGCCGCGCGTGAACTGGCGCGGGGCGCGGTTCACGCTCGACTTGAAGTGGAGGTTGCCGAGCCCGCCGCGCCCCCCGCGCGCGAGGAGCGCCCGCTCGCCGTCCTTCGCGAGGTCGGCGAGCGTCTCGCCGCTCTCGGCGTCGCGGATCACGGTGCCCACGGGCACGCGCAGCACGACGTCGTCGGCGCCGCGCCCGTTGCAGTCGCTCCCGCGCCCGTTCTCCCCGCTCGCGGCGCGGAAGATGCGCGTGTAGCGGTAATCGATCAGCGTGTTGAGGTTCGAATCCGCCACGGCGCAGACGCTGCCGCCGCGCCCGCCGTCGCCGCCGTCGGGCCCGCCGCGCGGCACGTACTTCTCGCGCCGGAAGGACGCCGCGCCGTCGCCTCCCTTGCCCGCGGCGACCTCGATCCTCGCCTCGTCGAAGAATTTCACGGCGGGCTACCTCGGCAGCGCCACGCGAATGCCGATCGCGATGAAGGTGAGCCCGGCGAAGACGTTGAGGCGCGCGCCGATCGCCGGCCGGCGGCGGATCCACGCTCCGATCCAGCCCGAGAAGAGCGCCACCGCGCCGAAGATCAACGCCGTCTGCACCATGAAGATCGCGCCGAGGAGCGCCATCTGCCCTCCCACGTGGCCCGCGCGCGCGTCCACGAACTGCGGCAGGAACGCGAGGAAGAAGAGCGTCACCTTGGGATTCATCATGTTGCCGAGCACGCTCTGGCGATAGATGAGGCCGAGGGCGCGCGCGCCGCCCTCGCCCTGCAGCGCGAAGGCCGCGCGGTGCCGCAGGGCCTGCACGCCGATCCACGCGAGGTAGGCCGCGCCCGCGTAGCGCACCGCGTCGAAGGCAAGCTCCGAGGAGCGGATGAGGGCGGCGATGCCGAGCGCGGCGAGCAGCGTGTGGAAGATGCAGCCGGTCGCGAACCCGAGCGCGGCGGCGACCCCGGCGCGCGGGCCCTGCGCCACGCCGCGCGCGAGCACGTAGAGGATGTCCGGCCCGGGCGCGACCGTGAGCAGCGCCGAGGCGGCGAGGAAGAGGGCGATGTCGGGCATGGTGGCGCCCCAAACGAAAAAGCCCCGTACGCGTACGGGGCTCTTTCGGCCGGAGCGTAAAGAGCCGTCAGGCCTGCGCCGGCTCGATCGACACGGTGCGCTTCCCCGCGGGGCCCTGGACGCGGTATTTCACCTTGCCCGTCACCATCGCGAAGAGCGTGTGGTCCTTGCCGGTGCCCACGTGACGCCCCGCGTGGAACTGGGTGCCACGCTGGCGGACGAGGATCGAGCCCGCGTTCACGAGCTCGCCACCGAAGGCCTTGAGGCCGAGGCGCTTCGCCTCGGAGTCGCGGCCGTTGCGGGAAGACCCGCCTGCTTTCTTGTGTGCCATGTTTCCGTTTCCTCGATGCGTCGCTCGCGGTCGCTAGCCGATGGCGTCCACACGGATCTCCGTGTAGCCCTGCCGGTGCCCCTGCGTCTTCTGGTAGTGCTTGCGGCGGCGAAGCTTGAAGACCTTCACCTTGGCGCCGCGCCCGTGGGCGATCACCGTGGCCGAGACCTTCGCCCCGGACACGAGCGGATTGCCGAGCTTCACGGCCTCGCCGTCCGCGACCATGAGCACCTGGTCGAGGACGATCTGGGCGCCAACGTCCGCCGGTATCTGTTCTATCTTGATCTTTTCGCCGGGGGCAACGCGATACTGCTTGCCGCCGGTTTTTATGACCGCGTACATTGTGGACTCCTGGGATTGCGCGTTTTCCCGCTTCGGGAGGAAGGATCGAAGAAACCCCTCGATGCCTTTTCCGCCCGAGCGAACTCGCTATAATACGCGAAATTCCTCGTAGGGTCAAAGACTTGTCCGGGGCGTCCCCGGGTGCGGCAGCGGGTGCTCGAGCTGCGCCGCGAATCCCCATGAACCATCCGCTCGCCCCCGTCAGCCTCGAATCGATCCGCGCCCCCATCGCCCGCGACCTCGCCCGGGTCGACGAGGTGATCCGGCGCCGCCTCGACTCCGACGTCGCGCTGATCCGCACCGTGGCGAGCTACATCGTGAGCTCCGGCGGCAAGCGCCTGCGCCCGGCGCTGGTGCTCCTCGCCGCCAACGCGTTCGCGCCGGATGCCGCGGCCCGCCACGAGCTCGCCGCGGTGATCGAGTTCATCCACACCGCGACGCTCCTGCACGACGACGTGGTCGACGAGTCGAGCCTGCGGCGCGGGCGCAAGACCGCGAACGCCGAGTTCGGCAACGCCGCCTCGGTGCTGGTGGGCGATTTCCTCTACTCGCGCGCCTTCCAGATGATCGTCGAGGCGGGGAGCCTGCGCATCATGAAGGTGCTCGCCGACGCGACCAACGTGATCGCCGAGGGCGAGGTGCTGCAGCTGCTCAACGTCCACGACGCCGACACCGACGAGGCCCAGTACCTGCGCGTGATCCGCTACAAGACCGCGAAGCTCTTCGAGGCGGCCACGCAGGTGGGGGCGATCCTCGGAGGCGCGGGTCCCGAGGCCGAGCGTGCCCTCACCGAATACGGCGCCCACCTCGGAACGGCGTTCCAGCTCGTCGACGACGTGCTCGACTACTCCGGGGACCTCCAGGAAACCGGCAAGAACCTCGGCGACGACCTCGCGGAGGGCAAGCCCACGCTGCCGCTCATCCACGTGATGCGCGTGGGCAGCGACGAAGAGCGCTCGCTCGTGCGCCATGCGATCGAGCAAGGCGGGAAGGCGGACCTCGAGGCGGTGGTGGCCGCGATCGGCCGCACGGGCGCGCTCGACTATGCGCGCGAGCGGGCGCGCGGCGAGGCGGCCGAAGCCACGGCGCGCCTCGAGCGCGTTCCCGATTCGCCCTGCCGCGACAGCCTCCTTCAGCTCGCGCACTTCTCCGTCGAGCGGAAGTTCTGAGGCGCGGCCTCGGCGGGGCCGAGGCGGCGGTACGCGGCGCGGCGCCCGCCGGGAAGGAGGACCGCGAGCGCGTCGTCCGCGGACCACGCGAGGCTCGCCGGCCCCAGGCGCTCGGGCGGCTGCGGCGCGCGGTACGGTCCCGTCGCGGTCTGCCCGCCCCGGAAGCGCAGCCACTCGCCGTGGTAGCTTCCGTCCGCGCGGCGCGCCGCGACGACGAGGGACCAGCCGTCGGGCGCGAGAAGCGCGGCCATCGCGCGCTCGCCGAGGCACTCCGCGACGACGCAGGAGGCGGGCGAGGGCGAACGCTCGATCCACCATCCGGTGCGCGCGTCGCGCGCGAACTCGCCGTGCTGCGGCTCGAGGCGCGCCGTCGCGCCCCCGAGCTCGATCGCGAGCGTCTCGGGGCCTGCCGAAAGGTCGAGGCGCGATGCGTCTGCCACGCTCCACGCGGGCTCGCCGTCGTCGCCGTAGAGGCAGCAGGCGGCGCGCGGCGCCGGGCCCTCGGGCTCGACGAAGAAGCCGCGTCCCGATTGCGCCGGATTCCACCACCAGCCCGGGCGCCGTCCGGCCGCCGGCGCGAGCGGCAGCGCGCTGCGGCGCATCGTGACGACGGCTTCGAAGAGCAGGTCGCGCCGCCCCTCGCGCGAAAACGCGTTCTCGTGCTCGCGCACGATGTCCCACGCCCATCCAGGTAGCGCCGTCTCGTCGGCGCCGATCCCGAGGCGCAGCTCCGAGCGGGCGAGGTCCGTCATCGGGGTGCGGTCGCCGCCGATGCCTTCGATGCGCAGGTCGGTCCACTCGGGGCCGCCCGCGGCCTTCTCGAACCAGGCCCGGGTGAAGAACCACTTGTCGTCGAGCTTCGCGACGAGCGGGTCGCTCCGGTCGCGCAGGCGCGCCTCGTGGTCGGCCACCATGCGGCGCAGCATGTCGAAGCCGGGGCCCTTCTCGCGGCGGCGCGCGGCCTCGGCTAGGATGCGCCGGTACGCGATGCGCAGCACGCCGTGGCCGGTCTCGAAGGGCTCGAGGAAGAGCGCCCGCGCGCCCGGGCGCAGCGCGGATGCGCACGCGTGCAGCACCCGCGCGGGATCGAGGATGTGGTGCAGGATCGCCGCGCCCACCGCCAGGTCGAACGCCCGCGGGCGGAAGCGGTCGTTGTTCGCATCCATGCACACGAGGCCGCAGCGAGCGCGGTACTGCGGGCGCGCCTCGAGGAAATCGCGCAGGATCGCGAGCAGGCTCGGGCTGATGTCGGTCGCGACGACGAAGGCCCGCGGGTACAGGTCGAGGAGCGGGATCACGGAGTTGCCCGAGCCGGAGCCGACGTCGAGGATGACGCGGACCGTCCCGTCGTCGGCTCCGAGCGCGCCGCCGAGGAGCTCGCGGAACCACGCCACGTTGTCGTAGCGCTTGTGATACTCGGCCGCGTTCTCGAGGAATTGCGCGGTGACGCCCGACCGAGGCGCGCCGCGCTCGGGCTCCGGGATGAAGATGCCGGCGAGGCGCGGATCGTCCTCGCCGAGGTCCCGCAGCGGGTCGGTGAAGAGCTCCTGGAGGGCCGGATCCATCGGGCCCATGATACAATCGCAGCCTCCGCCGGATGGTGAAGCGGAGCCGGATCGGGGTGTAGCTTAGCCTGGTAGAGCGCTACGTTCGGGACGTAGAGGCCGGAGGTTCGAATCCTCTCACCCCGACCATTCCTTCCCTCACTGATTTCGACCCGGCGCCGAAGGCGACCACGCGGGACGTAGAGGCCGGAGGTTCGAATCCTCTCACCCCGACCATTCCTTCCCTCACTGGTTTCGGTCCGGCTTACTCGCCAGACATCAGAACGTCAGGACCGTCGTCGCCTCCTCGGCGAGCTCGAGCATCGTCGCCCCTCCCCCCATCTTCACCTCGGGGATGAGGTCCTCGGGCTTGAGGTCGTGCAGGTCCGTGGAGGCCGTGCAGGCGATCATCTTGACGCCCGCCTCCAGCGCCTCGCGCCGGAAATAGCTCGCCGGCTGGCCGCCCTTCTTCGGGTAGATCGTCTCCGCGAGCCCTTTCTTCAGCAGCAGCGTGCCGTCGATCGTGAAGAACATGGTCACGTCGTTATCCATCGCCGCGGCGAGGGTGGCGAAGAAGAACGGGGTCGCGCAGCGCCGGGGAGTGTCCGGCCCGCTGGTCATGACGATGAGGACGCGGTTGTCGTCGGCCATCGGCGCCGCTCCCTTCTAATAGACGAGCACGTTGGTCGCTTCGGTGCATTCCTTCACGAAGGTGGCGGCGTTCACCACCGTCGCGCCCTCGGCGAGGTCCTTCTTCGGGTCGATCTTGCGCGAGTTCACGCACGGGCCGCACACGTAGAGCTTGCCGCCCGCCTCGACGTACGCGGCGAAGAGGTCCTTCAGCGGCGGGAAGCTCGGGGCGGCGACGCGGTCGGCCCCGCCCTTGACGGCGAGCGTCACCCCGTCGGCCTGGAACCCCATGAGCACGTCCACGTCGCAGGCCTGCGCCGCGGTCGCCATCACGAACGGAATCGTCGCACGCTCGGGGCTGTCGACGCCGTGCGTGCACATGATCACCAGCTTGTTCGCCATGTTCCTGCTCCTTGTGGGTTCGCCGCGCTGTTTCCAGCCTATGTCGTCCGGGGCGGAGGCGATTGACGGGGATCAACGGGCGCGGCCGGCGGCCGAGCGCGCCCAGATCGCCTCGTCCTGCTCGAGCTCGGCGAGCGCCGCCTCCATTTCGTCGCAATCGCGCACGATTTCGGGCAGCAACACGTCCTCGAGCGCGCGCACCCGCCGCGCCGTGCGCCGGTGCTCCGCGTGCAGCCGGGCGAGGTTGCCGTCGATCGCGGCGAGCCGGGCGAGCGGGTCGAGCAGCGCCGCGTGCGCCTCGCGGCACTCGATCGCCTCGGGCGAAGGGTGCGCCGGCGGGCTTGCCGGCTGCGCTGCGCCCTCGATCGCCACCTCCTGCAGCGGCACGCCGAGGATCGAGTGGCGCCGCAGCGCGAGCCGGCGCTCCCCCGCGCCCAGGGGCGGCTGGCATTGCAGCCCGTTCAGGCCATGGCGCGCGAGGGCGGCGGCGACCGCGCGCCGGGCGCGCTCGAGCAGCGGCGCGAGCTGCGCGGCGAGGGCCTCGCGGCGGCGCAGCTCGGCGAGCATCTGCGCGGCGAGCAGGAGGCACTTCTCGTCGAGAAACGCGCATCCCTCGCGCATCGCGCGGCGCTCCTCGCGCAGCGCGATGACGGCCGTGCGCGTCGGGGTGCGCTCGCTCACGCCGCGCGCGCCTTGAGGTGGCGCTCGATCTGCGCGTCGGAAAGCCGCGTGAGCTCGGCGGCGGGCAGAGCGGCGAGCGCGTCCCACCCCGCCTGCATGCTTTCCTCGAGGGTGCGCGGCGCTGCCTGGCCGACGACCCCGCGCTCGAAGCGCGTTCCGAAGGCGAGGTAGCGCCGGTCGGTCTCGGACAGGCCGTCTTCCCCGACCACGCTCGCGAGCACGCGCGCCTGGGCCGCGCGCGCCTGGGCGGCGTAGAGCTGCGCGGCGAGCGCCGGATGGTCGGCCACGGTGTAGCCCTCGCCCACACCGTCCTTCATGAGGCGCGACAGGCTGGGCAGCACCGCCACCGGCGGGTACACGCCCTCGCGGTCGAGGCTGCGCGAGAGCACCACCTGCCCCTCGGTGATGTAGCCCGACAGGTCGGGGATGGGATGCCCGATGTCGTCGTTCGGCATGGTGAGGATCGGCAGCTGGGTGAGCGTGCCGGGAGCGCCGCGCACGCAGCCCGCGCGCTCGTAGAGGGTCGCGAGGTCGGAGTACAGGTAGCCGGGATAGGCCTTGCGCCCGGGTACCTCGCCCTTCGCCCCCGCGACCTCGCGCAGCGCCTCGCAGTAGTTCGTCATGTCGGTGAGGATCACCAGCACGTGCCGGCCCTCCTCGAAGGCGAGGTACTCGGCGGCGGTGAGGGCGAACCGCGGCGTGAGCAGGCGCTGCGTGGAGGAGTCGCTCGCGTGGTTGAGGAAGAGGGCGGAGCGCTCGAGCGCGCCGGATTCCTCCAGCGAGCGGCGGAAATATTCCGCGCTGTCGTACGGCAGCCCGATGCCCGCGAAGACGATGGCGAACTCCGAGGCCCCGGCCCCGCGCAGGCGCGCCGCGCGCGCGACGTGCGCCGCCATGCGGTCGTGGGGCAGCCCGCCGCCGGAGAAGATGGGCAGCTTCTGGCCGCGCACGAGGCTGTTCATGAGGTCGATCGCGGTGATCCCCGTCTCGATGAAGTCGCGCGGGGTCGCGCGGCTCGCGGGATTGACTGCGCGACCGTCGATGGGCAGCTCGCGCCGCAGCCGGATCGCGGGCCCGCCGTCCACGGGCTCGCCGATGCCGTTGAAGACGCGCCCGAGCATCCCGGGCCCCACGCCGAAGCGGAGCGGCGCCCCGGGGAAATGCACGACGGTGCCCGCGAGTCCGAGGCCGGCGCTCGAATCGAGGAGCTCGACGGTGACGTGGCGCTCGTCGATCGCCACCACGCGCCCGAGCCGCGTGCGGCCGTCGTCGCCGGCCACGCGCACCGCGTCGTGCAGCCCCACCTCGAGAGCGCGCTCGAGGAAGAGCAGCGGCCCGTCCAGGCGCACCGCCGCGTCGCGCAGCGTGACGCTAGGCCGCACGGGCGGCCTCCCCGGCCTCGAGCGCCGCGAACTCGGACTCCATGCGCGCCTCGAGCGCCGCGAAGCGCTCGAGCTCGCCTTCCGCCACCTCCTCGCCCATGCGCGCGATGGGGCGCACGACCGCCATCGCGGCGATGCGCTCGGGCGCGACCCCGCGGGCGAGCGCGGCCTCCGCCTGCTCGATGAAGTGCGCGACGAGGCGCATCATCGCGGCCTGGCGCTTGGGCCCCGCGTAGCGGTCCACGGGCGAGAAGGCGGACTGGCGCAGCACCGCGTCGTTCAGCAGGTCTGCGCAGAAGAGCGCGAGCCGCTGGGACGCGGGCAGCGCGTCCTTGCCGATGATGCGTGCCATCCGCTCGAGGCGCGCCTGGTCCTCGAGGAGCGTGAGGAAGCGCCGCCGCAGCTCGAGCCATTCGTTGGCCCCGCTCGCGGCTCGCCGCGCGCCCGCGGGAAGCTCCGAATAGACGCGCTGCCACCATGCGGCCATCGCGTCGGCCTCCTCCGCGTAGGACTGCAGGGGATCGACGGCCGGGTAGAAGCGCGCCTGCGCGCGCCGCGTATCGAGCGCCCAGAAACTGCGCACGTAGCGGCGCGTGTGGCTCGTGACGGGCTCGGAGAAATCCCCCGAGGGCGGGCTCACGGAGCCCAGCAGCGTCACCGAGCCCACGGCCCCGCCGAGCGTGCGCACCTTCGCCGCGCGCTCGTAGAAGTCGGCGATGCGGCTCGAGAGATAGGTCGGATACGCCCCCTCGCCCGGGAGCTCCCCGAGCCTGCCCGATACCTCGCGCAGGGCCTCGGCCCAACGGCTCGTGGAATCGGCCATCAGCGCGACGGCGAGCCCCTGGTCGCGGAAGTACTCGGCGACGGTGACCGCGGTGTAGATGCTCGCCTCGCGCGCGGCCACCGGCATGTTGGACGTGTTCGCGATGACGACCGTGCGCTCCCTCAGGGGGCGCCCCGTGCGCGGGTCCTCGAGCCTCGGGAACTCGTCGAGCACGCCCGCCATCTCGTTGCCGCGCTCGCCGCAGCCGAGATACACGATCACGTCGGCGTTGCACGCCTTCGCGAGCGCCTCGAGCAGCACCGTCTTCCCGGTGCCGAAGCCGCCGGGAATCGCGGCCTTGCCGCCGAGCGCCACGGGGAAGAACGAATCGAGCAGGCGCTGCCCGGTGACGAGCGGCTCGTCGCTCGCGAGGCGTTCGGCCACGGGGCGCGGCGTGCGCACCGGCCAGAAGTGGCTCATCGCGAGCTCGATCGGTCGCCCGTCGGCACCGCGCAGCTTTGCCACGATGGCATCGTCGGCGTACTCGCCGGGCGCGGCGATCCAGGTCACCTCGCCTCCCGCGCCGGGCGGGACGAGGCACGACTGCGCGCGCCCCGGAGCCGCGCCCGCGGCGCGCGCCTGGCCGAAAGCGCTTCCCGCCGCGAGGGCCTCGCCCGCGCGCGCTTCCGGGACGAACTCGAAGGCGCACGCTCCGCCCGCGGTATCGAGCGAGCGCATGAGCCCGTCGAAGATGCCGCCCAGCAGCGCGGGGCCGAGGCGGATTCCGAGCGGCTGCCCGGTGCCCTCGATCGCATCGCCCGGACGCAGGCCCGTGGTGTCCTCGAAGATCTGCACGACGATCTCCCCCGTGTCCATGCGGACGACTTCGCCCGGCAGCTCGCGCGTCCCGACACGCACTGCCTCGCGCAGGCGGAAGGGCTCGCGCGTACGCGCCCGCGCGACGGGGCCCGCGAGCCAGGTGATCGTCGCGCGGCTCACGGCGCGCCTTCCTCGAGGAGCTCGAGCAGCCGCCCCTCGATCGCGAGGCGGTCGCCGACGAGGCCCGGGAGCGTGGCGTCGAGCACCGCGCTCGCGCTGCGCACGCGCAGGCCCGCGGCGATGTCCTGCGCGTCCGTGGCGACGGCCTCGATGCCGCGCGCCGCGAGGCGCGCGAGCGCCGCCTCGCGCTCAGGCAGGGGCCACGAAGGCGGGGCGTCCACCTCCCACTTTCCCGCGGGAAGTGCCGCGAGCGCCACCTCGAGCGCCGCCTCGGTCCACGCCCGCCGCGCGGCGCCGTCTTCCCAGCGCGCGGCGAGCGAGCGCGGGATCTCCTCCCAGGCGCGCGCGACGAGGCGCTTGAGGCGCCGCTGCTGCGCCATGCGGCGCGCCGTGCCGACCCGCGCCTCGGCCGAGGCCGCGCGGGCGGCGAAGGCGGCGCGTTCCTCCGCGACGGCCGCATGCACGCGGGAGCGTGCGGCTCCGCGTGCCATGCCGAGCAGCGCCCGGGCCTGGCGCTGCGCGGCGTCGAGCGCGTCGCCGCAGCGCGCGGCGCGGTCCGCCTCGATGAGGCCGAGCAGCGCCGCTGCGCGCTCGTCGGTCTTCATGCTTCGATCCCGAGCTCGCGGCGCACGCGCCGCGCCGCGTCCGGCAGCGGCGTCGTGCCGGCCGGATCGGGGACGATCGCCACGAGCGGCGCGAGGGATGCCAGCGCGCGCGCGAGAACGTCGGCGGGAAGGGCCGCCGCGCAGCGCGCCCCGAGCAGCACGAGGTGCGCGCCCGTGCAGGCGCGCTCGAAGGCGGAGCGCTCCGCGCCCGGCGCGGGCGCCTCGGCCGCCACGCCGGCGAGCGCGAAGGCGGCGGCGCTCGCCGCGTCGCCGAGATAGGCGATCGACAGGGGCGCCACGCTCACGCGAGCCGCTCGAGGATGAGCACCGAGATGATCACGCCGTAGATCGCGATGCCCTCGGCGAGGCCGACGAAGATCAGCAGCCGGCCGAGAAGCTCCGGCTTCTCGGCGAGGGCGCCGACGGCGGCGGTGCCGAGCCGGGCCACGGCGATGCCGGCTCCGAGCGACGAGAGGCCCGTCGCGAGCGCGGCGGCGAACAGGCCCCAGGCGGCGGCCTCTCCGGTGAGCCCGGCGTGGGCGGCGACCTGCGCCGCGGCGGGAAGCGAGACGGCGAGCGGCAGGAGCGCCGCGAGGGTCGCCGCGACGGCGAGGATGGAAAGATGTCTCTTCAAGGGCGTTCCTCCATGGGAGCGGGCGGGAGCAGCGGACGGAACTCGCGGCCGCGGCTCTCGAAGAAGCGGACGAAGAACTCGAACAGCACGAGTCGCGTGGTCTGGATCGCGACGATCATTCCCTCGAGGACGATGACGACCGCGTTTCCGATCGCGAGCACCGCGAGGCTCGCCGCGGGGCGTCCCGTGGCCGCCGCGAGCGCCGTCACCGCGGCCCCGAGGCCCGCGTGCGCCAGGGCGAACGCGCCCACGCGCGCGAACGAGATCGTGTTGACCAGGATCTGCAGCGTGCGCTCGACGAGCGCCCCGGCGGCCGAGGCGAGCGCCGCCCAGCGGCGTGCGCGCAGCGCGCGCCCGGCGACGAATGCCGCGGCGCCGCAGGCGGCGAGCGCCGATCCCGCGGCGGCGTGGAACGGCACGAGCAGCAGGCCCAGGTACGCGGCCACGAATCCCGCATCGTTGGCGAGCCATTCGCCGAGCGCGCGGCGCCACCAGGCTTCCAGGGCGTGCAGCGCGAGCCCGGCGACGAGCAGGGCCGCGCCCGCGAAGAGCGGCACCGTGAGCACGCGCAGCGGCTGTCGCAGCGGCTCGATCCACCACGCCGCGACCAGATCCTCGCGGCCGAAGACGGAGCCGAAGGCGAGGCCGAAGGCCGCCGCCGCGATCCCGCCCGGCACGAGCAGGCGCAGCGTGGGATGGCGCCGGCGAAGCGCGAGGCCGGCGGCGACCAGCACGAGCCCCTGGCCCAGGTCCCCGAACATGTAGCCGAAGAGGAGCGGGGTGGCCAGCGCGAGCAGCATGCTCGGATCGACGCCCTCGCGCCCCGGCACGCCGAAGATGCGGCTGAAGATCTCGAAGGGCCGCGCCCACCACGGATTGCGCAGCAGCAGCGGCGGCTGCGCCTGCGGCGGGGCGGGCGGGAACGAGACCAGCCCCCGGGCGCCCGAGGCCTCGACGGCCGCGGCGAGCCGCTCCCCGTCGTCGGTCCAGCCCTCGATGCGCGCAAGCGACTGGCGGTGCTCGATGGCGCCGACCTTGTCGAAGCACCACGCGGCGCGCTCGACGTCGCCCAGCGCGAAGGCGAGCTCGTGGCGCGCCGAGCAGGCGTCGAGCGCCTCCCGCGCCGCGGAGGCGCGCGCGCGCAGGGTGGCGATGCGCGCTTCGATGCGCGTGCGGCTCGCGCGGGCCTCGCTCTCGAGCCAGCCGGGAAGGGCCACGGAGCGCCCGTGCATCACGACGGCCTCGCGCTCGAGCTGCTCGACGGCGCGCGCGGCACCCAGCACCACGGCGAACACCTCCCCGCCGCTTGCGAAACGGTGAACCAGCACCGCCGGGGGAATCACGGGATCCGACCCCGCGGGATAGACGAGCAGCCGCGAGCGCAGCCCGCCGCCCGCGCGCGCGAGCTGCCCGAGGTCCACCGCGCTCGCCTCCATCTCGAGCAGGACGCGCTCGACCAGCGCGAGCTCGGCGGCCTCCCCTTCGTCGCGCTGGATGACTTCGATCGGGGAGGCGGCTTCCGCGGCCCAGGCGCGCAGGCGCGCGAGCGCGGCTTCCAGCGCGGCGACGGGCTCGCCGCGTTCGGTGGCGGGACGCAGCTGCGCGCGCGCCCAGTAGGCACGATAGGCGCGCGCGAGATCGGCGTAGGCCTTGAACGCGCGGTTGGCCGCCTCGGCCTGGGGCGTGGATCGGCCCCCGCTCCATTCGATTTCCGCGCGCCCGCTCGCGGCCAGCGCCTCGAGCAGCACGAACGCGTCGTCGCGCGCGGCGAGCGCCTCGAACCAGCGTGCGGGCTGGGGCCGCATCATGGCGAGGGCCTCCGCGCCGCGGCATGGGCGACGAGCTCCGCGCGCAGGCGTTCCGCGTCCAGCGCGAGCAGCGCGAGGTGGTCGAAGGCCGCCGCCGCGAGGAGCGCGTGGCGCCGGAAGAGCCGCTCGAGGCGCGCGCCGAGCGCGCGGCGCAGTTCCCACGCGTCCTCGACCGATGCGCGCGCGAATTCCGCGAGGTGCGAGCGGAGGGTGCTCACCAGCTCCTCGAGGGCCGCGCGCTCTTCGGCGCTGCAGCGCGGCCAGCTCGCGCGCCAGGCGGCGAGCCAGGCCTCGCGGGGATTGTCGGCGGAGGCGACGTCGTCCCGCGCAGGGCGCGCGGCGAGCGCCGGATCGTCCGCCATCCAGGGCAGCACCCCGAGCCCGGCCGCGAGGCGCTGCCGGGCGGGAAGATCCACGAGCTCGCGGGTGAGCAGCACCGCGGGCCGCCAGGCCTGCGGCATCCAGCGCGCGACCTCCTCGATGCGGCCGCGCAGCCGTACGCGCACCAGCCGCTCGATTTCGTCCAGGGTGGATCCGGCATCGAGTCCCGCGATCCACGGGCGCAGCGCCGAGGCGCGCGCGGCTTCCAGCAGGGCCGAGAGGTTCACGGCCGCGTGGACCATCGCCCAGGCCGCGCCGTCCGGGTGCGCGCCGTGGCGCGACTGGATGCGGGCCTGCGCGAAATCGGTGGTGCCGTCCATGGGTCAGGTGGTGAGCTCGACGGCAAGGCGCCCGATCGCCTCCAGGAGCCGGCGATCCTCGTCGGCGCCGGCCTCGCCGGCCATGCCCGCCTCGCGCTCGAGCGCCGCGATGGCGGCGAGCTTTTGCTCCAGCCGGCGTCGCATCGCCGCGCGCACGGCGGCGGCGCGACGGGCGGCGGCGGCCGCGATCGCCTTCTCTCTCGCGCGCGCCTGCGCGAGCAGCCGCTCGGCTTCCCGCGTGCATTCCTCGACCGCGAAGCGCGCGTCGCGTTCGGCGGCGAGCACGCGCGCCATGGCCTCGTCGAGGGCGCGCGCATCCGCAGCCTCGCCCGCCTCGAACGACGAGCGCTCCGCTTGTGCCGATTCGGGGAGCGACATGGGAAACCTCCGCGCAGCCAGTATCGCCAGAGGCGCGGCGCTTCCCTTGACCTAAATCAGAACCGTTCCGGGTTCGCCGGAACGGGCGGTGCGGGGGTGCTCAGCGGGGCGGGAAAGGCAGGCCGCGACGCGCGGCCATCGAGCGGCCGAGCGCTTCCTGGTCGCGGGCGTCGAGCCAGCGCGCGAACAGCGCGGCGAGCGCCGGCTCCTCCGCGCCGATGTGGCTCGCGTACCCGGCAGCGAAGGCCTCGATCTCGTCGCCGGGCAGCGATCGCACGAGCCCTTCGGCGATGCCCTCGAGGGGCTTGCGAAGGTGGGTCCAGGCCGCGCCGAGGCTGCGATGATCGGACTCGAGCCGGCCGCGCAGAGCCCGGAAGCGCTCCGCCTCGTGCGGATCCGCGATGCGCCGCTCGAGGAGCGGGAAGACGTCCTTCTCCTCGTCCTCGTGGTGGTCGGCCGCGGCCTTCGCGAAATAGCGAAGCACGGACTGGGCCGCCGCGCTCGCCTCGGCGTCCACGCCCTTCGCGTCGAGATGCGCGTGCAGCCGCTTCAGCGTGGCGAGCTGCTTCTCGATGCGGCGGTGGCAGCCGAGCAGCATTTCCAGCGGCTCGTCGAAGCCGGCGGCCGGCGCATCGACGAGCGCGCGCGACGCCTCAGGCGCCGGACGCGGCGTGACCATCTTCGGGCTCCTGCGAATCGGACCATTTTCCCATCGCATTGTGACTGATGCGTGGCCGAAAGGTTGCAGGCCGCCGCGCGCTTCATGCGGCGGGCTCGGCGACGACGACGTAACGATAGCGCGTCCCGGGCCGCACCGCGTCGAACGGGTAGCACGTGATGAGCGTGAGCCGCGGGGCGCCCGTCTCCTCCATCACGGCCGTGTCGTCGCGATCGACGACGCTCGCGGCGCGCACGCGGTAGCGCACGACCGGGCCGCGCGCGGCCTGCAGGTCGATCTCGTCGTCGGGCGCGAGCCGGCGCAGGAACGAAAAATGCGTGTCGCGGTGGGCGACGAGCACCGTGTTGCCGCCGGTTCCCGGTTCCGCGGTTCCCGCGACGAGCCCCGGGCCGAAAGCGAGCGAACGGCGGCTCGAGTCGTCGAGCACGTAGAGGTCCACGTGGCGCGCGGGCACGGTGAGGCGGGCGACCGGATGCATGTCCGCCCAGGGCCACGGGCGCCGCGGCGGCGCACCCGCGCGCACCGCGGCCCACGACGAGGCGATGAGGCGCTGCGCGAGGAAGCCCTTCGCGTGGATCCAGCCCGCCGACGCGAGCTGCGCCGTTCCCGCGAGCGCGAGCGCCGCGGCGAGCGCCGCGGAGGCCCGCCTCACGCGATCCTCGAGGACGTGGCCGTGCGCCCGATCAGCGCGACCAGGGCCGCCGCCGCGAGCGCCCCCAGTCCCAGCAGCAGCTGCAGCGTCGCGGGCGTGTCCGTCTGGGGGATCGCGCCGCCGGAGGACGAGCCGCGCGGAAGGGACGCGGGCACGAGCGCCGTGCGCGCGGGTCCCGTCGCCGTCGGCGTCACGTCCACGGCGACGAGGCTCGTGTAGGCGCTCACGAGATGGTGCTCGAGGGCCACCTGGACCACCTGCGCGCGCAGCGCCGACTTGTCCCCGCCGCGCCGCAGCTCGTCCATGAGGCTCGCGATGCGCGCCCTGGCCCAGAGGGCGCCCACGCCGCTCGCCTTGCCCGCCGTCGCCGGCGTGAGCGCCTCGCTCCAGGGTTGGTTGCCGCTCGTGCCGGACACGACGATCGTGCCCGCGAGGGTGGCGGCCGAGGCCGAGACCACGACGGGCTCGCCGAGGTAGAGGTCCGGGACGCGCTCCGGATAGGTGCGCACGGGCGTCCCGTCGGGCCAGCGGATCGACACGTCCTGGAGCACGGGCGACTCGATCTTCGCGAAGAGGCGCGTCATCTTCTCGCCCACCTCGCGCACGTCGCCGATGTACGTGAACGTCCCGCGGCCGAACTGCGCCGCCTTCGTCATGAAATGGCTGTTGGGCGCGGAGCCGATGCCCACGGTGAATAGACGCGTCGAGCCGAGGCGATCGGCGATGAGCTTCAGGAGCTCCTCCTCGTTCGAGACGCCGCCGTCGGTCATGAAGACCACCTGCCGCAGGCACCCGGGCGCCGCCTCGCCGTTCAGCGCGAACGTGAGGGCGGGGGCCATCTCGGTGCCGCCGTCGGCGCGCAGCTTCCCGATCCAGTCGAGCGCGGTGGCCACGTTCTGCGCCGTGGCGGGGAGCGCGTCGGGCCAGAGCGGCCGCGTGACGGAATTGAACTCGACCACGTTGAAGCGGTCGCGCTCGGTGAGGCTCGCGAGCGCCGTGGCGAGGGCCGCCTTCGCCTGCTCGAGCGAGGAGCCCTGCATCGAGCCCGAGGTGTCCACGACGAGGATGGTCTCGCGCGGCACGCGCTCGCTCGCCACCTTGGCCGCCGCGTCGGGACCGGGCGGCACCACCATCAGCAGGGCGTAGTCGGCCGCGCCCACGGTCTCGGTGAAGAGGGCCGCGCGGGGCGCGGCGC
>Ga0187773_10000228_pt1 | contig 23516 bp, 20 predicted proteins | sample 0216_BV02_MP05_1_FD_133133 | JGI IMG/M metagenome (GOLD analysis project Ga0187773, IMG submission 133133) | Tropical peat soil microbial communities from peatlands in Department of Meta, Colombia - 0216_BV02_MP05_10_MG | ecosystem: Environmental > Terrestrial > Soil > Wetlands > Peat | place...
GATCGTATCGACCATGAAAAGCGCGGGGTGGCCGGACGCGTCGATCGCGCGCCGCACGTCCGCAATGCGCGAAGTGACCCCCGTGGAGGTTTCGTTGTGCACCACGCATACCGCCTTGATGCGCCGACCACCGTCACTACGCAGGCGCTGCTCGATCGCTGTGGGATCCGCGCCATGGCGCCAATCGCCAGGCAGGAAATCGGGCTTCAGGCCGAGGCGTTCGGCGAGCTTGCGCCACAACACGGCAAACTGACCCGTCTCGGCCATGAGCACGGCGTCGCCGGGCGATAGCGTGTTGACGAGCGCCGCTTCCCAGGCGCCGGTACCCGAGGCCGGATAAATCACGACCTCCCCGGCAGAAGTCTTGAAAATGCGCTTCATGCCGGCGAGCACCGCCTTGCCGAGTTCGGCGAACTCGGGTCCGCGATGGTCCATGGTCGGCCAATCGATCGCTCGGAGGACTCGGTCGGGCACGTTGGTCGGTCCTGGAATCTGCAGGAAATGGCGTCCGGCGGTTCGTGCCATGTTGCCTCCTTGATTGAATGCAAAATAGCCCATGTTGCGCAACATAAAGGCTGTCCCTTGCGCCATGCCGCTGCTTTTTTGTATTATGCATACAACAAACGACAGGCGCAAGGAATGGGATCGATCGAAGAACTGTCCGCCCCGAAAATCTCCCGCCGCCCTTTGCACGAGGAGGTCGTCGATCAGCTCCGCGATCTCATCGTGCAAGGTCGGCTGGTGCCGGGCACGCGCTTGAACGAGCGAGTGCTGACCGGCCAGCTCGGGATCTCGCGAACCCCGCTGCGCGAGGCGATCAAGCTGCTGGCGGCCGAGGGACTGGTCGAGCTGCTGCCGAACCGGGGCGCGATCGTGGCGCCGCTCGAGGCGACACGCGTCACGCAGACGCTGCAGGTGATGGGGGCGCTCGAAGCCCTGGCCGGCGAGCTCGCCTGCGCGCACGCGAGCGACGCCCAGCTTGCCGAGGTGCGGGCGCTGCACTACGAGATGCTGGCGATGCACGCACGCGGCGACCTGGCCGGCTACTTCAGGTGCAACCAGGCGATTCATCTGAAGATCGTCGAGGCAGCGGGCAACGCGGTGCTGGCGAACACTTACCGCCAACTGAATGACTACGCGCGCCGGGTGCGCTACATGGCGAACCTGTCCAAGGAGCGCTGGGACGCCGCGGTGCGCGAGCACGAAGAGATTCTGCGCGCGCTCGTCGAGCGCGACGCGGCGCGCCTCAAGGGCCTGCTGCGCGAGCATCTGGACGGCAAACTGGGGGCGGCGCTCGGGGCGCTCTCCGAACGACAGGCAGCATGAGCGACGCAGCGCTCGCCGCGCGCCTGGCGAAAGAGGTCGACGGCGAGATCCTGTTCGACGCCGCGAGCCGCGGGCGCTATGCGACCGACGCGTCGATCTACCAGATCGAGCCGATCGGCGTCGTCGTGCCGCGTAACGAAGAGGCCGCGCGCACCGCGGTGGCCATCGCTGCCGCGGAAGGCGTACCGATCCTGCCGCGGGGCGCCGGCAGCTCGCAATGCGGGCAGACGGTAGGCGCGGCGCTGGTCATCGACCACTCCAAGTTCCTGAACGGCGTCCTCGAGCTGGACGTCGAGCGGCGCAGCGCGCTCGTGCAGCCCGGCATCGTGCTCGACCAGCTAAACGCGCAGCTGCGCAAGCACGGGCTGTGGTTCCCGGTCGACGTCTCGACCAGCGCGCAGGCCACGCTTGGCGGTATGGCGGGCAACAATTCCTGCGGCTCGCGCTCGATCGCGTACGGCAACATGGTGCACAACGTCATCGCCATCGATGCGCTGCTGGCCGGCGGGGAGCGCTGGCGCTTCGCGCCGCTGGCGGAGGCTTCCGGCCCGGCCGGCTACCTCGAGTTCGTCGGCAAGCTGCGCGCCCTGTACGAGCGCGAGAAGGACGAAATCGCCGCGCGACTGCCGCAAGTGCTGCGCAAAGTCGCCGGCTACAACCTCGACCATATCGGTCCCCCGCACGCGAACTCGGCGCACCTGCTCGTCGGATCCGAGGGCACGCTCGCATTCTTCGAGCGCTTGCTGCTCAAGCTCAGTCCGTCGCCGCGCGCACGCGCCCTGGGAGTGGTGCACTTCCCGAAGTTCTACGTCGCGATGGACTGCGCGCAGCATATCGTCAAGCTGTCGCCATCGGCAGTCGAGCTCGTCGATCGCACCATGATCGAGCTTGCGCGCGACATCAGCGCCTTCAAGACGACGGTCGACACGTACATCCGTGGCGGCCCCGATGCCATCCTGCTGGTCGAGTTCTCCGGCGAAGAGCAGACCGCGCAGCGCGCGAAGCTCGGTGAGCTCGTCGCGCTCATGGCGGATCTGGGTCTGCCGGGCAGCGTGGTCGAGGTGACCGACGCTCAGGCGCAGAAGGACATCTGGGAGGTGAGGAAGGCCGGCCTGAACATCATGATGTCGATGAAGGGCGACGGCAAGCCGGTGTCGTTCATCGAGGACTGCGCCGTGCCGCTCGAGCACCTCGCCGAATACACCGACCGGCTGACGCAGGTGTTCGCAAAGCACGGCACGCGCGGCACCTGGTATGCGCACGCTTCGGTCGGCTGCCTGCACGTGCGGCCGGTGCTCGACATGCGGCACGACGGCGCGCAGAAGATGCGCGCCATCGCCGAAGAGGCCTGCGCGCTGGTCAAGCAATACAAGGGCGCCTACTCGGGCGAGCACGGCGACGGCCTGGTGCGCTCGGAGTGGATCGCGCCGTTCTTCGGCCCGCGGCTCACCGCGTGCCTGGCCGAGATCAAGTCGTGGCTCGACCCGAGGGGGCTCATGAATCCGGGCAAGATCGTCCAGCCATCGCGCATGGACGACAGGAGCCTGTTTCGCTTTCCGCCCGGCTACGCCACCAAGGTTCCGTTTACGGAGCTCGACTGGAACGAGTGGGGCGGCTGGGACAAGGCCGTCGAGATGTGCAACAACAACGGCCACTGCCGCAAGTTCGACGCGGGCACCATGTGCCCCTCGTACCGCGTCACGCGCGACGAGGCGCATCTCACCCGGGGGCGTGCGAACACGCTGCGCCTCGCCCTCGCGGGACGGCTCGATTTCGAAGACGCCGGCAAGGCGCTCGAGCTGTGCGTGTCGTGCAAGGGCTGCAAGCGCGAGTGCCCGACCGGCGTCGACATGACGCGCATGAAGATCGAATACCTGGCGCAGTACCGCAAGCGCCACCGCCTCGTGCTGCGCGAGCGCATGATTGCGTACCTGCCGCGTTACGCGCCGATTGCCGCAGGCCTGGCGCCGCTGGCCAACCTCCTGCGGTCGCTTCCCGGGCGCGAACGCATCGCGCGCATCGCGGCGAAGCGTTCTCTGCCGAAATGGCGACGCGACCGCTTCGTCGACCGCGTGCGCACGGTCTCGGGAAGGCGCGAGGTGGTGCTGTTCGTCGACAGCTTCAACCGCTGGTTCGAGCCCGAGAACGTGCGCGCCGCGCTGCGGGTGCTGGATGCCGCGGGTTACCGCGTGCACGTCGCGCAGCCGCCCGCCGGAGAGCGCCCGCTATGCTGCGGCCGGACCTTTCTCTATGCGGGTCTCATTGGCGAGGCGCGCGAAGAGGCCCGCCGCGTGCTCGATGCGCTGGCGCCCTGGCGCGAGCGCCGCGTTCCGGTCGTCGGCCTGGAGCCGTCCTGCCTGTACACGCTGCGCGACGAGTTCAAAGCGATGATTCCCGGCCGCGAGACGAGCGAGCTTGCTTCACAGGCGATGCTGTTCGAGGAGTTCATCGCGCGCGAAGCGGATGCCGGCAGATTGTCGCTCAAGCTGCGCGCCGTGGCGCGCACGGCGCTGCTGCACGGCCACTGCCACCAGAAGGCGTTCGGTGCGATGCCCGCCACGGAACGCGCGCTCGCGCTGGTGCCCGATCTCGAGGTGACGACCATCGAGTCGAGCTGCTGCGGCATGGCGGGCGCCTTCGGCTACGAAGCCGAGCATTACGAGATGTCGATGAAGATGGGCGAAGCGGGGCTGCTGCCTGCGGTGCGCGCCGCGCCGGCGGACGCGCTGCTGATCGCGGACGGTACGAGCTGCCGGCACCAGATCGCAGACGGCGCGGGACGTCGCGCGGTGCACACCGCGCGCGTGCTCGCCGCGGCGCTCGCCTAGCCCCGGCGCCGGGTCCAGGCGAACAGCCCGAGGCCCGCGACGATCATCGGCAAGCTGAGCCACTGGCCCATGGTGAGGTGCAGCGCCAGGTAGCCGAGAAAATCGTCCGGCTCGCGCGCGAACTCGGCGATGAAACGGAACGTGCCATAGCCGATGAGGAACAGCGCCGACACCTGGCCGCGCGGGCGCGGCTTGGCGGAGAACCACCACAGGATCGCGAACAGGGCGACGCCCTCGAGCGTGAACTCGTACAGCTCGGAAGGATGTCGCGGCAGCGGACCCGCGCCGGGGAACACCATGCCCCAGGGCAGCGTGGTGACGCGGCCCCACAGCTCGCCGTTGATGAAGTTGCCGAGCCGCCCGGCTGCGAGTCCAATCGGACACAGCGGAGCGACGAAGTCCATCAGCGTCCACCAGTCGACGCCGAACTTGCGCGCCGCGAACACCATCGCGGCGAGCACGCCGAGAAAGCCACCGTGGAACGACATGCCGCCATGCCAAACGGCGAAGATCTCCAGCGGGTGGAAGAAGTAATACTCGGGTTTGTAGAACAGCACGTAGCCCAGCCGCCCGCCGAGAATGACGCCGAGCACCGCGTAGAACAACACGTCGTCGAACTGGACGCGGGTGATCGGCGCAGCCCCCGCCTTGATGCGTCGCACGCCGAGCCACCAGCCGGCGGCGAACCCGGCGAGGTACATGAGGCCGTACCAGCGCACGGCCAGCGGGCCGAGCCGGAACGCGACCGGATCGATATCGGGATGAACGAGCACGGTAGAATCGAATTCTATCGTCGGGAGGGAAGCCATGTCTGACAATCGCAGAAGCCGGCTCATCACGCAGGGCGTCGCGCGCTCGCCGAACCGGGCGATGCTGCGCGCCGTGGGATTCAAGGACAGCGACTTCGACAAGCCGATCGTCGGTGTCGCGAACGGTCACTCGACCATGAACCCGTGCAACGCAGGCATTCAGCCTCTGGTCGACCGCGCGATCGCGGCGCTCGAGCAGGCCGGCGCCAAGCCGCAGGTCTTCGGCTTTCCCACGGTGACCGACGGCATCGGCATGGGCACGGAGGGGATGAAGTTTTCGCTCGTGTCGCGCGAGGTGATCGCCGACTCGATCGAGGTCGCCGTGAACGGCCAGCTCATGGACGGCGTGCTATGCGTCGGCGGCTGCGACAAGAACATGCCAGGCAGCATGATGGCGATGGCGCGCACCAACGTTCCCGGCATCTTCGTTTACGCCGGCACCATCAAGCCGGGATTCTGGAAGGGTCAGAAGCTCACCATCGTCAGCCCGTTCGAGGCGGTCGGCGCCTTCACCGCGGGCAAGATGTCGCAGGAGGATTTCGACGGCATCGAGCGCAACGCCTGTCCGAGCGTGGGAGCCTGCGGCGGCCAGTACACGGCGAATACCATGAGCTCGTCCTTCGAGGCGCTCGGCATGAGCCTGCTCGGCTCCTCGCAGATGGCTTCGCCCGACGCGGAGAAGGCCGATTCGGCGGCCGAGTCGGCGCGCGTGCTGGCGCGCGCGGTCCACGCGAACCTGCGGCCGCGCGACATCATCACGAGGAAGTCGATCGAGAACGCGATCGCTCTCGTGATGGCGACCGGCGGCTCGACCAACGCCGTGCTGCACTATCTGGCGATCGCGGCCGCGGCGGGCGTGCGGTGGACGATCGACGACTTCGAACGCGTACGCCGCAAGGTGCCCGTGCTGTGCGAACTCAAGCCCTCGGGCCGCTTCGTCGCCACCGACTTCCACGCTGCCGGCGGCGTGCCGCAGGTGCTCAAGATCCTGCTCGAGCACGGCCTGCTGCATGGCGAATGCATGACGATCCACGGCAGGACGATGGCCGAAATGCTGAAGGACGTGCCCTCCGAGCCGCGCGCCGACCAGGAAGTGATCCGCTCGTGGTCGAATCCGGTCTACAAGCAGGGCCACCTGGCGATTCTCAAGGGCAACCTCGCCACCGAGGGCTGCGTGGCGAAGATCACCGGCCTGAAGAAGACCTCGATCACCGGCCCGGCGCGCGTGTTCGACTCCGAGCCGGCGGCGATGAAGGCGATCATGGCGAAGAAAATCAAGGCTGGCGACGTGATCGTGATCCGCTACGAGGGGCCGAAGGGCGGGCCCGGCATGCAGGAAATGCTCGCGCCGACCTCGGCGCTCATCGGCCAAGGGCTCGGCGAGTCGGTCGGCCTGCTCACCGACGGGCGCTTCTCGGGCGGCACCTGGGGCATGGTGGTCGGCCACGTGGCGCCGGAGGCCTACGTCGGCGGCACGATCGCACTGGTGAAGAACGGCGACTCGATCACCATCGACGCCGCGAAGCGCCTCATCCAGTTGAACGTCCCGGCGAAGGAACTCGCCGCGCGAAGAAGGAAATGGAAAGCGCCCAAGCCGCGCTATACGCGCGGCGTGCTCGCGAAGTACATGAAGCTGGTATCGACCGCCTCGAAGGGCGCCATTACCGACGATTCCTCAGCCTGAGGCCGCGCCAGCGGGCCGATAGGCGTCGCGCAGCGCGCGCTTGAGCACCTTGCCGATCGCGCTGCGCGGCAATTCGGCCGCGAGCCGCAGATCGGCTAGGCGCTGAGTCTTGCCGAGCCTGGCGTTCGCCCAGGCGAGCAAGTCTTCGGCGCGCGGCGCGCTACCGGGTTTCGGCACCACGAACGCGACCGGGGTCTCGCCCCAGCGCTCGGAATGCACGCCTACTACGGCGACCTCGGCGACGTCGGGATGCGCGCCGAGCACCGCTTCCAGGTCGCTCGGATAGATGTTGAAGCCGCCCGAGATGATCATGTCCTTCTTGCGATCGAGCAGCGTGAGGAATCCGTCCGCGTCGAAGCGGCCGACGTCGCCGGTGCGAATGAAGCGCTTGCCGGCCGTGTCGTGCCACTCGGCTTCGGCGGTCTTCTGCGGCTGGTTGTGGTAGCTGGTCATCATCAGCGGCGAGTGGCCGACCACCTCGCCCGCCTCGCCCAAGGCGACCTCGCGGCCGTGCTCGTCGATCAGGCGAATGTCGTGGCCCTCGGCGGGGCGCCCCACCGTGTGCAACTTGTCGGGATGCTCGTGCGCGACGAGGATGCAGGTGCCGCCGCCCTCGGTCATGCCGTAGACCTCGATCAGGCCCCCCGGCCAGCGGCGCAGCACCTCGGCCTTGAGCGCGGCGGGAAACGGCGCGCTGGTGCTGAACTTCATGCGGAAGGACGACAGGTCGTACTTCTCGAAATCCGGGTGCGTCATGATGCGCTGGTACTGCACGGGCACGAGCATCGTGTGCGTCACACTGTGCTTCTCGGCGAGCGCGAGGTACTGCGAGACGTCGAATTTCGCCATCAGCACGACGGTGCCGCCGAGCGCGAGCGTGGGAAAGAAGCTCACCAGCGTGGTGTTCGAATAGAGCGGCGTCGAGAGGAGCGTCACCGCGCGCAGGCCATAGCCGTAACTCCTGCCGCGCCGCACGTGGCCCCAGCGCATGCGGTGCGACTGCACGATGCCCTTGGGCACGCCGGTCGTGCCCGACGAGTAGATGATGTTGAACGGCCAGTCCGGCTCGATCGCGATCGGCTCCGGTTTTGCATTCGGGGGCGCGAGCCAGTCTTCGAATTCCCGGCCTTCGAGGGTGAACAAGCGCCTCGCGCCGCAATCGGCCACCATGCTTGCGATGCTCTCGGCGGTCGACGAAGGCGCGAGCGGCGCCACCGCGACGCCGGCGCGCAGCGCGCCGAGAAAGAGCGCCGCGTATTCGATCGAGGTCGCCGCGCAGATCGCGATCGCCTCGCGCGGCCTAATGCCGTCGCGCTGCAGCGCCGCGGAGACCCGGTCCATGAGCGCGTCGAGCGACGCGTAGTCGAGCGCCCGCTCGCCTTGAACCAGCGCCGCGTGCCGCGGCTGCTGCGCCGCGTGCGCGCCGATCAGGTCGGCGATCGGCACGAAGTCCCGACTGAATGCCTGCTCGATGTCCATGCGGCGCGAAATTGTAGCAACGGCGGGACGCGTGCCAGAATTCGGGCATGAATCCGCTCCTGTTCACACCGATCTCCTTGCGCGGGGCGACCGCGCGCAACCGTGCCGTCATTTCGCCGATGTGCACCTATTCGGCGGTGGACGGGCTGGCGCAGGACTGGCACCTGGTACACCTCGGGAAATTCGCGCTCGGCGGCGCCGGCATCGTGTTTCTCGAAGCGACCGCGGTCGAGGCGCGCGCCCGCATCACGCATGGCTGCCTGGGCATCTGGTCGGATGAGCATGCGCGCGCGCTCGGCCGCATCGCACCGTTTCTGAAGGCGCACGGCGCGCTGCCCGCGATCCAGCTCGCCCATGCGGGACGGAAAGCGAGCATACAGCGCCCCTGGTTCGGCAACGGACCGCTCGGGCCGGAGGACGCGGCGCGCGGCGACCGCCCATGGCCGATCATCGGCCCGACGGCGGAGCCAGCGGCGGCAGGCTGGCTCGCGCCGCGCGCCATGGCGCGCGCCGATATCGACGAGGTGATCGGCGCCTTTGCCGCCGCCGCACGGCGCGCCGCTGGCGCCGGCTTCGAGATCGTCGAGCTGCACGGCGCGCATGGTTATCTGATGCACAGCTTCCTTTCGCCGCTGTCCAACACGCGCGCCGACGGCTACGGCGGCGATCTTGCCGGCCGCATGCGTTTTCCGCTCGAGGTGGTCGAGGCGGTGCGCGCGGCCTGGCCGGTCGACAAGCCCCTTTTCTTCCGCATCTCGTCGATCGACGGCGTCGGCGGCCCCGGCTGGCAGATCGAGGACTCGGTCGAGCTCGCGCGCGCGCTCAAGGCGCGCGGCGTCGACGTGATCGACTGTTCCTCGGGCGGCATTTCGGGCCCGGTGACCTCGGCCATGGTGCCGCGCGAGCTCGGCTTCCAGGTGCCCTACGCGGCGGCGGTGCGCCGCGAGGCGGGCGTTGCCACGCAAGCGGTCGGGCTGATCCTGGATGGGCCGCAGGCCGAGGCGATCCTGCAATCCGGCGCAGCCGACCTCGTCGCGGTGGCGCGCGAGGCGCTCGTCGACCCGTTCTGGCCGCACCACGCGGCGCGCGCGCTCGGTACCGAGGCCGACTTCGGCGGCTGGCCGGAGCAGTACGGCTGGTGGCTGAAGCGCCGCGCCAAGCTGCTCGCGGCCATTGGGCGCTAGCTAGAAGCCCGATCCCGGCTGCTTCAGAAACTCGATCTCTTCCGGCGTGCTCGCACGCCCGAGCGCTTCATTGCGGTGAGGGAAGCGGCCGAAGCGCGCGATGATTGCGTGGTGTCGCACCGCATAGTCGTACACGTCCTTCGTTTCCTCGAATTGCTCGAGCGGTCGCATCAGGTCGCGGCACAGCAGTTGATCCTGCAGCGCTTCGCTGTGCTCGAACGGCAGGTAGACGAACATGCGCTCGACGGGCAGCAGGCCGCGGTCATGGCCTTGCTGCAGCGCTTGCCCCGCCGCATCGCGCGCGAGCGCGTCCGAGGCAAAGGCGCGCGCGCTGCCGCGGAACATGTTGCGCGGGAACTGGTCGAGCAGCACGATCAGCGCGAGGCAGTCGCCGACGGCATTTGTCCAGCTCGCCAGGCCGCGGCGCGCGCCTTCCTCATGCAACGCCAGGAAACGCTCGCGGATCGCGGCGTCGAACGCGGCGTCCTTCTGGAACCACTCCTTGCGCCGCTTGCCGTAGTCGTTCCCGGTCCCGAACCAGCAGCTTAAGACCTGCCCGGCGCGAGGGTCTTTGGTAGGTCGCATTGTCGGATACTGCAATAATCCGGCCCCCGGAGCATATGCCATGCCGAATCGCCTCGCTCACGAAACCTCGCCCTACTTGCAGCAGCACGCCGATAACCCGGTCGACTGGTATCCGTGGGGGCCGGAGGCGCTCGCGCGCGCGCGGGTCGAGAACAGGCCCGTGCTGCTGTCGGTGGGCTACTCGGCCTGCCACTGGTGCCACGTGATGGCGCACGAGAGCTTCGAGAACGCAGAGGTCGCGTCGCTCATGAACCGGCTGTTCGTCAATATCAAGGTCGACCGGGAAGAGCGGCCGGATCTCGACCAGATCTACCAGACCGCGCACCAGATGCTCGCCCAACGTCCCGGCGGCTGGCCGCTCACCATGTTCCTCGCGCCAGACGGCACGCCGTTCTTCGGCGGCACGTACTTTCCGAAGACCGCGCGCTACGGCATGCCGGGCTTCGTCGAGCTGCTCGAGCGCATCGCGGCGATCTGGCGCGAAAAGCAGCGCGAGATCGCCGAGCAGAACGAGCAGGTGCGCGGCGTGTTCGGGCGGATGCTGCCGCGCGCCGCTGCGCAGCGACCGGCGCTCGAGCATGCGCCGGTCGCTGCGCTGCTCGATAACCTGCGCGCGAGCTTCGACGCGCGCCTGGGCGGCTTCGGCGGGGCGCCCAAGTTTCCGCACCCGACGGATCTGGAGCTGTGTCTGCGCGCCTACGCGCGCACCGGCGACCGGCAGGCGCTCGAAATAGCCCGCACGACGCTGCTGCGCATGTGCGAGGGCGGCATCTACGACCAGCTGGGCGGCGGCTTCTGCCGCTACAGCGTCGACGCGCAATGGATGATCCCGCATTTCGAAAAGATGCTGTACGACAACGGGCCGCTGCTGGGATTGCTCGCCGACCTGTGGCTCGCGACCGGCGAGGCGCGCTTCGCGCAATGCGCCGAAGAAACCGCGGCGTGGATGATGCGCGAGATGCAATCGCCCGCGGGCGGCTACTACTCTTCCCTCGACGCCGACTCCGAGCACGAGGAAGGAAAATACTACGTCTGGATGCCCGAGGAGGTCCGGTCGCTCTTGACATCCGAGGAGTACGCGGTCGTCACGGCGCATTACGGTCTCGACGCTGCGCCCAACTTCGAGGAGCGCGCCTGGCACCTGCGCGTGGCGAAGCCGCTTCCTGCGGGCGCCGAGGCGCTGCTCGCTGCGGCGCGCGCGAAGCTGCTCGCGGCGCGAGAGCGGCGCGTGCGGCCCGGGCGCGACGAGAAGGTGCTCGTGTCGTGGAATGCGCTCGCCATGCGCGGCATGGCGCATGCCGGCCGGGTCTTCAGCCGCGACGAGTGGATAGTGTCTGCGCGGCGGGCACTCGATTTTGTCCGCACGCACATGTGGCAGGACGGGCGTCTCGTCGCAAGCTACAAGGACGGCAGGGCGCACCTGAACGCTTACCTCGACGACTATGCGTTCCTGCTCGCGGCGCTGATCGAGCTGCTGCAGGCGCGCTTTTCGCCGGCCGACCTCGAGTTCGCCGAGGATCTCGCCGAGGTGCTGCTCGACCAGTTCGAAGACCGTGAGGCGGGTGCGTTCTTCTTCACGTCGCGCGACCACGAAAAGCTGATCCATCGGCCCAAGCCCGGCCACGACAACGCAACTCCCGCGGGCAATGCGGTGGCCGCCTGGGCGCTCGGGCGGCTCGCCGCGCTGACTGGCGAGGATCGTTACGCGCGCGCAGCCGAGCGCACGGTCGAATTGTATTACCCGACCATGAGCCAGCATCCCGGCGGCTTTGCGGCCATGGCGATCGCCCTAGAGGAAACGATCGCGCCGCCGTCGCAGTTGGTGCTGCGCGGAGAGCCCGTTGCGCTGGCGGGCTGGGCCGCGGAGCTGGCACGCGAGCTGCTGCCCGACACGACGGTGCTCGCGCTGCCGAACGGCAGCGCCGGCCTGCCCCCCGTGCTCGACAAGCCGGAACGGCCGGAGCCTGTCAACGGCTGGCTGTGCCGCGGCGTTATTTGTCTTGAGCCGGTGGCGGACCTGGCCGAGTTGAAGACTGCTTGCAAACAGCCCGCATTCGGTTAGGATTAATTGACATTTAATCACTGCACAGGAGTCGTTGATGAAGCGCATCGCAGTTCCTTTACTGCTCGTTGGCCTGGCGGCCGCGCTGCCCGCCAAGGCGGACGAAGCCATGGCCAAGAAGGACAACTGCCTGGCCTGCCACGCCGTGGACCATAAAGTCGTCGGGCCCGCGTACAAGGACGTCGCCAAGAAATACGCCGGGCAGAAGGACGCCGAGGCCAAGCTGATCGAGAAGGTCAAGAAAGGCGGCTCCGGCGTCTGGGGCAATATCCCGATGCCGCCGAACTCGGCCGTGCCCGATGCGGACATCAAGAAGCTGGTGGAATGGATCTTGTCGCTCAAGTAGTCGGGTAACGAGGATCGCCAGGAAGGCCGGGCAAGCCCGGCCTTCTTCATTTTTGCCGGTGCTATCATCCTTTCCCCGTTAGTTCGCCAATCTTGCGGAGGTCCCATGCAGCAGCCCAAGTTCGGTATTTCGTTGCTCGTCGCGGCGAGCGCGTTGGCTCTCGCGGGATGCGGCGAGGAGAAGAAGCCGGAACCGGCGAAGACGCAGGCGCAGGCGCCCGCGGTGCCGACGATCGAGATCAAGATCGGCCACGTCGCACCGCTCACCGGCGGTATCGCGCACCTCGGGAAGGATAACGAGAACGGCGCGCGCCTCGCGATCGACCAGGCCAACGCAGCGAAGATCATGATCGGCGGCAAGCTCGCGCACTTCGAGCTGCTGGCCGAGGACGATCAGGCCGACCCGAAAGTCGCCACGACCGTGGCGCAGAAGCTCGTCGATGCGAAGGTCGCGGGCGTGGACGGGCACCTCAACTCGGGCACGACGATTCCGGCCTCGGCGATCTACCACCAGGCGGGCGTTCCGATGATCACGGGCTCGGCGACCAACCCGATGCTCACCGAGCAGGGCTTCGACAACGTGTTCCGCGTGGTCGGTCGCGACGATCAGCAGGGTCCCGCGATCGCCAGCTATCTTGCCGCAACGGACAAGCCGAAGGTCGTCGCTGTGATCGACGACGCGACCGCCTACGGCCAGGGACTCGCCGACGAAGTCGCGAAGACGCTCAAGGCCGCGGGAATCAAGGTGCTCGCGCGCGAGAAAGGGACCGACAAGACCACGGACTGGAAGGCGGTGCTCACCAAGATCAAGGGCGAGAAGCCGGACGCAGTGTTCTACGGCGGCATGGACGCCACCGGCGGCCCGCTCATCAAGCAGGGCAAGGAGCTTGGCCTCGATGCGGTATACGCCTTCGGCGACGGCGCGTGCACCGACAAGATGGCCGAGCTCGCCGGACAGGCCGCGGAAGGCATGCTGTGCTCGCAGGCGGGCATTCCGCCGCAGGCGGCGTCGAAGTCTTTCCTCGACGCCTACAAGGCGAAATTCAACACCGATCCGATCCTGTACGCGCCGTTCACCTACGACGCGGCAAACCTGCTCATCGAAGCGATGCGCGAGGCCGGCTCCGCGGAGCCAGCCAAGTATTTGCCGACGCTTCACAAGATCAGCTACATGGGCGCGACGGGCCGCATCGAATTCGACGCCAAGGGCGACCGCAAGGACGCCGAGATCACGATCTTTTCCATGAAGAGCGGCAAGATCGCGCCGATCGCCGTGGTCAAGAGCGGCAAGACGATGACCTACGACGAGTTCCTGAAAGGCATGGGCGGGGCCAAGTAGCCCGCTTCGCTACCGGCATGAGGCGAACGGCACCTTCGGGTGCCGTTTGCATTTTTGGCGCCGGCCGCGCCGTTTGCTAGGCTTCGGCCGCGATGGACATCTTCCTGCAGCAGGTTGTCAACGGCCTGACGCTGGGCGCTGTCTACGCCATCGTCGCGCTCGGCTACACGATGGTCTACGGGATCATCCAGCTCATCAACTTCGCGCATGGCGAAGTCGTCATGATCGGCGCCATGGTGGCCTTGAGCGTCATCAACCTGCTCGCGGATTCCGGCCTGCCGCCGCTCGTCGTCGTGCTCACGGGCGCGGCATGCGCCATTCCGGTGTGCATGCTGGTCGCTTACGCAATGGAGCGCCTGGCGTACCGGCCGTTGCGCCGGGCTCCGCGCCTCGCGCCCCTGATCACCGCGATCGGCGTGTCGATCATCCTGCAGCATCTGGCAATGCTGGTCTGGAGCCGCAACGTGCTCGCATTCCCCCAGATCATCGACACGCGCGTCTACAATTTCGCGGGCGCGGTGATCACCAACGTGCAGATCGCAATCCTCCTCTCGTGCGTGGCGCTGATGGCTGCGCTCGCGTGGCTCGTCTACCGGACGCGCCTGGGGACCGCGATGCGCGCCACGGCGCAGAATCCCCAGGTCGCAGGTTTGATGGGCATCGATGCGAATCGCGTCATCGCGACGACCTTTCTCATCGGCGCGGCACTCGCGGCGATCGCCGGAGTCATGGTCGGCACCTACTACGGCGTAGCGCAGTACACCATGGGCTCGATCCTCGGCCTGAAGGCATTTTCCGCCGCCGTACTCGGCGGCATCGGAAACATCCCCGGCGCGATGCTGGGCGGCGTGCTGCTCGGCGTTGTCGAGGCGCTCGGCGCGGGATACATCGGCAGTCTCACCGACCTTTGCAGCTATCCCGTCATCTCCGGCTGGCTCGGAGCGCGCTGCGCGGGCGGCGGGCACTTCGTGCTGTTCGGCTCCAACTACCAGGACGTATTCGCCTTCGCCGTGCTGATCCTGGTGCTCGTCTTCCGGCCGTCCGGGCTGCTCGGCGAGCGAGTCGGTGACCGGGCGTGAGTGCGGGCGCGCGCCGCAAAGGAGTTTTGTTCTGGGGCGGCGTCGCACTCGTCGCCGCCGTGCTCATCGTGCTGCCGTTCGCCGTGACGCAGATCGGCACCACGTGGGTGCGCGTCACCAATCTCGCGCTGCTGTACGTGATGCTCGCGCTCGGCCTGAACATCGTGGTCGGCTTCGCCGGGCTGCTCGATCTCGGTTACATCGCCTTCTACGGCGTCGGCGCGTACACCTACGCGCTGCTCGCGAGCCCGCAATTCGGGCTGCATTTGCCGTTCTGGGTGATCCTGCCGATCGGCGCCGCGATCGCCGCGCTGTTCGGCGTCCTGCTCGGCGCTCCGACCCTCAAGCTGCGCGGCGACTATCTGGCCATTGTGACGCTCGGCTTCGGCGAGATCATCCGGATTTTCCTGAACAACCTTGCGCAGCCGGTGAATATCACCAACGGTCCGCAGGGCGTTTACCGTATCGACCCGTTCCGCCTCGACGGCCTGAACTTCGCCACCAACCAGAAGATCCTCGGCCTCGAATTCTCCGGACCGATCAAGTACTACTACCTGCTCATCGTGTTCGTTGCGCTGATCATCGGGATCAACCTGAGGCTGCAGAACTCGCGCATCGGCCGAGCCTGGGAGGCGATCCGCGAGGACGAGGTCGCTGCACGCGCGATGGGCATCAACACCACGAAACTCAAGCTACTCTCCTACGCGATGGGCGCGACCTTCGGCGGGCTGGCGGGCGGAGTGTTCGCGGCAATCCAGGAGTTCATCTCGCCCGAGAGCTTCGTCCTCGTCGAGTCGATCCTGGTGGTATCGATGGTCGTTCTGGGCGGCATGGGCAACGTCTGGGGCGTAGTGCTGGGCGCGGTGCTGCTCTCGTTCGTGCCTGAAATCCTGCGCTTCTCGGTGGCGCCGGTGCAGCAGGCGCTGTTCGGCCGCATGCTGATCGAGCCCGAGGTCATCCGCATGCTGCTGTTCGGCTTTGCGATGGTGCTGGTAATGCTGTTCCGCCCGGCGGGCCTGCTGCCCTCGGCGGTGAGGAAGCGCGAATTGACGGAGCGCAGGTGAACGAGCTGCTCGTCGCGCGCGACGTAGGCAAGCGCTTCGGCGGGGTGCAGGCGCTGTCCGACATATCGTTCTCGATTCGCCGCGGCGAGATCTACGGCCTCATCGGCCCGAACGGCGCCGGCAAGACGACATTCTTCAACGTGCTCACCGGCATCTACGCGCCGGACGCCGGTGCGATCTCCTTCGACGGAGCGCCGCTCACCGGGCTGAAGGCGCACCGGATGGCGGCGCGCGGGATCGCGCGCACCTTCCAGAATATCCGCCTGTTCGGCAATCTTTCGGCGCTCGAGAACGTGATGATCGGGCGCCACGTGCGCACCCGCGCCGGAGTGCTTGGTGCCATCCTGCGCGACTCCCGCACGCAGGCAGAGGAGCGCGCCATCGAGCGGCGCGCGCTCGAGCTGCTCGAGTACGTCGGGATCCGCGCTCGCGCCAACGACCCGGCCGGCAGCCTGCCGTACGGCGATCAGCGCCGGCTCGAGATCGCGCGTGCCCTCGCGACCGACCCCAAGCTGCTGGCGCTCGACGAGCCCGCCGCCGGGATGAACCCGTCGGAGCGGATCGCGCTCGGCGGGCTGATCGAGCGCATCCGTGACGGCGGGCTCACGGTGCTGCTCATCGAGCACGACATGCGCCTGGTGATGAAAGTCTGCGACCGCGTGCTGGTGCTCGACTACGGCATTCGCATCGCAGAGGGGCTCCCGGCGGAGGTACAGCAGGATAGCAAGGTCATCGAGGCCTATCTCGGAGTACCCGCGACGCCATGAGCCTTCTACAGGTCGCAGCGCTCGAAGTGCGCTACGGCGGCATCCGCGCCGTCAAGGGGATCGACCTCGAGGTGAACGAGGGCGAGCTGGTGTGCCTGATCGGTGCGAACGGCGCGGGCAAGAGTTCGACCCTGAAAGCGATCTGCGGCCTGGTGCCCACCCGCGTGGGCAGCGTGCGCTATGCCGGCGAGGAGCTCTCCGCGCTGCCGGTGCACGAGCTGCCGCGCCGCGGGCTCGCCCTGGTGCCGGAGGGCCGCGGCATCTTTCCGCAGCTCACCGTCGCGGAGAACCTCGCCATGGGCGCGTACACGCGCCGCGACACGGCTGTCGCGGAGGACCTGGAGCGCATGCACGACCTGTTCCCGCGGCTGCGCGAGCGGCGCAGTCAGACCGCGGGAACGCTATCGGGCGGCGAGCAGCAAATGCTCGCCATCGCCCGCGCGCTGATGAGCCGGCCGCGGTTGCTGCTGCTCGACGAGCCTTCGATGGGACTGGCGCCGATGCTGGTCGCGAAGATCCTCGAGGTGGTGCGCGAGATCGCGCGCCAGGGCGTCACCGTGCTGCTCGTCGAGCAAAACGCCAGGCTGGCGCTCGAGATCGCCAGCCGCGGCTACGTGATGGAATCCGGCGCGATTTCGCTCGCCGCCGATGCGCGCAGCCTGCTCGCCGATCCGCGCGTGCGCGAGGCCTACTTGGGCGAAGGCGCCGGCTGAGCCAGATCGGCCTGCGTTGTGAAGGAGTCGGCGAAGAACTCCTCCTCGGGCAGGCCGCACTGCTGGACGAAGTCGCGCCGCGCGGAGTCCACCATCACCGGAACCCCGCAGGCGTACACCTGATGGCCGGAAAGGTCGGGGAAGTCCTGCATGACGGCACGATGCACGAACCCGGTCCGCCCCTGCCAGCCGTCCTCGGGCAGCGCGTCCGAGATCACCGGAACGTACCTGAAGTTCGCGTGCTCGGCGGCCCACTTCTCGGGCAGCACGCCCAGGTACAGATCTTTTGGTCGGCGCCCGCCCCAATAGAGCGTCATTGGCCGCTCGATGCCCTCGTAGAGGGCGTGCTCGATCACCGACTTGATCGGCGCGAAGCCCGTGCCCGAGGCCACGAACACGACCGGCTTGGCGGAATCTTCGCGCAGGAAGAAGGTGCCGTGCGGACCCTCGAAGCGCAGGATGTCGCGCTCCTTCATCTTGCCGAATACGTGATCGGTGAATTGCCCTCCCGGGACGTGGCGCACGTGCAGCTGGATGAGCTCATCGTCGTGCGGCGCGTTGGCCATCGAAAAGCTACGGCGCGAGCCGTCGCGCAGCAGAAATTCGATGTACTGACCCGCGAGGAAAAGCAGCCGCTCGTTCGCGGGAAGCTTGAGATAGAGCACCACCACGTCGTCGGCGAGCCGCTCCATCTTCTGCACGCGGCAGGGCAGCGTCTTGATGGGGATGTCCTTCACCGCGCCGACCGTGCGTGCCTCGAGCACCACATCGCTAAGCGGCCTGGCCTGGCAGAACAGCGCCTTGCCCTCCTTTTTCTCGATCTCCGGCAGGGCCTTCAGCTGATAGGTGCCGTAGTCGACGCTGCCCGAAAGGATCTTGCCCTTGCAGCTTCCGCACGCGCCGTTGCGGCAGCCATATGGCAGCACGAAGCCGTGGCGCAGGGCAGCCGTGAGGATCGACTCGCCCTCCTCGACCTCGAACTGGTGCCCGCTCGGCTGTAGGGTGACCTTGAAGTTGCTCACTGTGAAGGCTGGCTAAAATGGCTGCATGAAGCGCTTGTTGATCGTCGGTTTCGGAGACGTGGCGCGCCGTTTGTTGCCGCTGCTTCCGCCCGGGGTGGCAGTGCGCCGCGCGTCACGCAGCGAGGGATACGACCTCGACCGTCCGGAAACGCTCGCGAGTCTCGCCGACTGGGCAGACGTCGTGCTGCACTGTGCGCCGCCTCCGAACACCGGCGAGCGCGACCCGCGAACGACGCACCTTCTCACCGTCCTGGAGCGCGGCATTCTACCAGCGCGCCTGGTCTATATCAGCACGAGCGGTGTGTACGGCGACTGCGGCGGGGCACTGGTAGACGAGACGCGCGCGCTCGCGCCGCAGTCGGAGCGGGCCCGGCGCCGTGCCGCGGCCGAGACCCAGCTCGGCGCGTGGTGCCCCGCGCGCGGCGTCGCGCTCGTCGTGCTGCGCGCGCCGGGCATCTATGCCGCGGACCGCCTGCCACTCGAACGTCTGCGCGCCGGCACGCCTGTGCTGCGCGACGAGGACGACGTCTACACCAACCACGTGCATGCCGATGACCTCGCGGCCGTCGCGGCGCGCGCCCTGCAATCCGACGCGCCGCCCGGCGCGTACAACGCTTCGGACGACAGCCAGCTGAAGATGGGGCAATGGCTCGATCTCGTCGCCGAACGCTTCGGTCTGCCGCGTCCGCCGCGCATCGCGCGCCGCGATGCTGCAGGTAGAATTCCGGCTGCGCTGCTTTCGTTCATGAGCGAGTCGCGGCGTCTGGACAACCGCAAGATGAAGGAGCTGCTCGGCGTGCGATTGCGTTATGCAACGGTATACGACGGCCTGCGTGCCGCGGCGGCACCCGCGTGAGCGCGCTGCTCGTGCTGACCAATCTGCCCGACCGGGCGGCCGCGGAGAGGCTCGCCGAGCACCTGATCGCCGAGCGTGTCGCGGCCTGCGTCAACATCCTCGCGCCCTGCCGCTCCGTTTACCGCTGGCAGGGCGCGCTCGAGCGCGCGGAGGAACATCCGCTGCTCATCAAGACCACCGCCGAGCGCTATGGCGCGCTGGAACAGGCGATCCGCGCTGCTCATCCCTACGAACTTCCGGAAGTCGTCGCGGTCCCAATCGAGCGCGGGCTGGCCCCGTACCTCGACTGGGTGGAGAGCGAGACGCGCCCCGCATGAGAGCCTGGATCCGCCTTTTCCCGCTCGTGTTGTGCCTCGCGGCGGCGCACGCAGTGGCGCAGCTCAAGCTCGCCCCTTCGTCCGACGATCTGCTCGAGCCCGAGAAGGCATTCCAGTTCTCGGCGCACGCGCTCGACGCGAAGTCGATCGAAGTGAGCTTCGCGATCGCCGACGGCTACTATCTGTATCGCGACAAGTTCCGCTTCAAGCTGGATGCGCCGCCCGGCGTCACCCTCGGTGCGCCGGAGTTCCCGCCGGGGATCCGGAAGAAAGACGAATTCTTCGGCGAGGTGGAGACCTACCGCAAGCAGGTTGACATCCGCATCCCGGTGGACGCGGGCGCGGCGCGCACGCTGCAGCTGAGCGTGCGGTCGCAGGGCTGCGCCGATATCGGGGTGTGCTACGTGCCGATGGACTCCAAGGCGACGATCCAGCTCGCCGCAGCCGGCGCCAGTGCAGCGGGCGGGGGCACACTCGCGCTCTCGCAGGGCGGGCGCGCGGTGCCGCCCGAGCCGCGCTTCTCGCTCTTCGCAAGCGACCGCGATATCGCGGCCCTGTTCCAGGGCAACATTTGGGTCGTGATCATGAGCTTCCTCGGTTTCGGAGTCCTGCTCACGTTCACGCCGTGCGTATTGCCCATGGTACCAATCCTGTCGGGCATTATCGCGGGCGAAGGCAAGACCCTGAACAAGCCGCGCGCCTTCGTACTTTCGGTTTCCTATGTGCTCGGCATGGCGGTCACTTACACGGGCGCAGGAATTGCGGCAGCCTACTCGGGCTCGATCGTCACGGCGGCGCTGCAGAATCCTTGGGTGCTCGGCGCCTTTGCGCTAGTGTTCGTTTGGCTGGCGCTGTCGATGTTCGGATTCCACGACCTGCAGCTTCCGGCGTTCCTGCACCATCACGTCTCGCGCGCGCACCAGAAACTACGGGGCGGACACGTCGCGTCGGTGGCCGCGATGGGGATTCTCTCGGCGCTGGTCGTGAGCCCCTGTGTCACCGCACCCCTCGCGGGAGCGTTGCTTGTCATTTCGCAGACACAGGACGTCGCGCGGGGCGGAATCGCGCTTTTCTCGATGGCAATTGGCATGGGCGTACCGTTGGTGGTGGTCGGCGTTTCCGAGGGTGCGCTGCTGCCAAAGGCGGGCCCGTGGATGAATGGCGTCAAGAAATTTTTCGGCGTGTTGCTGCTAGCGGTCGCCGTGTGGATCGTCTCGCCGGTGATCCCGCCCGCGGTACAGATGCTGCTGTGGGCTGCGCTGCTCGTCGGCTCGGCGATGTTCCTGCGCGCGATCGACCCGCTGCCGGCGGATGCGTCGGGCTACGCGCGGCTGTGGAAGGGCGTGGGCGTGTTTTCGCTGGTGGCGGGACTCGCGCTGCTCGTCGGCGTGCTCGCCGGCAACCGCAACCCGCTGCGCCCGCTCGCCGGGATTGCATCGGGAAGCGTGCCGGCCGTAGCGCCGCTCAAATGGCAACCCGTTGCGTCGCTCACCGAACTGAACTCTGCGCTGCGCGCTCCCGGAAGGCCGGCGATGCTCGATTTCTACGCCGACTGGTGCGTGTCGTGCAAGGAAATGGAGAACTTTACCTTCAGCGACCCGCGTGTGCGCGCGCGCATGGACGGGATGCTGCTGCTGCGCGCCGACGTGACGGAGAGTACGGAGCGCCAGAAGCTGCTGCTCAAGCGTTTTTCGCTGGTGGGTCCGCCCGGGATCATATTCTTCGATGCTCAGGGGCGCGAGATCCGGGGTCTGCGCGTGATCGGTTACCAGGACGCAGAGCGCTTCCTGAAGACGCTGGACCTCGCAGCGGCACCCTGAGATGCGACGCGCGATCCGCGGGATCGATCACGTGGTCATCGCGGTGCGCGATCTCGACGGCGCGCAGCGCACCTACGAGCGCCTCGGCTTCGGCCTCACGCCGCGCGGCTTCCATACGCTCGGCTCGGCGAACCACTGCATCATGTTCGGCTCGGACTACATCGAGCTGCTTGCGCTGCCCCAGCCGCATCCGGCGCTTGGCTACTACGCCGACTTCCTGGCGAAAGGCGAAGGACTCGCCGCCCTGGCGCTCGCCACCGGCAGCGCCGACGCGGCCTACGCCGAGCTTGCGGCAGCCGGCATCGCGGCCGATCCTCCGCTAGACTTTTCGCGCCCGGTGCGACTCGCCGAGGGTGAGCGCGACGCGTCGTTCCGCATCGTGCAGCTCCCACCGGCATTGACGCCCGGCTGTCGCAGTTTCCTTTGCCAGCATTACACGCGCGAGCTGGTGTGGCGTCCGGAATACCAGACTCACCCGCTCGGCGTCATCGGGCTGGCGGCGGTAGCGGTCGTCGCCGAGGATGTCGTCGCTGCGGCGCAGGGCTACGGCCGGCTGTTCGATGCCGTGCCGACGCAAATCGACGAAGGCGTACTTGTCGCTACCGGCAGCGCGCCGATCGCGCTCACAACGCGCGGAAAGCTTGGTCGCCGGCTGTCCGGGGTAGAGCTGCCCACGCGTGTTCGGCCCATGGTGGCCGCCCTGTTCCTGCGCGTCGCGGACCGAGCCGCCGCGGCGGCCGTCCTGCGGCGCGGCGGCGCGAAGCTGATCGCTTTGTCCGATGGCTCGTTCGCCATCGGCGCGGGCGATGCGCACGGCGTGGCGCTGGTGTTCGGCTAGCCCTTCAGCGCGCGCGCGGCATCCAGCGCGAAGTACGTCAGGATGCCGTCGGCGCCGGCACGCTTGAACGCGAGCAGCGCCTCCATGATGCACGACTCGGGCAACCAGCCGTTGGCGATCGCGGCGCGCAGCATGGCGTACTCACCGCTCACCTGGTAGACGAATGTCGGCGCCTTGAACTCGTCCTTCACGCGCCTGAGCACATCGAGGTACGGCATCCCCGGCTTGACCATCACCATGTCGGCGCCCTCGGCGAGGTCGAGCCCGACCTCCCACAACGCTTCGTCCGAGTTCGCCGGGTCCATCTGGTAGGTCTTCTTGTCGCCCTTACCTAGGTTCTTGGCCGAACCCACGGCATCGCGAAACGGCCCATAGAAGCCGGAAGCGTACTTGGCCGAGTAAGCCATGATCTTGGTGTGGATGTGCCCGGCCCTCTCGAGCGCCGAACGGATGCGGCCGATGCGGCCGTCCATCATGTCCGACGGCGCGACGATGTCGACCCCGGCCGCAGCCTGCGCGAGGGCCTGCTTGACCAGCACGTCCAGCGTCACATCGTTGAGGATATAGCCGGTCTTGTCGATAACCCCGTCCTGCCCATGCGAGGTGTACGGGTCGAGCGCCACGTCGGTCATGACGCCGAGCTCGGGGAAGCGCTTCTTCAACTGGGCCACCGCGCGTGGCACCAGGCCCTTCGCGTTGAAGGCTTCGCGCCCATCGGGCGCCTTGAGCCGGGCCTCGATGACGGGGAAGAGCGCCAGCGCCGGGATGCGCAGCTCGAGGCAGGCTTCGGCGACCGGGAGCAACCGATCGATGGTCATGCGCTCCACGCCCGGCATGGAGGGCACCTTCTCGGTGCGCCGCGCGCCGTCGAGCAAGAACACGGGGTAGATAAGATCGTCGGTGGTGAGGACGTGCTCTCGCATCAGGCGGCGCGAGAAATCGTCGCGGCGCATGCGTCGCATGCGCACCGCCGGGAAGCTGCCGTACACGTTCATTGCCGCACACTCCATGTGGCATTGATTCACAAGAGAAATTCGGCGTGGGAACTTTTCTCGCGCGGGCTCATCTTACCGTTAGACGATGCCAATCGTCTCCCGCTTCTCCTCCCTGAGCGGGTGCCTTAATTCTCATTAAGGCGTTTCCGCCCCCGGTTTATATCCCCTTTACCGGGGGCTTTTTTATTTTCGACAGCGTGGCGGGCGTCGCGCAGCCAGCGTTCGAGCAGCGCACGCACTTCGTCAACGCCTTCGCGGGTGAGACTGGAAATCAGGCGCAGCTCGCTCCCGGGTGCGCAGGCCGTGAGCCGGCGCCGGCCCTCAGCGAGCGCCGCAACACGCTCCCGGCGGGAGAGCTTGTCGGACTTGGACAACAGTACGAGCAGCCTGACGCCGAGCGGCGC
>Ga0187773_10000230_pt1 | contig 23378 bp, 16 predicted proteins | sample 0216_BV02_MP05_1_FD_133133 | JGI IMG/M metagenome (GOLD analysis project Ga0187773, IMG submission 133133) | Tropical peat soil microbial communities from peatlands in Department of Meta, Colombia - 0216_BV02_MP05_10_MG | ecosystem: Environmental > Terrestrial > Soil > Wetlands > Peat | place...
CGAGATCGCGGGGATGCGCGTCGAGGTCTGCCGCGTGCCGTGCGAGTTCGGGCGCTCGATCGACGTGGTCGCCGCGGCGATCGGGCGCCACGCCCCGGCGCTGGTGGTCTCGCTCGGGCTCGCGGGCGGGCGCTCGCGCCTGTCGGTGGAGCGCGTGGCGATCAACGTGAGCGATGCGCGCATCGCGGACAACGCGGGAGCGCAGCCCATCGACGAGCCCGTGGCGCCCGAAGGCCCGCCGGCCCGCTTCGCGACGCTCCCGGTGAAGGCGATGGTCGCCGCGATGACCGCGGCGGGCGTGCCGGCGGAGGTCTCCAACTCGGCGGGCACCTTCGTCTGCAACCACCTCATGTACGGCGTGCTCGACCTCCTCGCGGCGGGCGGTGCGCGCGCGCGCGCGGGATTCATCCACGTGCCCTACGCCGAGGAGCAGGTGATCGACAAGCCGCTCGTCCCGGCGATGGCGCTCGCGACGATGGTGAAGGGCGTCGAGGCGGGGATCGCGGCCGCGCGAGCCCATGCCCGCGACGTGAGGCTCGCCGGCGGGGCCCTCGACTAGCTTATAGTTGCGACCATGACCGACCAGCCCCTCTGGAGCCCTTCGCCCGAGCGCGTCGCGCGTTCGCACGTGAGCGCCTTCATGAAGCTCGTGAACGAGCGCCACGGCCTTTCCATCCGCGACTACGGGGCGCTGCACGCCTGGTCGGTCGCGAACCTCGAGGCGTTCTGGAAGGCGATGTGGGACTTCGGCGGCGTGATCGGCGAGCCCGGCGAGCGCGTCCTCGTCGACGCGGGCAAGATGCCGGGCGCGCGCTTCTTCCCCGACGGCAGGCTCAACTTCGCGGAGAACCTGCTGCGCCACCGGCACCGGGGCGACGCGATCGTCTTCTGGGGCGAGGACAAGGTGCGCCGGCGCCTGTCGGGGGGCGACCTCCACGAGGCGGTCTCGCGCATGCAGCAGGCGCTCGCGGCCGCGGGCGTGGGCGAGGGCGACCGGGTCGCCGCGTTCATGCCGAACATGCCCGAGACGGTGGTCTCGATGCTCGCCGCGGCGAGCCTGGGAGCGACCTTCACCTCGTGCTCGCCCGACTTCGGCGTGCAGGGCGTCCTCGACCGCTTCGGGCAGGTGGAGCCCAAGGTGCTCGTCTGCTGCGACGGCTACTACTACAACGGCAAGGCCGTGGAAACCCTGGGCCGCATCGCGGAGGTGGTGAAGCGGCTCCCCAGCGCGAGGCGCGTGGTGGTCGTCCCGTACGTTTCCGAGGCGCCGAGCCTCGCGGGCGTGCCGCGCGCGCAGACGTGGGACGCGTTCACCACGCCGCACGAGCCGGCCGCGATCGCCTTCCGGCGCCTGCCCTTCAACCATCCGCTCTACATCCTCTACTCGAGCGGCACCACGGGCGTGCCCAAGTGCATCGTGCACGGCGCGGGCGGCGTGCTGCTCCAGCACCTGAAGGAGCACATGCTGCACGGCGACGTGAAGGAAGGCGACCGCCTCTTCTACTTCACGACGTGCGGCTGGATGATGTGGAACTGGCTCGCCTCGGGGCTCGCCTCGGGGGCGACGCTGCTGCTCTACGACGGCTCGCCCTTCGCCGCGGGGGGCACCATCCTCTTCGACCTCGCGGCCGCCGAGGACATGACCCAGTTCGGCACCTCGGCCAAGTTCATCGACACGGCCGCCAAGCACGGCCTCGACCCGATCCGCACCCACGAGCTTCCGGAGCTGCGCACGATGTTCTCGACCGGCTCGCCGCTCGCGCCCGAGGGCTTCGAGTACGTGTACGAGCACGTGAAGAAGGACCTGTGCCTCGCCTCGATCAGCGGCGGGACCGACCTCGTGGCGTGCTTCGCCGGCGGCTGCCCGATCCTGCCCGTCTGGAAAGGGGAGCTGCAATGCCGCGCGCTCGGGATGAAGGTCGAGGTCTTCGACGACGACGGGCGGTCCCTGGCGCCGGGAAAGAAAGGCGAGCTCGTGTGCACGGCGCCCTTCCCGACGATGCCGCTCGGGTTCTGGAACGACCCCGACGGTGAGAAGTACCGCGCCGCCTACTTCGACAAGTACCCGGGCGTGTGGCGCCACGGCGACTGGTGCGAGCTCACCTCCCACGGCGGCATGGTGATCTACGGGCGCTCGGACGCGGTGCTCAACCCCGGCGGCGTGCGCATCGGGACGGCGGAGATCTACCGCCAGGTCGAGAAGCTCGACGAGGTCGTGGAGTCGATCGTGATCGGCCAGGACTGGGAGAAGGACGTGCGCGTCGTGCTCTTCGTGCGGCTGCGCGAGGGGCTCGCGCTCGACGAGGCGCTCGCGAAGAAGATCCGCGACACGATCCGCGCGAACACCACGCCGCGCCACGTGCCGGCGGTGATCCTGCAGGTGCCGGACATCCCGCGCACCAAGAGCAACAAGATCGTGGAGCTCGCCGTGCGCGCCGTGGTCCGCGGCGAGCCCGTGAAGAACCTCGAGGCCCTCGCGAACCCCGAGGCGCTCGAGCACTTCCGCAACCGGCCCGAGCTCGCCGCCTAGGCCGCGGCCTCAGGCGCGGGCGTGGGCCTCCATGCCGAAGCGGGTCGCGGGCGAGGCGACGCGCTCCTCGACGAGGCGGCCGAGGAACTCGGGCTCGTAGACGGACAGCAGGTGCGGCTGGTGGCGCGGCAGCCAGTAGGCGAGCTGGGCGCGCAGGTCCGGCAGGGCGGAGAGCACCGTCCAGTCGCTCTCGTCCCACTGGAAGCGCAGCCCCAGCTCGAGGAAGGCGCGGTTGATCGATTGGCGGTCGGCGGTCATGGCGGCGGCATATCCTTGGCGTTCGGCGACGGGTCCAGCGTAGCCCCGGACGGCATTAAACGAAAGTAAAATGTCCTTACGGATTCGTTAAACGATCACTTAATGAAGAACGCCACGCTGCGCCAGCTCCGCGTGTTCGAGAGCGCCGCGCGCCACCTCTCCCTCACCCGCGCCGCGGAGGAGCTGCACCTCACTCCGCCCGCGGTGTCGATCCAGGTGCGCCAGCTCGAGGGCCACGCGCGCGCCGCGCTCTTCGAGCGCGTGGGCCGGCGCCTCAAGCTCACCCAGGCGGGCGACGAGGTCCTCGCGCACGCGCGCGAGATCCTGGGCCACATCCGCGCCTCGGAGGAGGCGATCGCGGGCCTGGGCTCCCTAGAGCGGGGGCTCCTCGACGTGGCGGTGATCAACGCCGGGGACTACTTCCTGCCGTGGCTCATCGCCGCTTTCCGGGAGCGCCACCCGAGGATCCGCGCGCGGCTCACCGTCGGCAACCGCGACGACCTGCTCGAGCGCCTCGCGGCCCACGAGATCGACCTCGCCGTGATGAGCCACCCGCCCACGCACTGCGACTTCGCCGCGCGGCCCTTCGCGCCCCACCCGCACGTGATCGTCGCCCCGCCCGGCCACCGCCTCGCGCGCAAGCGCAGCGTGGCGCTCGAGGAGGTCGCGCGCGAGGCGCTCATCACGCGCGAGCCCGGATCGGCCACGCGGCTGGCGATGGAGCAGGCCTTCGCCGAGTCGGACGTGGTGCCGCGCATCGAGATGGAGATCGCGAGCAACGAGACCATCAAGCAGGCGGTGGCCGCGGGCTTCGGGCTGGGGTTCCTCTCGGCGCACGCCGTTCAGCAGGAGCTCGCCCTCGGGCGGCTCGCGGTGGTGCCCGTGAAGGGCTTCCCGGTGGTGCGCCAGTGGTACGTGGTGCGGCGGCGCAGCCGCACTTTGCCGCGCATCGCCGAGGCCTTCGAGCGGTTCGTGGTGGAGGAGGGCGCGCGGCTCATCCGCGGCGCCCGCCCGGTCCCGCGCGGGAAGAAGCGGCCGTGAGCGCGCCCCGCGCCCCCGTCTTCTACGCGTGGCTTTCGCTCGCCACGTCGATCGTCACCATCGTGCTCAAGTTCCTCGCCTGGCACCTCACGGGCTCGGTCGGGCTGCTCTCCGACGCGGTGGAGGCGGTGGTCAACATCGCGGCGGCCCTCGTCGCGCTCGGCGTGCTCACCTACGCGGCGGCGGGCCCCGACCGCGAGCACAACTTCGGCCACGAGAAGGCGCAGTACTTCTCGAGCGGCATCGAGGGGGCGCTCATCTTCGTGGCCGCCGCGGGGATCGTCTGGAGCGCGATGCCGCGACTCATGCACCCGATGCCCCTCGAGCAGGTGGGGCGCGGGCTCGCGCTCTCGGTGCTGGCCGCGCTCGCCAACGTCTGGTGCGCGTGGGTGATGCTGCGGGCGGCGCGCGCGCACCGCTCCATCACGCTCGAGGCCGACGCGAAGCATTTGCTCACGGACGTGTGGACCACGGCGGGCGTCTTCGCGGGCGTGCTGCTCGTGCAGTGGACCGGATGGCTGCGGCTCGACCCGATCGTGGCGCTCGCCGTCGCGGTCCAGATCCTCTGGACCGGGTGGCACCTCATGAGGCGTTCCTTCGAGGGGCTCATGGACCGCGCGATTCCCGAGGCCGACCGGGTCGTGATCGTCGAGGTGCTGGAGGCGCTGCGCCATCAGGGCGGCGACTACCACGCGCTGCGCACGCGAGTGGCCGGGCCCAAGAGCTTCGTGGACGTGCACGTGCTGCTGCCGGGCGGCATGACGATCCAGGCGGGCCACGACCTGGTCGAGGAGCTCGAGCGCAGCATCGCCGCGCGCCTGCCCCACGTCGAGGTGCTCACCCACCTGGAGCCCATCGAGGACCCCCGGAGCTGGGATGACCCGAAGAGGCCCCTGGCGGGCCTCTGACGCTGCGGTGGAGGGGATTTTTCGGCCATAATTCCCGCCATGGCCGCCGTCACCCCGTCCTCCCGCGTCGATCGCAAGCTGCAGCTGCGCGAGGTGCTCGACTGGCTGGTCGAGGACGGCCTGGTTCCGGCCGACAAGGCCGCCAAGCTCCTCCAGGACTCGCGCTTCCAGCGCGGGGGGAGCCGCCACCCGATCGTCGTGATCTCGGAGGCGCGCTGGCGCTCGGCGAAGGCGCCGCAGCCGCTGCTCACGCCGGAGGTGCTCACCGAGTGGCTCGCGGGGCGCCTGCGCATCCCCTTCTACCACATCGACCCGCTCAAGATCGACCTGAAGGCGGTCACCGAGGTGATGTCCGCGGAATACGCGCAGCGCCGCGGCATCCTGCCCGTCGACGTGAGCGGGCGCGAGGTCACCATCGCCACCGCCGAGCCGTTCCTGTCGAGCTGGGAGTCCGAGCTCGCGGAGATGCTGCGCCTCACGATCAAGCGCGTCTTCGCGAACCCCCTCGACATCGAGCGCTACCAGGGCGAGTTCTTCAACCTCGCCAAGAGCATGAAGCGCGCGGAGGCGGCGGGCGTTCCCGCGGCCTCGGGGCTCGCGAACTTCGAGCAGCTCGTCGAGATGGGCAAGGCGGGCCGCCCGCTCGACGCCAACGACCACCACATCGTGCACCTGGTCGACTGGCTCTGGCAGTACGCCTTCGACCAGCGCGCGAGCGACATCCACCTCGAGCCGCGGCGCGAGGTGGGCGTGCTGCGCTTCCGCATCGACGGCGTGCTGCACGAGGTCTACCAGGTGCCCTATCCCGTGCTCACCGCGATGGTGGCGCGCATCAAGATCCTCGGGCGCATGGACGTGGTCGAGAAGCGCCGGCCGCAGGACGGGCGCATCAAGACGCGCATGCCCGACGGCGACGAGATCGAGCTCAGGCTCTCGTCGCTGCCCACCGCCCACGGCGAGAAGCTCGTGATGCGCATCTTCGATCCCGAGGTCCTGATGCGCGACTTCAAGGACCTCGGATTCACCCAGGAGGAGCACGAGACCTGGCAGCGGCTCATCCGCGAGCCCGGCGGGATCCTGCTCGTGACCGGCCCCACCGGCTCGGGCAAGACCACGACCCTCTACACCACCCTCAAGCAGCTCGCCACCCCCGAGGTGAACATCTGCACGATCGAGGACCCGATCGAGATGATCGATCCGCGCCTCATCCAGATGCAGGTGCAGGCGGACCTCGACCTCACCTTCGCCGCGGGCGTGCGCGCGCTCATGCGCCAGGACCCGGACATCATCATGGTGGGGGAGATCCGCGACCACGAGACCGCGGACATGGCGATCCAGGCGGCCCTCACCGGCCACCTCGTGCTCTCGACGCTGCACACCAACGACGCGCCGACCTCGATCACGCGGCTCCTCGACCTGGGGGCGCCGGCCTACCTGCTCAACTCGACCATCCTCGGCATCATGGCGCAGCGCCTGGTGCGCACCCTCTGCCCCCACTGCAAGCAGAAGATGGCGTTCCAGCGCGAGGAGGAGCACAAGGTCTGGAACGCGCTGTGCACGCCCTTCAAGGCGCCGCCGCCCGAGCACGTCTACCGGCCGGTCGGCTGCCTCGAGTGCCGCAACACCGGCTACCTGGGGCGCGTCGGCCTGTACGAGATCATGCAGCTCACGCGGGACCTGCGCTCGCTCGTCACCGACCATACCGACGTCGGGCAGCTCACGCAGGCGGCGTACCGCGCCGGCATGCGCCCGCTGCGGGTCTCGGGCGCGGCGAAGGTCGCGCAGGGCATGACGACGATCGAGGAAGTGCTCAAGTGCGCTCCCCTTCCGTAGCCTCGCCGACCAGGTCCTTCACCAGCGCCGACTCGCGCGCGTAGAACCCCTCGGTGTGGAAGGTCTCGGGCAGGCGGTAGAGCTCGTAATCGAGGTGATGGCAGACCTCGTGCGCCAGGGTGCGCAGGAACGTCCGGAACTTCACGACCTGCTCGCGCCGCGCGGTGCGCATCCAGACCGTGATGCGCGCCGTCCCCGCGGTCACCTCGTCGGGCTCGTAGAGGCCCTGCAGCTCGCCGCCCGCGTCGGCAGGCCGGCGCTCGAGCACGCGCACGCGCACCGCGGGCGTGGAGAGCCGCGCGTTCAGGGCGTCGACGAGCGCCTGGCAGGCCCGCTCGACCTCGGCGCGCGACCCGCCCGCGAGCGAGCTCTCGACGGCGCGGGCGACCGGCACCAGCGCGTCGATGCCGGGAACGGCCACCCGGCGGATGCCGTCGCTCTTGCGGTACGTGCGCTGCCTCGCGGCCGACAGCCGGTCGTAGTAGGAGAAGGGCACGCCCTCACGTCCTCCACTTGCGCATGAGGGCCTCGCGCACGGCGAGCGCGCGTTCGCGGTCGAGGTTCGGGCCCGCGCCGGCGCCCGATTGTCCCGACGCCGCGCGGTAGACGGCGGTCGGGCGGCCCGTGAACGCGAAGTCGTCCCGGCGGGTGAGCTGCAGCCAGAAGTCCCAGTCTTCGAACATCGGCAGGCTCTCGTCGAACCGGCAGCCGGCCTCCACGAACGAGCGGTGGAAGAGCACCGCATGGATCGCGAGGTAGTTGGAGTTGAGGAGCAGCGCCCGGTTGAACGGTCCGCCGAAGTCGCGCTGCGCCCGGCCGGCCGCGTCCACGAGCCGCGTCTGGCTGTAGGCCGCGCGCGCGCCCGCCGCGCGGGCCGCGGCCAGCAGCTCGGCGACGTGGCCCGGCGCGATCTCGTCGTCCTCGTCGAGGAACAGGATCCACTCGCCGCGCGCCGCCGCGAGCCCCGCATTCGCCGCGCGCGGCCGGTCCAGGCGCCCTTCGCGCACGACGCGCACCGGCACCCCGCGATGCTCCGCGGGCGCGATGCCGCGATCGCCCGCGTCCACCAGCACGATCTCGAGGGGCCGGTGGGTCTGCGCGGCCGCGCAGTCGAGCGCACGCGCGAGCGTCTCGCGCCCCATGGTGCGCACGATCATGCTCACGCAGGAAGGCTCGCGGGGCTCCGAAATCACCGCACGGGGCTCAGGATGTCCCCCGAGCGCATCGTGTAGGTCCCGAGCTCGCGGTCGGCGAGGAAATGCTCGAGCGTGCGCCGCACGACGGCGAACGCGAGCTCGTTCCACGGGATCTCCTCGGCGGACATGAGCTTCACCTCGAGGGTCTCGGCGCCGGCCCCGTAGTCCTCGTTCAGCAAGCGCGCGCGGAACATCATGTGCACCTGGTTTACGTGGGGCACCGAGTACAGGGTGTAGAGCTCCTGAATCTCGATCCGCGCGCGCGCTTCCTCGAGCGCCTCGCGCATCGCGCCTTCCGCGGCGGTCTCGCCGTTCTCCATGAATCCCGCGGGCAGCGTCCACAATCCGTAGCGCGGCTCGATCGCGCGCCGGCACATCAGGATGCGCTCGCCCCACACCGGAACGGCTCCGACGACGATCTTCGGGTTCTCGTACTGGATCGCGCCGCATGCGTCGCAGACCGCACGGGTGTGGCTATCGCCCGCGGGGACGCGGTGGGTGACCGCCGAGCCGCAGGAATTGCAGAACTTGATCAAGGACTTGCGACCGGACTGGGAGGCGCCGCGCAGGGCGCAGGGGCCGATTGCCCATGGTAACATAAGGCCCTGAAATTCAAGTGAAAACCGGCACCGGAGCGCGCGCCATCCCTTCTTGCCTGAGGGCATTCATGATCCATCGCCTCGCCGCATTGCTCGCATCGGTCGCTTCGCTCGCCTGCGCCGCCGCCCCCGGTCCGGCACCGCACGGAATGCCCTCGCGGCCCGCCCTGCCGATGGTGGGCGCGCTCGCGCCGTCGTTCCGCGCGCCCGGCCTCGCGGCGGTCGACGCCGTATCGCTGCCGGCGCTCGTCGCGAAGGCCGCGACGCCGCCCAATCCGCGCGGGCCCCAGCGCGTCGGCAGCGTGCGCGAGCTCGGCTCGCCCGTGCCCGTCGCCCGCTGGGTGCGCGTCGCCGGAGGCTGGGTCGCGAAGGTGCGTGCCACGTCCGACGGCGCCCTGGGGCTGCGCGTGCGCCTCGACCTCGGCACGATGCCGGGCGCGATGGAGCTGCGAGCGCAGGGCGGCGACGGCCGCATCGAGACGATGATGCTCGACCCCACCCTCGGGCCGCAGGCCTGGACCCCCTGGACCGAGGGACCGTCGCAGGTGATCGAGCTGTTCACGCCCGTGCGGCCCGGCAACGGCGAGGCGGTGAGCCTCGGGGCGATCGCGCACTTCGACACGCCCGTGTTCGCGAAGGCGGCGGGCTTCTGCACGCTGGAAGCGATGTGCGCGGCCACCGATTCCACGCTCGACCCGGGCGTGGGCGACGCGATCCTGGAGCGCCGCAAGTCCGTGGCGCGCATCTCCTTCGTGAGCGGGACCACCGCCTACGTCTGCTCGGCCACCCTCATCGACACGGAGAAATATCCGGCGCCGTACGTGCTCACCGCCAACCACTGCATCGGCGACGGCACGACCGCGGGCACCATCACGGCATGGTGGTCGTACGAGTCCGACAACGCGTGCCCGGACCAGGGGCTGCCGCCGACGCGCGAGCAGACGAGCGGGGGGATGCAGCTCGTGCTCACCAACTTCAACGTGGACTCGACGCTGCTGCTCATGAACCAGGCGCCCCCGAGCGACACGGTGTACGCCGGGTGGAATTCCTCGGAGCTCGGGCCGGCCACGTCCATCGTGAGCGTGAGCCATCCCCAGGGGGACACGACGCGCTACGCGGTCGGCACCGCCACGGCGCTCTACCCGCTTCCCGACTGGCCGCAGGAGTTCTACGTCGTAAGCTTCAGCCACGGCATCATTCAGGGCGGCTCGAGCGGCTCGGGGCTCTTCACGATGTCGGGCGGGAGCCTCGAGCTGCGCGGCATCCTCACCGCCACGACCACCAACAACAGCGCCGAAGGCCTGAGCTGCACGGACCTGAACGAGGTGGCGCTCTACAGCCGCTTCGACATCTTCGAGCCGGAGCTCACGCCCTACATCACGGCGGCGGGCAAGCCCGCCGACGACGCCCCGAACCGTCCCCAGGACCTCTTCGGCACGCCGCCCGACCCCACGGGCGCCGAGGTGCTCGACGCACGCACGACCGCCGACGAGCTCGACAACCGCCTCATCGACTACCCCGGGGACCTCGACGTCTATCGCTTCGTGCTGAATTCGTCCGCGTGGGTGAGCGCGTGGACCGACGCGCCGGGGGGCGCCAACCTCGACACCGTCGGCACGCTCCTCGATTCGAAGGGCGACGAGATCACCTTCAACGACGACGCGCAGACCAGCAGCAACCACTTCGGCTTCACGCAGCAGCTCGCCGCGGGCACCTACTACGTGCAGGTGGCGCACTGGGATCCGTCGGGCACGGGCGCCTACAACCTGCACATGCGCGCCGACCACCTCGACGCCAACTACACCGACCTGTGGTGGAATTCCGCCGAGTCCGGGTGGGGCCTCAACCTGAACCACCAGAGCAACATCATCTTCGCCACGCTTTTCACCTACGATTCGACCGGGGCGCCGATGTGGCTCGTCATGTCGGACGGCGAGCGGCAGGCCGACGGGTCGTACCTGGGCACGCTCTACCGCACCACGGGGCCGGCGTTCAGCGCGCAGCCCTTCAATTCCTCGGCCGTGTCGGCCTCCGCGATCGGGTCGATGCGGCTCACGTTCACCGGGTCCGCCTCGGCGACGCTCGTCTACACCTACAACGGCACGACGGTCACGAAGAGCATCACGCGCCAGCCGTTCTCGACGCCGCCCACCTGCACCTGGTCGGCGTTCGACCGCAGCTACGCGACCAATTACCAGGACCTGTGGTGGAATCCCTCGGAGTCCGGATGGGGCGTCAACATCGCGCACCAGGGCGACATTCTCTTCGCCACGCTCTTCACCTACGGCTCCGACGGGAAGGGGATGTGGCTGGTGATGTCCGACGGGGCCCGGACGGGCAACGCCTCGTACTCGGGCACGCTCTATCGCACCACGGGACCGGCGTTCAACGCCTCGCCGTGGACCGCGATCAGCGCAACCCCCGTGGGCACCATGTCGTTCCACTTCGCCGACGGAAACACCGGCACGCTCACCTACACCGTGAACGGCGTGACGGTGACGAAGTCGATCCAGCGCCAGGCGTTCGGCGTGATGAAGACGCAATGCGAGTCGTAGGGATTTGAGCGAGGCGCTCATCGAGGCCCTCGATCCCGAGGGCGCGGGCGTCGCGCACGTCGACGGCAAGGTCACCTTCATCGACGGGGGCGTGACCGGCGAGCGCGTGCTCTTCGAACGGCGGCGCAGCCGCGGCAACTTCGACCTGGGCACCGTGACGCGGGTGCTGCGCGAGAGCGCGCTGCGCGTCGCGCCCCGCTGCCGCTACTTCGGCACCTGCGGCGGCTGCGCGATGCAGCACGTCGAGGCGGCCGCCCAGGTCGCCGCCAAGCAGCGCGTGCTCGAGGACAACCTCGCGCGCCTCGGCAAGGTGAGCCCCGCCACGATCCTGCCGCCGATCGTCGGACCCGCCTGGGGCTACCGCAACCGCGCGCGCCTCTCGGTGCACTACGTGGCGAAGAAGGGCGGCGTGCTGGTGGGCTTCCACGAGCGGCGCTCGAGCTACGTGGCCGACGTGCTTTCGTGCGAGGTACTGCCGCCCGCGGTGTCGGCGCTCATCCCGGGGCTGCGCGCGATGCTCACCTCGATGCGGCTGCGCGACCGCATCCCGCAGCTCGAGCTCGCCGTGGGCGAGGCGGTGACCGTGCTCGTGCTGCGCCACCTCGAGCCGCTGCCGGAGGAGGACGCGGCGAGGCTGCGCGAGTTCGCCGACCGGCACGGCATCCAGTGGTGGCTGCAGCCCGGCGGACCGGAGTCGGCGCGGCCCTTCCATCCGCTCGATGCCGCCGCGCTCGACTATCGCCTGCCCGAGTTCGGCCTCACGCTCGGCTTCGGCCCCACGGAGTTCACCCAGGTGAACATGGGCGTGAACCGCGTGCTCGTGCGGCGGGCCGTGGGGCTGCTCGACCCGCGACCCGGCGAGCGGGTGGGGGACCTCTTCTGCGGGCTCGGCAACTTCGCGCTCGCGCTCGCCACGCGCGGGGCGCAGGTGACCGGCATCGAGGGCGCCGAGGCGCTGGTCGCCCGCGCCGCGGCGAACGCGCGCGCCAACGGCCTCGAGGGGCGGGCCGGGTTCTTCGCCCACGACCTGTACGCCGACGCGGGCGGCGCGCTTCGGCGCCTCGGGCCCGTCGCGAAGCTGCTCGTCGATCCCCCGCGCGACGGCGCGGCCGAGATCTGCAAGGCGCTGGGCGAAAACGGACCGGAGCGCATCGTGTACGTCTCGTGCAGCCCCGGGACGCTCGCGCGCGACGCCGGCATCCTCGTCCACGCGAACGGCTACCGCCTCTCCGCCGCGGGTGTGGTCAACATGTTCCCCCACACGGGCCACGTGGAATCGGTCGCGCTCTTCGAGCGCTGAAAAGGAAAGGGGCGGCCGAGGCCGCCCCTTCGCCGTGGCGCGGGAACGTCAGTCGCTGCTGCCGGAGGTGAACCCGAGCAGCGCGAGCAGGTTCACGAAGACGTTGTAGAGGTCCAGGTAGAGCGCGAGGGTCGCCGTGATGTAGTTCGTCTCGCCGCCCGTCACGATCCGGTTCACGTCGTAGAGCATGAACGCGGAGAAGATCGCGATCGCGATCACCGACAGCGCGATCATCATCGCCGGGATCTGCAGGAAGATGTTCGCGAAGCCCGCGACGATCAGCATGATCACGCCGACGAAGAGGAACTTGCCCAGGGCGGACAGGTCGCGCTTCACGGTCGTGGCGAGAGTCGCCATCGAGCCGAAGATCACCGCCGTGCCGCCGAAGGCGAGCGCGATGAGGTTCGCGCCGTTCGCGAGCCCCAGCACGACCCCCAGCATGCCCGACAGCCACACGCCCATGAAGAACGTGAGCGCGAGCAGCAGGCCGACACCCCAGCCGCTGTTCCTCGTCCTCTGGATGCCGACCATGAAGCCGAAGGCGACGGCGAGGAAGAGGATGCCGCTCATCGCCGGGTGCAGGCGCGCGAAGACGGCGAAGTTGAGCTGCAGGCCGAGCCATGCGCCGACCACCGTCGGCACCATGGACAGGGCGAGGAGCAGGTAGGTGTTGCGCAGAACCCGGTTCTGCGCGAGCGACGGCGCGGATGCGGTCCTCGCCTGCGCCACGATCGGGTTTTCCATCGGCATTGCGGTCTCCTGGGTCGAGGTTCGAGCCCCTGGCGGGCTTCTTTTAGAGTATGGGACGGATGTGGTGGTTTCAAGACCACGCCGCCCGGATTAAAATCCCTTGGGAATCATACCCCTTGCCGCAGCGTTTTTGGGGGGCGAGCACCGAGACGGAAGGTTGGCCGAGCGGTCTAAGGCACCGGTCTTGAAAACCGGCAGGGGTGAAAGCCCCTCGTGAGTTCGAATCTCACACCTTCCGCCAGTCGCCCGGTCCGCGGCCGGCGGCCGTGGTACCTTAAGTCGCCGAAAAAAAGAACCGTCGCGCACGCCGAATCGCGGAGGAGCCGCAATGCAACGGTGGGGAAGCTGGTTGTTCGCTTTGCTGGGATGGCTGTGCGTGGGCGTGGCGCTTCCTCCGCAGGATCCCGCGGCGTGGCTCGAGTCGCAGGGGCTCGAGGCGCGCGACACGAAGACGTACGAGGAATTCGAGGCCGTGGTCGCGCGCGTGAAGGGCGCGACCGATGCCGTGGCCGCTGCCGAGCGCGTGGTGCTCTTCCGCCAGGGCCGGCCCGTGTGGCAGACCAACCCGAAGGAAACCGACCCGGGATCGCGCTGGACGATCCACGCGCTCGGCCGCGACCTCGACGGAAGCGGGCAGCCGGACATGCACATCTCGAGCTTCTCCGGCGGCAGCAACTGCTGCACCACGCACTTCGTGTATCGCCTCAAGCCCCAGGTGCGGCGGCTCGCCGCCTACGAGGCGGGCGCGATGGGCGGAGGCGAGTTCATGGAGGTTCCCGGCCGCAAGCTCCCGGTGATGGTGTCGGCGGACGACTCGTCGGCCAACGCCTTCGCGCCGTACGCCAACTCGTACTTCCCGATGGTGATCCTGGAGGTGGGCGGGCACGGGCGGCTGCAGTTCGCCCTCGACCTCATGCAGTCGCAGCTTCCCGGCCAGCCGCCGCCCGTGTGCTCGACCGCGCTCGGCAAGGCGAACCTGTGGCTCCAGCAGCGCTGCGCCGAGTACCTCACGTCCCGGCGCCAGGCGCGCACCGCCGAGATCAAGGCGAAGCTCGCCGCCATCAAGTCGAACCGCTCGGGTGAGAAGCTCGAGTGGGACGACTATTTCGCGAGCGGCGTGCTCTCCGCGGTGTCGGCGGAGCTCAACCGCTACGCCTACACCGGCCACGGCAACGCGGGCCTGCTCTGGCTGGAGACCGTCTGGCCGGGCAACGACGAGGTGAAGGTGCGCTTGCTCACGACGCTGCGCCAGACCCAGGCGAAGAGCGCCTTCGCCGAGGACCTGAAGCGCCTCGCCCTCGACAACCGCTGACGGGCTCGAGGCCCGCCCCCGGGGCGGACCGCCCGCCGGCGCGAAGGCTCAATCCCCGGCCGGCGAGTCCTCGAGGAAGCGCTCCACCGCCGCGGCGTCCATGGGCCGCGCGAAGTAGAAGCCCTGGGCGCGGTGGCAGCCCAGGAGCCGCAGCTGCGCGAGCTGCTGCTCGGTCTCCACGCCCTCGGCCACCACGTCGACCCCGAGGCTCGCGGCCATGGCGACGATCGCGGTCACGATCGCGGCGTCGTCGGGATCGACCGTGAGGTCGCGCACGAAGGACTGGTCGATCTTCACGGTGTCGATGGGCAGGCGCTTCAGGTACGCGAGCCCCGAGTAGCCGGTCCCGAAGTCGTCGATCGCGATGCCCACGCCCAGGGCCGCGATCCGGTCGATGGTGTCGCGCGCGTCGCTCGCGCCCTCGATGATCACGCCCTCGGTCACCTCGAGCTCGAGCAGGCCCGGCTCGACGTCGGTCTCGTCGAGCAGGCGCCTCAGGCGGTCGACGAAGGAGGGCCGCGCGAGCTGGTGCGCGGAGACGTTCACCGAGACCATGAGCGGCCGGCCCTGCGCGTGCCAGGCCTTCGCCTGCGTGAGCGCCTCGCGCAGCACCCATTCCCCGATCGGCACGATGAGGCCGGATTCCTCGGCCACGGCGATGAACTGCGCCGGGGGCGCGAGCTCCCGCCCCGGGGCCTTCCAGCGCAGCAGCGCCTCGAAGCCGGTGACCGACGGGTCGCGCAGGTCGTAGATCGGCTGGTAGTGCAGCTCGAACTCGCGCCCCTCGAGGGCGCGCCGCAGCGCGGTCTCGAGCGTGAGGCGCTGCTGCGCCGTCACGTTCATGTGGTGCGTGAAGAACTGGAAGTTGCCGCGCCCCGAGTCCTTGGCGTGGTACATCGCGGTGTCGGCGTTACGCATCAGCGTCTCGGCGTCGCCGCCGTCGGCGGGATACAGGCTGATCCCGAGCGAGGCGCCGACGTGCAGGTCGTTGCCGCTCAGGTGGAAGGGGCTCGCGAGGACCTCGAGGATCTTGGAGGCGACGTGCGAGGCGTCCGCCGACGAGGAGATGCCCGGGATCACGATCACGAACTCGTCGCCGCCGACCCGCGCCACGGTGTCGCCCTCGCGCACGCACACGAGGAGGCGGCTCGCCACCGACTGCAGCAGCCGGTCGCCGAGCTGGTGGCCGAGGGAGTCGTTGATCGTCTTGAACCGGTCGAGGTCGAGGAAGAGCACGGCGAGCCGCGTGTCGTTGCGGTGCGCCTGGGCGATCGCCTGCTGGATGCGGTCGCGCAGCAGCACGCGGTTCGGCAGGCCCGTGAGGGCGTCGTGGTGCGCCATGTGCGCGATGCGCTGCTCGGCGATCTTGCGGTCCGTGATCTCCATCGCCACGCCGATCACGCGCTGCGCGTGGCCGTCGGGGCCGCGGTGCACCTGGCCGCGGTTGGCGAGCCAGTGGATCGAGCCGTCGGGCCAGACGACGCGGCCGTCGGCCTGGAAGTCGGCCCCCTTGCGGATCGCATGGCGCAGCGTCGCCTCGAGCAGCTCGCGGTCCTCCGGGTGCAGCCGGTCGCGGAAGACGCGGTAGTCGGTGAGCGGATCGTCGGCCCGGCCGCCGAAGAGCACGCTCAGCCCCTCGGAGTGGAGGAACCGGTCGGTGTCGACCTCCCAGTACCACATGCCCATCTGCGCGGCCTCCATCGCGAGGCGCAGCTGCTCCTCGCTTTGGCGAAGCGCCTGCTCGGCGATCTTGCGCCGCGAGATGTCCACGATCGCGATCATCGTGCCGATCACCACGCCGTCGGCCCCGTAGATCGGTGCCATCGAGAGCGACACGTCGATCTCCGTTCCGTCGCGGCGCATGCGGCGCGTCTCCTCGACGCGGATCGTCTCGCCCGCTTCGGCGCGCAGCCGCAGCGCCCGCGCCTCGGCACGCAGCCGCTCGGGCACCACCGAGGCGCGCGTCTCGAGGACCTCGGACTCGCGCCAGCCGAACATGCGCTCGGCCGCGGGGTTCCACATGCGGACCAGCGCGTCCAGGTCGCGGGCGACGATGGCGAGCGGGGCGGCGTGGATCACCGCGCGCAGGCGCTCGTGGCTCTCGCGGGTCTCCGCCTCGAGCTTCTTGCGCTGCGTGATGTCGACGAGCACGCCGACCAGCCCCGCCACCTCGCCGGAGGGAGAATAGAAGGTCGCCTTGTTCACGAGCACGTCGTGGCGCGAGCCGTCGCGCGCGTAGGTGAGCGTCGCCTCGTACGCCTGGCTTCCCGAGCGCTCGAAGAGCGCCTGGTCGGCCCGCACCGAGAGGTCGGCGTCGTCGGGGGAGGTCACGTCGCGCACGGTCTTGCCCACGAGCGCCTCGCGGTCGACGCCGATGTAGTCCTCGAACGCGCGGTTGCACCCGAGGTAGCGCCCGGCCGCGTCCTTGAAGAAGATGGGATTGGGGATCGCCTCGATCAGCTGCTGCGTGAACGAGAGCTGCTTGCGCAGCTCGCCGGTCGCGTGCTCGGCCTTCGCGACCGCCTCGCCGCGCGCGCGCGCCACGCCCGAGAACGCGAGGAAGGCGGCGAGCGTCATGCCCATCCCGGTGCCGAGGACGAGGAGGGGGAAGCGCGTGAGCCACGGGTTGGCCTCGGGCGCGGATTCGAACTCGAGGCTCCACACGCGCTCGGCCATCGGCATCTGCTGGGACTGGCGGTAGCGCCATCCGGCCCACGCGAGCGCGCCGCCGGGCTCCGCAGGGGCGGGGCTTCGGTAGAACGCGGAGTCCTGGGTGCCGGCCTCGGGCTTCGCGCCCGCCGGCCCGAGGTCGCGGATCTGCAGCTGAATTCCCGCCATCGCGGGCTCGGAGAGCACCTCGGACAGGACCTGGTCCATGCGCAGCACCACGTCGACGAATGCGCGCGCGTTGGCGAGGCGCTCGTCCGGGGTGCTCGCCGCCTCGCTCACCGGGAGGTAGATCGTGAGTCCGCCGTCGGCGGCGCCCGCGCCGCTGACGAGGCGGTAGCGGCCCGTCGCCGTGGGCCGCCCGGTGCGCAGCGCGCGCTCGGCGGCGGAGGCCGCGCCCAGGCGCGTGCGCATGTCGAGGCCGAAGATGGGCTCGTTTCCGTCGGGCGGCTCGACGTAATCGACCACCCAGTACTCGGCGCGGCGCCCCGCGGGGCGGATGTCGAAGTCGGGGTATCCAAAGGGCGAGAGCGAGCGGTCCGTGCGCACGCTCTCGACGAACGCGTCGCGCTCCGCGTCGCTCACGCGGCGCACGAGCTCCACCGCCTTCACCCCGGGGAAGCGGCGGTCGAGCTCGAGCGCCGCCACGTACCCGCGGAACTCGGCGCGGCTGAGGTCGGAGTCGTGCAAGGCGAGCGCCTCGACCCCGTGGAGGACGTCGATGTAGCGCTGGATGCGCCGCTCGATGAGCCCGGCGGCGACGTCGGCCCGCGCGGCCGAGCGGGCATTGCCCTCGCGCTCGGCGAGCCGCCCCGCGACGTACCAGGCGAGGAGGCTCGCGGCGAGCCCGCACGCGAGGGCGAGCAGGGCGAGGTCTCGGGGCCGAAGGGAGGTCTTCATGACCGGGAGCGAGGCTCGCACCACTATAGACGAATTGGCACGCTAAAATAGCCGTTTTTTCGCAGCCCCTCATCGTGTCCCTCATCGTCCAGAAGTACGGCGGCACCTCCATGGGCAGCCCCGAGCGCATCCGCGAGGTCGCCCGCCGGGTCGAGCGCTTCGCCAAGGAGGGCCACCGGCTGGTCGTGGTCGTCTCCGCCATGTCGGGGGAGACGAACCGCCTGCTCGCCCTCGCCCGGGAGGTCAACCCCGACGCCGAGCCCCGGGAGCTCGACGTGATCGCCTCGACCGGGGAGCAGGTCTCGATCGGGCTCCTCGCGATCGCGCTGCACCGCCTGGGCGTCAAGGCGCGCAGCTATACCGGGTTCCAGGTGCCGATACGCACCGACGACGCCTACTCGAAGGCGCGCATCCTCTCGATCGACGAGGAGCGCGTGCGTCGCGACCTCGCCGACGGCAACGTCGTGGTCGTCGCGGGCTTCCAGGGCATCGACGAGGAAGGGAACATCACCACGCTCGGGCGCGGGGGATCGGACACCACGGGGGTGGCCCTCGCGGCGGCGCTCAAGGCCGACGAGTGCCAGATCTACACCGACGTCGACGGCGTGTACACGACCGACCCCCGCATCGTCCCCGAGGCCCGGCGCCTGGACACGGTCACCTTCGAGGAGATGCTCGAGCTCGCCTCGCTCGGCTCGAAGGTGCTGCAGATCCGCTCGGTCGAGTTCGCGGGCAAGTACAAGGTGAAGCTCCGGGTGCTCTCGTCCTTCACGGACGTCGCCTCCACCGACATGGGCACCCTCATCACGTTCGAGGAAGAAGAGAACATGGAACAGGCCATCATCTCCGGCATCGCGTTCAACCGCGACGAGGCCAAGATCACGGTGCTCGGCGTGCCCGACCGGCCCGGCATCGCGTACGCGATCCTGGGGCCGATCGCCGAGGCCAACATCGACGTCGACATGATCATCCAGAACGCCTCCACCGAGGGGATGACCGACTTCTCGTTCACGGTGCACCGCAACGAGTACAAGCGCGCCATGCAGATCCTCGAGTCGCAGGTGAAGGGCGGGATCAAGGCGAAGGGGATCGTGGGAGACGACCGCATCGCGAAGGTGTCGCTGGTGGGCATCGGCATGCGCACCCACGCGGGCATCGCCTCGCGCATGTTCGGGGCGCTCGCGCGCGAGGGCATCAACATCCAGATGATCTCCACCTCGGAGATCAAGACCTCGGTCGTCGTGGACGAGAAGTACATGGAGCTCGCCGTGCGCGTGCTGCACAAGGAATTCGGGCTCGACAAGGCGCCCGAGGCGGAGAAGACGCGCCCGTGAGGCGCGTCTTCGCCCTCGCCGCCGCCGCGATGGCCGCCACCGTCGTGAACGCCCAGCCTGCCCCGTCCGACGACCCTTACCTCTGGCTCGAGGACGTCGAGGGGGCGAAGGCGCTCGAATGGGTGAAGGCGCAGGACGCGGTGAGCCGGCGCGAGATCGAGTCGCGCCCCGAGTTCGAGCCGATCCACGAGCGCCTGGTTGCGATCTACAACTCCCGCGAGCGCATCCCCTACGTGGTGAAGCGCGGGCGATGGCTCTACAACTTCTGGCAGGACGAGGCCGCGCCGCGGGGCGTGTGGCGGCGCACGACGCTCGAGGAGTACCGCAAGCCCCAGCCGAAGTGGGAGACGCTCGTCGACGTCGACGCCCTGTCCGCCGCGGAAGACGTGAAGTGGGTGTGGAAGGGCGCGACTTGCCTCTTCCCCGAGTACCGCCGCTGCCTCGTGGAGCTGTCGCGCGGGGGCGCCGACGCGGTCGAGGTCCGCGAGTTCGACACCGGCGCGAAGGCGTGGGTGAAGGGCGGCTTCTTCTCGCCGGAATCGAAGCAGGACGTGGCGTGGCGCGACGCGGACACGATCTACATCGGCCGCGACTTCGGCCCCGGAACCATGACCCGCTCGGGCTACCCGCGCATCGTGAAGGAGTGGAAGCGCGGCACGCCGCTCCCGGCCGCGCGCACCGTCTTCGAGGGCGAGGAGAGCGACGTGGGCTCGACCGCGCACGTGATCCACGAGCCGGGGCGGCGCTACGAGATGCTGCACCGGGCGATCACCTTCTGGACCGGCGAGGACTACCTGCGCGAGGGCGAGCACTGGATCCGCCTGCAGACGCCCGCCGACGCCGTGGTGACGATCGCGCACGGATGGCTCCTCGTGACGCTCCGCAGCGACTGGAAGCCCGCGGCGGTCGAGTACAAGGCGGGCTCGCTCGTCGCGGCGAAGCTCGACGCGTTCCTCTCGGGCGGCCGCGACTTCGACCTGCTCTTCGAGCCGGGCGAGCGCGTGGCGCTCCAGGGATTCGTCGACACGCGGCACAAGCTCGTGCTCGACGTCCTCGACAACGTGAAGAGCCGCATCGTCGAGGTGGCGCGCCGCGGGGACCAGTGGGTGCGCACCGAGGTCCCGGTGCCCCCCGCCTCGTCGGTGAGCGTGGCGCCGTTCGACGCGGACCGCAGCGACGACTACTGGCTCACGGTGACGAGCTTCGTCGAGCCCACGACCCTCTACCTCGCCCAGCCGGGGGGCGCGCGCCGCGAGAGGATGAAGTCGCTGCCTTCCTTCTTCGACGCGAAGGGGCTCGCCGTCACGCAGTACGAGGCGACCTCGAAGGACGGCACGAAGATCCCGTACTTCCTCGTGATGCGCGAGGACGCGCCGCGCGACGGCACGGTGCCCACGATCCTCTACGGCTACGGCGGCTTCGAGATCTCGATGACGCCGAGCTACAGCGGCACCATCGGCGCCGGTTGGCTCGAGCGCGGCGGGGCCTTCATCCTCGCCAACATCCGCGGCGGCGGCGAGTTCGGCCCGGCGTGGCACAAGGCCGCGGAGCGCGAGGGGCACCAGCGCTCGTTCGACGACTTCATCGCCGTGGCCGAGGACGCGATCCGGCGCGGCATCACCTCGCCGCGGCACCTCGGCATCATGGGCGGGAGCAACGGGGGGCTCCTCGTGGCGGCGACCTTCATCCAGCGCCCCGAGCTCTTCCACGCCGTCGTGTGCCAGGTGCCGCTCCTCGACATGAAGCGCTACAGCCACCTGCTCGCGGGCGATTCGTGGGTGGGCGAGTACGGCGACCCGGACAAGCCCGAGGACTGGGCGTTCATCTCGAAGTACTCGCCGTACCAGAACGTGCGCAAGGACGTGAAGTACCCGCGCGTGCTCTTCACCACGACCACGCGCGACGACCGCGTCCACCCGGGCCACGCGCGCAAGATGGTGGCGAAGATGGAAGCCCAGGGTCACGACGTCCTCTACTTCGAGGACACCGAGGGCGGCCACGCCGCGGGCTCCACGCCCTCCCAGCAGGCCTACATGTGGTCGATCACCTACACGTTCCTGCTGAACGAGCTGCGCTGAGCTTCCCTAGTCTCCCGCGGCGTTGCCGCCGCGCCTCGGGTCGGCCGCGCCGATCCAGCCTTCGCCCTGGCGGCTGATGTAGCCCGCGCCCGAGAGGAGCGGGGCGATCTCGACCTCGTGGCCGAGGGCGCGCAGCGCCGGGGCGAGGCGCTCGGCGGCGGTCCCCTTCTCGAGGACCATCTTCTTTCCCTCGCGGCTGAACGTGGAGACGTGACCCGCCGCGACGGCCTGCGCGGGCGTGGCCCCGTCGGCGAGCATCTCGATCCACGCCTGGCCCACGTAGTCCGGGATGGGGCCGCCGCCCGCCGATCCGCCCGCGGCCACCGGCACGCCCCCCGCGTCGAACACGATCGTGGGCGCGACCGAGGTGTAGGGGCGCTTGCGCGGCGCCATCGCGTTGGCGATCGGATGGCCGGGGCGGGGCGCGGCGGAGAAGTTCACGAGCACGTCGTTCAGCACGTAGCCGTCCACCATGAGGTACGAGCCGAAGCCCAGGTTGATGGTCGTCGTCATGGCGACCACGTCGCCCGCGGCGTCGGCGATCGTGAGCTGGCTCGTGCCGCCCATGGCGAGCGCCTCCGACGGCGCGCGCGAGGCGGCGAGCCCCGGGGGCACGCCCGCGTTCGGGGAAGGGTTGGCGCGCGCGGCGTCGATCGAGTCGGCGCGCGCGCGGACGTACGCGGAAGAGACGAGCCCCGCGGTGGGCACGGCGACGAAATCCGGATCGCCCACGTACGCGGCGCGGTCGGCGCGCGCGAGCCGCCCCGCCTCGAGGAAGAGGTGCACGAAGGCCGGGTCGTCGAAGTCGTAGCGGCCGCCCGCGCGCGCTTCCGTCATCTGCAGCACCTGGAGCAGGTAGATGCCGCCGTACGAGGGCGGCCCCACCGAGCAGACGCGATAGGCGAGGAACGGCGCGCACACCGGCTCGCGCTCGACGGGCCGGTAGGCGAAGAGGTCCGCGGGCGTCATCAGCGTGGGAAGCGGCCCGTGCTGCGCCGCGGCCACGATGCGCTCCGCGCCGCCGTCGCCCAGCATGCCCGCGAGGCCGCGCGCGGCGACGCGCCGCAGCGTCTCGGCGTACGCGGGATTGCGTACGATCGTGCCGATGGGCAGGGGCTTGCCCTCGGCGTCGAAGTACATGCGCAGGTCGGGATACGCGTGCGGATCGATGCGGTCGAGGATCAGGATGCGGTGGAGGTACTCGGGGAGCGGAAAGCCGCGCTCGGCGAGCTCGACCGCGGGCTGGAAGAGCGTGCTCCACGGAAGCTTGCCGTACTTGCGATGCACCATCTGTAGCACGGGAAGGGTGCCCGGAACGCCGACCGAGCGGCCGCCGTGGTAGACCGCGTCCCTCGGCAGGATCGAGCCGTCGAGGGCGGTGCGCAGGCTCGCGGTCGCGTGCGAAGGCGCCGCGGCGAGGCCGTCGAAGGAGACGAGCTTGCGGGTCGCCGCGTCCCAGTAGAGGACGAACGTCCCGCCGCCGAGGCCCGACATCTGCGGCTCGACCAGGCCCAGCATCGCCTGCGCCGCGACGACGGCGTCGACGGGATCGCCGCCGCGGTCGAGCGTGTCGAGCGCGGCCTTCGTCGCGTAGGGATTCGCGGTCTGCGCGATGCGTGCCGTGGGCCCGGCCGCCGCCTCCTCCAGCGTGCTCGGAGGCGGTGGCCCCTCGCGCGCGAAGTGCGAGCAGCCCGCGGCGAGCGCGGCGAGGAGGAGGGCGATCGGGCGGAGCTTCACGGGGCGGTCATCCTTCGCGGGCGGGCGCGCCTCGTCGCGGCGACGGGGACGCTCGGCTATAATCGCATCTTCGCCGGAGAGATGCCCGAGAGGCCGAAGGGGGCGCCCTGCTAAGGCGTTATATGGGCTTAAACCCGTATCGAGGGTTCGAATCCCTCTCTCTCCGCCACATTCCCGAGGGAAAGCAGGACCGCGACATCTGGTGCCCATTCGAGGGCCCACGGTAGGAGACTACCCATGTCGGCAGGACATGCAGAGCGGTGGAGGTCGATTCGCGCGCGCGGCTTCTGGTCCTTCGTGCTGGTCCGCGGCGTTCTTCTCTTTTCGACTGGGCTGATGGCATTGGTGCTGTTCCTCCTGTGGATGGAGGACAGCCCGAG
>Ga0187773_10000231_pt1 | contig 23375 bp, 27 predicted proteins | sample 0216_BV02_MP05_1_FD_133133 | JGI IMG/M metagenome (GOLD analysis project Ga0187773, IMG submission 133133) | Tropical peat soil microbial communities from peatlands in Department of Meta, Colombia - 0216_BV02_MP05_10_MG | ecosystem: Environmental > Terrestrial > Soil > Wetlands > Peat | place...
CGAACCGCTCGATGATTGACGAGGATATTCGGAGGTCGTCCAACGGTAGGACAGCAGCCTTTGGAGCTGCGAATTGGGGTTCGAGTCCCTACCTCCGAACCAATAACAAACATTGGGACCACTCCGGGGCCGCGGGGCGTCCTCACTGTGCCGATGAAATGGCAGGGTTGATGTGTTAAACGAGCTTAAACTGATTTCGGGAAATTCGAATATTCCCCTGGCCAAGGAGATCTGCGATCACCTCGGTATCGCATTGGGCGCGGCCACCGTTTCGACGTTCAGCGATGGGGAAATTCTTGTCCGGATCGAGGAAAACGTCCGAGGGATGGATGTGTTTGTTGTTCAATCCTGTTCGGATCCGGTTAACAAGCATATCATGGAACTTCTGATCATGATCGATGCGCTCAAACGTTCCTCGGCCCGTCGAATTACCGCCGTCATTCCTTATTACGGTTATGCGCGACAGGATCGGAAGGACCAGCCCCGGGTGCCGGTGACGGCGAAGTTGGTGGCGGATCTGATCACGACAGCCGGGGCCCATAAAGTTGTGACCGTTGATCTGCACGCCGGCCAGATCCAGGGGTTCTTTAATATCCCGGTCGATCACTTGTACGCAACCCCGGTGCTCCTGAACCATCTTCGGTCCATGGATTTGAAGGACCTGGTGGTGGTATCGCCGGATGCCGGCGGCGTGGAGCGAGCCCGCGCCTTTGCAAAACGACTCAACGCGAGTTTGGCGATTATCGACAAACGCCGCGAGGGTCCAAATCAGGCCAAGATCATGAACATCGTCGGAGATGTGGACAATCGCGACGTCCTTCTTCTGGATGACATGATCGACACGGCTGGAACCATCACCCAGGGGGCCCAGGCTTGCGCCGACAAAGGGGCCCGTCGCGTTTTGGCCGGCTGTACGCATGCCATCTTGTCCGGGCCGGCCTTGCAGCGACTCAACGACTCGGTGCTGGGTCAGGTGATTGTTACAAACACCGTTCCCCTGGCCGGTAAGGAGCAGACCTGCAAGAAGATTGAAGTCCTGTCCGTAGCCCCGCTTTTGGGTGAGGCGATTCGTCGGATCCATAATGAAGAATCGGTGAGTTCGTTATTCGTTTAACTGTAACGTAAGGGAGATCGACATGCAGCGGATGGATTTGGAAGCGGAGCAGCGTCAACAAAGCGGGAAAGGAGTCGCCCGTGCCCTCCGGCGGTCGGGAAAGATCCCGGCGGTCTTGTACGGTGAAGGGAAATCGAGCCTGCTGGCCGTTGTTCCCACGGACCTGATCAAAATTTTGAAGTCGGAGTCGGGGGAGAACGCACTGATCAATTTGAAGATCAAGGGCGGAAAGTCCATCGAGACGCGGACGGCGATCCTTCGCGATTTTCAAAAGGATCCCATAAGCGGCGGCATCCTGCATGCGGATCTGTTTGAGGTAAACATGAATAAGGCGATCCGGGTGCGGGTTCCCATCCTGGTCAAGGGCGAGGTGCCGGAAGGTGTTAAATTGGGCGGCGTTCTCCAGCACAACCTCCGTGAGATGATGATCGAATGTCTTCCCTCCATGATTCCGGACCATCTTGACGTCGATGCGGCTCACCTGAAAATCGGAGAGTCGATTCACGTGAGGGAACTTCAGGTCGCAGAGGGAATCCGGATTCTGGAAGACAAAGACCTCGCGATTGTGTCGGTGGCGGCCCCGATGTCGGAGGCAAAGCTGGAAGAGATTCTGGCGGGGACGCCGGCCGAGACGAAGGAGCCCGAGGTGATCGGGAAAAAGAAGGAAGAAGGGGAAGCGGAGGCGGCGGAACCTGCGGTCGGTGGAAAACCGGGTGAGAAAGCGGAGGCCAAGGGCGAGGGGAAGGCCCCCAAACCGACCGGCAAAGAAGAGAAGAAGGAGTCCGGAGCGAAAGGCTAATTTCATATTGAAGATCCTGGTGGGGCTTGGAAACCCCGGGGCGGAGTACGCGCACAGCCGTCACAATGTCGGGTATATGGTTCTCGACGCCTTCGCGAAGTCCCTGGCAGTTTCCTTTCGGAAAACGTCTTCGCGGATGATCACCGCCTTTGGCACGATCCACGATCGAAACCAAAAAGAAGAACGCGTGGTTCTGGCAAAACCGCAGGCCTATATGAACCGAAGCGGGTCTGCGACTCTGGATCTGCTCCGAGAAACGGGGGCCGGTCCGTCGGATCTTCTTGTGGTTCATGATGACCTGGATCTCGGTCTCGGACGTCTTCGGCTTAAGTCGAAAGGAGGGCATGGCGGTCATCGCGGGGTTCAATCCATTATCGCATCACTCCAAACCCACCAATTTTATCGCTTCCGAGTAGGCATCGGCCGGCCGCCGGCACACCAGGCGGCGGAGGAATATGTTCTCTCGGTTTTTCTTCCGGAAGAGCGACCCGTCGTACAGGCGATGATTGAGCGATCCGTCATGGCTCTGGACTGCTTCCTCAAGGAAGGGCCGGAAGCAACGATGAACCGGTTTCACTGATACAAGCATGTGACATCAACAAGAAGTTGACATCAAGGATCTAACATAGAATTTCACAGACCAGCGACTGGATAGGAGGCGTCAAGCATGGATTTGACAAGCGATTCGATCTTTTTTGCCCTGGTTTGCGGAGCGGCGGCGGTGATTTACGGGGCGGTAGCGGCTCGTTGGGTTCTGGCTATGCCGGCCGGTTCGGAGCGGATGCAGGAAATTGCGAAGGCCATTCAGGAGGGTGCGAAGGCCTTTTTAAACCGCCAGTATACGACGATTGCGGGTGTCGGTCTGGTCTTGTTTGTCATTCTGTGGGCCATTCTGGGAGCTAAAACGGCGATCGGGTTTCTGATCGGCGCGGTCTCGTCCGCGGCGGCCGGTTATATTGGCATGAACATTTCTGTGAAGGCCAACGTACGGACGGCCGAATCGGCGAAGCGAGGACTATCCGCGGCGTTTAACGTGGCCTTCCGGGGTGGATCCGTTACCGGTCTTCTCGTCGTTGGCCTGGGTCTTCTATCGGTTGCCGGATACTACGGCATTTTGGTTGGGCTTACGCCGAGCGGTCAGAAAGTCGATATAACCCCTTTGGTAGGTTTGGGGTTTGGAGGGAGCCTTATCAGCATCTTCGCTCGTCTGGGCGGCGGGATCTTCACCAAGGCGGCCGACGTCGGTGCGGATCTGGTCGGCAAAGTGGAGGCTGGTATTCCGGAGGACGATCCGCGTAATCCGGCTGTCATTGCAGACAACGTCGGGGACAACGTCGGCGATTGCGCCGGGATGGCGGCCGATTTGTTCGAAACATACGCCGTCACGATTATTTCGACCATGCTTCTGGGCCTCCTGGTCTTCAGCGATTCCCCCCAGGTCCTGGTCTACCCCCTCGTGGTCGGCGGAATTTCGATCATCACCTCAATCGTCGGGACTTTTTTCGCACGCATCGGGGCCAAAGGGTATATCATGGGCGCGCTCTACAAGGGTCTGGCGGTTTCTGGTATTCTCGCGGCGATTGCGCTCTATCCAGTGACGGCCTGGATCCTTCGGGGGCTGGCGACAGTCGATCCGACAAATATCTACGGTTCAGTGCTGGTCGGTTTAGTGGTTACGGCTGGTCTGGTGATGATTACGGAATATTACACGTCGACTTCTTTCGGGCCGGTGAGGAGCATTGCGAAGGCTTCCACCACAGGCCACGGAACAAACATAATCGCCGGTCTGGGCGTAAGCATGAAGGCGACGGCCCTGCCGGTGCTGGTGATTGGCGCGGGCATTTTAGCCTCGTTTCATCTTGCCGGCCTTTACGGCGTAGCCGTCGCGGCCGTCTCGATGCTGTCGATGGCCGGAATGGTCGTGGCGCTGGACGCCTACGGCCCGATCACGGACAACGCGGGCGGAATCGCCGAGATGGCGGGTTTGGATAAAAGCGTCCGGGCCATTACCGACCCTCTGGATGCCGTCGGCAACACGACCAAGGCTGTGACGAAGGGATATGCGATCGGCTCGGCCGGACTGGCCGCGGTGGTATTATTCGCGTCGTATACGCAGGATTTGAACAACCTGCGAGACATCAAGGTGATTTTCACACTGAGCGACCCCTATGTATTGGTCGGGCTGTTTATCGGCGGTCTGCTGCCGTATCTCTTTTCCGCATTGAGCATGGAGGCCGTAGGGAAGGCCGCCGGGATGATCGTTGAAGAGGTCCGCCGCCAGTTTCGCGAGATTCCGGGCATCATGCAGGGTACTGGCCGGCCTAATTATGGCCGGGCCGTGGACATCGTGACCCGTGCAGCTATACGTGAGATGATCATTCCCGGGCTGATTCCGGTTCTCTCGCCTATCGCGGTCGGACTGCTACTGGGGCCGAAGGCTCTGGGCGGAGTCTTGGTCGGGAGCATCGTCACCGGATTGTTCGTGGCGATCTCGATGACCAGCGGCGGAGGTGCCTGGGATAATGCTAAAAAATATATCGAGGAAGGAAATTACGGGGGAAAGGGAAGCGAGGCCCATAAGGCAGCCGTGACGGGAGACACCGTCGGCGATCCGTACAAGGACACCGCCGGCCCGGCGATCAATCCGATGATCAAGATCATCAACATCGTGGCCTTATTAATGATCCCGCTGCTCAGCCATGGGATTTAATTGTGGAATTGTTGGGCTCCCCAATGTGGGGAAATCGACGCTCTTCAACGCCCTGACGGCCGCAGGGGCGGCCGTGGCGAATTATCCGTTCTGCACGATCGAACCCAATGTAGGAGTCGTGGAGGTTCCGGACGATCGACTCCGTCGGTTGGTCGAGATATTCAAATCCAAGAAAGTCGTTCCAACCACGGTTGAGTTCGTCGATATCGCCGGACTGGTCAAAGGCGCCAGCCAAGGGGAAGGACTGGGAAACAAGTTCTTAAGTCACATCCGAGATGTGGATGCTATCGTTCACATCGTCCGCTGTTTTGAGAATCCGGATGTCGTGCACGTTTCGGGTTCGGTCGATCCCGCGCGGGATATTGAGATTATCGAAACCGAGTTGATTCTGGCTGATCTGGAAACTGTGGAGCGGCGCCTCCAGGTCGTCGAGAAAAGGGTCAGGTCGGGAGAGGCGAAGGCTGCGGAGGAGCACGTCTTCACGCAACAGCTTCATGCCGCGTTGGCAAAGGGTGACCCGATCCGGCGAAAACCCTACACGCCGGAGCAGATGCGGTGGCTCCATGATATGCATCTCCTGACGGATAAACCGGTGCTGTATGTCGCCAACGTGTCGGAAACCGATCTGGGCCGGGAAACCGTTCATGTGCAGCAAGTTCGTAAAATTGCGGAAAGGGAAGGGGCTCGCGTAGTCGTGGTCAGCGGGCAGGTGGAATCCGAGGTGATTGCACTTCCGAAAGAGGAGCGGGCGGTCTTCTTGAAGGAACTGGGATTGGCCGAGTCCGGACTGGACCTCCTGATTCAGGCGGGTTATCAAATGCTGGGGCTCATCACGTTTTTTACCGCCGGTGAACCGGAGTCGAGGGCCTGGACGGTTCCGAAAGGGACCAAGGCCCCGCAGGCGGCCGGAAAAGTCCACAGCGATATGGAAAAGGGCTTTATCCGCGTAGAGGTCATGGCTTATTCCGATCTGATCGCCTCCGGAAACGCGGCGACGGTTCGTGAACGGGGATTGCTTCGGGTCGAGGGGCGGGAATACATCATTCGGGATGGAGATATCCTCCATTTCAGGTTTCAGGTTTAAACAGGACGGTTGATTTTAAAGGGAAGGATGTGTTACAAGAGTGACACGTTGTTGGGTAGTGCGATACCTCGCTCTCAACAGGGTTTGAGGGCTTGACATTCGGGAGGGAGCAATCTTTATGCAGCTGTATGAGTCCATTTTCATCGTTCGTCCGAACGTAACTGAAGAAGAAGTGACGAAGATCGTTGAAAAAATGAAGGGGGTCGTCGAGAAAAACGGGGGCACCCTTTTGCAGACCGAAAATTGGGGAAAGCGAAAGCTGGCCTATGAAGTGGAAAAAGAGAAAAAGGGGACGTATATCATCTTTCGTTTCAAGGGCGACGGAAAAGTAATCACCGATCTGGATCACACCTATCGGATGGAAGACTCCATCATTAAGTTTCTCACAGTGAAACCCTCAAAAGACGATTCGGGCACGCTGGTCATGCCTTCCCCTGATGAGGGACGACCCTTCCGGAGCCGGTTCGGGCATGACCGGGAAGACCGCCGGTGGTCTGAATCCGGCAAAAAGGCGGATTAAGAAGATGGTCAGTTACAACAAGGTAATTCTGATCGGCAACCTAACAAAAGATCCAGAAATCCGTTACACCCCCAGCGGAACTCCGGTGGCCAATTTTCGTCTCGCGGTGAATCACAAATACAAGCAGGGAGAGGGACTCAAGGAAGAGGTCTGTTACATTGACGTAGTGGTGTTTGGGAAACAGGCCGAGAATTGCGGTCAATATCTGAACAAGGGGCAGAGCGTTATCGTGGACGGACGGCTTCAGGAACGCCGGTGGGAAACGGAGGATGGCCAAAAGCGCAGCAAGCATGAGGTGGTGGCACAGGCCGTCCGTTTCATGCCAAAGCGGGGAGATTCGGCCACTCCAACCGGGAAGGCAGAATCCGTTCCGGAGGACGTTGAGCCAGCCCTGGGAGGAGCGGAGAACGATGTGCCGTTCTAAACCGTTTTAAAAAAGGACCAAAGCCCAGTTGAGATAACGAAAAGGAGGATTCGGTGGAGAAAGGCCGCTTTACGCAGCGGAAGAAAAATTGCCGCTTTTGCGCAGACAAAATTAAGTATGTCGATTATAAAGACACTTCGTTATTGCGAAACTTCGTGACGGAAAGAGGGAAGATCGTTCCACGACGGATTTCGGGTAACTGTGCGTCTCACCAGAGGGATGTCGGCCAAGCGATTAAACGGGCCCGAAGCATTGCTCTCCTGGCATTTGCCGAGGAACGATAAGATCGAAATAAATCGACCTGGCCCGTCTGAATTTTATCAGGTTATTCGAAAGGTCAGAATTCTTTCTGAAGTCGAGCAATGATCTCCGAAACGAGATCAATGGGATCCAGCACGAGCGGGATGGTCTGTTCGGGTAACTTGCCCGGTGTCATTTGAAAGCGGCCCTCTTCCCACTGAAAGAGGCTGTAGATAATCTCCTTGACTTGCAGTTTGAGTCCGTCGAACAATTCCTTGGGGGTTATAAACCCGAGCTCCACCACAATTGCGCCGAATTTCTTATGGGTGGCTCCCCTGAGCTTGAGCGCCACTTCCATCTGCTCGTGCGTTAACTTTCCGGCATTGATCAGGATATACCCCAGACGGTCCGCCGACAGGTTTGAAGACGCAAAGACGATGTTGCCGTCCTTGACATAGATCGATTTTTCCTCTCCGTTGCGTTGAAGGGTCAGCGTTCCCGTTACTTTTGACGATTGGAGATTTCGGAGCAGCTCCGATAAGGGGGTGTTTAGGATATTTCCGGAATAGGAATTAGGGTTGCTCATCGTCGGCCGCGTTGGATTAATTATAGCCAAACCAAAGGCCATGTCAAGAAAGGATCCCGTTGCCCGAATTAGAAATTTTCTTGACGGATGAAACACAACTTGTTATAGTTTTGAAGCGTCGAATTTTGGCCACCCGCGGAGACAGAGTTGAAAACCAAATCACAAATAGTATCGAAATCGTTTCCATCCAATGAAGACGGCCTTCAGGCCTTTATCGAAAAGCGGCGTTCGCTTCGTTTGCCCTTGTTCGTGTTGGAAGTCCGGTGGAGGAAATACAACAAGGTATTCATCGGTCATACACAGAACATCAGCATCGGCGGTTTGTTTATGTCCACCGAACGTCCCCTCCAAGCCGGAGAACGTTTTCCGATCGAATTTGTTCTCCCGGATAAAAAGACCAAGATCAACTGCACCGGCGAGGTCACCTGGACCCGGTCTTACGCGGCGGAGGGGGCTGGTTCGGAAGGAATCGGAGTCCGTTTCGTGGATCTTAACGACCAGAAAATGAAGGCGATCGGTCAATGGATCAGGAAACAGGAGGCCTCCAAGAAAAAGCAGGCCTGACCCGGGCCGTTTTTGGGGGAAAGGTTTACGTCGCTCCTGCTTCGGGCAAAAGTTATTGTCCATGATCGCTTCGTGATTGCCGAGTGGGTCGCCACCCGATTTGCCGTTGTACAACTCCATATCCGCCGAACATTTGGTATCCCGATCTCCTCATGAAGCTTCAGGGCTGAGGCCATGGCGCGTCAAGGGGATTGTAGGACTCCAGCGAGGCCACTGAATCCATATCCAAGGAGAATATTCCGAATGAGCGGGAAGGTGAAAAGAGCGAAACCGGAAGTGGAAAAACGGGGACGGTGGGATCGCAGAGATCCGCTCCGGGATCGGCGGCAGGAGGATCGACGGATGAATGATCGGCGCAAAACGGATCGCCGCAAGTCCGGTCGGCGCAAAGATTTCTGCCCCACCTGCGGAGGAGAGCTGACTCCGACGGCCTATTGTCCATCCTGCAAGATTCGGGTTGTCAAAGTGCGGATAACGGCCAAACGTTGAACAGGCGGAGCCATATAAGGCCATCGCTTTTCGGGTTTGTTCTGGCGACGGTATTGGTTTCATGCGCGTCGATTCCCCGACCGGGGATTGATTATCCGGTCGGGTATCGGGAGAGCGGCATCGCCTCCTGGTACGGAGCGGATTTTCACGGGCGACCGACTGCCAATGGTGAAACGTATGATATGTATGGGCTGACGGCTGCCCATCGTCTGATGCCGCTCGGGACGACGGTCAAGGTCACCCAACGTGAAACGGGACGAGCGGTCACGGTGAGGGTGAACGACCGGGGGCCCTTCGTGCGGGGACGCATTCTGGATCTTTCTTACGGGGCGGCTAAGGCCCTGGGAATGACCGGGACCGGTACGGCTCCCGTAACGATCGAGGTCGTCAGGCTACCGGAGGATTTTTTGAAAACGGCGGGTGGCCAGTACACTGTACAAGCTGGTGCATTCGAGAGCGAGGCGAATGCCAAAAATTTGGCAGACCGTTTAAGAAGGAAATACCCCGATGTTTATTTGCTAACCGTGCGGACGAATCAAAACACGGTTTATCGTGTCAGGGTGGGTTTGCTTGATCAGAAACAATTCGCGTTTCAATTGGCGGACCGGTTGTCCAGAGAAGATCAACTGATCTCTTTTGTAACGCGGAGAGATCCATAAAGATAGAGAAACGCGACCATGACTCGGACGAGAAGCTGGATCTGCGCGGGCGTGCTGTGGTTGTTTCCAACGCTGGGTTTTCCCGTGGACATGGCCGATGTCCCGGTGGTTACCAATCTCGTTCTGGTCCCCGGGTCGGGTCCCGCCGGCAGCCAAGTCGTGGTGAGGCTCCACCTGTTTGATCGTCAAGGGATCGGGAATATCATTCCGCTTCTCTACGAGGTCCGAGAGGGGATCGAGGAGAGCCGGGTCCCGATTTACGACGATGGAAGACACGGCGATCTTCTGCCGAACGATGGTTTCTTCGCCGGTCGGATGACGATCCCGTTGAACCTTGTACCGGGGCCGCATTGGTTTGTCGTTTTCTTGTTCGACCGCGAGGGGCACCGGAGCAATCTTTTAATAGACGAGTTTACGGTGACGGGGATTCGGAAAACCATTTAACCTCTTTTTAGGAGAAATTCGATGGCCGAGGTAGCGACCCTGGAAGAGAAGATCAAGCGTCTGAAGAAATCGTTATCCGAAAAACGGGGAAAGAAATCGGGGGGGGGAAGTTCTCTTGAACTTCGGCCCGTTCGAAAGCAGTTGAAACGTCTTCAACGGCGTCGACGAGTTCTGTTGGCTTTCCTGCAGCGTGGAATAAAGGCCAAGAGTGAAAAAGCGGAAAAGGAGAGTAAGCCGGCTCCGAAACCCGCGGCCGAGAATCCGGCCGTCGACAAAGAGGCCAAGGCCGGATAGCTCAATTCACAATGCAGGCCGATGACGGTTGAGATGGAGATGTGTTATGCAACCCTTGTTGAAAGTCAAAATCGCTATCGGAATTTTGAATCTTCGCCGGATTCTCTGGGCTATGGCGGTTTTAATGGTCCTTAACGGTTGTGCCCCGGCCATCTCGAAAGAAGTCCGGGACCAGGTCGATCCCGCCGCGACGTTCGAATCCGTATTACATGACCCGGACTCCTACAAGGGCAAGACCGTGCTATGGGGCGGCAAAATCATCCAGGCCCGAAACACAAAAGACACGACCTGGATCGAGCTGCTGCAGCAGCCGCTGGCACACAACGACCGCCCGATTCGGGGGAGCGCATCGGAGGGCCGTTTTTTAATCCGGCATGAAGGGTTCTTGGATCCGGCCGTTTACGGCCGAGGCCGAGAGCTCACGCTGGTCGGGGAAGTTCGGGGCCGGGAAACACGACCGCTGGATGAGGGTGAATACAGCTTCCCCGTTGTTTCGGACAAGCAGTTGGTGTTATGGGGTCCGGAACAGGAACCGACCTTCCATCTGGGACTGGGTTTCGGGGCCACCTTCTCAAGATGACGTATTTCCTATATTAACGATGGGTGAAATCACGATCGATTGATCAATTGATCCAGATCCGCTTTCACCGCATCGAGTTTCGATTTCGCCCGAGGATCGGATCGGTGAACGATCTCGATTACTCCATCGATGGAACCTTCCATCCCGATCAGCGCTTCCCCATTTTCTTTCGACGCCATTTGCATGGCTGCGTGAAGTTCCTCCTTGGCCGACTTCAGGTCCTTCTCGGCCGTTCCAAAATTTCGCTCCTTGATATTGCCCTCGGCCGTGAGAAGGCGGTCCCGTGCGGTGGTGAGGCGCATGCGGAATCTCAGCGTACGGATTTCCCTTTCCAACCCCGCCACTTTCATGGCCATTTCGGACTTGGCGGAGGCCAAGAGCCGGTTGAGCTTTTCCGCCCGGAAAGACCCCGTAAAATATCCGGCGAAGAATACGGCGGTCATCACCAACAGCATCGCGATTAGTTTAAAAATTGATTTCATCGTCACACGACTCCTTTCCTAGGATGGATGAATCGGAAGCACCGCCCGAGTTTGGTGAGACGCATTGCGATGCGGCTCTCCTCTTTGCGGCTGTCTATGAAGGATCCGCAGGATGGCGCCCGCCGCGTAGCATCGTACGGATCCTTCGGTATCGTTCAACCCTTCGGCCAGGACGGGCAAATCATCGGGTTTTTCGACCAGGCCCAGCGCGCGCGCCGTGGCCGAGCGTACCCGAGGCGAGGGATCCTTTAACAAGGGCACAAGAAGCGGTGTCGTTTTTTTTTCAAAATCAGAGTCTTCTGACGGCACGATTTCCCCCAGCGACCTCGCGGCCGCGCTTCGAATTCCATAATCGGGATCCGAAAGGGCGTCCTTCAATAATTCCAACGACCGCGGATCGTGTTGCCTGGCCAAGGAAACTCCGGCGGAGAGCCGAACGAACGGATCATGGTCTTGAGCAGCCTGTTGGAGCAACGGAAGGACGTCGGATGTTTCGTACACCCCTAGGGCGAGGGCGGCCTGACTGCGGACCCCGGCATCGGGGTCGCTTAACGCCTTGGACAGCAACGGAACGACCTGAACCGTTCCGAGATCCGCCAGGGCCTGGGCGGCGTAGCTACGGACGGTAGCATCCGGGTCCTCGAGGGCATTCGAGAGCAGCGGCAGGGCTCGGACGTCGCCCGTTTTGCCGAGCCCCGTCGCCGCCATGAAACGAGCCTCCGGGTTCTCGTTTTTCAAGGCCTGCTCGAAGATCGTGAGCGCGTTGGAAAGCGGATCCATTCCCAGGATCCCAACGGCCGTGCCCAGTCCCAGCAACTGGACGGCGGGATCTTCGTCCTTCAAGGCTTTCGTCAGGAGCGACGGCGGAGCCTCGGACTTCAATCCGCCCAAGACACGAACGGCCGTCATTCGGACGGACGAGTCCGGATCGGCCAACGCCGTCCCGATAAATTGGACGGCCATATTCGATCCAAAGTTCGCTGCGGCCTCGACTGAAAAAAGGCGGACGGTGGCGTCCGTGTCTTTCAAACCGGCCACCAACCAGGGAAGAACGGCCGGGTCGTTGCTATCGCCCATTGCTTTGGCCGCCGCACTGCGCAAAAACGGATCCTGTTCATGGAGTGTGTTCCGAAGGATCTCTAGGGATTTTTCCCGAATTTCAAGGCTCGGGTTCTGTTGGGACAAGGGTCGGACCAGTATCAGACCGACGACGATCACCGTGAGACCCAGAACGGTCATCAGAACGATTCGACTTCTAGCGGTCCGTCGGTTCATCGACGACCCTTGAGAAAAGACCACCCGAGAAAACCTCCGATGACGATCGCGGCCGCATAGGCCGTGCGGCTTTCCAGTGGGTTTCCCTGATGCTGAAAGAATCGGGCCAGGATCAGAACAACCAGAAAGAATGCCCCCAGGATGGCGCGGTAAACCAGCCGGTAAAGGCTCAGCAAGGCCCCGGTGACATCCTCCGACGACATTTGGGTTTTGAACTCACCGCGATTGGCCAGGATCAGAAAGGTCTCGAGAGCCTTCGGCAGTGCGAGAAGGGACCCGCCAACTTCCCGCCCGGTCTTCCAGAATCGGTCGAACAGATCCTCCTCCGATCGGATGAACGGAACGGCGTAGGGTTTGGCCAGCTCAATGATGTTTAGGTTCGGGTCCAGCCTGGAATTGATCCCGTTCAACATCCCCAGCGTCCGCCAGATTAGGATGAAGTTGTTGGGAATCTGAAGGGTCGAGGAGATGCTGAAGATCTGTTGCAGGTCATGGGCAATGTCGTCGATGCCGATCTCTTGAAAGGCCTTGGGGGAGATATCGCGATATTTCTCGATGAAGAAGGCCGCAACCTTTTCGATCGCCTTGTGATTCCCAGTTCGGTCGATGAAGCCGAGATCCGCCAGTCCCTGGACAATTCGGGGGATATCCCGGTCGATGATGCCTCCCACCGTGATCTTGATGCCTTCCCGCATGGCGGGGGTCAGCGGCTGCATCAGGCCGAAGTCGACGAAGACCAGAACCGGATTGCGGGCCAGCCCCTCCGGCGAGGCTGGTCCAGGCCGAACAAATAAGTTGCCGGGGTGCGGATCCCCGTGGAGGAACCGGTGCGCGAACAGCTGCTTCATGTAGGCCTCCATCAGCAACCGCGCCAGGGCAGGGAGCTCCACCCCGGCGGCCCGAATTGCCTCGAACTCGGTGATCTTGATCCCTTCCACGAATTCCAGCGTCAGGACATGCGGCGTCGTGTAATCCCAGATCACCTTTGGGACGACGATTCGATCGTCCCCGTCGAAGTTTTGATGAAACCGCTCCGCATTTCGCGCTTCTTGAATGTAGTTTAACTCCTGTTGAAGGATGCGCGAAAATTCCTGATAGAGGATATCGAAACGGATTTGACGGAGGAATCGCTGGAGAAACCCGGAGGCCCACCGAGCCGCGCGAAGGTCCGCTTGGACGATCCTCTGGATTCCGGGGTACTGAACCTTGACCGCCACTCTTCGGCCGTCTTTCAGAATGGCCTCATGGACCTGTCCGAGCGATGCGGCCGCAATCGGGATATCGTTGAAGGACGCGAACACCTCCTCAGGATTTTTGCCCAGGTCTGCCCGCAGGCGTTGTTTAATCATGGTGAAATCGGCCGGAGGTACGGCATCTTGAAGCTGCGCCAGAATCCGGGTGTATTCCTCCGGCAGAAGATCGATCCGAGCGCTCATAAACTGTCCCAGCTTGATCAAGATGCCTTTGAATTCGATCGCCAGCCGACACATTCGATCGGCCTTCTTTTGATGGAGACGGGAGCGCCGCCGCCGGAGGGTCTCTTCACTGTAGAAAGGTGAGCACCAGAAATGGATGCGGTAGGATACGGCGACATCGAATGCAAAGAGAAATATCCGGATGACGCGAAGGCCTAGGCTGGAACGAAACGACACGAAATGCTCCTGGGTGAAGTGCCTGGGTTATAGCACACGCCCCGGGGAGAGTCAACGTTGACTCGACCGCAGGCTTTAGTCGTTCAGGGGACCGAACCTCGCCTGAAACTCCACTGGGTCTATGCCCAAACACAGTATTGGGGTCCGGGTTGCGGATGGCATCACCGCGACAAGCATTGGTGTTGACAAACTATTTGATATGTGACAGATTATCCTTTGACGAGGGCCTCGAACTCGGTTTCGACCCTCGTAAAAAAGGAAGTCAGGTCCCCGCCTTCCTCCGTCATTGAATCGGTGGAGTCTGTTGTCGCTCGATCATCGGTAGTTCAGGCTGTCCGGCATGATGAGGATGGTGTGATTAGGGTGAGGCCTCCGGGAGAGAAGTACAAAGCAGCCGTTTTGGGCATTTTGATGGAAACGCCTTCCCGGTAACACCCTACCATTAAAATCGGAATCGATGGATTCTGCTGTGAAAACGGTTCAGAATGCTCCGAATGCCAGGGATTTATACGTCTGGAAGTTTCTGGGCTTCAGGTCAGAAATTTATAACATGGGAATTGGGTGTTTCTAATTGAACTTTCTTCGGAAAACGTTTATAATTAGACGATTTGACAAGGTTCATTTTCCGGATCCCGGCATGGCCGGTCATTGGAGGTGTTCGCCATGAAAAGTTATCTTTGGACATTGAATCTCCTTTTTCTGTTGGGTTTCAGCTATTTTGTGGCCGATCTGGTGAGCCTGTTTGTCGGTCGACAACTGGACTTGCCCGCCCGTTCGCCTGTGGTGGAATGGGCTGCCACGACCGAAGCACAGGTGAAACCGATGACGGAGGTTTACTCTTCCATCGTGGACCGGAACATTTTTGGGATCAAACCAGCGTCAGCCATCGCCCCCCCTGAAGCGGTGGCGCCTGCGCCGGTTCAACTGCCGCCGCTCCGGGTCCGGTTGGTGGGAACAATCGTAGGGGATGCGGACCAATCCCTCGCCGTGATCGAGGACTTGGGGACGAAGGAACAGCGTCTTTATCATATCGATGACCTCTTTGGGACAGATGCAAAGCTGATCGAAGTCAGCCGAAATGAAGTGACGTTCCTGCGCGGGAAGATCCGGGAGACCGTGACGGTTGAGGAGGGGGATTCCTCGGGCCAACCGGGCACGGGCCAGGGTCCTTTAGGCCAACCCGCTTCCGCAGTTCCGGCGGTGGCCCCCCGCTCGGCCGGCACTCAGAACAGTTGGGTTTTGGACAAGCAGGAGGTGGCGTCCGCTCTTGAAAATCTTCCGCAGTTATTAACCAAGGCCCGGGTGGTGCCGGACCTCAGCCCCGATGGTAAAAGCGACGGATTCCGAATCGTCTCGATCTCTCCCGCCAGTTTTTATGAGCGGATCGGGTTGCGCAACGGAGATGTGATCCAGCGAATCAACGGCATCGAAGTGAAAGATCCCCAGACCTTTATGCAGGTCTTTACCCAACTCAAGGATGAAACCAACATCACGATGGATCTGATGCGGAATAACCAAAAAGAGTCGTTTACCTATGAAATTCGTTAGGGAGAACTGGGACGGATTACGGCATTCCGGTTATCAAAAACATATCCGAAAGGTTCGTGCCTGGAAATTCATGCTGTTCTTACAATTAGTTCCATGGGTTTTCGGGTTGTTTATGGGAGTTGGAATAGTTCTCCCGGTGGATCTTGCGGCCGTTACGCAGGCTCAAGAAACCCCAACGACCCAGCCTCTCCCGCCTCCGTCTTCGACGCCGGAACCGCTGAAGCCATCCCAGGAAGGGGTGATCCCCCAGCCTCAACAGCCGCAGGCAGCCCAGCCTCTCCCGCCTCCATCTTCGACGCCGGAACCGCTGAATCCATCCCAGGAAGGGGTTGTCATCCATCCTCAAGAGCCGCCCTCGGCCCAACATCCTCCATCTCCAGCACAGTCGCAGCAAAAGTCAACAAAGGAGCGGCTCATCACCCTCGATTTCAACAACGTTGACCTGCCGGTCTTTGTGAAATTTGTAAGCGAAATCATCGGGAAAAATTTTATTATCGATGAGCGCGTTCGCGGAAAAGTGACCATTTTTTCCCCGTCTAAAATCTCCGTGGACAAGGTCTACCAGGTCTTTCAATCGGTTCTTGAGATCAAGGGCCTCGCGGCCGTTCCTGCCGGGGAAATGGTCCAGATTCTTCCCATATCGGAAGTGCCCCCGGAGCGGGATATCAATGTTTATTATCTTGAAAACGCCAATGCGGAGGAGGCGGCCAAGCTGCTCACAAGCCTGGTCACCCGCCCCGCCGCAGCGCCCGTCGCCGGCCGTCCTGCCGGCAAGGCCCCGGGGGAGTTTGAGGGAGCGGTTCAGATCATTCCGGACAAGGCAACCAATGCCTTGCTGATCACGGCTTCTCCAAAAGATTATGAGATGCTCAAAGAGGTGATAAAAAAAATTGATGTGCGTCGACGCCAAGTCTATGTCGAGGGCGTGATCATGGAGGTCTCCCAGGACAGACTGCGTCAATTGGGCACACAATTGGGAGCGTTGGGTGGTTACCAGACAAACAATCAACGGGTAACGATCTACGGTTCGGCGAATGAAGACCTGTCCGCCGAACTGGCGAACCTGACGAGCATAACGGGAACGGTACCGGGGGCGGGAACGGGGGGAGGGTTGAATCTTGCGCTTAGCACGATTAATGTCAAGGTCCTCCTTTCGGCATTGCAGAGCACAGCGGATGCCAATGTGCTGTCCGAACCCCAGATCTTGACGACCAACAACCAGAAAGCCAAGATCGTTGTGGCCCAAAATGTTCCGTTCCCCACCGGTTCCAATCTAACGACCGGCGGGGTGTCGCAAGTGCAGATCTCCCGTCAGGACGTCGGTGTGACGCTGGAATTGACGCCGGAGATCCTTGAAGGCGATCGCGTCCGTATGGATGTCCGCCAGGAGATTTCCAGTTTGGCCGACACCCCTCAGGCGGTTCTGATCCAGTTGGGGCCCACCACGAACAAACGGGAGGCGACAACAACGGTGATTGTGGAAAATCATCAAACGGTGGTGATCGGGGGCCTGATGCGGGATGATATTAACAATACTACAACGAAGATCCCTCTCCTGGGAGATATTCCGCTGATCGGTTGGCTCTTTAAATATCAATCCAAGCACCTCACCAAGGCAAATCTCCTCATTTTTCTTACACCGCATGTTATCCATGACAATAATGACCTGGATAACCTCCGGCAGCAAAAAGCGGACTATATGAAGACGCATGTGGTCGAAGAGGCCCTACGAGATCAAACGCTGACCGGAGAGTTTCTGAACAGCATCAACCCCCCCCAGAACAAGAGGTAGTTTCGTCAATGTCCAGCCCGTGGCAACGCATCGGTCAGATTCTTCAAGAGAAGTTTGCCGTCTCGCCCGAACAGATCCGTGAGGCCCTGGCCCATCAGCAGGAAAAAGGAGGGCTGCTGGGTGAGATCTTGGTCCGTATTCGCGCGGTCAAGGAGGGTGAGGTTCTGGAAGCCTTGGGCCTTCAGTTCCACCTTCCCAGTCTTCCCGACCTTCTTCCGGCACAGGTGGATCCCGTTATTCTTTCTAAAATCCCGATCGGTTTTGCGAAACGATACGAACTCCTTCCCATTCGCGAAGAGAACGGCCGTGTGATAACGGCTACGGCTAATCCGCTTCATCTTGCCGCATTGGACGATGCCCGGCTATTGCTGGGTCGCGACGTTCAGCCTGTCCTGGTGCCCGCCAAGACGATTTTGAATTGCATCAATCAAGTCTATGACCGAGCGTCGGATACCGCTCAGCAGGTGATCGAGGACCTGAGCACCGAAAGCCTGGACCTTCTGGCCAGCGAGCTCCAGGAGCCTGTGGATCTCCTGGAGGTCACGGACGAGGCGCCCATTATTCGGTTGGTGAACTCGACCATGTTTCAGGCGGTGAAGGACCGGGCGAGCGACATTCACATCGAACCGTTTGAACGCGACCTCGAGATCCGGTACCGGATCGATGGAATCATGTATAAGATCCTGTCGCCCCCGAAGCGGTTTCAGTCCAGCATCATTTCTCGAATCAAGATCATGGCCGGTTTGAACATCGCCGAGAAGCGTCTGCCTCAGGACGGACGGATCGGAATCAAAATTGCGGGCCGGGATATCGATATCCGCGTCTCGGTCATCCCCACGGCCCACGGAGAGCGAGTGGTCCTGAGGCTTTTGGACAAGAGCACCAGTCTGTTGAACCTCGAGGACATCGGCCTGACGATAGAGGATCAACAAACGATGTTCCATCTGATTGAACTCAGCCACGGAATCGTGCTGGTGACGGGGCCGACCGGAAGCGGCAAGACGACGACGCTGTACGCGGCGTTAAACCGGATCAATTCTCCCGACAAAAATATTATCACGATCGAGGATCCCATCGAGTATCAGCTCAAGGGAATCGGGCAAATGCAGGTCAATCCCAAAATCAACCTGACGTTCGCAAACGGTCTGCGCTCCATCCTCCGTCAGGATCCGGACGTGATCATGGTGGGGGAAATCCGGGATGCCGAGACGGCCGAGATCGCGATTCATGCATCGCTGACCGGCCATCTGGTGTTCTCCACCCTCCACACCAACGATACGGCCGGCGCGATAACACGGCTCATCGACATGGGAATCGAACCCTTCCTGGTTGCGTCCTCCGTGGTTGCGATCCTTGCACAGCGATTGGTGCGATTGCTCTGTCCGGACTGTCGTCAGACCTATTCCCCCACGCCCCAGGAGTTGGCTAAGTTGGGTTTAAAGAGCGGAGCGGGGAAGCCAACCTTTTACCGAGCGGTGGGTTGCGGCAGCTGCAAGCGGACCGGATACCACGGGCGGACCGGAATTTACGAGATTCTTCTGATCGATGACGAGGTCCGACAGATGGTCTTGGGCAAGATCGATTCCAACCGGGTTAAAAATCGCGCCATCGAGAAGGGGATGCGGACCCTCCGGGACGATGGCGCGCGGAAAGTCATGGAAGGCATCACAACGATGGAAGAAGTTTTGCGAGTCACGCAGGAAGAGTTGGTGATGGAGTAACGGGCGATGGCTGTTTTCGAATACAAAGGCCTGACAACCGAAGGTCGGGATATTTCCGGCATCATTGATGCGGATAGCCCGAAGACCGCGCGGGCGAAACTCCGACAGTCGGGCATCTATCCGACCGATGTCGTGGAGGGCGCCGGCGAAGTGTCGTACGGCGCCGGGTCCTCTGCCCAATCGGACCGTTCCGGTTCGCCGCTTCCTTGGTTGTCGCGCCTCCGAGTGGCGGAGCGGGTTGGAATGATGGAAGTGTCCCTGATGACCCGCCATCTCGCGACATTGACCGGGGCGAAACTTCCGCTGATGGAGGCCCTCTCGGCCCTGATGGATCAGCTGGAGAAGGGCGAGTTGAAACGGATCGTGGCGGGCGTTCGGGAACGGGTCAAGGAGGGCAGCTCTCTGGCGGTGGCGCTTGCGCAGTACCCGTCCGTGTTTTCCGAGATCTATATCAACATGGTCCGGGCTGGCGAAGCGAGCGGCACACTGGATGGAATGCTCCTCCGACTGGCGGATTATCTAGAATACCAGGTCAAGCTTCGCAACCAACTTGTCGCCACGCTGACGTACCCCGTGTTCATGGTGATCATCGGCGGGTTGATTCTGTTCGGACTGGTCACCTTCATCGTACCCAAGATCACGCTGATTTTTGAAGAGGTGCATCAGGTCCTGCCGTGGCCAACGGTGATTCTCATCGGGGTTAGCCATTTCCTGAATAACTTCTGGTGGATCATCCTGTTGGCCGGGGTTTTGGGAGTGTTTTCCCTGCAGCAATACATCAAGACCCCCGCGGGCCGAATCCAGTATGATCGCTTCCTTCTCCGGACGCCGATCATGGGCCGTGTGACCCTGATGGTGGCGATTTCGCGTTTTACGCGGACCCTCAGCACGCTGCTCACCAGCGGCGTGCCGCTGCTTCAGGCTTTGGATGTGGTTCGAAACGTGGTGCAGAACTCGGTCCTGGCCGAGGCGATCGATCGGGCCCGGCAGAACATCGGGGAGGGGCAGAGCCTGGCCGAGCCGCTCAAAAAGAGCGGAATGTTTCCCCCCCTCGTGACGCACATGATCGCCGTCGGGGAAAAGAGCGGTGAACTGGAGCCGATGCTGGTCAAGGTTTCGGAGGCCTACGACAACGAGGTGGAGGCGATCATCGGGACGCTGACGGCCCTTCTCACCCCGGTGATGATTTTGGTAATGGGGGCGATCATCGGATTTATCGTCATGGCGATTCTTCTTCCGATTTTTGAACTCAGTCAAATTGTGAGGTAAAGGATGGTTTATCAGGGCATGGAAAGGACGGATGATTCAAGGCGAAATCGCCTGGAATCTGGATTCACACTCATCGAGATCATGGTGGTCGTCTTCATCCTGGCACTGCTGGCCGGGATCGTCGTCCCCAAAATCATGGGCCGGACAGACGAAGCCCGTCGGACGGCCGCCAAGGTTCAGGTCAAGAACATCGAGGAAGGGTTGCATCTCTACAAACTGGACAACGGTGTTTACCCCTCCACGGAACAGGGTCTGTCGGCCTTGGTTACGAAGCCCTCGATCGGCTCGATCCCGCAGCATTGGCGGGAGGGCGGATACCTTCCCAAGTTACCCAAAGATCCCTGGAACCATGATTATGTCTATATTAGTCCGGGCGCGCATGGGGATTTTGATCTGATGAGCTACGGAGGGGACGGCGAGCCGGGCGGAGAAGGGAAAGACGCCGATGTGCAGAGTTGGGATATCGAATAGACAAAGCGCGCCGGTCCAGGAGGCAGGATTCACTTATCTCGAACTGGCGGTTGTGATGCTAATCCTCGGAGTGATTGCGGCCTGGGCATTTCCGGCGATCCACAACATCGGTTCCAGCGATTTGAGACTGTCGGCCCGTCATCTGGTTCGGACGGTTTATTTTCTGGCCGATCGCGCCGCGGCCACTAAAAAAATCTATCGATTGAATTTTGATTTGGACCGTCGGGAGTACTGGGTGGCTGTCCAGTCCGGGGAAGGGGAATTCGCCCCGGTGGACACCGCTGTCGTGACACGAACAAAACTGCCGGAAATCGTTCGTTTCACGGATGTGAACACCTTGCACCAGGGCAAGGTGACGCTGGGAGTGGCCTACACCGATTTCTATCCGGTGGGGCGCGTGGACAAGACGACGGTGCATTTGACCGATGAGCAAAAAGACGAATTAACGCTTATGGTCAATCCAGTCACGGGACAGGTCAAGGTGTATGAAGGGTATCTGGAAGAGACGAACCCGACATTCTGATCGATCGGGACAAAAAGGTTTCACGCTGTTGGAAGTGGTCGTTGCGCTTTCCATTCTGGCGGTGACCTTTGTGGTTCTCCTGGGACTCCGAAACCGGGATATTCTTCAGCATCAGGAGGCGCGATCCATGACCCAGGCCACGCTTCTGGCCCAGAAAAAAATTTCCGAGGTGGAAATGGGTGACTTTCCCTCTCTCGGCGTTGTCGCGGGAGATTTTCCTGAACCGGACGAGCGGTTCAACTGGACCCAAACGGTTAGTACCACCCCATTTGATTTTGCTCGACAGGTGGATATCGTGGTGGCGTGGCGAGAGGGCGAGCGTCAGGAGTCGGTTCTCTTGACCACTTTCGTCGTGGATGAAAAATCGTGAAGATGGGATTCTGGAACGACCGGAGAGGATTCACGCTTTTGGAACTCTTGGTCGCGTTGGCGATCGTCGCGGTGGTTATCACCCTCTTGTACGAAAGCTTCAATGCGGTGCTTCGGTCCACCCAGCTGGTGGATGAGGAGAGTGAAATCGATCAAATGGTCCGGATCAGCATGGAACGAATCACTAGCGAACTGAGATCGGCATATTATGGCCTCCCATCCCAGACCGCCGGATCGTCGACGTTTATGTTCGTGGGACAGGACAGCATGGCCAGCGATTACCCCACAGATACGCTTCGGTTTTCTACGCTTTCTCATGCCCGCGTCAGCTCGGGAAACGCCGACCCGACGGTATCGATTGTGGAGTACTCTCTGGTTCCTGTTCCCGAAACCGACACCGCCGTTCTGATGCACCGGGAAGAGACTACCCCGCTGAGTTCATCGGCGAGCGGTCTAGAGGAGTATGAACTGGCCGAATCGGTGGTCGGGCTGAGCTTCAGATATTTCGATGGAAAGGATTGGACGGAGCAATGGAACGACTCGGATAAAAAGAAGTTGCCGAAGGCGGTTGAGATCCAACTCATCATCAAGGATCGCGCCGGTCAGGTACGTCGGTTCACCACACAAACCGATATCCCCATCGGCCAGTCGTGAATCCGATGGGATGGCTTCAATGGGTGAGTCGCCATCGGTCTGGGTTTATCACGGCTATCGGGTATGCCACCGCCGCCGTGATCACGATCACGGTCTTTGTTTATCTGACCTTCCCATGGGAGAAACTCTCGGAATGGATACGGATCAAGGTTGAAAGGGCTGCGAACCTTCAGGTTACGGTTCAGGATAGCCGTGTTCGATTTCCTTTTCTTCTTATATGGAAGGGAATTACGGTGAGCCGGGTGGGACATCCCGCCCCGGTTTTAATGACCGCGGACCAGATTTCAGTCGCCTGGCCGATTCATGCGATCCTTCGGCGGCATATGGATCTGGACCTGGCGCTCAAGGCATGGGGGGGTGAAGCTCATGGACGCTTCACGGCCCGCCGGACGGGACAGGGGATGCAATACCACCTAGAAGCGAGCGGCAAGGGCTTCGAGCTCGGAAAGCTGGCGGCCTTGTTTCAGCTTCCACCTGAGGGAGTGATCGGTACGGTTCGGATCAACCGTTTTGAGCATGATTGGACGAACCAAGACTGGATGCAGGGACAGGGGATCTTGTCATGGGAGGCCACCGAGGTCGGACTGAAACAGTGGGAAATCCGGTTCAATCGCCTAACCGGAAACGTGACCCTGAAGGCCGGAATGAGCAACCTTGAGAATTTTTCGGCCCAAGGAGAAGCCCTGGATCTGGTAGGCAACGGGAGTCTTCTTCTTCGACCGGAGTTTATGGAAAGTCTGTTGAACTTTAATTCGCGTGTAACGCTGCACAAGCCGACCGGTCCGCTCGCACTGTTGTCCAGTCTGGCCTCTCCCGACGGGCACCTGGACTTTGCACTGCGGGGTGCCTTGAAACAACCGACGCCTTATGTCAACGGGGCACCGTTTGCGGTCCCCGGTACTGGCGTTTCCGGTTCGCCGGTCGGAAGCACCCGGGCCCTTGGATCACCGGAACCGCCGGCCGCCGCGCCGGGTCCTCACGGCCTGCCGTCGGGAACCGGCCGAATTCCTCTGGCGCCCGTAGGGCCGGCCGGATCGGGAGGCCGCGATCAATGAAGTCTCCCATGGTTCAGCAGATTCTGGGTCTTGATTTCGGGTCTTCCTGCCTCAAAG
>Ga0187773_10000232_pt1 | contig 23345 bp, 28 predicted proteins | sample 0216_BV02_MP05_1_FD_133133 | JGI IMG/M metagenome (GOLD analysis project Ga0187773, IMG submission 133133) | Tropical peat soil microbial communities from peatlands in Department of Meta, Colombia - 0216_BV02_MP05_10_MG | ecosystem: Environmental > Terrestrial > Soil > Wetlands > Peat | place...
CGCCATCAGCGACTACTCGCATTCGAACATGATCATCACCAGCGCCACGATGGGCTTCGGCAATCTCACCCTGGAGCCGACGGGGTACAACGACACCCCGACGCCCGACAAGCGGCTTCGGGACGCCGGGGCGGCGCGCGAGCACATCCTCGGCCTGCCCGGCGTGAATGCGGCGATTACCCGGATCACAGGGCAGGCGATGCTGGCTAGCGCAACCAAGAGCGTGGGCGGGACCTTCATCGGAATCGACCCCGCTCAGGAATCAACCGCGCACAATGTCTACCTCCGTGCTCTGATGGAAGGGTCCGTGTTCAAGGGCCCCGGCGGGTCGGGCGCGGTCGTGGGCGCCAAGATGGCCGAGAACCTGAATCTCCGCATCGGCAAAAAACTCGTCCTCACCTCGACGGACATCCACGACGAGATCGTGAGCGAGATCTTCCGCGTCACCGGAATCTTCCGGACCGGCGTCAATGAGGTGGACGGCTACGTTGTACTGCTCCCGATCGACACGGTCCGCGCCACGCTTCATTACGGTCCGCTGGAGGCGACGATCGTCACGATCTTCATCGACGACTACCGGAAGGCCGAGAGGATGCGGGAGGCGGTCTCGGCCGCGGTCGGGGATCCGACGCAGACCGTATTAACCTGGAACGAGACTCAGGCCGACATGGCGGGGCTGGTAAACCTGGACCGGAGGATGCATTTCTTGCTGCAGTTCCTGGTGGCCTTGCTGATCGCGGCCGGGATCCTGAATACGATTCTCATGGGCGTTCTTGAACGGACGCGGGAGTTCGGGATCATGATGGCGGTCGGCCTGTCGCCGACCGCGCTTTTCCGGTTGGTCCTGGTCGAATCGTTTTGGATCGGTCTGATCGGGATTGCTCTGGGAATCGTCATTACGGCCCCGTGGTTCCTCTACATGAGCCGCACGGGCATCGACTTCAGCGGGCTGTTGCATGGGTACAGTGCCGGCGGCGTCGTGATCGAGCCGGTGATCAAGTTCAGGCTGTATAGGGAAAGCGCCCTCGCGATCCTCCTCGAGGTCTTGGCCCTGTCACTCCTGGCCGGTCTCTACCCGGCATTTAAAGCCGGACGCACACCTCCCGTGGAGAGCTTGAAAAAACTATGACGCAAACAACCCGTTGCGGAATAATCCCATGACCGATCAACCGATCGTTCGGTTGGAAAAAGTCACCAAGATTTACCGGCAGGGTCCCGTGGAAGTCCGGGCGGTGGACGACCTCTCGCTGAACATCCCCAAAGGGGATTTTGTCGCTCTCTGCGGCCCGTCCGGATCGGGCAAGACGACGCTGCTGAATCTCATCGGGGGTCTGGACATTCCCACCGGAGGAACCGTGCGGTTGGAAGGCCGGGATCTTTCTCGGCTCAGCCGCACGGACCTGGCCCGCCTGCGACGCGACCGGATCGGATTCGTGTTTCAGGCCTACAACCTCGTGCCGGTGCTAACGGCCTATGAGAACGCCGATTTCGTGCTGGCGCTGCAAGGGATGCCGGAGCGCGAGCGAAGAATGCGGGTGATGGCCCTCTTAAAAGAGGTGGGACTGGAAGGGTTGGAAAACCGACGGCCGGACGAGCTGTCCGGAGGACAACAACAGCGGGTCGCCATCGCACGCGCCATCGTGCCCGAACCTGCCATCGTGCTCGCCGATGAGCCGACGGCCAACGTCGACTCCGTAACGGCCGATGCGCTCCTGACCCTGATGGAGCGGCTGAACCATGGAAAGCAGGTCACCTTTCTATTCTCCACACACGATCAGCGCGTCGTGGACCGGGCGCACCGGATCATTCGCATGAGGGACGGACGGGTGATCTCGGACGAGGCGCAAGGTTGAGGCGGGGGATCGCATTCACGATAGGAAGGATCCCCGTCCTGGCGGCCGTCGTGCTTCTGTGGGGCTTCACTGCCACGCCCGCGCCGGCCTTTTACAAATGGCAGGGGGAAAACGGCCAGATCGATCTGCGCGGATTCCTCCAAACCTTCGGCGCGTTCACCGTCAACCCGGAAGATGAATCGTTTTACTCCCACGATACTGATGTGAGCGGCGGGGAGGTCGGGCGGCTGCTCGTCCTGGCCAAACGGGGCGACCACGTCGCCTTCGAGTTCAACGGTTTTCAGACCTACACGACAACCACGGGAACATTGGCGGGTCTGCAAAACGCGCCTTTGATCTTTCCCCAACGAAGCGCGGCGCTGGAATGGAACCCAATCCAAGAAACCGACCGAGACGCCCGCCTCGGCGTGGATTGGATGAATCTTCGCCTTTCGTCCAAACGGGTCGACATGACGCTGGGGCGGCAGCCAATCAATCTCGCGACGGTCTTCTACTTTACGCCCAACGATTTCTTCGCTCCGTTCGCCCCGCAGGCCTTTTTCCGGATTTACAAACCCGGCGTGGATGCCGCCCGCGCGGAGATTCGACTGGGCGGCCTTTCGCAGCTTTCCCTGATCGACGTGCTCGGCTATAAACCGGACCCGTCCACCGCAAACGGTTGGAGCCGGGAGCCGTCGCTGGACCGGTCCTCCGTCCTCGCCCGCGTATCGACCTCGATTTCCAACTTCGAATGGGGGCTTCTGGGTGGAAGGGTTTACGACCGCTCCATCGTCGGGGGGTCGTTACAGGGTGAGCTGGCCGGCTGGCTGGGGATCCGCGCGGAGGGTCACTACGCGGCGGCGGCCCCCGGCGGACTCGACAGCCTCACCAAGGTCGCGGTCGATCTGGAACACCGATTCGAGAACAGTCTGACGGTACGGTTGGAGCCGTACTACAACAGTTCGGGATACGGTTACGGGCAGCAGGTCAACACATCGATTCAGACCGGACCCCTGCAGTCCATGTTCGGGGCCAAGGCCTACACCGCGCTCGACTTTGGATACGAGTTCTCGCCCCTCTTATCCGGCGAGATCCTGTCGATCGCGAACTGGATCGACCCCTCGTATCTGATATCGTTCTACTCGGTCTACTCGCTTTCGAACGAGGCGGAGTTCTCGCTCGGTCTTTCCCTCCCGATCGGGACGGGCCCGAGGAACGGCGAGGTCAAGAGTGAGTTCGGTCTTCTGCCCGCCTCGGTCTCCGCGGAACTCCGGTACTATTTTTGACCGTAGGGAAAAACCGTCTGGGTCCATGCGGGGCCGACCGGCCCGCCGTCCGGAACCGGCTCGGGGAATCGGATCTGAATTTTCCCCTGACCTTCAAAGAAGGCCGGCCAGATCTTCGACGGGTCCTCGGCAAATACCGCGCCTGGATCCGCATCCATGGTCACCCAGTCCCCGCGCACGAACTCGGCATCCAACTGCATCGGCGCCCAGCCGGAATAACCGGCATAGACCCGAACCTTATTGTCGGGGTCCGGTTTTCCAAGCGCATTGGTCAGGATTTTTCGGCTGGCCGTAAAGTAGATATTGCCGAGGACCTTCCGGGCCCCCTCCAGAGACGAATCGGATCGAAGGAGCACCAGCATCAGATTCGTGCTGACCGGACCCCCAAAATAGATAGGCTTTGATAATTTCTCGGTTCCCTCCAGATCCGGAATGGCCTGGGCAAGCGGGATTTCGGTTGGACGGTTGATGATCAGCCCCGATGCCCCCTCTTTCCCGTACGAGATCAGGAGAACCACGGTGTGGAGAAAGTTCGGGTCCTGCAGCCGGGGAGATGATAGCAGGAAGATCCCTGCTCGCAAGGGCTCGCCGGTTGGAACTGGACCGGAGGCGTCGGCCGGAACCCCCGGCGCGATCCCAATGAGCATTAAGCATGCGGCCAGGAAACAGGCGCGTTTGGCTTGGATGGATCGGGAGCTGGGGAAGATCTCGGGAAACATCGGTAATGTCATGACCGCCTGTTCCGAGGTTCGGACTCAAAAACCTGGTTTAGAAATTTTCGGATCTCGGAAAGAGCCTCTGGAATCACCTCATGGCCCATCAGGTATTCCTGGAGCCGCACCGAGAAGCCTTCGGCACGCAACATCGCCTGGGCCTCCCGCGCCCCTTCCACCGGCAGCACCTGGTCGTTCTTCCCGTGGGTGAGCAGGATCGGCAGACCGGCCGCGGCCGGTGATTTTTCGACCGCCAGCGTTTCGGGCCGGGCCAGGTACCCGCTCATGGCGACGATTCCGGCGATTCGTCTTGGATAGCGCACGCCCACATCGAGACTCATCACGGCCCCTTGAGAAAACCCCACCAGCGCGATCCGCTTCGACGGGGTCTTTTCTTGCTCCAACCGTTCGATCAACCCGAAGAGGAGCTTTCGGCTTTGAAGAAGACCCCGCGGGTGATGGGGCGGAATCTCATACCACGCCCGGCCTCCCCAGAAACCCGGCAACTCCATCGGCCCGTCCGGAAAGATCCACCGGATTCCCTCCAGCGCGATCGCGTCAGCCAGAGGGACCAGGTCTTCACCCCGGACGCCCCGGCCGTGCAAAGTCACGATGCATCCGACCGGCATTCCGATCGGATGGAGCTCGGTGAAATTAAGCATAGGGCTATTGGCCGTTTTCACCGGAAGACCCGGGTGCGGGATTTTTTATATACACGCGACAATTTCCGGGTAACCGGTTGATGCAACAGGCAGGAAGGATTCTGAAAACGATGAACCGTGGGGCGAAAATACCAACCAAAAGGGGAGCGGATTTTTAACAAATCGACCGGCGGACGAACCCGGGGACGGATTATCTCCCGCGGCCTCCGCGCCCGCCGCCATATCCCCCGCCGCCATATCCCCCTCCCCCTCTTGGTTCCCGCTTCTGCTGGGGACGGGCCTCGCTGACGATCAGGCTTCGTTCCATAAAACTTTTGCCGTTAAACATCTCGATGGCCTTTTGAGCCTCTTCGGAAGAGCCCATCTCCACGAAGCCGAACCCGCGCGGACGCCCCGTCTGACCATCGGTGATGATCTTAACAGAAGCCACCGTTCCCGCGGTTGCAAACAAATCACTGATCTCTTTTTCTGTGCATTGATACGAAAGATTACCGACGTAAAGCTTTGCGCCCATCTGCCTCTCCTTCTGATTGCGCCTGATTTCTTACCGGATTCTTCTGGGTGATTCCCCCGGCCACCGGAGGTCTAACGACCGCTTGCTACTATGCTATATACGCCATGCATTGTCAAGTGGAAAACGGCGCTCAATCCCGTTTGTCATGCCCGGTCGATGTCGGGGCCGCATCCGGGGACGGCGTCGACGCGGTCGCCTGCCTCTGCACGCCGGCCCCGTACCGATACACCAGGTCGCCGCCGAAGTAACCGGTTGTCCCTAACAGAAGAACACCCAGTACGGCCAGAATAACATAGAACGTCCTGTTACGGACGGACCATCGATCGCGAACCCGCCAACGGAAAAACAGCAGCAGGGTGAACACGGCCAGGGTGATGACGGCCAAGAATTCATGCCGGTCCACGGCCTTTTCGGGAACACCCGCGGCCACCACCGCTTTCTCGCCCCAGAAGCCGACGGCGGAGGCGATGATTCCGCTGATCAAACCGAGGATCAGCAGCCACAAGCCAAACTGGCGGTAAGATTCCCGCTGGGCCCAAAATCCGAAAATTTCAAAAAAGACGGCCGTAAAAAGAAGGGCGATCGGGAAATGAACAACGACCGGATGAACGGGGTGGCCGAACACGCGGATCTCCATCAGTAAGTTAGTTGAATCGAAACTCGGAGCCGAATCGATCGAAGCTTCGACCGTTGTCGATCCGCCGATTGAGACTGCACTTAAGATTTTTAATCCTAAGACAAAAACCGCATAATGTCAATCGCCGGCCCACGAATTCCCGTCCGGAAAGAACGGCCCGCCTGTCCGGCAGGCAGGCGTCTTGCTTTCCGTTTGCATTTTAACCGGATGAGCGTTAATATAATAAAAAGGGCTGTTTCATGTTGATTTGTCCGAATTGCAGAAAAAAATATCGATCGAATATTCTGGTCTGTCCAAGATGCCAGGGGGAACTTCTGCCCCCCTCCGCAATCAAACTTCGACACGAACACCCCAATTTGTTGCCGACCAAAAGATCGCCAAAACAAACCTTGACCAAGAAACCGACGCATCCAAAACCAGTCGAATCCTACGTCGAGCTTTTCCGGGGCAACCCGACCGAGGCGAAGGAGACCGGCCGCTTCCTCGAGAAAGAAGGTATTCCGTGCCGGATTGAAGACGAAGAGACGGCTCCGTTGCCCTATCGGTTGGACGGAGAAACTCCCATGGGGAGTCCGCAAGCGTTGGTGGTTCGTGTGCCTCTTTCCCAGATCGAAAAGGCCCGCGCCCTTTTAGATTGGGAAAACCAGAAAGAAGAGCCTCATCCATCGATGGACAAGGCTCTGGCTGAAGAAGCGGAAGACATCCTGGTATGTCCGGCCTGCGAATCCGAGGTCATTCCGGAGGATGGGGCCTGCCCTGAATGCGGATGGGAATTCGATCTGGAGGACGAAACGGACGAAGAGGAATATTTCTGTTCCTCCTGCGGCGAAGCCTGTGATCCGGACGACCCCGTCTGTCCGAACTGCGGCGCCCACTTCGATCATTGAGCGCGCCACCCCGGCGACACCTCCGCCCGTGTACGACGGCCGGTCGTACGGCTACGGCTCGAGGTCGCGACTCTTCACGGTCTTCCGCCCGTCCGCTTTGGCCTTCTCGATCGCGTCCAGGCAGAGTTTCTCGACCCGCTGGCTCAGCACCTCCAGAATTTCGGCCGACGTATTAAACCCGGATTTTTCCCGCACGAATTTTTTCACCTTGGATGCCACGACTAAAATGTCCGCCATGCTTCTCTCCTTTCCGTATGAGTTTCTCTGGATGAGTTTCGGGTTCATGAAATGAAGCGGTCTTTATTATATCCATCCTTTTTCTCAGGTCAAGTGTTATTTGGGGTTTGGGAGTTTTCTTGAAGGTGCCGCTCCAGCGCCTCGTAGAACGTGAGGACGTGGACGCGGTTGGCCCCGAGATCGCCGCGGCCGACCCGGGATGCGGAGTGAACGTACACCTCGACCTCCCCGCTCGACGAGCCGGTCACCAAGACCGACAGATCGTCCCGGAACCGCCAGATCACACTGGTCACTTCGGCCTGATAGGCGCCCACATCTCCTTCCGCCCGGACCATCTTCCAGCGCGGGAGGGAGCGGATCGTCCGGTCGACGGCCGCTTTCACCGTTTCCTCCGGCAGCCGGTAATGCCGGACTCGAAGCTCGGGCAGGAGCGGATCGTCCGTCGTCTCGGCCACATTGTACCGTAAGTAGATCGAAAGCCGTTCCATGAAACCCGGCGGATCAAACAGCATCGGTCGGTTCATCGCGATCGCGACGGCCACGGCCGCCACGGGCAGAATTATGATGAGCAACACCCCTGCAAGAAGCTTGATCCGCATGATTTACGCCCTTTTCAGATGGGGCCGATTGGGTCCGTTTCCGCCGGCCAAGGCCCGCGTGAGGCGGATTTCGCCCGCCAACGTCCGGAGGTCATTGCGGCCGTTTGGCCCCGACCGGCTCCCCCGTCGGTTCCAGCGGGAGGACGTTCACGATCCCAAAACCCGAAAGCGGCCGATCGAACCGGTCGGGACGTCCGACCGCTAGGACGATCAAGCCGTCCGGCCGGAGATGCTTCTGGGCCACGTCCAGGATCTCTTTGCGCGTCACACGGATGACGCCGTCGCGAAACCGTTCCAAAAAGTCGGCCGGCAGACCGTAGTATTCCAGCGACGCCTGGCGGTCGACGATCATCGCGGGATTCGAGAAAGAAAACACAAAAGAGTTCAGAAAAGAATCCTTGGCGAGCCGGAGCTCTTCTTCCTTGACGGGGGCCGTCCGGATCCGCTGGATCTCCCGCTCGATCGCCGAGATCGCCTGATACGTGGATCCCGCCTTGGTCTCGCCATAGGCCACGAACATGCCCGGCTCCAAGTTTCCGGGCGTAAACGTGCTGCCGACCGAATAGGCCAGCCCCCCCTCGGTGCGAACCGTTTTGAACAACCGGCTGCGGAATCCCCCGCCGCCCAGGATATCGTTCAACAACGACACGGCGAAATAATCCGGATCGTCCTGCCGGATGCCCAGGTGTCCGATGCGCAGGTGCGTTTGGGAGATGTCTTTCTCCACCAAATTGACGGACGGCTTGAACGCATCCGGGATGGGCGGCAGGGTGGGCCGGTCGATTCGACCCGGCAGCCAACCGGCAAAGGCCCGCCGGATCTTCTCGATCATCTCATTTTTTTCAAAGTCCCCCGACAACGACAGAATCACCGAATCGGGATGATAATCCCGGGCATAAAAGGCGACCAGATCGCCCCGGGTGATCCGGCCGATCGTCTCGACGGTGCTTTCCCGGGCCAGCGGGTGGTCTTCTCCGTAGACCCGTTTACGGAACTGCCGGCTGGCGATGCCGGCCGGATTGTCGTTCCGCCGCCGGATGGACTCCAGGGCCTGCTGTTTGGCCAGGTCCAACTTGTCCTGAGGAAAGGCCGGGTGCATTAACATGTCGGCGAAGAGGTTCAGGCCGCGATCCAGATCTTTGGTCAGGATATCGAGCGATGCAAAACCGGCGTCGGGGCCGATCGAGCTGCTCAGCTCGGCCGCCATGAATTCGAGTTCGTCGTCCAGTGCGTCGCCCGTCATCGAAGAGGTTCCGCCCGTCCGCATCACCGTCCCAGTCAAACCGGCCAGCCCGATCTTGTCCGCGGGCTCGTAAACGCTGCCGGTCCGGATCATCGCGTTGATCTGGATCCGCGGAAGCTCGTGATCCTCCAGAAGGTAGAGCACCATCCCGTTTTCCAACGCGATCCGTTCGGCCTTGGGGGGATGAAACTCGACCGGCGAAAAAACCATCGTCCGCGGGTTGGCCGCGAAGGAGGCGATCACAGGCCACAGGAGCATCAAGACCGTCGCAATTCCGATCCCGTAGGGGCGGGTTTTAAACCCGCCCCTACTACCCACCGATGGAATCCTATGAGGCCACCTATTCATTTCCCTTTTTCACCAGCGTCGCCACCACCCGATTGCGCTTGACGAAATACTGCCGCGCGACGCGCGAGACGTCCTCGGCCTTCACATTGGCAATCAGTCGCCGGTTTTCCAGAACGTACCGCCAGGTTCCGGCGAGGGCCTGGGCCGAACTCAGCTCGGAGGCCAGCCCGCTGTTCGAGTCGAGGGTGCGGATCAGTGCGGCGTCCAGATTGTTCAGGACTTTTTGGAGTTCGCGGGCCTCAACGGGCTCGTTCTTCAGGCGGTCCAGCTCGGTATAGATGGCCGCCTCCACTTCCCCGGCGGTATGGGGCGCGCGCGGGATCGCCTGGATCAGGAACAGACTGGGATACCGCGCGCCGGGAACATCGGCGCTCGTCGAGACGCTGACGGCCAGTTGTTTTTCCTTGACCAGGGCCTTGAACAGGCGTGAAGAACGGCCGTCGGACAGCAACGAATCGATCACGTCGAACACGGCATCATCGGGAGAATCAAAGGCCGGCCGGTGGTACCCGATCAGCACGGCCGGCTCGGCCTCGAACTCGACCTCCACCCGACGCTCGCCGTCCTGCTCCGGCTCGACCGTCACCACGCCCGGCGGACGTGGCTGCGCCGGAATCGTTCCGAAATATTTTTGAACGAGGCGGATCGTCGCCGCGGGATCGATGTCGCCGACGATCGCGATCACGGCATTTCCGGGCTCGTAGTATGTTCGGAAAAAGGCCTCGGTCTGAATGCGGCTCAGGTCCTCCACGTCGGAAGTCCAGCCGATGACCGGCATCCCGTAGGGGTGTGCGGTGAAGGCCGCCGCCAGAAAGGCCTCGTACAATCGGCCGGAGGGCGAGTTGTCATACCGCAGCCGCCGCTCCTCGAGCACGACGCTCTTCTCTTTGTAAAACTCCCGCAGCACGGTATGCGCCATTCGATCGGACTCGATCGCGGCCCACAACTCCAGCCGGTTGGACGGCAGGCTCACGACGTACCGCGTCAGATCCTTTCCGGTCGTCGCATTGAGGCCCACGGCGCCGTTCCGCTCGTAGATCTCCCCGATCTCGTTCGGGACGACGTATTTCTCGCTATCCTGCTCCAAATCCCGGAATCGTTTTTCGTCTTCGACAAGCCGATTCCGATCCGCCTGCGGTCCTCTGTCCTGCTCCGCCCGCAGGTCGCTCCAGGCTTGATCCAACCGCTTGAGGACCGCGGCTTCGTTTTTGTAATCCTTCGTCCCCAGCGTCCGCGTTCCTTTAAAGGCCATATGCTCATACAGATGCGCCACGCCGGTGATCCCGGGCCGCTCGTTCACCCCGCCGACCTTGAAGACGATCATGCAGGAGACGACCGGGGCTTCGTGGCGCTCGACCATCACGAGCTCCAGGCCGTTTGAAAAACGGTGCTCCACTACGCGTCCGGCCAGATCGCCCTCAACGGGATGGACCGACGCCGCGGGAGGCGTCTCCTCGGCCGAGTGAACGGGCGCGGGGAGGTCAGATAATAATAGTGTTAGGGCGACGATGCAAAAAAAATAAAAGGTTGAGGGCAGGACCCGCTTATGCAACGAGGCGTACATGCCGTCCCGGTTCCACTCCATAAATTACACGACCAGTCCTTTTAGATCCTCAACCGTTTCGCAGAAAAAATCCGGCCGGGCCCGGCGGAGCTCCTCCGGATCGCCCAGGCCGTACCCGACGGCGCAGACCGCAATCCCGGCCGCGCGCGAGGCATGGATGTCGTGAAGACCGTCGCCGATCATGACGGTCCGCTTCGGATCGGCCGAAAGTTTTTCCAGAACCGTCAGGAGCATCGTAGGATCCGGCTTGAGGGGGAGTCCGTTGTCGCCTCCGAGGATCATATCGAACCGGTTCGTGATCTTCAATCCCGATGCGATCGGATCGGTGTAGACCTGCGGCTTGTTCGTGACGACCGCCTTTTTCTTGGACCGGTAATGGTCCAGCACGCCGTCGATCCCGGGATAGAGTTTCGTGGTGTCGAGGAGGTGGGCCATGTAATGGCCCCGGAAGACCCGCATCGCCTCCCGGAACCGCTCGCCCTCCGGCTCGCCCACCGCCTGCTGGATCAATTTGCGAACGCCGCTGCCGACGTAGGTGTATATCACGGCGGGCGATTTCTCGGGCAGGCCCAAATCATCGAGGGTCAGGTTGACGGAGGTCGCGATGTCGTCCTTGGTATCGGCCAACGTCCCGTCCAGGTCGAATATGAGCAGATCGGCTTTAAACGTCATCCCGTTTTCTTGAACAGTTCATCCAGTTCCTTCCGGGCCGCCTCGGTGGCATTCCCGGCCGTCGCCGCCCCCTGCCGATCAGGCAGGGCCAGATTCGTGTGGTCGGCGAAAACCAAATAGTCGCAGAAGTTGGCCTTCTCTTTATCGGCCACCCATTCGGCCTGTGTCTCGCGGCATTGGTTGTGCACCGTCCGGTCGTAAAATCGGCAGTTCTTGCAGACATGAAGATCGCTCTGGCAGTTCGGGCAGACCGCCGTCCTCGAAAGTTTCGTTTCGAAGGTCACCGGCTTCCCGCAAGCGTGACATACCGTCATGGAGAAAATGATACGGGAATCCCCGGTAAACCGCAAGCGTTTTTTCGGCGTGGCGTCCATTCAGTCATTGATTTATAGAGCCAGAATTGGTATGATCCTGCCATCGTCCTTCCCTTCCGCAGACCAACCACAACCGAGGGTCCCGATGGCCGAAGTGAAACCCAAGACAACGCGCAAGGCCGGCGCCGGAAAACGGCGGAAGAAACCGGCCGGCGTCTCGGCCGGTCTCGCCGCGACCGATCTTCTGGCCGCCGCACCGCCCGAGAAGGTCGCAACGCTGCATCGCCAGATCGAATCCGACGGCGGAAAACCGCTGGCCGCCTACCGCGAGCCGTACGGGGGGAACTGGCTGGTGCTCGCGGCGTTGCCGATCGGGACCGTCGAGCCGACGCCCTATCAACGGAACCTTTCGGAAATGCATGTCCGGAAACTGGAAAACGTGATCGGGAAAATCGGCCGGTTTCTCGATCCGATCATCGCGGTCCGTAAAGACACCGGCGGGACGGTGAAGTACTGGACGCCCAACGGCAACCACCGTCTTTCGGCGATGAGGACCCTCGGCGCGAAGAGCATCGTCGCGATCGTCGTGCCGGAGGAAAAGGCGGCCTACCAGATTCTCGCGCTCAACACCGAAAAGGCGCACAACCTCCGGGAGAAGGCCCTGGAGGTCGTCCGGATGTACAAGGAGCTGGCCCGCTTGGACGACGTGCAAGAAGAGACCTACGCGCTCGAATTTGAAGAGCCGGGCTTCATCACGCTGGGATTCTGTTACGAAGACCGGCCGCGTTTCTCGGGCGGGGCCTACAACCCGATCCTTCGGCGGGTGGAACAGTTCTTAAAGAAGCCGATCCGCGATGCGATGGACGTTCGAAAGGACCGGGCCCGGCGGCTGATGGAACTGGATGACGCCGTGACCCAAAAGGTCGAGGCCCTAAAGTCCCGCGGCTTGGCCAGCCCCTACCTGAAAAGTTTCGTCGTGGCCCGGATCAACCCGATCCGCTTCCGCCCCAAAGACGCCGAGCCGCTCGGGTTCGACGAAGTGATCGAGCGCATGACCAGGACCGTCGCCAAATTCGATCCCGCAAAGATCACCATGGACGACCTCGCCCGTTCCGGCGGCGCGGCGGACGAAACGGAATGACGGATGGCGAAACCTCCTTCCCTCATCCGCTGCCCTTGGCCGACCGCGGGCGACCCGCTCTATCTTGCCTATCATGATGACGAATGGGGCGTCCCGGTCCATGACGACCGCAGGATCTATGAGTTTCTGGTGTTGGAGGTCTTCCAGGCCGGGCTTTCGTGGCGCACGGTGCTTTATAAACGCGAGAACTTCCGAAAGGCCTTTGCCGGCTTCGATTATCGTAAAGTCGCACGGTTCGGCCGGCGCGACGTCACCCGCCTGCTCAAGGATACCGGCATCATTCGAAATCGGCTAAAGATCGAGGCGACGATCCACAACGCGCGGCGGTTTTTGGAGGTCCGGCGCGAGCACGGCACCTTCGCAAACTATATGTGGTCGTGGGTGAACGGCCGGCCGATCGTCCATCGATTCCGCACGCTCAAGGACTACCCACCCTACACGGAAGAGGCCGTGGCCTGGGCGATGGATTTAAAGCAGCGCGGCTTCAAATTTCTCGGCCCCACCGTCGTCTACGCCCATATGCAGGCGGTGGGCATGGTGAATGATCACACCGTCGATTGCTTCCGCTGCGATCAGGTTGGCTGACTTGAATTCGCATTCAAACCGGAGACCCGGGCCATTATCGGACTGGCTTACCATGTTTAAACCATCCGGTTTTCTTCATCTGTGGCGGATTCTGATAGCCGCGGTCCGCCAATTCCTGGCGGTTCAGGGACCGTTCCTGGCCTCCGGGCTGGCCTTCGATCTGCTCCTGTATTGTATCCCGCTCCTTTTCCTGGTCATCTCGGTCATGGGATTCATCCTCTCCAGGCCGGAGCAGATTGAAATGGCCAAAAACATCCTCACCCAGTCGATGCCGGGCGCCCATCAGGTCATCACCGATAATCTATCGATGATCGTCGCGAGCCGGAACCAGTCCGGACTGATCGGGTTCGTCCTGTTCATCATGTTCAGCATGACCATGTTCGGGTCGGCCCGAACCGCACTGAATACCGTCATGGGCGTTACGCAGCGGCACAATTTTTTTATCGGGAAGGGCGTCGATCTTTTGGTCTCCGTGTTTTTCTCCGGCCTTTTCGGTCTCGCCATCGCGGTGCTATCGCTGCTGTCGGCGCTCCGGGGGTTGACGGACCGGATCTTCTTCGTCGGCGCCATCCTTAGACCCGGCTGGATGCTGCTCAGCGAGGTTCTCGGCTTTTTTTTCACGGCGGTACTCTTTTTCATCCTGTACCGATTCTGTCCAGCCCGGACCTGCGGACGCAATGCGCTTTATATCGCCTCATTGGCGGGAGCGGTGCTGTTCGAAATTTCAAAATGGGTTTTTGCCTGGTATGTCTCGAAAGCCCAAGAATTCGCCCTGGTCCGCGGCACGTTGAGCGGTTTGCTGTTCTTTCTTCTATGGGTTTATTATGCCTGCATGGTCTTCCTCTTCGCCGGCGCGTTGGCATGGGCGATGGATAGTGAACCACCGAAAACGACCGTGCCGATGTAGGGGCAGGGTCAGCCCTGTCCTTAGACTTCACCCAGCGCGGACGTTTCCCTCATGGATTAAACGGGCCGGGCCGCTGGGAAGAGGGCTTTCTAAAATTTACCCTGACCTTGCTTTTCATGCAAAATTACCATATTTACATACGGGGCCTAATATGGTATTCTTAGATTGCTGTGCGATAGTTCAGCGCAATCAAAGGAGCAGACCGCATGAAGACCAAAAAATTAACGATCGAGGTTCCCGAAGACCTGCTTGAGCGGGCCACGGCCGCGTCGAAAAAGGGCATCACACCGACGATCCGGCGGGGATTGGAACTGATCGCCGCCGGCGGCGCGTATGCCCGCCTGCGGAGTTTGCGAGGCAAAGTGAAATTCAGCATCAAACTGGCCGACCTCCGGGAAGATTGATGCTTTGCATCGACACCAGTTCACTTATCGCCTATTTGGAGGGTGATGTCGGTCGGGACGTCGAGATCGTGGATCAGGCCTTCTTGGATCAAATCGGGATCGTCTCTCCGGTGACGATCACCGAGGTTCTCAGCGATCCGCATCTGAGCCGATCCGTAAGGGAATTGATCCTCCAACTTCCCGTTCTTCCGATTACGGACGGGTTCTGGGAACGGGCCGGAATGCTCAGGGCCAAACTCATTCGGTCCGGCCACAAAACCAAACTGGCCGATACTCTCATCACGCAGAACTGTCTGGACCACGGCGCGTCGTTATTAACACGCGATGACGATTTTAAAGCCTTTAAGCGCATCGCCGGCCTTCGAATCCTCTGAATGTCGTAGGGGCAGGCCCCTGTGCCTGCCCGGTTTCACGCACCATTGAGGGCAACCACAGGGGTTCGCCTCTAGATCTGATAAATCATTTCATTTACCCACCCTTTGCATTTGCCGTCTATTTTCCTCATTATGGGATATAATAATACCATCTGGAGATCTGAATGACGCGGCTCGAAGCCCCACAGTCGTTCAAGCGCCTTTCGAAGGCATTCATTATCGTCATCCTGTGCTTGGAAACGGCATTGATTGTTATGACCATAAGAGTGTCCAGCTTTTTTAATTCCCTCCCCCCCGATTTGAGATTGACATGGACCATGATAATATGGACCTTACTTTTAGTACTCCCTACCGTCTTTAATCTACTCGGTAGTTACTTGTTTTACGTTTCAGCACACACGGTAATGGAATTTGATCAGACCAGCATCACGCTTCAACGGCCGTTCCGTGAATGGTCCGGCCCATGGACCTCGATCAAGAAGGCGTATATTCATGGGAACGGGCTGAACCTCCAGACCACGGAAAGTTTCTGGAGAACATGGACGCTTCGGTTAAACCCCAAATTTCTTCCATTGCTCGAAGAGATACGTGGCCGGTTACGTTCCGGTGTCTGGATAAATGAAAGACAAGCTCGATGGTATGTTTTTCGTCACGTGGCCCCGGTCATTATTATGACCGCAGCCTTTGGGCTGATCGCTGGCTGGATTATGGATCAAAAAGTTTTTCCTGATCTGAACAAGCAGACCAAGGATTATTTGAAATCCCATCCTCGTGAACGCGAGGACCGATAAAGGATAAATCAACTCTTTTGTCGACGCCCCCTCCTCCGCGCCTGCCGACAGAGTGTGGGTTAAAGTTTCCGCAGGGAGGGCCGGAGGAGTCGACCTTTCGGATCCATCGACAGGGTCGGAGTTTGATTGATTTACATCGGATGGAACAAGGTATTATTCTAAAAGCAGGAGGAATGAACCATGATTCAATGGCTGAAATCACTGCTTAAGACGCCGGAGCCGGCCGGCCCGCCGCGAACGATCCGGACCTTCGGCGCATCGGATCAGACCATCTCCCGAGCCTCATCGGCGGATCAGGACGGCTGGGTTTTTGAAACGACCGGAGACCAGACGTTTCGCCTTTTTGAGGTACCGCTCTCCGGCATCGAGCAGTGCAGGGTGATCTATCGTGCAAAACTGAAGACCGAGAAGGTGCAGGGCGGGGCCTATCTTGAGATGTGGTGCCGGCTGCCGGGAAGCGGAGAGTTCTTCTCCAAAGGGTTTCACCACGCCGTAAAAGGAACAAACGACTGGGCTACGTATGAAACCCCTTTCTACCTAAAGCGCGGCCAGCAACCCGACCTCGTCAAACTCAATCTCGTCATTGAAGGCGGCGGAAAGGTCCGTATCAAAGAGGCCGAGCTGTTTTACATCCCTCTCAAATAGGGATTGGATTCATCAATTTCTAAAGAACTCTTCCCCTCCTCACGGTTCAGCGGGCATTGTGACCAACCTTCTATTTATCCCCCCTCCTCCGCGCCTGCCGACGAAAATGGGACACGGCCATCCCGCGGGAGATCCGGAGGCCAGTGCGTTCAGCCGGAGGGGTCTTCGTGAAAGCGGCGTTGGATTTCATCCAGCCGGTCGGCGCTCCGGATGAGCGCCTCCACGCAGTCCGGGTCCAGCTGTTTTCCGGCGAGACGCCTCAGCGCGGTGAAGGCCTCTTCATTCGTCCAGGCCATCTTGTAGGGTCGGCGGCTGGTGAGGGCGTCGAAAACGTCCGCCACGGCGATAATCCGGGCTTCGATCGGAATCGTTTTCCCCTTCATCCCCATAGGGTAACCCTGCCCGTCCATCGTTTCATGGTGGTACTCGGCGATGTTTCGCATCACGTCGATGTGCTGGAAGGACTCGAGCCCGAAGTCCTTCAGCATGGCTTCGACCAGCCGGCGCCCGTTTTCGGCGTGGGACTTCATCAGCTCAAACTCTTCGGCAGTCAGCTTGTCCTTCTTCCGGAGAACGGCGTCGGGCACGCCGATCTTGCCGATATCATGCAGCGGCGCGAAGAGGAAGATGTGCTCGATGAATTCATCGTCAAAATGGTATTGGTCGGCCAGGCCCTTGGCGATTAGCCGGGCGTAATGGGCCATCCGGTCGAGGTGGGCGCCCGTTTCCAGGTCCCGGGTGGCGGTAATGTCCCGCACGGCCTTGACCGTCGCCAGCATGGTCCGAATGGCCATCAGGTCGTTGAGGACTGTGAGCGAAATGAGATGGCCAAACACGTCCAGATGGCGGAGCGCGTCGGGCACAAATGCATTTTTCTCATAGGAATCGAAAAAGACGAAACCGAAAAAGGTGTCGTTGACGTACATGGGCATCGTGTAGCTGGAGGCGTACCCTTGCGCCGCGATCCGCTTCGTGTGCTCCCGAAGCGGGGGTTCGAACACGCTCAGGTCGTTGATCACGCGCGGCTTACCGGTTTTGAGGATCTCCATGAGGGACCGGGACTCGCCCAGCCGGGCCTCGTAATGAATCAAGGGCGCCCGGGGGCCGCTGCTGTGGCTGAAGGTCTTCAAGAGATCCGTCTTGGCGTCGTAGACGGCCACGGCAATCCGGTCGATGAAAGGAAACCGATCCTTGAGGACCTTGTGAATCGATTCCAATTTCACGGAGAGGTGGATACTCTTATTGAGTTCCTTCAGGATGTCCTGGTGTTCGTCCATATTCCCCTGGCGGTCATTATGGGAATGAAGATTTTCGCAAGGACCCACGGCCGTGCGACCCTGCGTTCGCATGAGCCGCTTGGTTTACCGGGTTAACTTCTTGTATTTGATCCGATGCGGCTGGTCGGCGTCCGTTCCAAGACGTTTGTGTTTGTCGGCCTCATAGTCCTGATAATTCCCCTCAAACCAGACGACACGGCTCTCCCCTTCAAACGCCAGGATATGGGTGGCGATCCGGTCGAGGAACCAACGGTCATGGCTGATGATCAGTGCGCAGCCGGCGAAATCGAGCAGGGCCTCCTCCAACGCGCGGAGCGTCTCGATATCCAGATCGTTGCTCGGCTCGTCGAGCAGCAGGACATTGCCGCCGCTCCGGAGGACCTTCGCCAGGTGGACCCGGTTCCGTTCCCCGCCGGAGAGGTCTTTGATCCGCTTCTGTTGATCGGTGTTCTTGAAATTGAATCCGCCGACATACGCGCGCGACGAAACCTCCCGTTTTCCGACCTGAATCACGTCTTTTCCGCCGGAGATCTCCTCCCAAACATTCTTTTTGTCGTCGAGGGTATCGCGCGATTGATTGACGTAGGCGATCTTCACCGTCTCCCCGACCCGAAGCGTTCCGCCGTCGGGTTTCTCGATCCCGGCAATCAGATTGAAGAGCGTTGTCTTCCCGGCGCCGTTGGGCCCGATGATCCCGACGATCCCGCCCCGGGGGAGGCTGAAGGTCAGGCCCTCGAACAAGAGGCGATCGCCAAACCCTTTCTTGAGGTCGGCCGCTTCGATGACGAGATCCCCGAGGCGCGGCCCCGGTGGAATGACGATGTCCTTCGTCTCGTTTCTTTTTTCCGTCTCCTCCGACGCCAGGGATTCGTAGGCGCTCAGGCGTGCCTTGCTCTTGGCGTGCCGCCCTTTCGGCGCGGTGCGCACCCACTCCAGCTCATGCTCGAGCGCCCGGCGCTTGGCGGTCTCCTGTTTTTCTTCCAGGGCGAGACGCCGTGTCTTCTGATCGAGCCAGGAGGAATAGTTGCCTTCCCATGGGATACCCTTGCCCCGATCCAGTTCCAGAATCCATCCGGCGACGTTGTCGAGAAAATATCGATCGTGGGTGACGGCCACGACGGTCCCGGGAAATTCCTTGAGGAAGCGCTCGAGCCAGGCGACCGACTCGGCGTCGAGGTGGTTGGTCGGCTCGTCCAATAGAAGCATGTCCGGGGCCGATAACAGCAGGCGGCAGAGCGCCACCCGTCGCTTTTCACCCCCGGAGAGTTTCGTCACGTCGGCGTCCCAGGACGGAATCCGGAGGGCGTCGGCGGCAATCTCCAACTGCCGATCGAGCTCCCAGGCGTTGACCGAGTCGATCCGTTCCTGGAGCTGGCCTTGTTTCTCGAGCAGCGCCGCCATCGCGTCATCCGACATCGGCTCGGAAAACCGGGCGCTGACCGCGTTGAATTCGTCGAGCAACGCCTTCGTCCCGGCCACCCCTTCTTCCACGTTGCCGCGAACGTCCTTGGCGGCATCCAGGCGGGGCTCCTGCGACAGAAAGCCGATCTTCACCCCCTTGGCGGGTTTCGCCTCCCCTAAAAAATCGGGGTCGACCCCGGCCATGATCCGAAGCAGACTCGATTTGCCGGAACCGTTGAGACCCAACACCCCGATCTTCGCGCCGGGATAGAACGAGAGCGAAATATCTTCCAGGATTTTCCGCTTGGGAGGGACAATCTTCGTCACCTTGTTCATCGTGTAAATAAACTGGTACGTCGCCACGTGAGGTCCTTCCTTTGATTCAATGGAATATGAAAACGGAATCGCGATTTCCTATTGTTGTTCACCCATCATAGTGAGACCTCTCCTGGATGTCAAATGAGGGTTGCCCCTACAATAATCCTGATGACACCGCGCCCCGCATTGTCATATAATAATGATGTTCTTCCCTTCCAGTTAATGCCTCTAAAAATTAACGCGGGTCGTCACCGCTTAATTCTCACCCAGGAGGTTCGCCATGAACTTCTCATCCTTTTGGTTGGTCGGAATCATGCCGGTCCAGCTATTGCTGGTTCTGGCCGTCGCGTTTTCTGCGTTTATCGCCGGTCAATATTTTCTAAAGAAAATCGGCAAACCCGTCCCGGCCTCTGGGCAGACCGTTTTGATCTGGCTCGCGGCCTACTCGATCCTTAAATGGGTCGTTTGGCCTCCGCTACCGTCGAGTCTGCTCTTCATTTACATGGCCCTGGTCACTCTTGTGACCTTTCTTCTTGTCTCCTCCACGGATCGGTCCTGGAATGCGTTCAAACAAACCATCATGGATACGCTTCTGGGGAAAAACTTAGGGTATCGGATTGCACGCGGAGCGACGGTAATCCTGCTTCCGCTTCTGGCCGGCGTCCTGACCTATCAGTTCGTCAATCCGGCGATCGAAGCTCCTGTCGAATTGCGAAATAGTCACGCTGCGCCTCCGGCCAGCATCACGGTCTACCCGCCGGAATATTTTATGAAGAAATGATCAACACGTCCCCACCTGTTAACCTGTAGGGGCACCCCGGGCCGTGCCCCTACTTGTAACACCCCTCCTCCGCGTCGGACGAGGGAGGGGGTTTGCGGAACGCGATATTCCATCCCCTTTCCTTTTGCACCGTACCTGTCGTATGATAATGCACTGTTCAGAATCCTAATTTCCCGGCGGATGGCGTTCCGGCCGCTGCTCATGCATAAGGAGGATAACCATGACGCTCCCCAAACATTTGGAAGATGCCGTCGCCCGCTTGAAGGAGGCCTCCTGGAAAATCGAACAGGCGCGCGAGAAGCCCTTGACTCTTGATAGCCTCCAGGAATGGCTTGGCGCGTTGACCGACTATTCCATGGCGGCCACCGAGATCCACGAATTTAACAACGAGTCCATTCACGAGAAACTTCACGAGATCGCAGGACGCATCGGCCTGAAACGACTCAAATAAGGATGGAATGATCGGGTATTCACACCATGAAGCGCATCAAATTGGTTCTCGATGAGGTTCAGTGGGCCATGGCCAAGGGGATTCTGGAAGGGGCAGGAATTCCTTTCTCTGTTCTCAATGAGCAGTTCTCAAGCCTCTACCCGGGGCCGGCGGTGGGCGCGTTCGGAAGAGAAATCCTCGTGGCGGAGGAGGATGAGGATCAGGCCCGCGACCTGCTCACAGAATTCTTCAAATAAACTTGAGAAACAGCATGGTGATTTCCTCGATGAGTATGTTATGATTCCGTCTGCAATCTGAGTCCGCCCGGGCCTCGGCCTCGAAACACATTCGATCAACTAGGAGACGACAACGAGATGAGCCGAAAAACGAAAGACAAAGCCAAACGGAAAACCCACGGAAGTCGCTGGTCGAACAAGGCCATTGCGATTGTGATCGGCTTATTGGTCGTCTCGGCCCTCGTCATCCTCTACCTGAATCGTCCGGGAGAGATGAAATCGCCCCCCAAAGCGAATCTCAACGTGAATCCGGAGACCCTCCCCGGCATTCAGACAGGCGAGTCCCCCTGGAAATCGGAGCTCAATTACCTTCGCGACCGGCTGAAGATGATCGGCCTTCCCGCCCTGCTTCAGGAAGGGACGGCCATGCATATGCATCAACATCTCGACATCTTTATTCACGGACACCCCGTACCGGTTCCCCCCATGATCGGCGTCAACGTGGTCGAACGGTACATCTCGCCCATCCATACGCACGATGGATCGGGAGAAATTCATATCGAAGCCCCGACCGTTCAGACCTACACCCTCGGACAATTTTTCGATATCTGGGGTGTTCGATTGACGCCGAAATGCATCGGCTCCTATTGTGAGGATTCCCAAAACGGGATCAAGGTATATGTGAACGGAAAGCCGGCGACGGGGGACCCGAGGGCCATCGAGCTTGAAGACCATATCGAAATCGTGGTCACCTACGGGACCGCCGCGGAGTTGCCCAACCCGATCCCGTCCGAGCATCTATTCTCGGCCGGTTCCTGAAATCGCACCCGGATCGGCCGATGGGTTCGAGCCTCCCTCATAGGCCTCCAGCCTTTTTTAATGGGCATAAAAACTTGACATCGTCCCCCGTTTTGATTAAGGTATTCTCACACATCAAAATCGGATTACCGTTTACCATGGACCCATCACGCAGGGCGTCCATTCGTTCACGGGGGGGCTTCATGCCTCACGCGAACGCGTCGGGAATGAAAGGAGGAGGACATGTGGAACTGGAATTACGAACCGGAGGATAGGGCGGCACCGCAACCCCGGTATCCTATGGAAGGAAATCCCCCGGCAAAAAACAACCCCGAATCAAGGAGGGAGAAGATGGGACAAGTCGCAATCATCGGTCAATCCATCCAGATCAAAGGAGAGCTCACCGGCAATGAAGACCTGACGATCGACGGTACCGTCGAGGGAACCATCGAACTGAAGGAAAACAGCCTGACCGTCGGACCCAACGGAAACATCAAGGCCGACATCAACGCCAAGAAGGTCACGATCATCGGAGAAGTTCAGGGGAACGTGACCGCCGAGGAAACGGTCGAGATCCGGGAGACCGGAAAGCTCCGCGGGAATATCGTCGCCCCCCGACTCGTCATCGCGGACGGGGCCTTCTTCAAGGGGAGTGTGGAGATGGAGAGGAAACCCGGTCTTGCGAAGGACAAACCGCATCGCGAGGAGAAGCCCGTCTCACGACCCGAACTCCTGGCGGTGAAACCCTAACGTGACGGTTCGCGATGATCCCGGAGCTACAGCTTTCTCCTTCCAGACCCGGGACCCTCAAGGACCCCTCTAACCATTTTGTGCCGACAGCCGCGGCCCAGATCTATCCGACCGGCAATCTTCAACGCTTACTCCGAATGTTATCCGGAATTTCTAAGCCTCATGTGTTGGATCTGGGCCGCCTGAGCGGCTCAAACATCGAGTGGTTGATCCAAAAGGGATTTAAGGTCTATGTGGACGATCGGATCACCACCCTGAAGCCGGCTCCGCCTTCCCCTCCGCCGTCGAGAACCGAAAAAAAGAAACCCGCTCCGGCGCCGTTGGAGCCCCTGGAGTACGACCCGGCCTTGTTCGACGCCGTCCTCTGTTGGGATATTTTCGACTACCTCGTCGAAAAACAGGCGCAGGACCTCATCGCCGGTATTTTGAAGGTCCTAAAGCCGAAGGGGCTCCTCCTCGCCTTCTTTTACTGTAATCGCACAACGTCCCCGCCGCCGGTGCGCTATCGCATCCTTCAGGCGGATCAGCTCGAATATAAACCCCTTCCGCAGACCCTCCCCCGCCGGATCTACGAAAACCGGGAGATCCAGGAGCTTTTCGGCGGGTTTGACACCGTCAACTCCTGTTTCCTGAAGAACCAGATGCGCGAGGTCCTGGTCCAGAGGCAGCAGGGTTAGCGCTTTGTCCCGGCCCCGTGCGTTGGAAATGCGCCGACGATCGTTTTGAAATTCCCGCCGCTTCCACAAATCGTCCGGGATGGTCCGGACTGATCAGGATCTTTTGATTTTCCGTTTCAACCAGAACCATTTCGGACGGCTTGGCCCTGGTGACATAGGCCCTGAAGATTCCATAGGTCCGGTTCCAGAAGATCCCGGTCCCGGCGAACACCCCTCCGTTTCCCCAGAGACGGACGGCCCTCGAAAACGGGGGATGAATTAAACCGCAGTCGACGACAGGCTTGAAACGCCTTTGGCCCAGTCGATAAACCACGGTCAGCTC
>Ga0187773_10000233_pt1 | contig 23299 bp, 34 predicted proteins | sample 0216_BV02_MP05_1_FD_133133 | JGI IMG/M metagenome (GOLD analysis project Ga0187773, IMG submission 133133) | Tropical peat soil microbial communities from peatlands in Department of Meta, Colombia - 0216_BV02_MP05_10_MG | ecosystem: Environmental > Terrestrial > Soil > Wetlands > Peat | place...
GAGCTCTTCCCCGAAGATGACCAACCTACCCCGGATGTCACCCCAGAGCCCCTAGAAACACCAAAGGCCCCAGAGGAGCAGCCACGAGAGCCGAGCCAACCGGAGCCTTCGGCGCCGTTTGAAGAGGCCTCCCCGGAAGAGGAGGAGTTACAATCCCTCTGCCGGGAAGCAGCCACTCTTCCTGAAGCAGAGTTTGATGGGAGCCACGCTTCCGTGTGGCGCGTCATCCTCGCTAAGGTACGACTTCTTTTACTGCGTGTCCACCCCCAGGGCCCCGAGAGCTACGAGGCGCAACGCCTCGCCTACACCCAACACCGCAACGCCTCGCTCGACGCCGTCTTTGATTACCTCGTCACCCACACCCAACAGTTTCTACGCACCCGAAAGCTACGTAACTGACGAGCCGCTAAGCGGTCTAGCGCAATCGACCGACACCCCGCAAGTACGCCACGCCCTACGATAGACCCCAACCCCCCACAAACTACCATTGTCTCTACCGCCTGCACAAAAGCATCCTGCTCACTGTACGCCTCCGCCCGTTTTTCCTCTACTTTGAACAGGTTTAATTTATTTGGGTTATTCAAATTGAGACGTATAGTTTTGAGCCATACTGAAAATGAATTTATTTTATACAGTGCCCCATAAAAGATCAGATCATAATAAAGTTAAAACTGTATCAAAGAGAGAACGACGAGATCTGATCTTGGTTTGCGACGTTGCAACGATCTCAGATATAGTTTTAGTTCCTCTGTCTATTTTTTAGAATGGAGCGCTGGTAGAGCGGCTGAAAAAAAAAGCTTGACTCGCCTCTTCGTTCCTACAAAACCCCTTATCAACCCGTTTTCAAATTTGGTGCCACTTGTAAGGCTCTTCTCGTCAGTCGAAGAGGGCTTGCGCCTTCTCTTCTCCTCTCCTCGTGACCTTCTTCCCGACGGTCGGCACGAAAGCGAAGAGTCGCCCCCGCGGGCGCAACAGCCGCGGCGGGGTCTTTCGGTCTTCCCCTTCTGAAACGATTCCTCGTTATCTATCTGCCTTTCTCCCACATTTTCGGCTCGTAATGGAGAAGTGTTCCCAGAGGGCGCCTCCCGGCGCGCAAAGGCAGGCTTTTAACAAGGATACGATTCGACGCACCGCGCTATTGATGCGGCTCCGAGACTGCGCGATACTCTTCGTATGAAGACCAAAGAATTAGTTCCTCTGCTTGCGTTCTTCCTCTTGATGGGCGGTTCCAGTGGCGCTAGAAAAATTCCAGCGGGCGCCCCAATTTTGATTGTAGGCGACTCACAGAGCCTACCAGGGGGCTTTGGGGATAGGCTCGCCGCCGAGCTCCGGCGGGCGGGCTATACGGTCTCTGTGTTAGCGGTCGGCGGCAAAACTGGAGGCTACTTTACGACCGGTGAGGGGAAACAAAAGCTCCTCGCGCAGCTCGCCGCGCTCCGCCCCCAGGTCGTTCTTTGTTTGTTTGGTACGAACGAGGCCGCTGATATCGCGCTCAGTCCTTCTACTGAAAAGAGTATAATCAAGGGACACCTTGCACTGAAACAACTACTGAACAGTGCTGGAGCCCGGGCGCTCTTTGTGGGGCCCCCGGACTTCAGCCCCGGAGTCAAAGGAGGCGGCAAGGATCCCGCCCAAATCATTGACGCCTTTCCGGTGTTGGTTCCCAGGCTCCGCGCGGTCTATGGCGAGGAGAACTTTTTGGACGCCCGACCCTACACCCCCATGCCCCACACCCAAATCCATTTTGGGGCCAAGCAGGCGCACGCCTTTGCGGAGAGCCTAGCGCCTGCGGTTCTGGAGGCTCTCCCATGAAGAGCGGCTGGCTGCTCCTGCTCTTGCTCCTGGTCGGCGGCGGGCGAGCTCGGCCCCGCTCGAGCCCGGGGAAGAAAGGCAAGAAGAAAAAAGACAGCGAGGCCGCCCGCCAAGAGCGGGTGCTTGATACGCTCGTCTGGACGAGGTCTGCGGCCGTTAAGTATGGGGTTCCACTGCCGATTGTGTTGGCCGTCCTCGATGTCGAGAGCCACGGCTACCCAGAGGCTACCTCGGGCGTCGGCGCGATGGGCTATATGCAGCTCATGCCCGACACCGTCAAAACCTACCGCCCTCACGGAGGGGCCGACCCCTACGACCCCGCGACCAATATTGACATTGGAGTGCACTTATTAAGTGACTTATACAACGAGTTTGGCGATTGGCTGGCGGTCTTTACCGCCTATAACGCGGGCCCGGCTCGACTGCGGAAAAATAGACACAATTATCGGTGGGTGTACGTCAATGAAGTTCTCGCCCGCTTGCAAATCTGGCAAAATACCCGATAACTCAAAATCCTTTCGCCGGGCTCACTTGGGCGTTTTTTACTCTTTATTTTTGTGCTATATTATAAAATATGGGCTAGTTATTTTCTTAGTATTTTGCTATCGTCTGCGAGAACGTTACGCCCCGCTCACTGTCTAGGAAGTTACGAAAAATGGGAATTTTCCGGGGCACGTTACGGGGCAGAAATGGCGTTTCCTTTATCCTGGGAAGAAAACCCCCCCGAAATACCCCCTAAAGGACAAGCGGCGAGCGCCTCGCTGCGTCAATTTGCGGGGTGGTTACGAGATAAATTTGAGAGAGGAGTCTTAGAAGAGCGTTATTTTGATTGGTTGTATGATTATGAATCGGCCCATCCGGCCCCCGGTGGCGTCACCTCTTTTTTGAAAATGTCGGAAGAGAAAACAAAGCGAACCATCGAGGCGGTGCAGAAATCAAAGCCGCTCCCCGAGGCGGCGGCGCTGGCGGCCGCAGAGGGAAATCGGGCGGATTATTTAATGAACTCGATGGGCGATGCGATTCGGGAGCTCCGCCAGGGCTTTAGTACCGCGATTAAGGAGCTAGCTAACGGCTATCAAAATACACTCTCCGAACTACGGGTAGGCTTTGGCGAACTGCGCCAGGGCTACAGTCAGTTAAACAGTGACCACCGCTCGCTGCTCGGGCTGATTTTCCCGCACACGGAGGCCCAGCACAAAATTGCGAATGAGAGCATGGTCACCTACCGCGAAGCGCTGACAATGGAGGCAAAAGCGAACGTTGCCTTAATGACACAAAAGGTCGGCGTGAACGCAATGGAGCAGCAAGCGGAAGCGATGGTCTTGAGCCTGGTCAGCGATACGATGCGGGCCAAGATGGGCCTCCCACAAAAAAGCGAGCCGCCCAAAGAAGAAAAGAAAGCGGCGCCCAAAGAAGAGAGCCCGGCGAGCCCGGCGAGTGGGGCGATTGCGGATAAAGCGGCCGAGCTCTTTTGGGAGCAGATACAAAAAAAAATGAGTCCCGCGCCCCCCGCGCCCCCGAGTGAGGGAGAATGACCGTAGAGGCCTGGATTCTCGCGCGCTATCGAGCCGCTGAGCTGCGGACCTACGCCGCGATTTTCCAGGGCGGAGACCGCAAGCGAAGCTTTCTCGCGCACCAGTGCGCCGCGTGGCGTATCTCGGTGCTCACTGGGGTTTGGCCTCGGGGGAAGACTCCTTATGTGAAAGCTCTCTTAGAGGGGCGCACCCTTGCAGAGATTTTAAAGAGAGGCGGCTACGAGTGAGTAGATACCCAATCAAACTAGAGCCCTGTGAATGTTGCGGGGATCCGGGTTATGGCGTGTACCAGCCGGAAGGGTGCCCCCCTCGTTTTTTTTGCAAGGCCTGCCTTCAGATGAAGCCTTGGCAATCTGTTCACGCCACGCGCGACCCTGTGCGCTGGGCTTATTTCGAGAAGCTTCGCCAGTTGCGGAAATTGAAACTTAATTGATATCGAAAAGGGGATTTATGAACAACTCAGACGAACAACAAAAAGAAGAACTCCTTGCCACTGGGCACAAATTGGTAGGGGCTACTTGGTTGTGCGGTTGTCACTTTGAGTACTGGACCCATGAGAGCAACGTCGAGGCCTCCAGGCGCATGATCGAGAAGACTCTATGTAACAACCACGCGTTCACAACCCCAATTCAGAACGGGCACGAAGCCAAGCTTGTATCTGTGCTCAAGAAGCAAGAGAATCTTGTTACCTCTGACGACGTGGAGCAGCTCCGGAGAGGTACAAAGAAACCGAAGAAACATAATTGATATTCTCAGGAGATCAACAGTGAAGGTAAAAATAAAGAACCCAAAGACCGACCACCCAGTAAAGTTAATCAAGGGCCCTCCTGGTAACTATCTGGTAAAGTGCCTCAGCTGTGGAGCTCTGAACCTAAGCACTCAGCTGACCTCGACTGTTGCCAGCTGGACCCTGAGCACGAGTGGTTAAACGGTAGGTAGATGTTGATAAAGAGTCTTAGGATAAACAAGGAGGCTTCTCTATGGCAGGATATCTAACAAATTCTAAAGTTAGAATTTCCATTATCAACGACGGTCCTGCGGTAGAGCTCTCGGGTGTACGGTGCTCAGACTACCCAGAGGGCTTTTATCGGATGGCGGTTGAACATGGAGAAGTTCACCCCAACGATTGCTGTTTACACGTCTTTTACTGGAATATGTATCGGCCTAGAACATGGATAAGATGAGAGGGCAAAGCCCCCCTCCCCTTGAGGTGTGAGCAATGAAGGCAAAGGAGCAGAATAAACCAAAGGAGAAGCGAAGCGAGAGTAAACAAGCCTCGCATCAATACCGCTTGCGGTGTTTACGTTGTGGAAAGAAACGATCGCTCTCTGATATCCGGGGAGAGCTAGGCTGTACCTTTTGTCTTAAAGCGAAGCACAAGCCAAGTTAGCCGGGCGAATGAAAGCGTATACTTTTTACAGTTTCGCACTCCGGCTATCAATGACCCCGCTCGATTGTAAGGCTTTGACAAAGGGCAGGCTGCGCTCGCTCGCCAAAAACTCCGAAAGACTCTCGTCCGACTCCATCGCCTCGAGCTCTCGCAGCACCCCAGCGTCTACAAAGCGGGCCCTCGAAACGGCGATGCGCACTTTATCAAGCTGCTGGCTCAGCGAGGCGTTTAAGCGCCGCGACCAGCTCGCTAAGGTCTTCGCGTCGTCTCCTCCGGTACGGATGGTGCGTACTACCATGGGTTCGGCGAAGGCGTCGATATCGGCGCGCTTGAGCCCAAACTCCTGGGCATGCCGCCTAAGATAATCTTTGGGCACCTCCGAGCCCTCGCCATAGACCAGCATCGTTGCCATCGTGCGGCCGTTGCCCCCAAGGACGAACTTTTGCTCGTTGACCACCGGGAGGCCATCTAAGGCCCCGGGGGCGCTGTTAAAAATCAAAGACGGCTCATAGTCCTGGGCAATCTTCTCAACTTTCCCTTGCTCGGCCTGGAGGTGATAATCCCGCTCTTGCGCCTCTTTGGGGTAGCCTGGCGTTGCGGAGAAGCCTTTCAATGGTTGATGCGAGGGGAGCAGAGAGCCTATCTCTAACAGGCAATAGCGCGCGGGTATCTTTTCAATTCCAATACTCCCGCCTTTGGCAGGCACAATCACCGCGGCTTCTATGGAGCAACGCGCCCCCTGGATATCATACGAGCAGGCCTCCCGGCCTGGGAGACAAGTGGCGGTTTCACTTCTTGCCTTTCTTGCTAGCCTTTTTCCCGGTAGCTTTTTTCGCTCCCTTGTGGGCTTTGGAGGCGGCGCGGGCCTTGCCTTTCTTGCTACTCTTTTGAGCGGCTGCTTTTTTCGCTCCCTTGTGGGCGGGCTTTTTGGCTCCTGATTTTTTTTTAGCAGCCTTCTTGGCTGCGGTCTTCTTGGCGGCTGGCTTCTTCGAACTTGCCTTTTTAGAGGGCTTCTTTTTAGAGGGCTTCTTCGCCGCTGGCTTTTTGGCTGTGGCCTTCTTCGCGGCCTTCTTGGACGCGGGCGCGCTCTTCTGGGCGCTGGCGAGTGCATCCCCGATATGGGTCGCGGCTTGTACTACTTTATTGGCTGCGGTCTGGGTCGGCGCCATCGCAACGAGCATCCCCGCGACCTCGGCAACGTCGTTCATTTTGCCTTTGGCGGCGGCCTTGACTAACTCCTTTTGGGCGCGCTGCTCCCAGACCCCACCCTTTAAAATCAGACGCAGCCCCGAACGTATCGCCGCGGAAACAGAGCTCCCCCGCTTCTTGGCCTCGCTTCGCGTCTCGGTGGCGAGCTCTCGGTCTACCCGCGCGCATAGCATTTCACTCTTAGACATGGTGACTCCTTTGGTTGCCTTCTAAAAAAAAGAGTAGCTGTCAGATTCTTTTTTTGCTAGCGTCTTTAGAGTAAGAGGCCAGCCGTGGCCACATTGAAGCCTTTCTATTCTGGGTAGCTCCCAAGAAAAGCAAACCCCACTTCCACGGCTGGCTTTTTCTTTTTATCCCGTCTTTTCGCATACTTGAAAATCAATTAAAATTTTATCTTGACAATTAGCTCCGCGATGCTATTGTAAGCTCATCCTTGGCAGGGGTGCCGAGGATAAAAACCAAACGGAGCTACCAATGAGAACGACACAACCAAAATCAGAGTCTTATCGCCAAATCGAAGCCAAATTGATGCAAGCTATCTGCTTATTAGCGCCCTGGCTCCCCCAGGTAGAAAATGAAATTGAGCGCTCAGATGTCTCGAATGGGCAGATGGCCCAGCTCGAGCACCCAGAGCTCTTTGCGGCGCTCTCTCAGGAGGCCGTGGAAGAGGTCGAAAAGCCCGGTACTGATACGCGTTGCTGGGCAAGTAAGCGCTGCATGGCGAGCTACTCGCGAGAGGCGGCCATTCGTCGCATTGCGGCGCTTGTCCTGGTCGATGGCGTGCTAGGCTCTCTTGCGACTTCGATTGAATACCGACAATGTGAAGGCTACGTTGCCAACAAGTATAAATACCAGGCCTACGCGACCAAGGTACGCGCGGGTCGGGCGGTAGGCGGAGAGTGGACGGTCAGCGTTTATCGCGGCTCTGGCATCAGTCGCCCGCACGGGAAGGGCTCGCCGTGGGGCTTTAAAATTACGCTCTCTCCCGAGGCCGCGAAGGTCTTAGGGCGAAAAACCCTCAGCGCCTAGCTGTCAGTTTCTTTTTCCTTCTACCCTCTTGGAGAGAGAGCCTCGCAGGGGTGCGGGCCTCTCTCCATAGGAGCTACCCACATGAAATTCTTTCCGCGACGTAGTGAATTTATTTCGTTTCTTTCGAGTGAATGGAACATCCAGGGGGCGGCCGCTGAGCTGCTCGCCAAAGGGCAAGCACCAGAGCGCCACGCCTGGCGCGTCAAGGAGGCCGAAGCAGCGGCCCAGGCTGCCGAGCCGGAGCGATGGCGCGGGCTCATCGCCCTGGAGATGTTCGGCCTTGGCGGTACCCAGGGGATAGAGGGCGCCGGTACTGGTCGCCTTCCGGCCTTTCGGAGGCTCGGCAAGGGGCGCAAGGCGGCCAGTGATGGCCCCGTGTGGACGGCGGCGCTAAAAGAGGCCTTTGGCGCGGGCCAGCCCACCTTTTGCGCCTTAGAGATGGGGCGCCTGAGTGTCGGAGCGACCCCCGAAGCGTACGATTTTCGGGCTATCTTTGGGGTCCGCGAAGACCTTGCGTTGCTCCCCTGGCTCGAAGCCGTCGCGGCCGCGGGGTTCCTCTCGGCCGTCGGTCGGCTTTCCGACTGGGAGCCGCTCGCAGGCTCCCCGGGGAACCAATACGAAAATTTTAGGGAGTTTGCCTTTTATATCGGAGCGCCGAACCAGGCAGACCGCCGCGAAGAGCTCTCTTGCTGGGCACAGCTCTACAACGACACGCAGCGCGCCGCCGCGGAGGCTGCCCAGGAGCAGCAACGGCTCGCGTCTCTGGGGAGCCTGCCCGTGAGCGCCGAGACTGTGTTAACGGTAGAGCTCATACAGAGCTGGAATCCCTGTTCTTCGCAAGCTTATCTTACAGAGGCCATCGAGCGCGCCGCCTTGCACTTTGGGCGCTCTCCTACGCTGGGGGATGCGCTCTCCCAAGAAGCGCTGCGCGAAGACCTCTTGACGAGCCCTGAACAGGCTTGGATTCGTAACAAGGCGGAGAGCCGCGGCTATGAACCGTGAGAAGCCCCTCCTTGACGAGCCCTGAACAGGCTTGGATTCGTAACAAGGCGGAGAGCCGCGGCTATGAACCGTGAGAAGCCCCTCACCTATCAGGGAGAGACTCTCAGCCGCGCCGAATGGGCCAAGCGCTTAGGGATTTCTCGGGCGGCTCTCTCCGCCCGGCTGAAGCACCTCGCGCCCGAAGAAGCGCTGCGCTCGAAACCCAGGGAGCGCCCCCGGGGCACGAAAAAATATCGCTCCGATATCGAGGCCGAAAATATCGCCCTCAAAGCTCGCATCGCCCTCTTAGAATCTACCCTTCTCGCGCATCATCTCCCTCTTCCCTAATTACTTAAAAATTAGCTGATAAAATAGCTCTCTTGCCTAAGTGCTATTTTTAGGTATCTTGTTAGACAGACTTCCTCATTCAAGGAGCCTTACCTATGCCAATGAGCGCCGCCGAAAAAAGCAAATTTCTGGCTCGGATGGCCGCGGGTCGTGCCGCCGCCAGTTCAACCGAGATGGTCTTAGCCCCTGCCTCTTCTGCGATTACGGTCAGCCCCGCGCGCCAGAGCAATATTACCGCGCTGGGGCCTCCCCCCAGGCCCGCGGGAAAGAGCCTCGCCAAAAAGCTCTCTTCCGTGGCGGCTATCGCCCATGTCGAAGAGAAAGAAGCCCTGATGGTGACAGCCGTTGGCTTTGGCTTAGGCTATGCCGAGCAAGAAAACTACCTCCAGGACTTACCCGATATCGATATGCTCGCGATGGCCGGCCAGATGGGCAAAGTAGCAGTCTATGCGTACTTGGCAAACCGCTATCTGATTAAAGACCCCACCTGGAAGCTGTGGCTCAGCCGCATCACCCTAGCCGCAGGAGCGGCCGCCGGGCGCGACCTGGGCAAGGGCTACGCCGCGAAAAAACAGATGGAGTCTCTCACCGGTAAATCCGCCGGCGAAGAAGACGATGACGACGGAGTCTGACAGTAACTCTACCCCTGCCCCGGGGTCCGGGGCTTTATTCACTAAGGAGTTTCCACAATGGGAGCACGCGTTAAACTTCTAGGGGGCATGTCCTACAATGACCTCCTCGGAGAATGTAAGGGGCAGTCGCGCAAGAGCGACCTGGTACAATGGGATGAGCCCCGCATCTCCACACCCACCCGGAGAGAGCTCGCCCTCTTCTCCGAAGAGCGCGAGATGATTGGGCGCTCGTCGGCCTATCGTCGTCACCGCGACGAAGACGAGCTCAGCGGCATGCACGATATCATCGGCGACGCCGGCCGCCGCGATATCATCGGCGACGATGACGACGACGACGACGATATCAGCGTTGGTGATATCATCGGCGCGATGAAGCGAGTGATTATGGGGAAAGACCTCTCCCATAAAGACCGTAAAGCGCTTCGCGTCCAGCACAGGCTTGCGAAGAAGCAGCTCCGAGAGGGCGCCGACTTAGGCTCTACCTCGGACAGCCAGCTCGCCCTCGCCTTACGCAAAGCAGACCGTCCTATCGTCAAGAGTGACGAAGACGGCACCTTGCGGACGCTCAATTTCCCGCTGGGCACGATTACCGTACCTGCCGGGACCACCGCCGACTTCGCGGTCGTCGCCCAAGAGTCTATCCGCTGTGAGCGGCTGTTCCTCTACCCCGCCGGCGGCAACTACGACCAGCTCTTTGTGGTCAATATGTTCGCCGGACGCCAGCCCAACAGCGTCGTCCCCGGCTTAGAAGAGCCGATGATTGACTATAGCCCAACCGCTGTGAACTCCAGCATTGAGGGCTTTACGGTCAACTTCGGCTTAACACTGCGCATCACGCTGTTAAACCGGACCGGCGATGACGTCGATGTCTCCGGCAAAATCAAGGGCCGCACTATCACCTGATGAGGAGTCGCCCCCTTGCTCAGAGCCTCTATCCAAACCCCCATCCAGCGGGCGGCCTCGCTCGATATCATCCTCGAGGCCGTCCGCTCGTTGGGTCAGACCTATCTCAAATCCCTCGGGGAAGCTGAATCGCCGTTTGGCTTTCAGCTCACCCCGAAGGGCAACTACTTTCTCTCTGAAATTATCGTTCCCTTAAACAACCGCAAAGAGATTTTGCGGGCGCTCGATTTATTGGTAGGCCTCGACCGCATCTTTTTACAAGCAAACCGGGTGCCTCCTCTGTATCAAAGTGGCATAGAGTACGGCAAGGCCGGCAAGCTCGCGTGGTACACCACGCCCCTCTTATACAAAAAAAAGAAGGGCGACTGTAAAGACCTGGCGGCGCATCGCGTCGCAGAGCTACAGTTGATGGGCGAGCCCGCGAAGATTCATTTGGTGCAGGTCAATCCTCGGCTCTGGCATGTGCAGGTAGCCCGCGGCGATGGGCGGATTGAAGACCCGAGCAAAAAGCTGGGAATGGGAAGGCACGCGGCATGACAGACAGCGAGAAAAAAATAGGCGTCGTGCTGTTCCTGGCCTGGCTCCTCTCGGGCTCCAAGTCCAAGAAGCCCAAGAAGGGCCCCTCCTCCTCTAAAGAGAGCCCACCGCTCCCCGGGCGCCCGGAGAGCACCAAAGAAGAGCCCACCCCCGAGCCGACCCCCGAGCCCACGACCGAGCCGACCCCGTCGGAAGAGCCCGACGAGACCGTCACCGTACGCGAGCGCTTGAAGCTGGAGCAAGAGCAGGCCAAGCACCGCCCCAAGGGAGGCGTCAAGCCCCCTCCCAAGAAGCGCACCCCCAAGGAGCAAGCGAAGGTAGAAGACCAGGCGGTGCTACTCGCCGAAAAGATGCACGACCTCTATATCGAGCGGGGCGAGCTCCCAGAGGTCGCCGCGGCGGACGCGATGACGCTCTATCTCTTAGCAGGCGGCTCTGATATCGGCCGCATCAAGGGCTATCAAAAGCTGATAGGAGTCCCGGCGAGCGGGGGCTATGATGGCCCGACGCGCGACAAGGTGATAGAGCTCTTAGACCTCGCGACCGATAGAGCGGTGAGCAACTATATGATTGCCATTCACGCGGGCGAAGACCCACGCTACGCCGCGGCGCAAGCGGCTTCGGTCTATGTGCAGGAGCAACAAAAAGACCCAGAGCACATTGCCATTGTGCCGGAGCGCTTCGCCGCGCTGCAACAACAATTTTTATCTACGCCCTCGGGCGAGTACGACCAGGCCACGAAAAACGGTATGGTCCAATTTGGAGTAGTGCCACCATGAGCGACGAAAACAACAAGATTGCGGGCGAAGTCATCCCCTTGAAGGCCGTCGAGCCCGCGCCCTCCGAAGAGAAGCCCCAAGAGAAGAAGCCCGAAGTCTTGGCCGGGGAAGTCTTACCGAAGAAGCCCAAGAAGGCGAAGATTGGGGCCGAAGAGCAGCCTAAGAAGAAGAGCTCTTCCTTGTTTAAATGGCTGGCGTTGCTTTTTGTCCTAAAGGAAGTCACCAAGAGGTAGCAAAATGGCGCGGTCTTTATACCTGAATATCAAGCAAGACCCGCAAGGTAGGCTCTGGGGGGAGGCGCGCATTTGTTTTCCCGACGGCTCTTGTCTGGTCATTCAATCGCGGGTGTATCGCGAGGGCGTGGGCCTGGTCGCCGGAGCGGTCGGAGACGAGCCCCAGAGCCACCAGGCGCTCGACGAGGCGCTTGATAAGCTCTGCCACCTGGTCGAAGACTCGCGGTTGAAGAGCGCGATACCTCTCTACGTCCGCACGGCGATTAAAATCGTTTGTAAGGCTCGCAACCTGCAAAAGATAAAGCGCGCCGCCGAAGAAGAGGGCGACGAAGAGACCGAAGAGGCCGCGGGGCGCGAGTGGCGGCGCATCGCCGGGCATCCGAACCCAATGGCAAGGCGCGCGGCGGCGCTCGTCAAACGCCGCTGGAATTAACGATGCGAACACCCATTGACCCCGTCTTAGTCGAGGCTATCAAAGAAGCGCTGATTGCCGCGCGCGATGAGCTCGACAAGCAACAGGTTCTTGAGAACAACGCCCCCGGCTTGCGGCCGCATCCGAACGATTCTCATAAGAGCCTCTTAGGGGGAACCTCGGTCAAGCTGGGCCCAACCGCAGGCATCAATAAAGGCCCCGTACAAGACGCCTCTGTGAGCAACGAGAGCGTTTATATTACCGAGTGGACGATAAAGCTAAAGCCCTCCTCAAACGAAGTCGCGCAGATGGCCGCGGAGTCTATCTTTGGAATGCTGGCGCGCTTTAATGTCAACTACGACGGCGACCAGTTTTATGAGTGGCAAGCCGTCGCAAATCCAGACAGCGCCCCCATTGAAATACCTGTGGCGGGCAAGTGCTTTGCCGTCCACGGGCGGCGCATCAACGTCAAACTCTTTCGGCACCTGGAGGGCGTCCAGAACGATATCACAATGGAAATTGCCATTGTGCCCGGGCGCCCGATGCTCTGGTTTGCGAGCCAGTTAGATACCGCCGTCGTCAATGTTCCGGCGGTCTTTGACGTCGTGACCTTTGCGCAGCGAGTACAGTTGGCGGCGGACCTTACAGCCGCTGATACCTTTGATTTTGTCTCTCCTGGCGGGACGGTCTTAGCGACGCTCACCGCGGGGGTAAACAACCTAAACGTCTTACAGCCCATTCCACCCGGAGCGGCCTTTGTGCGCTATCATACCGCAGCGATTGCGGCCAAGAGCGTACTGTGCTGCTTTGAGGTGCTCTCCTAGGAGCGTACGCAATGCCCTTTCCAGGACCAACCACCGCCTTTCATAACGTCCAAGCCGAGCGCTTCGCGGTGTTTAAAGTGCGCCCCGCGGGCTTTGACACCCTGGACTTTTACGTCAACTTCGCCACCGGAAAAGACGAGCTCCCCGGCAACGGCACGATTGCCAACCCTTATAAGACACTGCCGCGCGCCCTCAAGTACGCGGCGACGCTCGCCCGCCAGGAGCAGGCTATCTTCCACCTGGTCGGCCCCGATAAGCACTTGATACCGCTGGGCTACGTCTGGCCTGCGCAGCTCTCCCCGGACCAGATTGATAACGACCCCGCCAAGGCTTTTGGCTTTGTCGGCGTCGCCCCCGTCGTCATCACCGCAGACCCGACGCTCGAGCGCACCGTGCCCGGCGCGAACATTGTCAGCCAGACCAACGACGCAACCAGCCAGCTCAATACTATCGTGACGAATCTGGTCATGGTCGCAGGGGCGCATGATGGGCAATGGGTGCTAGATGCAGTCGGGACGCTCCAGCGCATTCGCTCGAACACCATCACGGACCTATTGCTTTGTGGGACGGGGCCTCTCGTCGCTCCGCTCCAGATTTATACCGAGAGCGCGACCATTGCCTCAGACACTCCAGGGGCGTTTACGGCGTGTACGGTGCAGCTCAACGGCTCTACCTGCCCTCTTATTTTCCAGGGGGTGAAGGTAGAGTCTACGGGCTTAGGCGGCGTCGAGCTAGGGCCAGGGAGCCGCGCGCAGTTTGTGGCAAGCACCCTGGACAATCTCTCGTTGGGGGAGGACTTCTTCGATACGCTCACCGCTCCCTCCGCGCTAGAGCTCAAGGCCTGCCATCTCTCCGGAACTGCCTTCACCTGGTTTAGCGGCCATATCGTCTCGTCCAATTCCTACTGGAACACAACTTCTTTCTCTATCGGCGACGCCTTCACCGCGGGATTTCTCACCGAATGTATCTTTGAGAAGATGCCCGGCCCGCTCTTTAGCGCGCAGGCTGGCGGCGTGGCTACCGTCGATAAGCTGCGCGCGACGCTGTGCGAGGTCATCGATAGTGACGGCGACGCCTTCGAGAGCATCGGAGGCGGCCTGAGCTTAGACCACGTTAAAATCACCGGAGCAGGAGGGGCGGCGGTGCGGCTCCGCGAGAACGCCGCGGGCTCCCTCGGCACGGTCGGAGGGACCGGCAACGCACGAGGCGTAAAGGTAGATACAGGGAGCGTGGCTGAGGTAAGCGCGACAACGAACGTGGCCGGGACCGCAGGCGCTGACGTTATCGTCGAGGGCCTCCCCATTCCTACCTGGGCCAACTTCCGGGCAGGGACCGCGCCCTTTGCGCTCAAAGCGCCCGGGGGCTCTTCGGTCATTCAAGGGACCGATAGCGCCGAATCAAGACACAACGTCTTAACCAACACCACAACCCCGCAAGTGCTCACCGCGGACAAAGGCGTACTATTTGTAGACACTACCGCCGGCGTCAAGGTGGTCAATCTTGACCCCATCGCCACCAAGCGCGGGCAGGCCTTCGGCGTCTCGAAGCTCACCGCGGACGGGAACCGCGTCACTATCAACGCCTCGGCGGGAGAGACCATCAACGGGGCGGCCTCGCTCAATCTGACGCAAGCGGGCGAGGTGGTTTTCTTTATTGCGCCGGACCAGGGAACCGACTGGCGTATTGTGTCCTCGCTCGCGAGCTCTTCGGCAATCGGAGGGGCGACCGATGTTCAAATCTTTACCGCCACTGGGGCGGGCGTGTGGACGAAGCCCGCGGGGGCGAAGTATGTCAACGTCACGCTTATCGGGGCCGGCGGCGGCGGCGGGAGCGGGCGCGTTGACAACGCGGGCACCCTCCGCGGCGGAGGCGGCGGCGGAGGCGGCGGCGGGATTACGCAAGAAGAGTTTGTCGCCGCGGCGCTGGGAGCGACCGAAAACCTGACCGTAGGAGCGGGCGGCGCGGGTGGGGCCGCGGTGGCTGCGACGGCGGACGGAAACCCCGGGGTAGCGGGCGGCAACTCTATCTTTGGAACGACGCTCGCCTTAACGGCCTTTGGGGGCGCGCTGGGCAACGGAGGCACCGGAGCCGCGGGCGGCGTCGCAGGCGCGGGGGGCTTAGGCTCGCGCTATGGCAATGCAACCAGCGGGACCGGAGGCCAGGGCGGCAACGGCTCAAACGGAGCCGCGGCCGGAGCGAACGGCGCTACTTCGACCGTACCCAGCGGAGCGCGCGGCGGAGCGGGCGGCGGCGGCATCAGCGCCGGAGACGCTGCCCAAATCGGAGGGGTCGGCGGCGCCTTTACCAATACACTTGCCGCGGCCGGAGGGACCGCCGGCGGACTCAGTGCGCCCGGGGGCCCAGGCAACAGCAGCGCCACCGATAGACAGGGCACCGGCGGCGGCGGCGGCGGGTCTTCGGTCGCCGCGAGCGCCGGAGATGGGGGCGCAGGCGGTAGCTTTGGGGGAGGCGGCGGCGGCGGGGGAGCTGCCGTCAACGGGACCGGAGACAGCGGCAAGGGCGGCGATGGCGCCAACGGCATAATAATCGTCGTCACTTATTTATAAGAGTCTTCTTCTTCTTTTTTAAGGAGGTTTCTCGATGGGTAATATTATTACAGGGTCTTTTCTCACTGGGCCCGCGCGGCTCGTCACAGGCGCGGCCGTGACCATGACAAACAAAGATTTCGCAGTCCAGGTCGCGACCGGCGGCGGCAATCGAGTGGTGACGCTGCCTCATATCAACGCCTGCCGTAACCGCTGGTTTATGATTAAGGTCGCACCGGGGAGTGCGAATGATGTTGTGGTGACGCCGCGCGCCGGAGAGACCATCGACGGGGGCGGAAGTCTCACGATGAACCTGACCTCTAACTCCCTTAGAACGATTTTGCTCTATGCGCCCGCGACGGGCGTAGACTGGTGGATAGGGCCCGGGACGCTCGTTCCGTAGGGGGTCTCAGGTGGCTCTTGCATTTGGCTGGAATGCCTTTGTCGAAGGCGCTCACATTGACTGGCAGTTGGTTAGCCATAGTACAACGTTTGTGTACTTGGGGGCTGACTCTGTCTATCTGAGCGCGGAGGCGGACGCCAGGCGCGTTAAGCTCTGGGTGGGGCCGTATTGGAGCCTCACGAGCGCAGACGACCCCGAAGGGCAAGCAAAAGCCTTCTTAGACCGCTGTAACGGCTTTACGACGAGCTCGCTCCCTCCTGCGGTCTTTCTGAGCAAGGCGGAGCATCTACCAGCGCTCAAACGGATGGTAGAGGCGCTCGAAAAAGCCCAAAAGAAGAGAGTCTTAATTGGGGGCACTCCCAAGAGTCTCAAGCGCGCGGGGCTGATTTTTGGGCGGAGTAATCCCTTATGGATTTCGCACAAGCCTGTCTTTGGAGGGCCTACGATTCCGGTCGGGTGGGAAAGCTTCGCGGTCTGGCAGACGGAGACCAGCGGGCAGGTAAAGGGGGTAGATAGCAAGGTAGGGTATAACGGCGCACAAGACAGCTTTTTAGACCCAGGCAAGACGAAGAGAATTGCGGTTGGGTTGGGGGCCCTCGCGGTGGTTGGCGTGGGGCTCTATTTGTCACAAACCACCAAGAAAAAAGAGGTGTGATATGTTCAATGCTGGACAAGCCGACAAGATGATTAAGGCCATCGAAGCCGCGGTGGTCACGCAAAAACACGGCAACAAAAATTCGTTGGCGATGGTCGCTCAAGTCTCTCTCCTGGTGCAGGAGCTCTACCTGCTCAAGATGACGCTCCTCACCGTGCTGAGTAGCTTCTTCCCCGATAAAAAAGACGAGCTCGCGGCGTTAATGGCCTCGATAGCGCCGCCCTCGGTGCAGGTACTCGCGCCTGAGCCAGAGCCCGCGGCGCCCTCCCAAGAAGAGCTGCTCGCGCTCTTACAAAACCCCGAGTTGATGCGCCAGCTCGTCCCTGCGCCCAAGCCGAAGACGCCGCAGACGGGCTTTATGAAGATACCCGGGGGGCCGAATATCAGAGACGGTCTCAAGAGAACCTTTCCCGTGCCCGCGGCAAAGCCCAAAGCGGCCGAAGAAGAAGAAGGGCAGGACATCCGAGTGCGGACGGGGGGGGGCTTTAAGCCCGTGACACAGTGAGCTATCACCGGGCGATGGTCGCCCTTGCCAATGCCAAGAGCCCCCGGCGCTTGCAGGAGGTTTGGCAAGAGAAGGTTGCGCCTCTCTTAGGGACACTCCCTGCGCGGCAAGAGAATACGCTCTTGCGGGCGGGTATGTATCTAGAGCAGGTCTTGAGCTACGGCAGAAGCGACCATGAGCCCCCGGCGGATTTACGCAAGGCAAAGGCGGCGCTCCAGACGGCGAGAGACAAGAGGGGGTAGGCTGTGGGTGCTGTCGCGTACCGGAGTAAGAAGCGAGCGAGGATAGGACAGCACAAGCTTACCTATTGGAACGACCCAAACGGAGCCCCCGAGGACCTCTTAGCCCTTGCGGAAAACGACGAGTATCGAGCCTTACAAAATCCTAACTTCCCGCTAACAAGGCTGATTGAGTTTGCGCTCAAGGCCCCACAGTACATTGAGCGAAACCCATCTCTGCAGCTCTACGAGCTCGAGAGCCCCCAGGGCTACCGCGAGTTGCTGCTTGAATTACATGCGGGGTGGATGGCTTGGGCAGAAGAGAACCTCTCGTTAGAGGACAAGCAAAAGCTCGCGATTGCGGCGGCCTGGCGTCATGTAGAGAACTATGAAGCGCTCACGGCTGAAGATGAGACGATGCGCAATCTCTTACGCGCCTCTTTGGGATACGTAGAAGGGCTCTTTGCCAAAGAGGAGCTCGCCCGGATGCGAAAGGCGGCGCATAAGATTGAGTGGGCCTGGGTACAGAAGGGCAATCAAATCGCGGCAGACAAGAAGAATCTCCCGTATGCGATATCGGCGCTCTTACGTGCAGCGGAGGCCGCGGCGGATACTGAGAAAGTTGAGGAAGAAGAGACGAATCAAATCTATGCGCTGGGAACGCTCGAGGACGCGGTTTTCTATTTAGCCGGGGGAACGGTCGGTCAAAAGTGGTCGGGTCACATTCCCTCGGATGTCAGAGACGCCCTGTTACAAGAGGCTCTTTGGCAGAGTCGCCAAATCAGAAAGTTTTATCTGGACGAAGAGCGCTCGATTCTCAGGCAGTCTATCTTAGCCACGATTAAAGAGACCCAAGCCCGCCAAGCGGCGACGAAGGCCCAGGCCCAAAAAGCCATTGCGCAGGCCCAAGAAGGAGCCAAGCAGATTGCGGCAATCATGGCGAAAGAAGACCCGAACACGTGGCCGGTCTGGTTGGGGTTAGGGATGCTCGCAACGGGGGCTGTGGTGCTCCTGGTGGGCCCCGAGCTCTTGGTTGCTTCCTCGGTTGCGGTCGCTGCTTCGGAGATTGTCGCAGCAGCGGAGGCGGCCGAAGTGAGCGCGGTTTCAGTGCAGGCATTTATTGACGGAACGTATCTCAGCGAGGCCGATAGCGCGACGCTCTTTTTAAAAGAGCTCACCCAAAAGCTATCAGCCAAAGGGGTACAAGTGGTCTCAGAGGCGGCCGAAGTGGTCGCAAAGGTAGCGCGATAATGAAAGTTCCTTACAACACACACGCTAAAAACATAAGCGGGATTCCAAAAGATGCCCGCACGCTCCAGGAGAAGATTCAACACGCGATTGAGTCTCAATTAACGGTGTCTCTTAAGTTTTGTCGGGTGAAAGAGAGCTACGAGAACGGCCAGCCCGAAGGCTATTGCTCGTTGTCTCTCTGGCTGGCGAGTATGAACGAGCTCCAGCTCGAAGTCAGAGAGCATCACGGCAAGAGCTACAGCCGACAAAAGAAAGCGGAGATGCTACGAGTGCTCGCGCAGGTAAAAGGGGCGATAGAGGAGACCTTAGCGCCGATAGAGAAGGCGCTCACAGAGTTACCGAGCGAGCCAGACGAAGAAGAGGGCAAGTGATGAACGAGCCCTTCTTGTGCATCGGAGACTACTTCTTTTTGAAGGAGCGCGGCGGCCAATCTTCTTTTAATACAAGGGTGCTGTATCGGCTGGTGTCGAGGGAGGCGGAGTTTCTCAAAATCGAAGCAACGCCCTTTTGGAGGGACACCCAGGATAACCCGCCGGCGTTACGACGCCACGAAGACGCGGTCTTTGAAAAGTTTTACAAGCGCCTCTATATAGTCCCTTTGCTCAACGTGGGGCATATTGAGCCCTTTAGTAAGAGCCTGGCAGCGGCAGAGCTTGCGGTTGATGGACGTCGGAAACAACCCGACGAAGAAAAGGCCAGATAAAGCAAAAGCGCTTGTAGAGAGAAGCTACAAGCGCTTCTTGGGTCTGTGACCCTCACCTCCTCCTGAGAGGCTAGCTTTGAGAGCGAATATACGGCCGGCGGAAGAAAAAAACACCCCAAAAAAAGGGTGTGTACCTGACCACCTGGGAAAGTATATTTTCCCCTTGACTCTTGGTGAGGGTTTTGCGAGAGTCGAGCCAGCACAAAACAAAAACGCCGAAGGCTGCGAACCCTTCGGCGTTTTCTAAACCCTATTAGCCCTAGGGTCTTTATGTCTGATAAGTTACCTCACTCTTCCCTTTCTGACAATGCCTTTGAGCGTCGCCGCGATTTTGACGGCACATTCCTAGACCGCCCGGCCTGGTGGTGGACTTACAAACAGTATCTTCGCACTGAGCTAGAGGAGCTCTGCCGGTACGCGGCGCTCAACCTCGCAGGTCTCCACCGGGAGAACCCAGAGCGATGCACACTACCAGACCTCACCCCCTACTTAGCTCCGCGCGTCGTCGAGATTGTCAAAGTCCGCTATGACCAGCTCTTAGGGGCTCTTATCGAACTCAACATGATGCAGGAAGGAGATTTTATCGAATGAACTTTAGCAATTATGAGATGTTCCTTCTTCTCTCAGCTTTCTATTCCGTCCATCAGACGAGAGCCTTAAAGCGCTTACCCGAAACGGCGAAAGAAGAACTGAGAGAGGTACATAAGACGTTAAGGGAACTCATTAAGGCGAGCGGGCACAAGATTCACTCTGAACAACTGATGAACTCTTGGAGCATTGCGAGCGAGAGAGACCACTTTCAAAGGCTCGCAGAAGAGGAGCTCTTCTGTGAGCACGGCGCTACTACGAAAGATAGTTGTCCTTTATGTGAGGCCAAGCGATGAGCGCGGCTCGCCTCTACCTGCGTTGCTCTTAGGCGCTCTTATTGAGCTCAATATGATGCAGGAAGGAGATTTTATCGAATGAGACAACCCCAAAGCCCACGAAACCAAATTATCTGCTTTCCTGAGAAGGTTATTTTGTTGCCGGAGATTCCCTCTGTTGTTGAGTTTATGGCCCAGCGAGAGGCCTACATCGTGGGGTTTTACTGTGAAGAGAAAGAGGTCTCTGCGGTCTTTGTAAAGAGCCTCTCTCGTGGGGTAAGTGAAGTATTTGTGCAAGACCCAGCGCGTAAAAAAGAGCTCTCTTTATACGCGGGGCCTCTTCTCGTTTCTCTTCCTGGCGAGCTTATTTCCCTGGAAGCTTTTCTTATCGGAGACTTGCACCCTTTTCTTATCAAACCAGGGCAGACCATCCGGCTAGAGCTCCTGAGCAAAGATGCGAAAAAAATCACTCTCACGCTAGAGCCAAGGGTAAAGAGGGTTACTGAATGAGCGCTCGCCTCTACCTGCGTTGCTCGACACAAGAGCAAGTCGTCTCTGGCTTAGGCCTCGAAGCCCAGCGGGAAGCGTGTCTCCAATATTGCCAGCGCGAAGGCCTCCAGGTCGTCAAGACCTACGAGGACAAGGGCCTGAGCGGGGCGTCTCCGGTCCATGAGCGCGAAGGCCTCTCGCTGCTCTTGCGAGAGGTCCAAAAAGGCGACGTTGTCGTTGTGGCGAAGCGGGACCGTCTCGCGCGTGACGTGTATCTCTCGGCGCTCGTCAAGCGCACGCTCGCGCAGGCAGGCGCGAAGCTCTGCAGCGCCGCCGGAGAAGGCACCGGAGACACCCCCGAAGATGAGCTCATGCAAACGATTATAGAGGGCTTTGCGGCCTATGAGCGGAGCCAGATTCGAGGGCGGATTAAAGCCGCAATGCAGATTAAACGCGGCAAGAATGAGCGGCTAGGCAATCGGCCGCCCTTTGGCTCGAAGGTTGCGGCGGACGGTGTGCACCTGGAGCCCTGCGAAGAAGAGCTCGCAGCCTTACAGCTCGCCAAGCAGCTCTGGGAAGACGGAGGCCTCAGCCTGCGCAAGGTCAGTCAACGCTTAGCGGAGGCAGGCTATGTAAACCGTAAGGGGAATCCCTATCCGGCCTCCCAAATCAAACGGATGGTAGACCCATGAGCGCCGCGAAGTCGGCGCAGAAAGAAGAGAGGTAAAGATGTTATGGTATGCCTGTTTTTTAGTGTGTCTGTCCTTTGTCGCATTCCTGCTGATGTATCAAGGCTATTTAGCCAAGGAGCTCTCTCGGTCGAATGAGTACGCCCTGGCCCACACCGCGGAGATGCTCTCGCGGGTCTTAAGCCATCGTCACGCCTTAGACAGCGACGCGGTGCGGCTGCTCTCTGTCTATCTAGACGGCCTGCTCAAAGGAGAAGAAGAGAAGAGGCGCCAGCGCATTGAGGCCGAAGAAGAGGCGGAAGAAGAGCACAACGTCTCGATTCCTCTTACGCCCGGGGGCTCTTCCGCGGACCCCGTGACTATCGCAGAGCTCCAGAAGGCCAAAGAGCTTCGTAAGAAGTTAGACGAGGCCTATTCGCTCGCTCGCTTTTTTGAGGGAGAGAAAGAGGACGTCGAGCAAATCGCAAAGCTCCTCCAGGAGGTCTTAGGCAAGCCTGACCCTCAGATTACGATTGCCTTTAGCTCTCCGGGGGGTGAGTCGTGAGCTACTATAAAGAGATTCCCCCCGAGATTCACTATACGAGCGAAGAGAGTCTCTCCGAGTTTGTCGCGAAGGCCGAGGATACGACACATGCACACTGGAAAGCAGTGCTCCAAACACTTTTGCTGGGCTTTCAGTGGCTCTATAAAGAGGCCGTCGAGGTCTGCGAGTTTCACGGCTTTAGCTATGCGCTCATTCGCGTCTTTCTGTATGAGAAGCGAAGCCTCAAAAGCACCAACCAGCGGTGGTTTGTCTTCTTCGATGGCGCGAAGATACACCGCGGCTTTTGTGGTCTGAGCGAGCCAGACGAGGCCTTCGGGCAAAGCTATCTCGTGAGCCAGGATAAGCCAGGGCGAGACGTCGTCTGCTGGAAGGTGCCCCGTACCATCCAGCTACAGCAAAAGTTTCCCACGACGCACGAGAGCCTGTTAGGACATTACCTCATCCCCTGTGCGCGCTGGCTCTACGAGCCCATCTTACCCAACGGCCGCACCTGGAAAGACCAAGATACCTTTACCATGTCCTACAACCGCTTAGTGCGGTGTGCGGTCTGCGACACCTTACGCATCAAAAACTGTCTCGCCCCGCTCCCCTTCGAGGGCGGCGAGAAAAACGTTTGTACGGGTTGTTGGGGCAAGGTCGGGTTTTTTCAGTGCGGCCGCTGCTATCAGCCAAAGCCACTCACAGAGCGATATTTTGCCAACTTTTCAGGGCAGCCGCGCCTCGTCTCTGCGTGGGCGTGGGCCCTCTCTGATTTTTGCTGCGCGCAGTGTGCGCCCGAAGGGGCGAAGCAGGCGCCCCCCAACATCTTTCCATTAAAATTGGGCCCAGAGGGCGCAAAGAGCTGGAAAGAAGCAGTCGAGCAAGGCTCCCTCACCCTCGCAGAGGCGACGGCCCATATGGTGAACAGCCTCACCCCCAAAGAGCGCCAGCTATTGAAGCAGCGCTTTACCCCCAAGGAGAAATAATCATGCAAGACGAAATCAACCTCTTTCACGAAGAATCTTGTTACAGCCCCGAATTGCTCTTAGTCGAGCAAAAGGAGCTACAGCACGGCGTCAACCACTTCAGGCTCGTGGTGCAAGAGCCTGTGAAGCCGCTGGCGCTCTATGCACTGGCCTCGCCGCTTTCGGCCTATCACCTGGTAGAGCTGACCGGGCTCTATTTGGCGCGAGAGCGTATCTCTCTCTCTCGTATCAGCACGCCCTTACCAGACGCGACGCTTCCTCTACGAGACCTCTCGTTGTGGGCGTCCTCTCCTCCGGCCTTTTGGCGCAGGCTCCAGGCGGAGCACCTGCTCACCGGGCAGGCGTTCGGGGCAACGCTCGAGTGCGAGCATCCCTCCCCGGGATGGGTGGTCTCATTGGTGTTATTAGGGCTGGTGTTTCGGCCCAAGAGCGAGGCGCTCTATCCCATATCGCTTCCACTGACCGGGGCGCTGGTCACGCCGCCGAGCTCCGAGGCAAAGGACGCGCTCACCCTGGGCGCTGCGGAGCAAGAGCTCTTCGGAAAGGGAGAGAAGTGATGTTTCACTATTCCGTGCGGCATTATGACGAGGATAAAGCCGACCTCGCCGTGATTTGTGAGCATTACGGCTTAGCGACACAGGCTCAGGCTGACAGGCTAGCCCGGCGGCGGCTTGCCAACGAAATAAGAGCCTCCCGGGCAGCGCTCCGAACGGTTGACGTAGAGCTCTTCCCCGAAGATGACCAACCTACCCCGGATGTCACCCCAGAGCCCCTAGAAACACCAAAGGCCCCAGAGGAGCAGCCACGAGAGCCGAGCCAACCGGAGCCTTCGGCGCCGTTTGAA
>Ga0187773_10000234_pt1 | contig 23262 bp, 20 predicted proteins | sample 0216_BV02_MP05_1_FD_133133 | JGI IMG/M metagenome (GOLD analysis project Ga0187773, IMG submission 133133) | Tropical peat soil microbial communities from peatlands in Department of Meta, Colombia - 0216_BV02_MP05_10_MG | ecosystem: Environmental > Terrestrial > Soil > Wetlands > Peat | place...
CCGTTGTGCATCCAGTAATTGACGAACTTGACGCCGCTCGCGCCCTCGGACTGCGCAATCTCGTTTTCGTGGTGCGGAAACTGCAGATCCTGGCCCCCGCCATGGATGTCGAAATGCCGGCCGAGCAGCGCGCAGCTCATCGCCGAGCATTCGATGTGCCATCCGGGCCGCCCCGCGCCCCAGGGGGAATCCCATTTCGGCTCGTCGGGCTTGGAGCGCTTCCACAGGACGAAATCGAGCGGGTCTTGCTTGGAGACGTCTACCTCGACGCGCTCGCCCGCACGCAATTCGTCCAGCGACTTGCCGGAGAGCATCCCGTAGCTCGGAAACTTGCGCACCGCGAAATTGACGTCGCCGCTGGCGGATCGGTAGGCGAGGCCACGCCGCTCCAGCTCGTCGATCATGCCGATCATCTGTGGCACGAACTGCGTTGCGCGCGGCTCGTGATCGGGCGGCTCGACCCCGAGCGCGGCGGCATCCTCCTCCATAAAGCGGGTGAAGCGCGTGGTCAGCTCGCCGATCGCCTCGCCGCTTTCGGCAGCGCGCCGGATGATCTTGTCATCGATGTCCGTGATGTTGCGCACGTACGTGACGCGGTAGCCGCCCGCACGCAGCCACCGGCGCACGACATCGAACACCACCAAGACGCGCGCGTGGCCCAGATGGCACAGGTCGTAGACGGTCATGCCGCACACGTACATGCGCACTTCGCCCGGGCGCAGAGGAACAAACTCCTGCTTCTGTCTGCCGAGCGAGTTGTAGATCTGCAGCATGTGCGGACTTCGCGAGGCGGCCCGGTCTTGCAGCGCAAAAAAAGCGGTCGCCAGAGTTGTCGGCGGACGGACCTTGCTCTAGAATGGTTGGTGTCGTAGGCCCTTGAAAAGTATAACACAATCACCGCTACGAACCGATGAAGCTCATTAAGCTCTGGACTCCGCTCGTCATGCTCTCGGCCGCTGCCGTATCACCGGGCGCAGTCGGCGCCGAAGTACAAGTCGACTTAAAGACCAACCTGGGAACGATTCGCCTGGAACTGTATCCCGCGAAGGCCCCGCTGACGGTGCAGAACTTTCTGCATTACGTTCGCAACGGCCACTACGATGGAACCATCTTCCACCGGGTGATCGACGGCTTCATGATCCAAGGCGGCGGCTTCGACCAGCAGTTCGGTCAGAAGCCGACCGATAAACCGATCCCCAACGAGGCGCAGGCGGGCGTCAAGGCTGGCCTGAAGAACGTCACGGGGACGATCGCGATGGCGCGCACGGCAAACCCGGATTCGGCGACAGCTCAGTTCTTCATCAATGTTGCCGACAATGCATTCCTCGATTGGGGCGATCCGCGCGGCGACGGCCACGGCTACGCCGTGTTCGGCAAAGTCGTGTCCGGCATGGAAACGGTATCCAAGATTGCAAAGCTGCCAACTGGTGCCGGAGGACCGTTTCCGCGCGACGTGCCGCGACAAGCGGTGGTCATCGAGTCGATGAAGGTGGTCTCCGGAAAGTAGTGGCGCGAATCCTCTTCGCGTCGGACCTGCACCTTTCGACGGCACGACCCGCCACCGTCGACCGATTCCTGCGCTTCATCGCCGAAGAAGCAGCGCGAGCCGATGCGCTGTACGTGCTGGGCGATCTGTTCGAATACTGGATCGGCGATGACGAGCTCAGCGCACCGGACGGCGATCCGCTGGCCAGGCAGGTCGCAGACGCCTTTCGTGCTCTGACGCGAGGCGGGGTCGCGCTCTATTTCATGCAGGGCAACCGGGATTTTCTCGTAGGCAAGGCGTTCATCGACGCCTGCGGTGCGAGCTTGCTCGCGGACCCCAGCGTGCGCGAGGTGGGCGGTATCGCCACGCTGCTCATGCATGGCGACACGCTGTGCACCGACGACCACGAGTACATGGCATGGCGCACGACGACCAGATCGGAAGCCTGGCAGCGCGAGCTCCTCGCCGCGCCGCTCGCCCTGCGGCGCGAGCGGGCCCAGGCATTGCGCGCGCAGAGCGAGGCAAGCAAGAAGGACAAGGCCGCCGAAATCATGGATGTCAATGCGGAGGCGGTGCGCGAGGCGTTCGAGCGGTACGGCGTAACCCGGATGATCCACGGCCACACGCACCGGCCGGCGCACCACCTGCTCACCGTCGCCGGCCGGAGCTGCGAGCGCTGGGTACTGCCCGACTGGTACGGCCGCGGCGGCTACCTGCTCGTCGAGGACGGCGCGCCGCGCCTCGTGTACTTCTAGATCTGCGACAGGCCGCGCTCCAGATCCGAGCGCAGGTCGCTCACCGCCTCGAGCCCTACGGAGACCCTGAGCAAGCCCTCCGAAATCCCGGCGGCCGCACGCGCCTCGGCGGAGAGGCGGCCGTGCGTGGTGCTGGCGGGATGCGTGATGGTCGTCTTGGTATCGCCGAGGTTTGCGGTGATCGATATCAGCCGGGTCGAGTCGATCACTTTCCACGCCGCCGCGCGACCTCCCTCGACCTCGAACGACACGACGGCTCCGCCGCTGCGTTGCTGGCGGCTTGCCAGGTCGTGCTGTGGGTGCGACGGCAGCCCCGGATAGTGCACGCGCGCCACGCGCGGGTGCGCCTCCAGCCAGCGCGCCAGCTCGAGTGCGTTGGCCGATTGGGCGAGCATGCGCAGTTGCAGCGTTTCCAGCCCTTTCAAGATCACCCAGGCATTGAACGGCGACAAGGAAGGGCCGGCGGTGCGCAGGAAACCGAATATGCCCTCCATCACAAGCTTGCGCGGACCGACGATCGCCCCGCCGAGTACCCTGCCCTGACCATCGAGGTACTTGGTCGCCGAATGGACCACCAGATCCGCCCCGAGCGCCAGCGGTCTCTGCAGGGCGGGCGTGCAAAAACAGTTGTCCACCACCAGCAGCGCCCCCGCCCGGTGCGCGACCGCGGCGATCGCCGCGATGTCGGACACCTCGGTCAGGGGATTCGACGGCGTTTCGAGGAAGAACAGCTTCGTGGCAGGCCTTAGCGCGCGTTCCCACTCGCCGACATCGGTCGGGGATACGAACGTCGTTTCGACGCCGAAGCGAGCCAGGATCCCCGAGTAGAGCTGCACCGTGGTGCCGAACACGGCCCGCGAGCAGACCACGTGATCCCCCGCCTTGAGCAGCGCCATCGACAACGCCAGGATTGCCGACATGCCGGAAGCAGTCGCGACGCAGGCTTCGGCTCCTTCCATTGCGGCCAGCCGGTCCTGCAGCATGCTTACGGTCGGATTCGTGAAGCGCGAATAGACGAAGCCTTCTTCGCCGCCCGTAAAGCGCGCCGCGGCCTGCCGCGCGCTGTCGAACACGAAGCTCGACGTGAGAAACAGGGCCTCGGAGTGCTCGTGGAAATCGCTACGCAGTTGACCGGCGCGCACGCCCAGAGTCGCAAGCTCGAGTGAATTGCTCATCGCATCACATCCTTTGCTTGCGGGCACAAAAAAACCCGGCTGCGCGGACCGGGTTTTCGGCACGCTTTAGCAGCATTTTTAATGCGCCCGCAAGCTGTGGTTTCAAATCGGCGCAGACACGATTCTAGACCCGCCCCGCGCGAGGGTAAAGGCCCCCCCGGGGGGGCCTCGGGCAGCTTCAGTCGGAGGTCACCAGATTCAGGTCGAGCTGCGCGCTGTCCGACTCGTCCCCCGAATCGCGCGCCGCGTCGCGGCGCGACTCGATTGCCCGCAGGTAGTCGCTGGTGACGTCGCCCGTTATGTAGCGCCCGTCGAAGCACGACGTCTCGAAAGTCACGAGCTTGGGGTTGACGCGCCGCACGGCGTCCTCGAGCTCCGCCAGGTCCTGGTAGACGAGCGCGTCCGCGCCGATCTCGCGTGCCACCTCTTCTTCGCTGCGGTGCGCGGCGATCAGCTCGGCGCGGGTCGGCATGTCGATGCCGTAGACGTTCGGGAAGCGCACAGGAGGCGCCGCCGACGCGAAGAACACCCTGCGCGCGCCGGATTCGCGCGCCATCTGGACGATCTCCTGGCTGGTCGTGCCGCGCACGATCGAATCGTCGACCAGCAGCACGTTCTTGCCGCGGAACTCCATCCCGATCGCATTCAGCTTCTGGCGCACCGAGCGCCGCCGCACGGCCTGGCCCGGCATGATGAAGGTGCGGCCGATGTAGCGGTTCTTGACGAAGCCTTCGCGGTACGGCACTCCCAGCCCGAGCGCGAGCTGCAGCGCCGAAGGTCGGCTCGAGTCCGGAATCGGTATCACCACGTCGATGTCGAGGTGGTGGTACTGCCGGCGAATCTTCTCAGCCAGCTTCTCGCCCATGTTAAGGCGCGCCTCGTAGACCGACGCGCCGTCGATCAGCGAATCGGGCCGCGCGAGATAGACGTACTCGAAGATGCATGGATTCAGGTGCGACTTCGGCGCGCACTGCTGGCTGTGAAAGTTGCCGTCCTCGTCGATCAGCACCGCCTCCCCAGGGGCCACGTCGCGCAGCACGCGAAAGCCCAGGGCGTCGACGGCCACCGATTCCGAAGCGACCATGTACTCGGTGCCGCGGTCGGTCTCGTTGTAGCCGATCACCGCGGGCCGGATGCCGTACGGGTCGCGGAACGCCAGCACTCCGTAGCCGGCGATCATCGCGATCACCGCGTACGCGCCGCGACACCGTCGGTGCACGTTCGACACCGCGGTGAAGATCGTCTGCGGATCGAGCCGCAAGCGAACCGACGTGCTCTCCAGCTCGTGCGCCAGGACGTTCAGCAGCACCTCCGAGTCGGAGTTCGTATTGATGTGCCGCAGGTCCTGGCGGAACATCTCGTCCTTCAGCTGATCGGCATTCGTGAGGTTGCCGTTGTGGCCGAGCACGATTCCGAACGGGGAGTTGACGTAGAACGGCTGAGCCTCGGCAGTATTGAAGGCCGAGCCAGCGGTGGGATAGCGGCAATGCGCGATGCCGATGTTGCCGGGCAGGGATCGCATGTTTCGCGTGCGAAACACATCGCGCACCATCCCGCTGCCCTTCTGCATGTGGAACGTCTTGTGCTCGCTGGTGACGATGCCGGCCGCATCCTGCCCGCGGTGCTGCAGGAGCAGCAGCCCGTCGTAGAGCAGCTGGTTCACCGCCGTGCGCGCAACGATTCCGAGTATTCCACACATGGGAGAGCTGCCTGCCCGTCGTCAGGGATCAATCATATCGCAGGCGGGAAGCCAGGGCCCGGGGCAGCCAGGGTTCCAGCATTTGCGCGGTGCGCGCCAGAGGCGGCCCAACCACCGAATCGCGCCATGCTGGCTGGCGCGGCAAGGCTGTCAGGCCGGCAAGAACCGCGAAAGCCACGGCGATCAGCGCGCCGCGAGCGATGCCGAATAGCGCGCCCAGCAGACGGTCGAGCCCCTCCAGCCCGGCGGTCTTGACGAGTTTTGACACGAACACACCCGCCAGCGACGCGAGCGCGAGCGTCACGATGAATACGCCGACGAACGCCAGCAACATGCGCAGCTCGACGGACGGGATCGCGCGCGGCAGCGCCTCGCCCAGCGGCACGCCCAGCACGTTCGCCGCCATGAACGCGAGCACCCAGCCGCCTACGGAGATGACTTCGCGCACCACCCCGCGCCAGATCCCCCACGCCACCGACACGGCCATGACGCCGAGCGCAGCATAGTCCAGCCAGGTCATCCGGATTTCGTGGTGACGTTGCCGGGCTTGAGGCCGAGGCTCTTCAGCTTCTGTACCGCCTTGTCGGCGGCTTCACGATTTGCGAACGGGCCAACCCGCACGCGCGTGACCTGACCGCCCGCCGTCGCGATCGACTCGGTGTAGTAGGGCAGCTTGGCCGCTGCGAGCCGTTGCGTGAGTTCTTTGACTTTGTCGCGACTGGAAAGCGCCGCGACCGGCACGACGTATTCGACATCGGCCAAAGCGGCCTCGGCCCGCTCGCGCTCGGCTTCGGCCGCGGCCTTCCTTTCAACGGCGGCGTGCGGCTCCGCCGCCGCGGGAGGCTTGGCAGCGGGCTTCGCCGCAGGCGCGGGCTTGGCCGCTTGCGCCGGCGACTTCGCGGCTTCGACAGCGGGCGCAGGCGCGGGCTTCGGTTGCACCGCCGGTGAGAACGGGCTGTCTTCGCTCGGGATACGGACACTTACCGGCGCAACGCCTTGCCCCGGTTCGGTATCGAACACCATCGGCAGCACGATGACCGCAAGCAACACCAGCGCGATCGCGCCTACGAGTCGCCTGCGGCCGCGGCGCTTCAGGGTGTTGACATCGGGCGACTCAGCCACGACCGCCTGCTCCGCCGCGTTCCGCCTCGAGATGAGCCATCACATTGCCGACTGTCACGAACGATCCAAACACGACAATTTTATCATCCTGTTGCGCGCGTTCCCGCGCCGCGACGTACGCTTCTACCGGCGACGCGTGCTCGCTCGCTTCACTCTCCGCGCCAACGGCCCGCAGGATCGCGGCCAGTTCGGCGCTCGTGCAGCCGCGCGGTCCGGGGAGGCTCGCCAGATGCCAGCGCGTGAAGCGCGGCGCGACCTCGCGCACAACAGCCGGAATGTCCTTGTCCCGCATCATGCCGAACACGGCGATGGTCTGCGGCGCGAAACCGCTCGCACCGAGGTTCGCCGCGAGCGTACGGGCCGCCTCGGGATTGTGCGCGACGTCCAGGACCACCTGCGGCCGGCCCGGCAATGTCTGGAAGCGGCCCGGCAGGATGACCCGCGCAAGTCCCTCGCGCACCGCCTGCATTCCAACGGGGACGCGGTCGCGCAGCGCGCCCAGCGCGCACAAGGCCGCCGCGGCATTGCGCAACTGCACTGCGCCACGCAATGCGGGATGCGCCAGGCCGGAACGCACGCCACCGTGCCCCCAGTAGCGCCACGCGCCGTCTTCGCTCGCATAGCCGAAATCGCGCCCGATCAGAAACACCTGCGCACCCACGGCCGCCGCGTGCTCCAGCACCGAAGCAGGCGGCGATGCATCGGCAATCACCGCGGGACGGCCGCGGCGGAAGACTCCGGCCTTCTCACGCCCGATTGACTCGCGCGTCGTACCCAGATACTCGACATGATCGATGCCGATGCTGGTCAGAACGGCGCAGTCGGCGTCGATCGCGTTTACCGCGTCCAGGCGACCACCCAGGCCAACCTCCAGCACCAGTGCGTCGAGGCCGGACCGCGCAAACAACCACGCCGCCGCGAGCGTGCCAAATTCGAAATACGTGAGCGGCGTGGCGCCACGCGCCCGTTCCACTGCGGCAAACGCGTCACACAACTGCTCGTTGCTCGCCTCGCGACCGTCCAGACGCACGCGCTCGTTGTAGCGAACCAGATGCGGCGAAGTGTACTGACCCACGCGGTAGCCACCTGCGCGCAGCATCGCCTCGAGCATCGCGCACACCGAGCCCTTGCCGTTGGTGCCCGCGACCGTCACCACCGGGCACTCGGGTCGCGCGTCGAGCCGGTCCAGCACGGGCAGCACACGGTCTAGCCCGAGCGCAATCGACTGCGGATGCAGGCGCTCGATGTACTCGAGCCACCCGGCAAGCGTGTTCAGCTGCTTTGCTCCGCGGGGAGATCCTGCAGCATCGAGAGCAGCGAGGCGAGCTTGTCGCGCATCTGGCGCCGATCCACGATCAGATCGATCGCGCCCTTCTCGAGCAGAAACTCGGCCCTCTGGAAGCCTTCGGGGAGCTTCTGTCGAACGGTTTGCTCGATGACGCGCGGACCCGCGAAGCCGAGCAGCGCCTTGGGCTCCGCGATGACGACATCGCCGATCATCGCGAAACTGGCCGAAACCCCGCCCATCGTCGGGTCGGTCAATACGGAGATGAAAGGCAGCCTGCGCTCGGCGAGCTCGGCCACCGCGGCCGTGGTCTTGGCCATCTGCGCCAGAGACAGCAGCCCCTCCTGCATGCGCGCGCCGCCGGACGCGCACACGCACACGAACGGGAGCTTCTGCTCGATCGCCACGCGCACGCCGCGCACAAAGCGTTCGCCGACTACCGAGCCCATCGAGCCGCCCATGAACTCGAACTCGAACGCCGCGCAAACCACGCCGATAGACTTGATCGAGCCTTGCAGCGTTACGAGAGCGTCCGTCTCCCCCGTCTGCTCCTGGGCCTCGGCGAGTCGCTCCGGATAGCGGCGCGAGTCCTTGAACTTGAGGCTGTCTACTGGCAGCACGTCCGCCCCGATCTCGAAGCGCCCGTCGGCATCGAGCAAGGCATCGAGCCGAGCGCGCGCGCCCAATCGCTGATGGAAGCCGCACTTCGGGCACACGTTGAGGTTCTTCTCGAGGTCCGTGCTGTAGAGCACGGCGTCGCACTCCGGGCATTTGGTCCACAGGCCCTCGGGCACCGTCTTGCGCCCGCCGCCAACCGTACGCTGAATTTTCGGCGGGAGGAGTTTCTGCAGCCAGCTCATGGGCGTCGATCGAGCGCGGCGCGAATCGGTCGCAACAGGTCCTTGACGCGCGCGACCGCGTTGTCGGGACCCGCCGATTCGATCTCCTGGATGATCCGGCTGCCGATGACCACGGCATCCGCGATCTCGGCCACTTGCCGCGCCGATTCGGCGTCGCGAATTCCGAAACCGACACCGATGGGCAGCGTCGTGGCAGCGCGAATTGCGGGCAGGTGCGATGCAACGTCGTTCAGATCCAGGTGCCCGGCGCCCGTCACGCCCTTGAGCGACACGTAATAGAGATAGCCGCTTCCGGCACGCGCCACTTCCTTGATGCGCGCCGCGGTGGAGGTCGGCGCCAGCAGGAAAATCACGTCCAGACCGCCGCGCTTGGCGAGCTCGGCAAACTGCGCGGATTCCTCGGGCGGGTAATCGACGACGATCACCCCATCGACTCCGGCAGCGGCCGCCCGCGCCACGAAAGTCTGCGCACCCATCGCTTCCACCGGGTTCGCGTAGCCCATCAGAACAACCGGCGTCTCTGCATTGCGGGTGCGAAATTCCCGCACCATCTCGATGACGTCGGAAAGTCCGACGTGCTTCGCCAGGGCGCGCTCGGACGAACGCTGGATGACCGGACCGTCGGCCATCGGATCGGAAAACGGGACCCCGAGCTCGAGAACGTCCGCTCCCGCCTCGACCAGCGCGTGCAGCAGCGGCACCGTGAGCGACGGATCGGGATCGCCCGCCGTGATGTACGGAATCAACGCCTTGCGCCCAGCCTTGCCGAGCGCCGCGAAGCGCGATCGTATGCGCGACATGGTCAGAACTGGATCCCGGATCGCTCGGCCACGGTGTGCATGTCCTTGTCACCGCGCCCGGACAGGTTCACGAGGAGAATCGCGTCCTTGGGCAGATCGGGGGCGATTTTCGCGGCGTAGGCCACCGCGTGGCTCGACTCGAGCGCCGGAATGATGCCCTCGTAGCGACACAAGTCGTGAAATGCCCGCAGCGCCTCGTCGTCCGTCACCGCCACGTATTCGGCGCGGCCGCTGTCCTTCAGCCACGCGTGCTCCGGACCGACGCCGGGATAGTCCAGGCCGGCAGAAATCGAGTGCGTTTCCGTGATCTGCCCGTTGGCGTCCTGCAACAGATAAGTGCGATTGCCGTGCAGCACGCCCGGCCGGCCGGCAACAAGCGATGCGGCGTGCCTGCCCGTGGCGAGCCCTTCACCTGCGGCCTCGACCCCGATCAGCCGCACCTTGTCCATGCCGAGGTACGCATGAAAGATTCCGATCGCGTTGGAACCGCCGCCGACGCAGGCGATCACCGCGTCAGGATGCTTGCCGGCCATCTCGGGAACTTGCTGCAGGCATTCGTACCCGATCACGGCTTGGAAATCGCGCACCATCATCGGATAGGGATGCGGGCCGGCCACCGTGCCGATGATGTAGAAGGTCTTTTCGACGTTCGTGACCCAGTCGCGCATCGCCTCGTTCAGCGCATCCTTGAGCGTCTTCGAGCCCGACTCGACCGGCACCACCCTCGCCCCGAGGAGCTTCATGCGGTAGACGTTGGCCGCCTGGCGCTTGACGTCCGCCGAGCCCATGTACACGACGCATTCCATGCCGTAACGCGCCGCGACGGTCGCCGTGGCTACGCCGTGTTGTCCCGCCCCGGTTTCTGCGATCACGCGCGGTTTGCCCATGCGCCGCGCCAGCAGCGCCTGGCCCACGGTATTGTTGATCTTGTGCGCACCCGTGTGGTTCAGGTCCTCCCGCTTGAGGAAGATCTGCGCGCCGCCGTACTTCTGTGACAGGCGCTTGGCGTGGTACACGGGGCTGGGTCGGCCGACATAGTGCTTGAGCTCGTAGCGCAGCTCGGATTGGAATTCCTCGTCGCCGCGCGCGTGCTCGTAGGCAGCGCGCAATTCGTCGAGTGCGTGCATGAGCGTTTCGGCCACAAACACGCCGCCGTAGGGGCCGAAGTGACCCCGGGCGTCCGGCAACTCAACCATCTGCATTCCTGACCTCTTCGATGAACGCGGCGATCTTGCCGGCGTCCTTGATCCCCTTGGCCGACTCGACACCGCTTGAAACGTCCACGCCCCACGGACGCACGATGCGAATTGCGTCGCCGACATTGTCGCAGGTGAGCCCCCCCGAGAGGACCAGCGGCAGGGGTCGCTGCTGTGGCACGACCGACCAGTCGAAGCTCGTCCCGGTACCCCCGTAAGCCTCGACGTAGGCGTCTGCGAGCCAGCCGCTCGCGCCGCTGTAGGGCCGCAGATATTCTAGCAAATCGACGCCTGGCCTCACCCGGCACGCCTTGAGGTAAGGCACCCCGAAGCGCTCGCAGAACTCGGGGGTCTCCTCGCCATGGAATTGCAAGGCTTCGGGACGCACCGTCTCGAGCACGCGCTGCACCTCTTCGGTGGAAGGATTGACGAACAGCGCGATGGAGCTGACGAACGGCGGCAGGGCGCGCCGCAGCGCACGCGCCTGATCCAGGCTCAGGTATCGCGGGCTCGGCGGATAGAACACCAGCCCGATCGCGTCGGCGCCGGCTTGCGCCGCGGCCCGCGCATCCGCGGCTCGGGTAATGCCGCAAATCTTCACCCTGGTGCGCATCGTCAGAACGCCAGGGGCAAGGCCGTGAGCTCGCCCCGCGCAAGGTCCAATCCCCACGCAGGCGCATAGTCGATCGCCTCGAGGTACAGGCCTTCGGCGGAGAACGTCGGGGCCGCGCGCGCCCGGTCGCGCGACTCGAGAACGTCGCTCACCCATGAGGCCGGGTGCTTGCCCTTGCCGACGTAGACCAGAGTTCCGACCAGATTGCGCACCATGTGATGCAGGAACGCGTTCGCGGTGAGGACAAAATCAATGCGCTCGCCGCGACGCTCGATGTCGAGGCGAAGCAAGCTGCGGCGGGGTGACTTCGCCTGGCACTCGGCGGACCTGAAAGCGGAGAAGTCATGTTCGCCCAGAAGGAGCGCGGCAGCATCGCGCATTGCTGCGACGTCGAGCGGCAGATGGAACCATCCGGCGTAGCTCGCGGCGAGCGCCGGGCGCACCGATCTGTTCAGTAACATGTAGCGATATGTTCGCGACCGCGCGCTATAGCGCGCGTGGAAGGTCGCAGGCATGGGCTTGGCCCACAGTACGGCGACTGACCCCGGAAGCACCGCGTTGACACCGCGAACCCACGCGGTGAGCGGGCGCTCGGCCGTCGTATCGAAGTGCACCACCTGCTCGCGCGCGTGGACGCCACGATCGGTGCGGCCGGCACAGGTCACGTCGACCTGCTCGCCGGCGATCGCCCCCAAGGCCGCTTCGAGCGCGTCCTGCACGGTGCCGCCGCCGGGCTGGGTCTGCCAGCCCAGAAAGCGGCTCCCGTCATATTCAAGGCCGAGCGCGATTCTCATCCCGGAAAAAGTTTAGCCACGGCGCCCGCAGTTGTCGCGGTCGATCCGTGGCTAAGTGTGGTCTACGGCGTCAGGCGAGGCTGGACAGCATCTGCTGCGCCTGACCCTTCTGCGCGGCGTCGCCTTCCTTCAGTACCTCGTTTAGTAGCTCGCGGGCACCATCCTTGTCCCCCATGTCCTCGTAGGCCTTTGCCAGATCGAGTTTCGTGGCGACCTCCTGCCACTTGGGGTCGGTCTGCGTGGCGGGTGCCGTCGATTCGCCTGCGCCCCCAAGATCCAGGCTGATGGAGGACAGATCGATCGGCGCCTGCGCCGTACTCGCGCCCGACTCCGCCTTCGGAGCCTCGGTATCGAGATGAAGATCGAAATCTATGCCGCCGGCCTTGTCCGCCGCCTGAGTTTGTGCGGCAGGCTGCTCGACAGAGCTCGGCGAAGCTGGGAGCTCGAAATCCAGGCCCAGATCCGGCGGCTTGGTCTTGTCGCCTCCGCCCAAGTCGAAATCGAGCGCACTGCTCGCGGAGCGCTCTTCCTCCTTGCCCATCTTCATCTTCAGCGTGCCGCCAGCCGAAAACGCGCTCTGTTCCGTCGGCAAAGCTTCGTGCGTGCCGGTACCCAGATCGAAATCGACGTCGGCCTTGGCCGCTTCGGCGCTCTGCGTAGAGTCGAGATCGAAGTCGAGCGTCGGCGCCGGGGCGGGCGTCGGCCGGTGGAGAACTTCCGCCTGGGCGGTCTCGGCCTGACCGCCGCCATACAGGCCATTGTTCGGATCGATCGAGCGGCCGAGCGCGGCAGCCTTCTCCCACTCCGCACCACTGCCGTTCGTGAGTCCTTTCAGCTTGAGCGCAGTCTGCTCGAACGCGTTCGCATCACGGCGCCCGGAATATATTTCAAGCAGCTTGGCGTGTACGGCCGCACGGTTCGGATCCTTCTGCAGCGCTTCCTTCAGGATCTCTTCGGCTTGTGCGTCACGCCCGTATGCCATGTAGACGTCCGCTTCGGCGATCGGATCGACCTCGTCGGCCCCCATTTCGCCAACGCTCGCCTGACTCACCGAGACTTGCGACGGGATACCCCCTGGCTGCTGGTCTGGCGCGCCGGGCGCCGCACCGCCCTCGGGGCCGCCCGCCCCGCCGGCCGCTAAGCCTTCCTGAAAGCTCGTGCGCGTCGCCTTCTTGCGCTGCCATGCCCAAACGCCATAGCCAAGCAGCAACGCTACGACGCCACCTACGCCGCCTAGCGCAATCGGATTTTCCAGCACTTCGTCTACGAGGCTGGGCTCCGGCGGTGGCGGCGGCGCGACTTTTTTCGGCAGCGGCTTGGGCTTCTGTGCCGCGACAGGGGGAGCCGGATGTGCTGGCGGCTGCGGTGCTGGCGTCGCCGCTGGCTTGGGCGCCGGCGCCGCTGGCTGCGCGGCCTGCTGGGGTGGCTGCGGCGCGACCACAGGAGCTTGCTGCTGCGCCACCGGGGGAGATACCGGGGCGGGAGCCTGCTGGGTCGCCGCTTGCTTGTTCAATTCCGCCAGCTGCTCGTTCTTCACTTCGAGCAGTTTCTGCAGATCGGACACGTTCTTCTCGAGATCGTGGACGCGCGATTGAGCCTCCTGCAGCGCGCGCTCCCGAGCGACCGCGTCGTCGCCACGGGCCGCAACGCTCGCCGCGGCACCCGGCTTGGCGGGCTCGGACTTGGACAGCTTGAGCTGATCCTGCGTTGCCTGCGGCTTCGGCTCGGCCGGCTTCTCGGTGATGCGGCCCGCGGCGGTCTGCTGGCCGGCAGGCTCGCCTTTCGCCAGTTTCGCCGCCGCTGCGGCAGCGGCGAGCTTACGCCGATACTCGGCAAACTCGGCCATATTCTGGCGCACCTGCTCGCGCGCCTCTTCCGGATCCACTGCCGAAACCTCGTCCTGGCCGGGGATCTTCAATACTCCGCCCGCCTTCACGAGGTTCACGTTGTCGCGAATGAACGCCTCGCGGTTGGCGCGAAACAGGGCGATCAGCATCTGGTTGTAGGTCACGCCCTTCTGCATGTAGCGGCGCGCGATGTCGCCGAGCGTGTCGCCCTTCTTGACCTGGTAGGTCTGCTCCTTCGCGGGCTCTTTCGTCGGCTCTTTCGCCGGCTCCTTCACCTGTTCTGTCGCCGTCTCCTTCGCCGTCTCCGCCGGCTGCGCGGCGGGCGACGTCTCAGGCGTAGCCGCGATAGGCTTTTCCTCGACCGGCTGGGGCGTGGGCGCTGCCTCCGGCGCCGGGCCCTGCGCCGGAGCCGAAACAACGGGCGGCGCAGGTGATGGCGCAGCTGCGATCGGCTGCGGTCCCTTGTCGTACTCGGCGGGGTCCAGCAAGAACGTGTATTCGCGCGTCAGCTTGCCGCTCGACCACTGCAGCTCGACCAGAACATCGAGAAACGGCTCGTTCACCGGCTGCGAGGTGTGCAAGCGCAGCACTGCCTTCCCGTCTCGGCGCACCACGTCGACCCTCATGCCGAGAAGCACGGGGTTGTACGCGATCCCCGCTTTCGCAAACGCGTCTTGTGAGGCCAGGCGCGCGTTCAGGGAATCGAGTTCGTCGGGCTGCTCCGAAACGACCGCGATCTCTGCGTTAAGCGGCTGCCCGAGAGCGGAGAGAACGGTGAGCTTGCCCAACCCGACCGCGTATGCGAGCAGCGGCGAGAACATCAATGCCGCTACGAGCATTCTTCCGGCGATGGATCTGCTCACTATTCCGCCCTGAGTCTTTCTTGGATGGCCAAGTAACATAACATCATGGTGTTAGGCTTGCAAGCTGAGAGATCTTCTGCAGTTTTGCGCCTTCCAGCCGGAACTAGCTATGAATTTGTGCCCATCGTTTCGGGTGCGCCGAAGCGCGTCCGTTCCCGCGTGAAAACCTGGCATCAACCCTTCAAGCCGGCATCGAGGAGCAGCCTGAGCATGCGGCGAAGCGGCTCCGCGGCGCCCCAGAGAAGCTGGTCGCCAACGGTGAAGCCGGTCAAATACTCGCCTCCCATGGGCAACTTGCGCAGGCGGCCGATGGGCACTGCGAGCTTGCCGCTCACGGCGGCAGGCGTCAGCTGCGCGAGGCTCTCCTCGCGTCGGTTCGGCACTACCTTCACCCAGTCGTGCGCCTCGGCGAGCATGCCCTCGATCTCGTCGATCGGCACGTCCCTGCGCAGCTTGATGGTCAACGCCTGGCTGTGGCAGCGCATCGCGCCGATCCGTACGCACACGCCATCCACCGGCACCGGGTGCCCGTTGCGTCCGAGTATCTTGTTGGTCTCCGCCTGTCCCTTCCATTCCTCCCGGCTCTGGCCGTTGCCGAGGTCTTTGTCGATCCACGGCAGCAGGCTGCCCGCAAGCGGGTGCCCGAACTGGGCGTGCGGCATATCCGGATTGCGCAGCGTCTCGGTAACGCGACGATCGATGTCCAGCGCGCTCGAGCCCGGATCCTCGAGCAAGCGCCGCGCATCGTCGCCGATGCGCGCGATCTGCTCGACGAGCTCGCGCATGTTGGCCGCGCCGGCGCCCGACGCCGCCTGATAGGTCATGCTGGTCATCCACTCGACGAGGTCATGCTGGAACAGGCCGGCCATGCCCATCAGCATGAGGCTGACGGTGCAATTTCCGCCGATGAAATTCCTGGTACCGCCAGCGAGCGCATCCTTGATGAGCTGCATGTTTACCGGATCGAGCACGATCACCGCGTCGTCTTTCATTCGCAGCGCGCTCGCCGCGTCGATCCAATAGCCGTCCCAGCCGGCCGACCGCAGACGCGGATACAGCTCGCTCGTATAGTCGCCGCCCTGGCACGAGATGAGCACCGGCAGCGCCTTCAAGGCCTCGAGGTTCTTGGCGTCCCGCACCGGCTCGGTTTCGCGGCCGATGGCGGGGCCCTTTCCGCCCGCCTGGGAGGTGGAAAAGAACACCGGATCGAAGTGCGCGAAGTCGTGCTCCTCGCGCATCCGCTGCACGAGCACCGACCCCACCATTCCACGCCAGCCGATGATTCCGACCTTCAACATGATTCGATTTCCACGACTCTTACGCTAACCGAGCGCCGCCAGTACCGCGTCCCCCATGGCGACCGTCCCGACCTTGGTGGTACCGGGGGTGTATATGTCGGCGGTACGTACGCCTTGCTGCAGCGCCCGCTGAACTGCGCGTTCGACGCGGTCCGCCGCCTGTTCCTGGCCGAGAGAGTAGCGCAGCAGCATAGCCGCGGACAGAATCGTCGCCAGGGGATTGGCTACACCTTTGCCAGCGATGTCCGGCGCAGATCCGTGGATCGGCTCGTAAAGACCCTTGCCACGTTCGTCGAGCGACGCAGACGGCAGCATGCCGATCGAGCCAGTCAGCATCGAGGCCTCGTCGGACAGGATGTCGCCGAACATATTGCCGGTCACGATGACATCGAACTGCCTTGGATCGCGCACCAGCTGCATGGCGCAGTTGTCGACGTACATGTGCGACAGGGCGACGTCCGGATACTCCCTCGCGCAATCCGTCACGACCTGCTTCCACAGCTCGGTCGTCTCGAGCACGTTCGCCTTGTCCACCGAGCAAAGGCGCTTGGCGCGCTTGCGCGCGGCCAGGAAAGCGACGCGGGCGATGCGACGGATTTCGCTCTCCCGGTAGCGCATGGTATTGACGCCCTCGCGCTCGCCTCCCGCGAGCGTGCTGATTCCGCGCGGTTCGCCGAAATAGATATCTCCGGTGAGCTCGCGCACGATCAGAATGTCGAGCCCCGCCACTACCTCGGGCTTGAGCGACGACGCCGCCGCGAGCTCTGGGTAGACCCGCGCAGGGCGAAGGTTCGCAAACAGTCCGAGCTCCTTGCGCAGGCGCAGCAGGCCACGTTCCGGGCGCTTGTCGCGCGGCAGCGCGTCGTATTGCGGTCCACCGATGGCGCCGAACAGTATCGCGTCCGCCTGGCGGGCGAGCGCCAGCGTCCGCTCGGGCAGCGGATTGCCTGCGGCCTCGTAGCCGGCCCCGCCCACGGGCGCCTCCTCGAGTTCGAGACGCAGGCCATCCTCTCCTAGCCGGCGCAGAACGCGCACCGCCTGGGAAACGATCTCGTTGCCGATGCCGTCACCGGCCAGGACCGCGACTTTCACGGGGCGCCTAGCTGAAGATCCAGGGAAACTGCTCGCGCCGCCGCGCCTCGAACGCCCGGATCTTGTCTGCGTGACGCAGGGTGAGGCCGATGTCGTCGAGGCCGTTCAGCAGGCAATACTTGCGAAACGGCTCGACGTCGAAGCGCGCGACGAACGACTCGTCCAGCGTCGTGACGGTCTGCCGATCCAGGTCGACCGACAGCTTGAATCCCGGAAACGCGGCTACCTCATAGAACAGCCGGTCGACTTCCGGCTCCGTGAGCACCGCCGGGAGCAGCCCATTCTTGTAGCTGTTATTGAAGAAGATGTCGCCGAACGAAGGCGCAATCACGCAGCGAATGCCGTAATCGAGCAGCGCCCACGGTGCGTGCTCGCGCGACGAGCCGCAGCCGAAATTCTTTCTCGCGAGCAGGATCTGCGCGCCCTTGTAGCGCGCTTGGTTGAGCGCGAAATCCTCGCGCAGCGGCCGCTTGGCGTTGTCCATGCCGGGCTCGCCGTGGTCGCTGTAGCGCCAGGCGTCGAACAGGTTGGGTCCGTAGCCGGTTCGCTTGATCGACTTTAGGAACTGCTTCGGAATGATGGCGTCCGTATCGACGTTCGCCCGGTCGAGGGGCACGACGAGCCCTTCCAATCGCGTGAATTTCTGCATGCCTGGCTCTTCCGCTACGTTGACCTAGAAGCTGGAGCGCACGTCGACAAAGTGGCCGGCGATCGCTGCCGCCGCCGCCATCGCGGGGCTGACGAGGTGCGTCCGACCGCCATCGCCTTGCCTTCCCTCGAAGTTGCGGTTCGAGGTCGACGCGCATCGCTCGCCCGCCTCCAGGCGGTCGGCGTTCATCGCCAGGCACATCGAGCAGCCCGGCTCGCGCCACTCGAAGCCGGCATCGCGGAAGATCCGATCGAGCCCTTCCCTCTCGGCCTGCGCCTTCACCGGCCCCGAGCCAGGCACGACCATTGCCAGCCGCACGCTCGGAGCCACCCGCCGCCCCTTCACGATGGCCGCCGCACTGCGCAGGTCCTCGATGCGCGAATTCGTGCACGAGCCGATGAAGATCTTGTCGAGCCGGATGTCCGTGATGCGCGTGCGCGGCTTCAGCCCCATGTAGACCAGCGCACGCTCCATGCCCTCGCGCTTGATGGCGTCCCTTTCGCGGTCCGGGTCGGGCACCGTGCCGTCGACCGGTACGACCATCTCGGGCGAGGTACCCCAGGTCACCTGCGGCTTGATCTCGCGCGCGTCGAGCGCGACCTCGCGGTCGAAAACCGCGTCCGCGTCGCTGCGCAAGCTGCGCCAGTAGGCCACCGCCCGATTCCAGTCGGGGCCGCTAGGCGAGAACGGCCTTCCCTTCAGGTATTCGATCGTGGCGTCGTCGACCGCCACCATGCCCGCGCGCGCTCCGGCTTCGATCGCCATGTTGCAGAGTGTCATGCGGCCTTCCATCGACAGCGCGCGGATCGCGCTGCCCGCGAACTCGATGGCGCTGCCGGTGCCGCCGGCAGTCCCGATGCGGCCGATGATGGCAAGCGCGACGTCCTTCGCCGTCACCCCGCGCGCCAGTGGACCCTCCACGAGCACGCGCATGTTGCGCATCTTGCGCGCGATCAGACATTGCGTCGCCAGCACGTGCTCGACCTCGGAAGTACCGATGCCGTGCGCCAGGCAGCCGAACGCTCCGTGCGTGCTGGTGTGAGAGTCGCCGCACACCACCGTCATTCCAGGCAGCGTCGCGCCGTTCTCCGGGCCGATTACGTGCACGATCCCCTGACGGCGGTCCAGAAACGGAAAATAGGCCTTGGCGCCGAACTCGCGAATGTTCACGTCCAGAGTCTCGACCTGGAGGCGCGAGATCGGATCGCGGATGCCCTCGATGCCGCGTTCCCACCCCGTGGTCGGCGTGTTGTGGTCGGCAGTTGCGACCACCGACCCCGTGCGCCAGGGCTTGCGTCCGGCCGCCTTGAGCCCTTCGTAAGCCTGGGGGCTGGTCACTTCGTGCACCAGGTGGCGGTCGACGTAAAGCAGCGCCGTGCCGTCCTCCTCGACATGCACCACGTGCGCGTTCCAAAGCTTGTCGTACAGCGTTTGTCCCATGCCCCGAGCGTGAGAACCCTTTCCGTCGAAGCTTGAAATTATCGCACACGGGCGCGCGATGCTTTCGCTGCAGCCCCGCTCACGGCGAGACGCTAGAGGCCCGCTCGCTTCAGGTTGCGTGCCAGCAAGGCACCCGCGAGCGCGGCGGCCGCTGAGAGCGAGAACGCAGCAGGGGCGCCGGACCACTCCCATGCCCAGCCGGCCAGCAGCGTACCCACCGCGCTTCCGGCACCGTAGCTCAGGCTGGCAAACAGCGCTTGCCCGCGCGCCTGCGCGGAGCGCGGGAACAGCCGGTGCACCGCGGCGACGGACGCGGCGTGAAACGCGCCGAAGGTCGCGGCATGCAGGAGCTGCGCCAGCACCAGCACGGCCACGTACTCGGCCGACCAGGCGATCGCCAGGAAGCGCAGCACGGCGGCGAGGAGGCTCGCCTGCAGGATCGCGGACAGCGTGAAGCGCCTGAAGATCGCGGGCAGGTAGAGGAACACGGCGATCTCGGCCAGCACGCCGAGCGTCCAAAATGCTCCAATCGCCTTGCCGCTGTAGCCAAGCTGCTCCAGGTGCAGGCTGAAGAATGCGTACAGGGCGCCGTGCGCCGCCGCCATGCAGAACCCGCATGCGAGCAGCGCGCGCACACCGCCGCTTGCGCGGCGCCCGCCATCCGAGGCACCGGCCGGTGTCGGACCGTGGGCGGTCGCGCCGGGTAGCGCGAGCGCCGCTGCGAGCGCCGCGAGCGCCAGGCCGAACAGCAAGGCGGGCAGCAGGCGCACCGGGCCGGCGTCCAGCCAGGCGCCGACGGTGAGTACCGCGCCGATGAAGCCGAATGATCCCCAGAGTCGGATCGGGCCGTAGCGTCCGCTGCGCCCGGCGAGCGCGGTCAGGGTGATGGCCTCCACCAGCGGCAGGCCGCCCGCCGACAGCACGCTCATGAGCGCGATCAGCGCTGCGATGCCCGCGAACCCCTGCGTGATTGGCAGCAGCACGAGGCCCGCCGCGAGCGCGCTACAGGAGAGCACCACGACGCCGCGCTGCGCACGCCAGCGATCCGCGACCCAGCCCCACAGTCCCGGCGCAAAGATCCGAGCCATTTGGGGGAGCGCAAGCACTGCGGCGATCCGACCGGCATCGAGCCCGCGCTCGGCGAGATAAAGCGGAAAGTACGCCGTGAATGCGCCAACGTAAGCGAAGTGGGAGAAGTAATAGATCGCGAGGCGCGCGACGACCGGCATGGCGGCCCGTTTACGGCGTCAGGCGACGGGCCGAGGGGCGTGCGCGCGCAGGCTGAAGCGCAGCGCGCCGAGCACTTCGTCGGCAAAGCGCTCGCCGGCGCCTTCCCCGGAGACCGCTCCGCCAACGTGACCGTCCAGCATCAGTTGCGCGAGGCCGTGCACGAGGCTCCACGCGGCCACCGCGGCGCGCTGCGCGTCCCGCGCTTCGGCCAGGCCCGAAAACGCGCCGGCGAAGGCGCGCGCGGTGCCTTGCAGCGCGTCGCGCCAACCCGCCTCGCGCCCCGCGCCCGCAGCGAGTTCGAACATCAGGCGGAACCGATGCGGTTGGGCGAGCGCGAAGTGGATGTAGGCCCGCGCGACCTCGCGCCCGCCGCGCGGCGCGGCCGCGTCCAGGGCGGCGACCAGTCGCGCGAATCCCTCCCGCGCCAGTTCCGTCAGCAGCGCTTCGCGGCCGAGGAAGTGCCGGTAAGGCGCGCCGTGGGACACCCCGGCTCGCCGCGCCGCCTCGCGCAGGGTGACCCCCTGGACTCCGCGCTCGTCGAGCAGTGCGGCGGCGGCCTGCACGAGTGCGGCACGCAGGTCGCCGTGGTGATAGGCCGTCTTCCGACGAGGCAATGTTGACATCGGCAACATTATGCCAAGCGGAATGTGGCTCTTGTCAACATCTGTGCGCTGAGGTCAGCCCCGGCGTGCCTGGCGGCGCGCCAGGAACGGGTTGCCGTGCGTCCGGAACTCCACCGAAAGCGGAGTGCCGCGCAGGGAAAATGCCTTGCGAAATCTGGCCTCCAGATAGCGCCGGTAGCTGTCCGGGACGGCGTCGAGCGCGTTGCCGTGAATGATGATGCGTGGGGGATTCATTCCGCCCTGATGCGCGTAGCGCAGCTTGGGCCGCACCAAGCCCTTGCGCGGGGGGGCCTGCTGCTGCACTGCAGCGATCATTGCCCGGGTAAGCTTCGGCGTCGATAGCTTCGCCATGGCCGCCGCGTAGGCGGCATCTACCGAGCGCATCAGCTCGGCCAAGCCCTTGCCGCCGCGAGCGGAGATGAAATGCGCGTCGGCGAAGCCGAGAAATCCGAGCTTCCAGGCGAGTTCCTGTTTCACGCGGTCGCGTTGCTCGCGGTCTGCCGCGTCCCACTTGTTCACCGCGATCACCACCGCGCGCCCGCGCTCGAGAATGTAGCCCGCGACATGCGCATCCTGGTCGCTCACGCCCTCCAGCGCGTCCAGCATGAATATGGCGACGTTCGCATCCTCGATCGCCTGCAGCGTCTTCACGATCGAAAAGCGCTCCACTGCCTCGCCCTGCTTGCCCCGCTTGCGCAGGCCGGCCGTATCCACCAGCGTGTAGCGCTTTCCGCCGCGCTCGAATGGCACGTCGATCGCGTCGCGGGTGGTGCCGGGCTGGTCGAAGATGATGACCCGCTCTTCGCCGGCCAGCGCGTTGACCAGCGTCGATTTGCCGACGTTCGGCCGTCCGACGATCGCCACGCGCGGCTGCTTTTCCGCGCGTTCCTCGGGCTCGGCGTCCTGCGGCAAGCCGGCGAGCACCGCCTCGAGCATATCGCTCACGCCCTCGCCGTGCGCGGCGGATATCGCCGCGGGAACGCCCAGTCCAAGCTCATGGAACTCGGCGGCCGCCGCATCGGGCGCAAGCCCCTCGCACTTGTTTACCGCGACGTGCACGCGAGCCGTCAGCTTGCGCAGCCGCACCGCGATCTCACGATCGGCGGCGGTCAGGCCAGTCCGGCCGTCGACGACGAACACGACCGCGTCCGCCTCCGTGATCGCCTGCTCGGTCTGGCGTGCCATGGCCGCAAACATCGCGTCGGCGGCCCCGGGCTCTAGGCCGCCGGTATCGATGACGATGAAAGAGCGGTCGTCGAGCCGGCCCTCGCCGTAATGTCGGTCGCGCGTCACGCCCGGGACGTCCACCACGATCGCGTCGCGGCTACGGGTGATGCGGTTGAACAGCGTCGACTTGCCGACGTTCGGGCGCCCGACAAGGGCGATGACCGCCTTCATTGCATGCCGCGGCGCTACAGAGCCAGCGCGAACAAGCCGCCGCTCTGCGTCTGCACCAGGCAGCCTTCCGGCAGCCGGATGGGCGCCGCGCGGATCGGCGCACCGCCGGTCGCCATGCGTGCAACGAAGGCCCCCGAATCGCGCGCCAGGAAGTGCACATACCCTTCCAGGTCGCCGACGACGACTTCCGGGCCGACCGGCAGCGGCAGCGACAATTGCCTATTTGCGAGACGATCCTGCTTCCAGAGGCTGCGGCCGCTATGCCGCTCGAACGCGTACACGGCGCCCTTGTCATCGCTCACGTAGACGTTCGCCTCGTCGACGCTCGCCCCGTTCACGGACGACATCTCGCGCGACCACAGCAGATTGCCGCTCCCCGTATCGAAGCACGCGATGCGGCCCTGGTAAGCCGCGGCGCAGACCTCGCGCCCGCGCACGACCGGGACGCCGAGCACCTCGGTGATGCGCTCCAATTCGGTCGCGCCGCGCGGCACCGCCACGCTTGCCTCCCAGCGGGCAATGCCGTTGTTCAACGCGATGGCGACGAGCTTGCCTCCCGAGAAGCCCGCATAGGCGGTGTCCGCGTCGATCGTCACTCCGGTGGGAGAGCGCACGATGAGCGACGCGGGCGCCCGCTGGTAGACCCAGACGCGCTTGCCGTCGACCGCATCGAACGCGAAGATGCGGCTGTCCTCGCTGCGTACCAGCACCAGCCCCGCGCCGACGGCCGGCGCCGCCAGCACTTCGCTCGAGACGCGCGCGCGCCAGCGTACCTTGCCGCTCTGCGCATCGAGCGCGAACACCTCGCCCTCATCGGTCGCTACGGCGACCAGCGCGCCGTCGCTGCCCACTCCGCCCGAGAGCCGCCCCTCGAGCGACACGCGCCAGCGCTGCCGGCCGCTCACCGCGTCGAACGATGTGACCGAACCGTCGCGGTCGGCGGCATATACGCTGTCGCCCGCGAACGCCGGGCTGAAAGTGAAGCTGCCGCCCCCGCCCACGCTCGCCGACCACAGCACGCGCACCGCCTTGGCATC
>Ga0187773_10000236_pt1 | contig 23214 bp, 21 predicted proteins | sample 0216_BV02_MP05_1_FD_133133 | JGI IMG/M metagenome (GOLD analysis project Ga0187773, IMG submission 133133) | Tropical peat soil microbial communities from peatlands in Department of Meta, Colombia - 0216_BV02_MP05_10_MG | ecosystem: Environmental > Terrestrial > Soil > Wetlands > Peat | place...
TAGGCGACGACCTGCTTTCGCGAATCGACGCTGGCCTGGCCGAGCTTCTTCTTGAACAGGGACGCGTCGGGAAGGGGATGACGGCCATTCCTTCCGGTCTTGGGCGCGGACAGGTCCTCATCCAGGTTGAAGAAGCGCGCGCCCGGAATGTGGGATATTAGGTAGTCGGTTTTCCCGCGGCCGGGGTCAGCCAGATCGTGCCTGCAATCGAACGTCAGCCAATCCGGGTCGTCCAGATGTCGGGCGAGCACGTCCGTGCTGACGAGCGCCATGAGGACCATGGCGCCTATCTTACCCGTCGAGGCGGGAGCCGGAGGCCCCCGGCGCGGAATCCAACAGGGCCTTAGAGATTTCCGGCCAGGCCGCGGCGAACGTACTCGTGGAAGTACATCATGCCGTCCTCCATGGGCGATTGATAGGGTCCGACTTCGCTTTCCCCGCGCTGATACAGCGCGCGGCGCCCGCGATCCATGCGCTTCGCGATTTCGTCGTCCTCGATCGCAGTTTCCATGTAGGCGGCCCGTTCTGCTTCCACGAGCTCGCGCTCGAAAAGCACGATGTCCTCGGGGTAATAGAACTCGACCACGTTGGTCGTATGCGTGGGCGAGCGCGGAAGGAGCGTGCTGACGACGAGCACGTGCGGGTACCATTCGAGCATCACGTTGGGGTAGTACAGGAACCAGATGGCCCCTTGTCTCGGCTGCTTGCCGTCCAGATAACGCGCGAGGGCCTCATGCCACTTGGCGTAAGTGGGCGTGCCGGCTTTCGCCAGGCCGTCCTTCACGCCCACCGTCTGTACGGAGTAGGTATCAGCGATCTCCCACTTCAGATCGTCGCAGGTCACGAAGCTGCCAAGTCCGGGGTGGTAAGGCACGACGTGGTAGTCCTCCAGATAGACCTCGATGAAGGTCTTCCAGTTCTGTTCGAGCTCCATCACCTCGACGTGGTCGAGCATGTAGCCCGAGAAATCGAACTGGTCGGCGATCGAGAACCCGGCGAGGTCCCTGGCGACGTCGCGCTTGCTCGCGAACAGCAAGCCGCGCCAGTTCTGCAAGGCCGTCTTGCCGAGGTTGAGGCAGGGATTGTCGGGGAAGTGGGGTGCGCCGAGCAGCTCGCCCTTCATGTCGTAGGTCCAGCGGTGCAGCGGACAGACGATGTTCTGCGCGTTGCCGCGGCCTTCCAGCAGAATCGCCTGCCGGTGGCGGCAGGCATTGGAGAGGAGTTCGATGCCGTTGGCATTCCGGACCAGCACTTTCCCATGGTCCATCCAGGCGAGCGTATGGTAATCGCCGGGATTCGGCACCATCAGCTCGTGGCCGACATAGCCGGGGCCGCCCGCGAAGAGGAGTTGCTGCTCCAGCTCGAACACGCGCTGGTCGAGGTACCAGGAAACCGGAAGCTGCGAGGTGTTCGGCTGCAGCCTTCGCGAACTGGGCAAGTCGGACATATGGGTGAACGCTCTCCCTATCTTGGGAAAATAAAACGGGCGCGATTCTAGACCCTTTTCAATGCAGGCACCAGGGATTTTTTCGGACCCGGAAGCGACGAGCGTCGAAGACTGTCACAATATGTAAGCGACGCGATATTCCCGGCATACCGACATGAGCACCAAACCCGCGAAGACCGACCAGCCCGATAGCTTTGAAGCTGCCCTCGCCGAGCTGGAGAAGATCGTCGCCAGCATGGAATCCGGGAAGCTGACGCTCGAGCAGTCTCTGGGCGCCCACAAGCGCGGCCTAGAGCTGGCGCAATACTGCCAGGGGGTGCTCGCCCGGGCACAGCAGCAGGTAAAGGTCCTCGAGGACAACACGCTGAAGAATTTCCCCGGTGTCGACGACGAGTGAATTTGCCGCCTGGACGGCAACCGTCCAGGCGCGCGTCGAGGCCGCCCTTTCCCGCTGCCTTCCCTCGGGGAAGATCGCCCCGGAGCGCCTGCACGAAGCCATGCGCTACGCGGTGCTGGGCGGCGGCAAGCGGGTGCGACCGCTGCTCGTCTTTGCGGCGGGCGAGGCGGCGGCGAGGGAGCCCGGACTCGCCGATCCGGTGCGGCTCGAAACCGCGGCATGCGCGGTCGAGTGCATTCACGCCTACTCGCTCGTGCACGACGATCTTCCCTGCATGGACAACGACGTGCTGCGCCGGGGCAAGCCGACCTGCCACGTCGAGTTCGACGAGGCCACGGCGCTGCTTGTGGGGGACAGCCTGCAGGCGCTCGCGTTTCAGCTGCTGGCCGAGCACCGCCTGTGCGACGATCCGCAGACGCAACTGGAGATGATGAGGACACTCGCGGCTGCCTGCGGCAGCCGCGGCATGGCGGGCGGACAGGCGATCGATCTCGCCAGCGTCGGGAAGCCCCTTTCGCTCGCCGAGCTCGAACACATGCACATCCACAAGACCGGGGCCCTGATCCGCGCCTCAGTCGCGCTGGGCGCCCGCTGCTCGAACGCGCTTTCCGCGGAGCAGCTCTCGCGTCTCGACCATTATGCGAATTGCATCGGACTCGCCTATCAGGTCGTGGACGACGTGCTCGACCAGGAATCCTCGACTGCGACTCTCGGGAAGACCGCCGGGAAGGATGCGGCGGGCAACAAGCCGACCTATGTCTCGGTGCTCGGACTGGCGCGCGCAAAGGCGCTCGCCGGAGAGTTGCGGGAGGACGCGCAGGCCGCGCTGTCGGCACTGGGCGTCGGCGCGCGCAGGCTCTCGGAACTCGCGGATTTCATCGTCCTGCGGAAGTTCTGAAGCGTCGCGAAGCCGCGCAGGAAAGGCCAAGGCCATCTTCCCCTGTCCTCCTGCCGGAGCCTCCGCGGTGGCCGACGCCGTCTCGGGAATTGGCTCATAATTCACGCCTATGAGTGCCATTGGACGAGCGGATCTCCCCGGCGCGCACCCGGAATCCGGCAGCGCCGAATACGATCCGGCGCATTTCGAGCTGCTGAAGACGATTGACGACCCCTCGGCCCTGCGCAGGCTGAACCGCGCGGAGCTGCATCGCCTCGTAGAAGAGCTGCGTGCCTACATTCTTCAATCGGTAAGCCAGACCGGAGGCCACCTTTCCTCCAACCTGGGGACCGTCGAGCTGACCATCGCACTTCACTACGTGTTCAACACGCCGCGCGATCGCATCGTCTGGGATGTCGGGCACCAGACCTACGCCCACAAGATCCTCACGGGGCGGCGGGAAGGGATGTCGCGGCTGCGCATGCAGGGCGGCATCTCCGGCTTCCCGCGGCGCAGCGAGAGCGAGTACGACACGTTTGGAACCGCTCATTCGAGCACTTCGGTGAGCGCGGCGCTCGGCATGGCGCAGGCGTCGAAGCTCAAGGGAGAAGCGGGCGACGGTCGCCGCCACGTCGTTGCCGTCATCGGCGACGGCGCGATGTCGGCGGGCATGGCCTTCGAGGCGCTGAACAACGCCGGAGTGATGGACACCGATCTGCTGGTGATCCTCAACGACAACGACATGTCCATCTCGCCCGCCGTGGGCGCGCTCAACCGCTACCTCGCGCGGCTCATGTCCGGGGGCTTCTACGCCGCGGCCAAGCGGGCCGGCGAAAAGGTGCTCGGCGGCGTTCCGCCCCTCCTCGAGCTGGCCAAGAAAGTGCAAGAGCATGCGAAGGGGCTCGTGGTTCCATCGACCCTCTTCGAGGAGTTCGGCTTCAATTACGTCGGCCCGATCAGCGGGCACGACCTCGACTCGCTGATTCCGACCTTGAAGAACATCAAGGCGCTGAAAGGGCCGCAGTTCCTGCACGTCGTCACCAAGAAAGGCCAGGGATACAAGCTCGCCGAAGCCGACCCGATTCTCTATCACGGGCCGGGCAAATTCAATCCTGCCGAGGGAATCAAGAAGTCCGCAGGCGGGAAGCCGACCTACACGCAGGTGTTCGGCCAGTGGTTGTGCGACATGGCCAGGCTCGATTCGCGACTCGTGGGCATCACCCCCGCCATGCGCGAAGGATCGGGAATGGTGCGCTTCGCCGAAGAGTTCCCCGAGCGCTATTTCGACGTCGGCATCGCCGAGCAACACGCGGTGACCTTCGCCGCGGGACTCGCCTGCGAGGGCCTGAAGCCCGTGCTTGCGATCTACTCCACGTTTCTCCAGCGCGGCTACGACCAACTCATCCACGATGTCTGCATCCAGAACCTGCCGATCGTGTTCGCGCTCGACCGCGCGGGCTTGGTCGGCGGCGACGGAGCCACGCACAACGGGGCGTTCGACCTCACTTTTCTGCGCTGCGTTCCCAACATGGTGGTGATGACCCCGAGCGATGAGAATCAGTGTCGCCAGATGCTGTTCACCGCATTTTCACTCGATCGACCGGCCGCAGTCCGCTATCCGCGCGGCAGCGGCCCCGGAGTCGAGCCTGCCGCCGAGATGCGCGCCCTTCCTGTGGGCAAGGGCGAAGTGCTCCGGCGAAGCGCGGCCGAAAAAGGCCGCGTCGCTATCCTTTCCTTCGGCAGCATGCTGAAGCCCGCGCTCGAAGCGGGCGCAGAGCTGGATGCGACGGTCGCCGACATGCGCTTCGTCAAGCCCCTCGACACCGAACTCGCCAACGAACTCGCCGCAACGCACGATCTCCTCGTGACGGTAGAGGAGAACGCCGTCATGGGCGGCGCGGGCAGCGCGGTCGCCGAGGCGCTCGCGGAGCGCTCGATCGCTCCGCCGCTCCTTCAGCTCGGGCTGCCGGACCGTTTCATCGATCACGGCGACCAGGCGCAGCTGCTCGCCGCCGTCGGCCTGGACAGGAAGGGCATCGTTTCCGCGATCCGTGCGCGGCTCGGCTAGCCGGACGGCCGTTTAATGCGCCGCTTATCCCTTCGCTGGCTAAGGACTTTCTCGCTCCCGGCTATCGACCGCAGTTGAAAAGGCGGGAACGGCACGCATGTTAGAATCGTCCAATTCCGAGCCACGTTCCGAAAGGCTCCCATGAACATCCGCGATCCCCTCGCTATCCCCGACGTCCAGAGCTCGGAAGACCGACGCAAGCTCGCCATCGATCAGGTCGGCATCAAAGCCATCCGCCATCCGATCCGCGTCGCCGAGCGCTCGGGAGGCGTGCAGCACACGATTGCGACCTTCAACATGTACGTCGGGCTGCCGCACCAGTTCAAGGGCACGCACATGTCCCGCTTCGTCGAGATCCTCAACGCCCACGAGCGCGAGATCTCGGTGGATACCTTCCAGCTGATGCTCGACGAGATGGTCGAGCGACTCGAGGCTCAGTCGGGGCACATCGAAATGAGCTTCCCGTACTTCATCAACAAGGCCGCCCCGGTGTCGAAGGTGAAAAGCCTCATGGACTACGAGGTGACCTTTGCCGGCGAGATCGCGAAGGGCGAGAAGTGCTTCAAGATGAAAGTCGTCGTGCCGGTGACGAGCCTGTGCCCGTGCTCGAAGCGCATTTCCGAGTACGGTGCGCACAACCAGCGCTCGCACGTCACTCTCTCCGCGCGCACCAAGGGCTTCGTGTGGATCGAGGAGCTTGTGGACTGCGCCGAGAAGCACGCCTCGAGCGAGCTGTACGGGCTGCTCAAGCGTCCCGACGAGAAGTTCGTGACCGAGCGCGCCTACGACAATCCCAAGTTCGTCGAGGACATGGTGCGCGACGTCGCCGCGGAGCTGAACCGAGACAAGCGCATTCAGTGGTACCGGGTGGAGTCGGAAAACTTCGAATCCATCCACAACCACTCGGCCTACGCGCTCATCGAGCGCGACAAGTCTCAGAAATAGGCGGTCTCTGACTTTGGTTGGGGAGGGGGTAACGGGGGAACCGTAGGGTTCTCCTGTTCGTATCAGCCGGTTTTGGGGCGTGCCCTTGGTGCGGTCGGGTACTCTAGAATCTCTTGGTCAGAACCATCGTCTGACCTTCACGCCGCATCTCCATGCGGTTCAGAAAGCTCATGCCGAGCAGCGCCATCGGCATCTGGTTTCCCTCGAGCACGGCCCCCTCGACGTTATTGATGACGATATCGCCGACCCGGACGGTGTCCAGCCGCACGCGATACGCCGTTGCGGTCCCGTTGGCGGTGCCCATCAGGCCGGGCTGCCCGCTGCGGTAGTCGATTCCGAGCCGGTGGGCCTCCGAGGAGGAAAGGGCGATCGACGTGGCGCCGGTATCGACGAGGAATCGCACCGGCCCCCCGTTGATCTGGCCCTCCACCATGAAATGGCCGCGCGGATCGGCGGTCAGCGTTACGCTCTGCGAGGCCGGAACGGGCGAGGGCCCGGCGTGGTGCGGGCCGAGCATCAGCGTCTTCTTCTGCTCGTCGATAATGAAGGTCGCCGAATCGCGTTCGGTCGAAACGAGGACGACGCCCTCCGCGGTTTTCCGGCCGACCGGGAGGACGCGAGGCGCGCCGCCGTCGATCGTCACCACCGCCTTGCCGGGGAAAAGCCCGATCAGGCTGACTTCGACTCCGGATGCTTCGCCCGCCACCAGGAAGGAGAGCGGCGCGATTACAATGGCGACAGTCAGGCGCAAGCTGAACATGGGTCCTCCTCGAATGAAGCCCGTCGCGATATTCCGGCACAGCAGCACCGAAGGGCCGGGCTATTTTGCCACATTCCTCGACTCACACCGCCTTCCGTGGCGGCTCGTCAAGGTCGATGCGGGCGACGAGGTTCCGCGCGATCCGCATGAATTCTCGGGTCTCGCGTTCATGGGCGGACCGATGAGCGTAAACGACGAGCTTCCGTGGATTCCCCGTGTCCTCGGCCTCATAAACGCCGCAGCGGGCGCCGATATTCCGCTGCTCGGCCACTGCCTCGGGGGGCAGCTCATCGCCAAGGCGCTCGGCGGAAAAGTGACGCGCAACGCCGTGAAGGAGATCGGCTGGGGCGCCGTCGCGGTGGAGGACAATGCCGCGGCGCACGAGTGGTTTGGCGAGACCCGCGAGTTCTCCGGATTCCACTGGCACGGCGAGACTTTCACCATCCCGCCCGGCGCGACCAAACTGGCTGCGAGTCCTTACTGTGCGAACCAGGCCTTTGCGCTCGGCGGGCACCTCGGCATGCAGTGCCACGTCGAGATGACATCCGATCTGATCCGGACCTGGTGCCTGGACTGGGGGAAGGAGCTCGTGACCCGCGCGAGCCCCTCGGTGCAGACCCCGGAGGAGATGTTCGTAGACATCGAACCGCGGGTGCGAGCGCTGAACGCGGTTGCCGACACGCTCTATGCCCGCTGGATCCGGCGATTGAAAACCTAACGGTAGGTCAATAGGAGCAGGCGATGCCCAAGAAATCGGACTCGAGTGTTTCCAAAGCCCTCGTCACTCTGCTGATCGGCACGCGCAAGGGCGTGTTCTTTCTCAAGTCCGACAGGCCTCGGCGCAGCTGGACACTCGCCGGCCCGCATTTCCTCGGGCACATCGTCAACCACATCGTGCTCGACCCGCGCGACGGAAAGACGCTCTTGTGCGCCGTGCGCGCCGGGCATCTCGGGCCCACTGTGTTCCGCTCGACGGACCGCGGCCGCTCGTGGAAAGAAGCGCAGAAGCCTCCCGCCTTCCCCAAGGCCCCCGAAGGTCAGAAAGGGCTCGCGGTCGAACACGTATTCTGGCTTTCGCCGGGTCACGCCTCCGAGCCCGGTGTCTGGTACGCCGGTGTCTCGCCACCCGGATTGTTCCGCTCCGCCGACGGCGGCGTGACCTGGACAGGCATCGAGGGCTTCAACGCCAATCCGATGCGCAAGACCTGGCTCCTCGGCGAGCAGGAGCAGACCACTCCGGACGGCGCGATCCTGCACTCGATCAACGTGGATCCGCGCGATCCGCGGCACCTCTACTTTGCGACCTCCCCGGGGGGCACGTTCGAAAGCACGGACGCCGGCTCGAGCTGGCGCCCGCTCAATCGAGGGGTCGCCGCCGATTTCCTCCCGGAGAAGGATCCGGAGTACGGTCAGGACGTGCACTGCCTGCGGCTGCACCCGCTCGCGCCCGACCGGCTGTACCAGCAGAACCACTGCGGCATCTACCGCCTCGACCGTCCGGGCGAGAAATGGGAGCGCACCGGCAACGCGATGCCGGAGAAGATCGGCGACATCGGCTTTCCCATGGTGCTGCATCCGCGCGATCCCGATACCGTGTGGGTTTTTCCCATGGACGGGGGCACCGTGTGGCCGCGCGTAAGCCCGGGTGGCAAGCCCGCCGCGTACATGTCACGGAACGGCGGCGCGAGCTGGCGGCGCCAGGACCGCGGCCTGCCGCGCAAGCAGGGCTGGTTCACCGTGAAGCGCCAGGCGATGTGCGCCGACGCGCGCGAACCGGTGGGGGTGTACTTCGGCACGACTTCGGGCGAGATCTGGGCGAGCGCGAGCGAAGGCGAGCGCTGGAGCTGCATCGCGCGCCACCTGCCGGAGATCTATTCGGTCGAGGCGGCCTGACCATGGTCGTCGCGATCCCCTCTCAGCTTCGCGACTACACCGGCGGGCACGCGCGCGTCGAGGCGAGCGGGGCGACGCTCGCCGAGCTGCTCGCGGACCTCGAGCGCCGCCACCCGGGGATACGCTTTCGCATGATCGACGAGCAGGACGCGATCCGGCGCCATATCAAGATTTTCGTCAACCAGGAGCTGGCGCGGGACATCGGCGCCGCGCTCACCGCGGACGACGAGGTGACCATCGTCGGCGCGCTGAGCGGGGGGTAGGCAATACGAACGGGGGAACCCAATGGTTCCCGCGTCAACCGAACTCGCGAGATTCAGTCCCGGAAATTCTGAAACTGCAGCGGAACGTCGGTCACCGAGGTCCGCACGAGTTGGATCGCCGCCTGCAGGTCGTCCTTCTTCGCGCCGGAGACGCGCACCGCGGTCCCCTGGATGCTCGCCTGGACCTTCATCTTCGAGTCCTTCACGAGTTTCACGATGCCCTTCGCCTTTTCCTGCTCGATGCCGACCTTGACGTGGATCGGCTGCTTCACCTTGGTGCCCCCGATCTTCTCGATCGCCTTCGTTTCGAAGAGTCGCGCGTCCACGCCGCGCTTCGCACACTTGCCCAAGAAAACGTCGGCCACCTGATTCAGCTTGAACTCGTCGTCGGCGTAGAGCGTGAGCACGAGCTCCGCCAGCTCGATGCGCGCGTCCGAGCCCTTGAAGTCGAAGCGGTTGGAGATCTCCTTGTTCGCCTGGTCGACGGCGTTCTTCAATTCGACCTTGTTCACTTCGGAGACGATGTCGAAGGAGGGCATGGGTGTTCTCAAGGTGGGGAGGCGGAATTATACAGAGCGGCGTTGTAAGGAGTGCCCGGACTCTCGTGTAGGGATCATCGCCGGCGCCTGCAAGCTTTCGTCCTTCGGAAAAACAAGGGCTTGACCTGCGCCGCGCAATCTATCCCAGAGCGGAATTGAAGCTGAGCAGCATACAGTCCTGATTGTGCGGAACATTCCGGGCGAGCGTAGACTGACGCGCCAGATTGAATGGTTTTTCGGAAGCCCATTTCCCTCAAGACCTCCATGCGTCCCCTCAATCCGAATCTGAAAGCCACTGCAATTCGGGTTGGCCTTTTCAGATGTGTCCTGGTCGCAATACTCGCATGTCCATGAGCGCGGCATCGCCATGCGCGTTTCGGCGATACTGAAGAAGAGGGAAAGCCCGATATCGGCGCCGTGCCGCGAGCGTACGAAGGCGCCTAGCCCATCACGGAGAAACCCAAAGGAGAAATCGCAATGCGCGCAGTCTGGTACGAGAAGCTCGGTCCCGCCCCCGAAGTGCTTACCGCGGGCACGATGCCCGATCCCGAGCCGGGCCCGGGCGAAGTGCGCGTGCGCATCGCCTTTTCCGGCGTGAATCCCTCCGACGTGAAGCGCCGCGCCGGCACCCGAGACGCGGCGATGCCCTTCCCGCGCGTGATCCCCGACATGGACGGCTCCGGCATCATCGACCGCGCCGGGCCGGGCGTGGACGCGAAGCGCGTCGGAGAGCGCGTGTGGCTGCACAGCACGCAGTGGAAGCGGCCGTTCGGCACCGCCGCCGACTACGCCGTGACCCCGGCTCACCGCGCGATCCGTCTTCCGGAGGGCATCGGCTTCGCCGCCGGGGCTTCGCTCGGCGTGCCGGCGATGACCGCGCACCGGGCGGTGTTCGGCCAGGGCTCCGTCACCGGCAAGACCGTCCTCGTCACCGGCGGCGCCGGCGCGGTGGGGTTCTACGCGATCCAGCTAGCCAGGTGGGCGGGCGCTCGCGTGATCGCCACCGTATCAGGCGCCGAGAAGGGCGAACTCGCCAGGAAAGGGCACGCCGACGCCGTGATCGACTACAAATCGGAAAACGTCCCCGAGCGCGTGATGGCGCTCACGAGGGGAACGGGCGTCGACCACGTCGTCGACGTGGACTTCGGCGCCAACCTGCAGGCGACGCTCGCGAGCATCAGGGACAACGGCTCGATCTCCACGTACGCTTCAATGGGCAGGCCCGAGCCCGCGATTCCGTTCTACGCACTCATGTTCAAGAACATCCGCCTCGCGTGGGTGTTCGTGTACGACATGGCGCAGTCGGCGATCGACGACGCGACGCGCGACGTGAACGCGTGGCTGTCAGGCGTAACCGCGGTGCTCCCACCTTTCAGGACCTTCCCGCTCGAGCGGCTCGCGGAGGCGCACCTCGCAGTTGAGAAAGGCACCGTCGGAAAGGTCCTCGTCGAGTGCGGCGGCGAGGGAGTAGGCGTCTAGGTCCACCTCTTCAGATCTGCACGGTCAGATCCGGCCGGAACCCCGTCGCTTCCTTGGGATAGCCGCGCGGGTTGCACACCACGCGCGTGCCGCGCACGCGATAGTCGAAGAAGGAGTGCGTGTGGCCGTGGATCCACAGCTCCGCCCGGCCCATCAGCGCGTCCAAGTCGAGCACGAAGCCCGGGTTGGCCGGATGGTTCGCATACGCGGGCGCGATCGAATTCGGGTGCGGCGCGAAATGCGTGATCGCGACGGTCTTGCCGGGAAAGGGTTCGGCGAGCTGGCCCGCGAGCCAGGCGCGGTGCCGGGCGCAGAGCGCGATTGCATCCTCAGGCGCGAACGCGCGCGCGCCGAAGCGGATCAGTTGATAGTCGGGGTTGCGCTTGCGCGATTCTTCGACCACGGCCGCCCGCTCGCTCTCAGGCGCGAGCGAATAGTCGGTCCACAGGGTGCAGCCGAGAAAGCGCACGCCGTCGAGGACCACAGCGCTGCAGTCGAGCAGCTCGACCGCGCTGCCGCTCGCGGCCGCGCGCATCGCCTCCTGGACCGATTCGAACTCGCCCTCGTAGTATTCGTGGTTTCCCGCGAGGTAGATCACGGGGCAGCGGAATGCAAGCCTGGCCCACTCGATGCCTGCCGAACCGTTGCCGATATCGCCGGCGAGGACCGCGAGGTCGGCCGGGACCTCGGGCGGCGCGAAGGGTTCGTGCTCGAGGTGGAGGTCGGAGAGAACTTGGATACGCATGCAACGGCTCGGCGAAAAGGCGGGTTGTTCGGGCTGCGCCCCTGGAAGGGCACCTTCTCGAAGGTATCGAATCGCCGCTGCGAGAGCTCAGCGCTTCTTCTTCAAACGTGCGGCGATTCTCATTCGAAGCGCATTCAGGCGGATGAATCCGGCCGCGTCGGCCTGGTTGTACGCGCCGCGGTCGTCCTCGAAGGTCGAGATCGCCGGGTCGAAAAGCGAGTCGGTCTTCGATTCGCGGCCGACGGTGGTGACCGTGCCCTTGTAGAGCTTCAGGCGCACCGTGCCGTTGACGGTCTTCTGCGATGCGTCGATCAGCCCCTGCAGCAGCGCCCGCTCGGGGCTGAACCAGTAGCCGTTGTAGATCATGCGCGCGTAGCGCGGCATGAGGTCGTCCTTGAGCGCGAGCACCTCGCGGTCGAGCGTGATCGACTCCATCGCGCGGTGGGCGCGCAGCATGATGGTGCCGCCCGGCGTCTCGTAGCAGCCGCGCGACTTCATGCCGACGTAGCGGTTCTCCACCATGTCCAGGCGCCCGATCCCGTGGCGGCCGCCGAGCTCGTTCAGCTTCGTGAGGGCCTTCGCCGGCGTCATGCGCCTGCCGTCGATCGCGACGATGTCGCCCTTCTCGTAGGCGAGCTCGACGTACTGCGGGCGGGCGGGCGCTTTCTCGGGGCTCACCGTGCGGCGCCACATCGACTCCTCGGGCTCGTAGGCCGGGTCCTCGAGAATGCCGCCTTCGTAGGAGATGTGCAGCAGGTTGGCGTCCATCGAGTAGGGCGCCGCGCCTCTCTTCTTGTGCTCGACCGGGATGCGGTGCTGCTCGGCGTATTGGAGAAGCTTCTCGCGCGAGAGCAGGTCCCACTCGCGCCAGGGCGCGATGATGCGCACGTCCGGCATGAGCGCGTAGGCGCCGAGCTCGAAGCGCACCTGATCGTTGCCCTTGCCGGTGGCGCCGTGCGAGATGGCGTCGGCGCCGGTCTGCTTTGCGATCTCGACGAGATGCTTCGCGATGAGCGGCCGCGCGATCGAGGTGCCGAGCAGGTACTCGCCTTCGTAAACCGCGTTGGCGCGGAACATCGGGAACACGAAGTCGCGCACGAACTCCTCGCGCAGGTCCTCGATGAAGATCCTCTTCACGCCGAACATCTTCGCCTTCCGGCGGGCCGGCTCGAGCTCCTCGCCCTGGCCGATGTCGGCGGTGAAGGTCACCACCTCGCAGCCATAGTTGTCCTGCAGCCACTTGAGGATGACCGAGGTGTCGAGGCCTCCCGAGTACGCCAGCACAACCTTTTTCGCTTTCACTGCTTCACCCTTCCCAGGAGCAGAAATTCCATGAGCGCCTTCTGCGTGTGCAGTCGGTTCTCGGCTTCATCCCATACCACGCTCTGCCTGCCGTCGATGACCTCGGCGCCGACTTCCTCGCCGCGGTGCGCGGGGAGGCAGTGCATGAAGAGCGCGTCCCTTTTTGCGACGCTCATCATCTCAGCGTCCACCTGCCAGTCCTGGAAATCGCGCTTGCGCTCTTCGTTCTCGGCTTCGAAGCCCATGCTGGTCCACACGTCGGTGGTCACGAGATCGGCGCCGCGCGCCGCCTGCATCGGGTCGGAAAAACTCTCGTAGTTGTCGTCGTTGTAGACGCCCGCGCGCTCGGGCTCGACCTCGTAGCCGGGGGGCGTGGAGACGTGCACGTTGAAGTCGAATACCGTGGCCGCCTGCAGCCAGGTGTTGCAGACGTTGTTCGAGTCGCCGATCCAGGCGACGGTCTTTCCCCGGATGCTCCCGCGGTGCTCGATGAAGGTGTAGATGTCGGCGAGCACCTGGCAGGGATGGTACTCGTTGGTGAGGCCGTTGATCACCGGCACGCGCGAGTTTGCTGCGAAGCGCGAGAGGATGTCCTGCTCGAAGGTGCGGATCATCACGAGGTCGCACATGCGCGATATGACCTGCCCGGCGTCTTCCACGGGCTCGCCGCGGCCGAGCTGGGTATCGCGTGTAAAGAGGTAGATCGCCGTGCCGCCGAGCTGGTGCATGCCCGCTTCGAACGACAGTCGCGTCCGGGTCGAGGGCTTCTCGAAGATCATGGCGAGCGTGCGGTCCTCCAGCGGCCAGTAGCGCTTGTAGCGCTTGAACCTGTCCTTGATCCAGCGCGTGCGCCTGAACAGGTATTCGTATTCCGCGCGCGAGAAGTCCTTGAACTGCAGGTAATGCCGCAGCTTTCCCGGAGATCTCTTCATGCGCGCGCGGCGAGGGCGGCGGGCTGGGCGAGGAATTCGCGAACGAGCGGCACCAGGATGGCGACGACCTGGCGCGCTTCGCTCTCGCTCATCACGAGCGGCGGGAGCAGCCGGATGACGCTTTCCATGGTGACGTTGATGAGAAGGCCGGCTTCGAGCGCCCGCCCTACGAGATCTCCGCAGGGCCGGTCAAGCTCAACGCCGATCATGAGGCCATGTCCGCGGACCTCCTTCACGCCGGGCGCGCCGGCAAGTCCCTCGCGCAGCCCGCCGATCAGCAGAGCGCCGACGCGTTCGGCGTTCTTCATCAGGCCCTCCTCCTCGATCGCATCGAGCGTCGCGAGCGCAGCTGCGCAGGCGAGCGGATTGCCGCCGAATGTCGAGCCGTGCGTGCCGGGCTTGAAGATCTGGGCGGCGGCGCCCCGCGCAAGGCAGGCTCCGATCGGTATCCCCGAGGCGAGCCCTTTTGCGAGCAGCATTACGTCGGGATGGATACCCGCGTGCTGGTAGACGAACCACTTGCCGGTCCGGCCGAGGCCGCATTGGACTTCATCCACCATGAGGAGCCACCTCTGCCGGTTGCAGATCTCGCTCAGATCGCGCAGATACTGCATGGCGGAAATATTGATCCCGCCCTCGCCCTGGATCGGCTCGACCAGAACGGCGACGACACTGCGGTCTCGCGCCGCGACCTGGCGCACCGCTTCGATGTCGTTGAACGGCACGCGCACGAAGCCGCTCACGAGCGGCTCGAAGCCCGCCTGCACCTTGCGGTTCCCGGTCGCCGAAAGCGTCGCGAGGGTCCTTCCGTGGAAGGCCTTGTCCATGACAACGATCGCGGGGCTCTCGATTCCCTTGCCGTGACCGTAGAGGCGTGCGAGCTTGATCGCCGCCTCGTTGGCTTCGCAGCCGGAATTGCAGAAAAAAACGCTGTCCATCCCGCTGATCTCGGCGAGCTTGTCGGCGAGCTTCTCCTGCTCGGCGATGCGATAGAGGTTGGAAGCATGGATGAGGCGCGCGCTCTGCTCGGCGATCACGCGCGTCAGCTTCGGATGGCCGTGGCCGAGCGTGTTCACGGCGATGCCGGCGAGCGCGTCAAGGTACTTCTTGCCGGACTCATCCCATACCCAGACGCCCTCGCCCCGGGCGAAAGCAACGGGAATGCGTTGATACGTGTTCATCAGATGGGACATGAATTCACCCGTCAAATCTCAAAGGCGCAACTTGGAATGGGTCGCGCCGCACTCGAGTGGGAAAGCGCCACTTGGCGCCCGGACAACGCGTCTAGCCGGCTCGGCGTCGTCGGGACTTGGGCCGGACGGGCGACGCCGCGGCGCCTGGGGGATGCGCTGGCCGTATGAAGTTCATTGCGTCGCCCTGTGCGATGATCGAATTTCGCTTGAGGCCGAGTAGCTTAGCATACTGCAGCGGGAACGGACACGCGCCGGAGCGGCGTGCAAGCTTGGGCCGCGGGCCCGGCGCTGCTTCTTTCCGGGATCCCGAGGCGCACGGCCTGCGCGCTTACTTGCCGATGAGAAAGGCGACTTCCTCGAAACTGATCGCGCCCTCGCGCGCAGCGGGCATTGCACAGGCCGCCTTCGATGTCGCCGGCTGCATGACGCCGCGCTCGAGGATCTCGCAGTGCGGGTACATCTGGCGCAGCTTCCTCTCGGCGTCCGCTTCGTCGCGGCCGTGGATCATGAGGCGCTCCACGAGCAGGCCGTGCCGAGTGCGAATTCGAAAGCCGAACTTCGTCGTCTTCAGCGCCAACGACATGACCCCTCCCCCAATACCCGTTTCCCTTACAGGGATATAGCACAGGGACATTGCGATTGCAACGCGGCTCCGCCCCAGGCGGTCCTTGCCAGCCCGTCCCTGTCTCGCGGGCCTGCGGTGGGCTCAGCCCACCCGGCGCAGGCTGCGCTCCTCCGGGGCTTTCAGCACCCGCAGGCAGGGAAGATGCCCGTCGTAGACGATGCCGTGGAGCTCGACGCGCTTCTGGGAGCGGAGCAGCCCGACCAGGTAGTGGGCGATCTCGCGGGTGATCACCTGCCCGGGGACGAGCACCGGGATCCCGGGTGGATAGGGAACGATCTGGTCGGCGCAGACCCGGTCGAGAAGCTCGCGGCGGATGTCGTTCTCTTCGTCGACCACGGGCATGAGCTCTCCGCCGCAATAGAAGGCATCCCGCGGCAGGTAGCGCAGGCGGGTGAACCTCGGAATCTCCGGGAAGCGGTACAGGCGGCGCGGCAAACGGCCCTCGCGGGCGATGCGCATCAGCGCATCGTAGAGCCGCGAGACCTTGCTGCGCGTCGTGCCTATTGTAAGCAGCAGCGTGAGCGTGTTGAAGGTGGACTTCTCGACCTGGATGTTGTAGCGGTCGAAGAGCTCGCGCTGCAGATCCTCCACGGCATAACCGCAGCTCGAGATGTCCACCGTGACCTTGGTCGGGTCGAGACGGATGTCGTCGCGCTTGATCTCGTCCGGAAGGAGATCCTCGAGTCCGAGCACCCTGAACACGCCGGTGGAATCGATCTGCGCGCGCAGTTCCTGCGCCAGGGCGAGCGTGCGTGAAAGGAGCTTGTAGCCCTCCATCACCGCCTGCTTTCTTGCCACGTCGAGGCTCGCGATCATGCTGTACTGCGGGGAGGTCGACGTGTGCATGTTGAAGTTTTCGCGGAACAGGTGCTCGTTGAAGTTCGGGTCGTTGACGTGGATCATCGAGGCCTGCGAGAAGGCTGACAGCACCTTGTGCGTGCTCTGCGTCGCGTAGTCGGCGCCGGCCTCGAGCGCGGTCGGGCGAAACGCGGGGTGGAAGCGGGCGAAGCCGTACCAGGCTTCGTCCACGATCACCTTGATTCCTTTCGCATGCGCGGCGTCCACGATGGGGGCGAGGTCGTAGCGCAGCCCGTCGTAGGTGCAGGAGGTGAGGATCAGCGCCTGGGCGTCCGCGTGCCTGCGGATCGCCGACAGGATGACCTTCTTCGGCACGGGGCCGTAGAGGCTGTACTTCGCGTTCACCGAAGAGTCGAGATAGATAGGGTGGGCGCCCGAGAGCACCACGCCGTGGTGCACCGACTTGTGGCAGTTGCGGTCGAGCAGCAGTTTTTCCCCGGGGGCGAGCAGCGTCTGGAATATGACCTTGTTGGCGGTCGAGGTCCCGTTGGTCGCGAAGAAGGTGCGGCGCGCGCCGAAAGCCTTGGCCGCGATCGTCTGCGCCTCGGCGATGACGCCGGTGGGCTCCATCAGGGAATCGAGCATCTTCACCGATACCGAGAGATCAGCGTCGAATACGTGCTCGCCCATGAAGTCGTAGAAATCGTTGACCCAGGGGCTGCCCCGCAGCGATTCACCCGACGAATGGCCCGGCGTATGCCAAGAGTCCTTCGCCATCCACACATAGTTCTTGAGCTGGTCGTAGAAGGGCGTGCGCGACCGCTCCTGGATCTGCGCGTTCAGTATCCGGTACATGCCCCGGTAGTCGCGCTCCTCGCGATAGAAGTAGCCGTCGACCGCCTCGGCAAACAGCGCATCGACGATCTCGTCCTCGTGCTCTTGCGCGATCAGGATGTATACGTCGAGTTCCGGGCGGAAGCGCGTGACGCGCCTGACGAGCTCGAGCGCCGACATCTCCTTCTTTGCGCTCTTCTGGTTGAGCGTGTAGAGCTTGTCGTCGACGACGACGGCCTGCAGATCGCCGTCCTCTTCGATCGTCGCGAGCGCGTCGCGCGCGGTGGTGACCCCTGAAAAGGTGATTCCGAGAGGATTGTCGAGAGATCGCGCGGCGGCGTTGAGGCCCTTGACGAACTCCCTCAGGACCAGCGGCTCGTCGTTGATGATGAGCACGCGGCTGACGGGTTTTTTCATGGGGGGCAGGAAAGGAAAAGCGGATTGTTGCGGGAAACCGCTCGGGAGCGCAAGAAGGGGTGCGAAGCGGGCGCGCCCGCATCCGCAAAGAAAAAGGCGGCCCCTTGGCCGCCTTTGCGTGAAAACCGGCTAGGCCCTATCCGGGCATCGCCTTGAGGCGGGCGGCAAGGTGGCTCTTGTGCCGCGCCGCCTTGTTCTTGTGAATGATCTTCTTGTCGGCGATGCGGTCGATGATGCCGGACGCTTCGCTGAGGATTTTCCGCGCCGCCGCCTTGTCGCCGGCCTGGATCGCCTTGGTGACGCTTTTCACGGCGCTCGAAAGCGCCGAGCGCAGACCGGCATTGTGCCTGCGCCGCTTCTCGGCCTGCCGGGCCGCCTTACGGGCGCCTTTCGTGTTTGCCATGTCGATTTCCGAAAAACGAAGGGCGCAATTGTAATCGCTGGGGCATGCCGGCGCAAGGTTCCCGGCCCTCCGAAAGCTATAATTCCCGCATGAATCTGCTGAAGGCAGTCGCGACCGTCAGCAGCATGACGCTCGTGTCGCGCATCCTCGGACTGGTCCGCGACGTCCTCATCGCGACGCTCTTCGGGGCGAAAGCCGAGACCGACGCCTTTCTGGTGGCGTTCCGTATTCCGAACCTGCTCCGCCGGCTGTTCGCCGAGGGCGCCTTCTCGCAGGCCTTCGTTCCGGTGCTCTCCGAATACAAGATCCGCCGCGGCGAAGCGGAAACGAAGACGCTCGCCGATCGCACCGCCTCGGTGCTCGCCATCGCGCTGCTCGGCGTCACTACCCTCGGCGTGCTCGCGGCGCCCGTGATCGTCTACCTCAGCGCTCCCGGCTTCGCCGCGAACCCGGAAAAGTTCGATTTGACGGTGGCGATGCTGCGCGTCACCTTTCCCTACATTCTGTTCATTTCGCTCGTCTCGCTCGCCGGCGGCATCCTCAATACCTGGAGCCGCTTCACGATCCCTGCGCTGACGCCGACGCTGCTCAACGTTGCCTTCATTGTCGGGGCGCTCTTCTGCGCCAGGTTCTTCGACCGGCCGATCATGGTGCTCGCATGGGCGGTGTTCGCGGGCGGCGTGCTCCAGCTGGCCCTGCAGGTTCCGGCCCTGGCGCGAATCGGCATGCTGCCGCGGCTCGAGCTGGGGTTCTCCGACCCGGGAGTGCGTCGCATCATTCTGCTGATGGGGCCCGCGGTGATCGGAGTCTCGATCAGCCAGGTGAGCCTGCTGATCAACACGATCTTCGCCTCCTTCCTCGAGAACGGGAGCGTGACCTGGCTCTACTACGCGGACCGCCTGATGGAATTCCCGACCGCGCTGCTCGGCGTGGCGCTCGGCACGGTGCTCCTTCCGAGCCTCTCGAAATATCACTCGCAGGCGGCCGAGGGTGAATACTCCAGGCTGCTCGATTGGGGCCTGCGGCTCACTTTCCTTCTTGCCGCGCCGGCGGCCGTCGCGCTCGCGATCCTTTCCATGCCGCTCATCACGACCCTGTTTCACTACGGGCAATTCGGGGAGCGCGACGTGTGGATGACGCGCCAGGCACTCGTCGCTTACAGCGCGGGGCTGCTCGGGCTCATTCTCGTCAAAGTGCTGGCGCCGGGTTTCTATGCGCGGCAGAATATTGCGACGCCGGTGAGAATCGCCATCGTGACCCTGATTGCCACCCAGCTCATGAACGCAGCGCTGATCGTGCCGCTCAAGCACTCGGGCCTTGCCCTCTCCATCGGCCTCGGGGCCTGTCTCAACGCGGGTCTGCTCTATCGGGGCCTTCGCAGGCAGGGGATTTTCCAGCCGCAGGCGGGCTGGGGGGCGTTTGCCCTCAAGGTGGCCGCAGCTCTGGCCGCCATGGCGTCGGCCCTGTGGTATGCGATGGGTGCGGAGAGCTGGTGGCTGGCTGCATCCGGAGCGACACGGAGCGGAGCGATCGCCGGCCTGGTGGTCCTCGGCGGCGCGGCGTATTTCGGCTGTTTGTGGGTGCTCGGCTTCCGGCCGCGCGACTTCACCCGCCACGCCGCCTGATGCCGACGACAGATGAACACGCAGCTCGAGCACTTCGCGCAATTCGTTTCCAGGGAACAGTTCGATCTCGCCGAGGCGAGCCTCATGCTCGCCCAGGACATCTACCCGGACGTCGATATCCCCGCCTACCTCGGTCGCCTCGACGATATCGCGGTCGCCATCAAGAAGCGCCTCGCGGACGACGCCTTCGCCGAGCAGAAGGTGATCGCGCTGAACTACTATCTGTTCAACGAAATGCGCTTCTCGGGGAACGTGGAAGACTACTACGATCCCCGCAACAGCTATCTGAACGAAGTCATGGAGCGCCGCACCGGGATCCCGATTACCCTGGCGATCGTCTATCTGGAGGTCGGCAAGCGGCTTGGGCTCAACCTGAAGGGCGTCTCCTTCCCGGGACATTTCCTGGTGAAGCTCGCCGTGAAGCGCGGCCAGCTGGTCCTCGATCCCTTCACGGGCGGGGAGGCACAGTCCGAGGCCGACCTTCGCCAGCGTCTTGCGCAAGTGCTTCCGTCGGGGAAGGCCGGACAGGCTCATCTCGACCAGTATCTGGAGGCCGCGACGCCGCGACAGATCGTTGCGCGAGTCCTGCGCAACTTGAAGAACATCTACCTGCAGACGGGAAAGCTCGAGGCGGCTCTCGCGGTGATGCATCGCATGCTGCTCGTGGTGCCGGAATCGGCCGAGGAGTTGCGCGACCGCGGCCTGATCTTCCAGCAACTCGAGTGCTTCCGGCCGGCGCTCTCGGATCTGCAGAACTACCTCAGGCGTCGCCCGGAAGCGCCGGACGCAGGGGAAATCCACGGCAAGATCGTGGAGCTCAGGCAGGCCGCGGTTCGCCTCAACTAGCCGCCAGGGCGGACGCCCTCCGCCCGGGCCCAGCCCGGCCACGCGCCCGCGTCGGCAGCCGGGGAAGGCCGCTATAATTCAGTACTTTGCGTCCTTGCCTCGATACCCATGCTGCTTACCCACGGTGCCGCCGACGCCGCGTTGCCACCGGTTGCCCTCACGGTCGGCAATTTCGACGGAGTGCATCGGGGACACCAGGCGATGCTCGAGCGCCTCACCGGCGAGGCCCGCCGCCGCGGCCTGATGAGCTGCGTGCTGACCTTCGAGCCCCATCCGCGGGAGTTCTTTGCTCCGCTCGCGGCACCCACGCGCCTGACCTCGCTCCGCGAGAAGTGCGAGCTGCTCGCGGCGCGCGGGCTGGAGCGCCTGCACGTGGAGCGCTTCGCGCGTTCCTTCTCGGCCGTGGCGCCGGAGGCCTTCGTTGAGCAGATCCTCGCTGCCCGGCTGAAGACGCGCTGGCTGCTCGTCGGCGAGGACTTCCGGTTCGGTGCGAGGCGCGCCGGTGACATTCCTCTGTTGAAGAGCCTCGCCGGACGTCACGGATACGAGGTGCAGGTCATGCCTGCGGTCGCGCACGCCGGCTTGCGCGTGTCGAGCTCGGCGGTTCGCGCGGCGCTGGCGGCCGGCGACCTTGCGTCGGCCGAGGCGCTGCTCGGCCGTCCCTACAGCATCAGCGGGCGCGTCGTCCACGGAAGAAAGCTAGGCCGCGAGCTCGGCTTCGCCACCGCCAACGTGCAGCTCAGGCACAACCGCCCGCCGCTCACCGGCATCTACGCGGTCAGAGTCCACGGCGTCGGCGGCGCAGCGCGCCCCGCCGTGGCGAGCCTGGGCGTGCGGCCCACGATCACCGCGAGCGGCCGCGCGGTGCTCGAGGTGCACCTGCTCGATTTCACCGGAGACCTCTACCGCAGACACGTGCGCGTCGAATTCCTGCACAAGATTCGGGACGAGGAGAAATACCCGGACCTCGAGACGATGAAGGCGCAGATCGAGCGCGACTGCGACGCCGCCCGGCGCTTCCTCCTGGAACACCGCAATGCCTGAGAAAAAAAACGACTACAGGAAGACGCTCAACCTGCCGGACACGCCTTTCCCCATGCGTGGAGATCTCGCCAGACGCGAGCCGGAGTGGGTGAAGGAATGGCAGGAAAAAGGAATCTACCAAAGGATCCGCGAAGCGAGCCGGGGCAGGCCGAAGTTCGTGCTGCACGACGGCCCGCCCTATGCGAACGGCGACATCCACATCGGCACCGCGGTCAACAAGATCCTCAAGGACATCATCGTGAAGTCGCGCAACATGGCCGGCTTCGACGCGGTTTACGTTCCCGGCTGGGACTGCCATGGCATGCCGATCGAGGTGCAGATCGAGAAGACGCACGGCAAGAACATTCCGGTGGAGAAGACCCAGAGCCTGGCGCGCGCCTATGCCGGCGAGCAGATCGAGCGGCAGAAGGCGGACTTCCGGCGCCTCGGGGTGCTTGGAGACTGGGATCATGCCTATACGACCATGGCCCACCGGAATGAGGCGGACGAGATCCGCACGCTCGGCAAGCTGCTCGAAAAAGGATACGTCTACCGCGGCCTGAAGCCCGTGAACTGGTGCTTCGACTGCGGTTCCGCGCTCGCGGAGGCGGAAGTGGAATACATGGATCGCACCGACTTTGCGATCGACGTCGGGTTTCCACTACCCGATGACGGGCGCGAGAAGCTGAAGCGCGCATTTGCTCTCGGCGGGCTGCCGGGGAAGCCGGTCTATGCGATCGTCTGGACGACGACGCCCTGGACGATCCCCGCGAATCAGGCGCTCAACGTGCATCCCGAGCTCGACTACAACCTCGTCGACACCGAGCGCGGATTGCTGATACTGGCCGCCGATCTGCAGGAAGCCTGCCTTGCCCGCTATCAGCTGAAGGGCAAGACCCTCGCTTCCGCCAAAGGCGCGCGGCTCGAGTCGATCGCGTTTCGCCACCCGTTCTACGATCGTCCTTCACCCGTGTATCTGGGCGAGTACGTCACGCTCGAGCAGGGCACCGGCGTTGTTCACAGCGCGCCGGCCTACGGCGTCGAGGACTTCGTGTCCTGCCGCCGCTACGGCATGAAGGACGACCAGATCCTCGCGCCGGTCATGGGCGACGGGAAGTACGCCGCATCGCTTCAATTTTTCGGCGGACTGGACATCTGGAAGGCGAATCCGCTGATTGTCGAGAAGATCCGCGAGGTCGGGGCGCTGTTCCACTCGGAAAAGCACTCGCACAGCTACATGCACTGCTGGCGTCACAAGACCCCGGTGATCTACCGCGCGACCACGCAGTGGTTCGCCGGGATGGATGCCGTGCCCGGGTACCAGGGCAGGAAGCCGCCCGAGCCCCTGCGCGTCACGGCCCTGCGCGCGGTGGAAGCGACGCGCTTCTACCCTTCCTGGGGCCAGGCGCGCCTGCACGGCATGATCGCCAACCGCCCCGACTGGTCCCTCTCGCGCCAGCGCCAATGGGGGGTGCCGATGCCCTTCTTCATCCACAAGGAAACCGGCGCGCTGCACCCGCGAACCCCGGAGCTCCTGGAAGCCGTCGCGAAGGAGGTGGAGCAAGGCGGAATCGAGGCCTGGCAGCGCATTCGGCCGGTCGATCTGCTCGGCGCCGAGGCGGCCGAGTACGAGAAGGTGAAGGACACGCTCGACGTGTGGTTCGACTCGGGTTCGACCCACGAGACCGTGCTCAGAGGCTCGCATGCCAGGGAGCTGAAGTTTCCGGCCGATCTCTATCTCGAGGGCTCGGACCAGCATCGCGGCTGGTTTCACTCGTCGCTCCTCGTCTCCTGCATGCTGAA
>Ga0187773_10000237_pt1 | contig 23110 bp, 25 predicted proteins | sample 0216_BV02_MP05_1_FD_133133 | JGI IMG/M metagenome (GOLD analysis project Ga0187773, IMG submission 133133) | Tropical peat soil microbial communities from peatlands in Department of Meta, Colombia - 0216_BV02_MP05_10_MG | ecosystem: Environmental > Terrestrial > Soil > Wetlands > Peat | place...
GAAGTGACGCTCGAGGCTCCGGAGGAAGGCCTCGTCATCCCGCAGCTGCTCAAGCAGGCCGGCCTGGTGCCGAGCGTATCGGAGGCAGTGCGCATGATCGAGCAGGGTGGAGTGAAGCTTGACGGCGAGCGCGTGTCCGACAAGGCGCTGCGCGTGGCGCGCGGGCGCAAGGTAGTGGCCCAGGTCGGCAAGCGCAGGTTCGCCCGCATCGCGCTGCGCTGAGAGGCGAGGCATGGCCGAGGCTCAGCAATACGAGATCTATGCCGTCAAGTACGCACGCCACGAGCGTCGCGCAAGTGAGAACTTCATCGGAGGTGACCCGCACGACGGGCCGATGCCGCTCGATTACTTCGTCTGGCTGGTGCGCAATTCCGAGCGGGCGGTCGTCGTGGACACCGGCTTTTCCGCCGCGACCGCGGCGCGCCGCCAGCGCGAACATCTGCGCTGCCCGACGGAGGGCCTGCGATTGCTGGGCGTCGAGGCAGGCGCGGTGCGCGACGTGGTGATCACCCACCTGCATTACGACCACGTCGGCAATTTCGACCTGTTCCCCGCCGCGACCTTCCACTTGCAGGACGAGGAGATGCGCTACGCGACCGGACGGCACATGCGTAGCGGGGTATTCAGCGGTGCGTTCGATGTCGAGGACGTCGTGGGCATGGTGCGCAACGTCTACCGCGGGCGCGTCCACTTCCATGACGGAGACGCCGTGCCTTTCCCCGGCATCTCGCTGCATCGCATCGGGGGACACACGATGGGCCTGCAAGTCGTGCGCGTGGCCACACGCCGCGGCTGGGTGGTGCTCGCCTCGGACGCGAGCCACTTCTACGCGAACATGGAGCAGGTGCGCCCTTTCCCGATCGTCTTCTCGGTTGCGGACATGGTCGCCGGGTACGAGCGCCTGCGCGCGCTGGCCGAATCACCGCGGCATGTCATTCCCGGCCACGACCCGAAGGTGATGGAGCGGTATCCGGCGCCGCGCAAGGATCTCGAGGGCATCGTGGCCCGGCTCGACTGATGGTCCTTCTGTCACGAGGTTGACACGGCGCTTCGGCCGTATAAGATCGTCTGCTTTGTCGCTGTTGTCGCGAGAATTGGAGGAGGAGAAGGAGGGAGGAGACGATCGGGAGAAGGGCAACGTGAGGCCACAGGGCGAGACAATGCCCCTCAAGAACAAGAAGCTCCAGCGCCGCGGACCCGCTGAGCGGGGCGGCATGATTCGACGCCGGGACTCGATCCCGGCGTTTTTGTTTTGCGTGCCGGGATCGTGCTAAAAGCGGGCATGCACTACGACTTCGATGCACCCGTAGATCGCGCCGGCACCTGGAGCTCGCGCTGGGACCGGTATCGGGGTCGCGACGTGATTCCCCTTTGGGTCGCAGACACCGATTTCCGGGCACCTCCGGCCGTGCTCGAGGCATTCGCCAGTCTCATCGAGCATGGGGTGTTCGGCTACACCAGTCCGCCGGATGAATTGCGTGCCGCGATCGTCGCCCGCATGCGGCGCCTGTACGGCTGGCCCATCGAGCCCGGCTGGATCGTCTTCCTGCCCGGCGTGGTGCCGGGATTGCATCTCGCCGCGCGCCATCTCGTGCCACCCGACGGTCACGCGCTCGTGCCGACGCCGATTTACCATCACTTCAAGCGCGCGGTCGAGCATGCCCCGCGCGCCCATGCCGACGTGCCGCTCGTCCTGTCCGAAGGGCGCTGGGTGTTCGACGAGGACGCGCTCGGTGCGGCGCTGCGACCGAACAGTCGGCTGTTGTACCTGTGCAATCCGCAAAACCCGGGGGGCACGATCTTCACGCGCGGCGAGCTCGCCCGGCTCGCCGAGCTCGCGGTGCGGCGCGATCTCGTCGTCTGTTCGGACGAGATCCACGCGGACATCCTGCTCGATCCCGGGAAGCGCCACGTGCCGATTGCGAGCCTCGCCCCCGAAGTGTCGCGCCGGACGGTGACACTGATGTCGCCGAACAAGACGTTCAACGTGCCGGCCGCCGGCTGCGCATTCGCCATCATCGAGGACCCGGCGTTGCGGCGCGCGTTTTCGATCGACCACCACGCCACGGTGCATGATCCCTCGGTATTCGGGTACGCCGGCGCACTCGCTGCCTACCGCGGCGGCGAAGAATGGCTCACGGCGCAGCTCGCGTACCTGGCCGGGAACCGCGACTTGGTCGAAAGGGAGGTGGCATCGATGCCCGGTCTCGAGCTCGCGCACGTCGAAGCGACCTATTTGGCCTGGATCGATGCCTCGGCGCTCGGCCGCGCCGATCCCCAGGCTCATTTCCTCGATCACGGAGTGGCGCTCTCGCCTGGAGCGCAGTTCGGGCGAAACGGCTTCGTGCGGCTCAACTTCGGCACCCAGCGTACGCGGCTAGCCGAGGCGCTCGCGCGCATGCGGCACGCTGTGCAGGCCGCCTAGCGCGAGCCGCGTCGAGTGCGGACGAGCGATTGCGCGCGCGCGAGCACGCGGTCCAAGTGCGGATCGCGCACGCCGAGCTCGTGCATGTGCGACATGGTGCGCGCCAGATACTCGAGGTTGTGGCCGCGCTCGCCGGAACACCGCGCCACGGTCCTGGCAGCTTCCGCGAGCCCCAGATCGCCGGCGAACTGCGGGTGCGCGGTGTCCGCGACGAATGCCAACGCGCGCAGCGTCCTGCCGCCCGTCCGTGCGACGACGCGGCGCGCCATGTAGACGCGGTTCCTCATTTCCCGATGCCAGAGGTACTCGAGCACCTCGCGCGCTTCGGTGCGCGGTACGCAATACACCAGGCCCCAGCACGACCCGCCGCGGCACAGGCCCATCACCAGCCCGGGACGCTGAGGGGTGCCGCGGTAGCGGTGCGAATACACGCACAGCGACCGGTGGTAGCCGAGCACGAACGCGGCGGACCGAATCCGGTAGGCGAAGCCCGGTGACCACATGAGCGAACCGTAGCCGAACACCCACAGATCGCCTCGGCGCCCGGAGGGCAGGAACTGCTGGAATTCGCTTTCCGCGCTCACGACGTGCGCAATTATAGAATCTGTGTGGCCTCTGCTATCTTTGCCGCAATGCGCAGCTTGCTGATTGCCTGTGTCATGTTGCTTGCGCCGCTGGTCGCACAGGCGCAGACGCCGGCGCTCTCGCTACCCGACCTGCAGGGCAGGATGCACCGACTCGCCGACTACCGCGGCAAGGTGGTTTTGCTCAACTTCTGGGCGAGCTGGTGCGCCCCCTGCCGTGCCGAAATGCCTTCCATCGAAAGCCTGCGCCGGGAGTTGCGCGGCGAGCCGTTCATCGTGCTCGCCGTGAACGTCAGCGAGGACGCGCGCGTTGCGGGCCGCTTCGCCGAGCGAGCCGGTATCGGCTTCACGGTGCTGCTCGACGGCGACAGCAAGGCGGCGCACGCGTGGGGAGCACGGGCGCTGCCGACCACTTTCATCGTCGGCCCCGACGGGCGGGTCCGCTACAGCCACGTCGGCGCGCGCGACTGGTCGGACGAGCGCGTCCGGAAGACGATCGAAGGATTGATGACGCGGCGGCCGCTAGAGACGGCAGCCGGCTATTGACGCGGATCAAGGCGGGCACACCACCGCAGCCTAGGCTTTCATAATGGCCGACGAGACGATACCGGACGAATCTGCCGTGTGGGACGCGCTGCGCGGGGTCTCGGACCCCGAGGTGGGCGAGAACCTCGTCGACCTGGGCCTGGTGTACCGCGTAGTTTGCGCGCCGGACAGCGTGCAGGTCGACCTGACCATGACTTCGCCCGCTTGTCCGATGGGCGGCGCCATCGCCGAGGAAGCCGAGCAGGCGATCCGTGCGGCCTGCGCGCAAGCCCGCGAGGTGCACGTGCGGATCGTATTCGATCCGCCCTGGACTCCCGAGCGCATGAGCGAAGAAGTGCGCCAGCGCTTCGGCTGGTAGCGCGGCGATGCGCGACCTTCCGCCATCCGCGCGCGCGCCGCTGCTGATTCTGGGCTTCGTGGCGCTTGTCGCCGGCGTCGCCGGCGGACTGGTACGCCTCGGGTTCGAGACGCCGGCCCCCGCCGCCGGAATTTCCTGGCACGGTGCGCTGATGGCGAGCGCCTTCTTCGGCACGCTGATTTCGCTCGAGCGCGCGGTCGCCATCGGACGCTCCTGGGCCTACCTTGCACCGGCCGCATTCGGCGCCGGCGGTATCGCGCTGCTGGCGGGCGGCACGCGGGCCGGTTTCGTCCTGTTCGCCGCGGGCGGTGTCCTGTTCGCTGCCGCCTCGGGCGCCATCTGGCTGCGCCAGCGGGCCCTGCATACGGGTGTGCTCGCGCTCGGCGCGCTCGCCCTGCTTGCCGCGAACCTCATCCTCCTCGCTGGAAGACCTCCCGAGGCCGCCGTGCCGTCCTGGATCGCGTTCTTCGTGCTCACGATCGGCGGCGAGCGCCTCGAGTTGTCGCGGCTTGCGCCGGTTCCGAAGGTGGCGCGCACCGCCTTCGGTGCGCTCGCCGCGGCGCTGCTCCTCGCCGCACTGCCCTTCGCGCCGCGCGTGCTCGGCGTGCTGCTGCTCTTGATGGCGCTGTGGCTGGCGCGCTACGACATCGCCACCCGCACGGTGCGCGCCGCGGGTCTTACGCGCTACATCGCGCTGTGCCTGCTGGCGGGCTATGCCTGGCTGGCGTTCGGCGGTGCTCTGCTTGCGCTGTCGGCCGTGGTCGGCCGCGAACCGTGGGATGCAGCGCTGCATGCGATCCTCCTCGGCTTCGTGTTCTCGATGGTGTTCGGGCACGCGCCCGTCATTCTGCCCGCGGTGCTGCGCATCGCGATTCCCTATCGCGCGGCGCTCTATGCCCCGCTCGCACTGCTGCACCTGTCGCTCGCGGTACGCGTTGCGGGCGATCTTTCAGCGAGCGCGCCGCTGCGCGCTGCGGGCGGCGCCGGAAGCGCACTCGCGATCGCGCTGTTCATCGTCACCGCGGCGACGCTCGCCCTGTCCACGTTGCGCAAGGAGCCATCATGAAGTCAGCCATACTCGCCGCCGCGCTCGTCTCGTTATCGGTGTCCGCCGGAGCGCAGGACGCTACCTACACGGTGAAGCTCATGACTCCGGAGACGGCGCTTGTCGCGGCGCAAGCCGCGCTCAAGCACTGCCGCGGCCTCGGTTACCAGGTGACCGTCGCGGTAGTCGACCGCAGCGGCATCGCGCAGGTCGTGCTGCGCGATCGCTTCGCCGGGCCCCACACCGTACGCACAGCCACGGGCAAGGCCTGGACGGCTGCGAGCTTCAGGACGAGCACCGCCGACATGGTCGGCGTGACGCAGGCCGGCAGGCCGGAAAACGGGGTGCGTCACCTGCCCGGCGTCGTGATGATCGGGGGAGGCATTCCGATCGAGAGCGGCGGCACACTGGTGGGCGCGGTCGGCGTCTCGGGCGCTCCCGGAGGGGCGGAGGACGAGCATTGCGCCAAGGCGGGCGTCGAGGCGATTCGCGACGCGCTCGAGTTCTGAGCGCGCAGCTCAGAGCACCTTGCCGGGATTCATCAGTCCCTGCGGATCGAGCGCTCGCTTCAGCGCGCGCATGAGCGCGAGCTCGATATCGTCCTTGTGGCGGCGGATTTCCTCGCGCTTCAGCTGGCCCAGGCCGTGCTCGGCCGAAATCGATCCGCCGAGCGCGTCGACCACGTCGTAGACGATGCGGTTCACCTGCTCGCGGCGTTCCATCAGGGCCGCGGTGGCGGCCGCGTCGCGCATGCCAACGTTGAAGTGCACGTTGCCGTCGCCGATATGGCCGAAGGCGAAGATAGCGACGCCCGGGAATGCACGTGCGAGGGCCGACGACGCGCGCTCGATCAGATCGGGCACCCTGGATACCGGCACCGATACGTCGTGCTTCACGTTGGTGAACTGCGCCTCGGGGATCGTCTCGCGGATTTTCCACAGCGCCAACGCCTGGGCTCCGCTCGCCGCGAGTGCCACGTCGACGAGCGCGCCGCGCTCGGCGCAATCCATGAGCGCCCGCTCCACGAGCGCGTGCAGGGCGGCGTCCTCGCCGCTGTCGGCGAGCTCGGCGAGCACGTACCACGGGTGCGCGACGCCGAGCGGGTCGCGCGTTCCCGGCGCGTGCGCGAGCACCGCCTCCAGGCAGGGCCGCGAGATGAGCTCGAAGGCAGTGAGCCGCTCGCCCAGACGCGCGCGCAGGGAGGCGAGCAGCTCGACCGCGCGCGCGGGGCTCGCCACGGCGATCCACGCCGTGGCGCCGGCGCTCGGCTTGGGGTAGAGCTTCAACACGGCGGCGGTGATCACGCCGAGCGTGCCCTCGGCGCCGACGAACAGCTGCTTCAGGTCGTATCCGGTGTTGTCCTTGCGCAGCGCGCGCAGTCCGTTCCACACGCTGCCGTCCGGCAGCACGACCTCCAGCCCGAGCACCTGCTCGCGCGCGTTGCCGTAGCGCAGCACGTTCACTCCGCCCGCGTTGGTCGAGAGGTTGCCGCCGATCATGCAGCTGCCCTCGGCGGCAAGCGACAGCGGAAAAAGCCTGCCCGCCCCCTCGGCGGCCTGTTGCACGGTAGCGAGCACGCAGCCCGCCTCGGCAGTTACGGTGTCGTTCAGCGCGTCGAGGTCGCGGATGCGGTTCATGCGCGCGAGCGAGAGCAGGACTTCCCGCCGTGCGCCAGTCGGCACCGAGCCGCCGCACAGGCCGGTGTTGCCGCCCTGGGGCACCACCGCGACGCCCTGCTGCGCGCAGAGACCCACGAGCCGCGCGACCTCCGCGGTGCTCGCCGGGCGCAGCACGCATTCCGCGGTTGCGCGGTACTGTTTGCGCCAGTCGGTGAAATAGGGATCGGTCTGCTCGCGGCGCGTGAGCACCTGCTGCGCGCCCACCACCGCGCGCAGCCGCTCGAGAAATGCGTCCCGCGGCATCTGCGACATGGTCCTTGACGGCGATTTTGGCACACCTTAGTTTCGACCCATGAGACTGGTTCGCGCACTGCTATTCGCGCTGATCCCGCTGTGCGCGCAGGCGCAGACCTCTCCGGTGGTCGTGGGCGCAGTGCTGCCGCAAACCGGGGACCTGGCCGACCTTGCCTCCGGGTATCGCAACGGCCTGCTGTTGTGGCAGCAGGAGGTCAACGCGTCGGGCGGACTGCTCGGGCGGCGTGTCGAGCTGCGGCTGTTGGATGACCGCTCGGAGGCGAATCGCGACGGCTCCCTGTACGCGAGGCTTGTCACCGAGGACAAGGCGGACGTGCTGTTCGGGCCCTTCGGTTCGGCCGCGACTGTCGCAGCATCGGCGGTAGCGGAACGCAATCGCCGCGTGCTGCTCGATGCGACCGGCGCCACGCAATCGGTGCTCGGTGCAGGCCCGCGCTACGTGTTTCACGTCGCCGCGCCCTACGCTGCCTACGGCGAGGCGCTGCTCGGACTGCTGCGCTCGTCCGGCTACGCGAAGCTGTACGTGCTCGCGCGCGATGACCCCGCTTCGCGCGAGATGGCGCAGCGCTTCATCGCCCGCGCCCCGCGCTACGGGCTGGCAGCCGGTCCGGCGACGATGTATCCGGGCGCGGTGCCCGACTTCACGCCGCAGCTCACCGCGGCGCGTGCGAGCGGCGCCGAGGCGCTGATCGCTTTCGGCGGCGAAGGCGACGCTGCCGAGATGGTTAAGACCATGTGGCGCATGAAATACGCCCCGAAGCTGTTCTTCGCGCGCGGTGCGACCGACGCGCGCTTCGTGCGCGACGTGGGTCAGGACGCCGAATACACGCTATCGGTGAGCGCTTACCAGCCGGATTTCGCCACCGAAGGCAACGCGCTATTCGTAAAGGCCTATGCCGAGCGGTGGACCGCACCGCCCGATCTCGCGGCGGCGCAGGCCTACGCTGCCGGCCAGGTGCTCGAGCAGGCGGTGCGTCGTGCCGGATCGCTCGAGCAGGACACGCTTGCGGCCGCGCTCGCGGCGCTCGACGGAGACACGGTGCTGGGACATTACAGGATCGACCCCTCGACCCGCGAACAACTGGGTGCCACGCCGGCCGTGGTGCAGATCCTGCGCGGCCGGCCGCAGGTGGTCTGGCCGAGGGAGCGCGCAACGGCGCACTGGCAGCTGCCGTATCCGCGCTGGGACGAACGCAAGCCGATCGAGTAACGGAGAATCGCGATGGCGCTGAACCGCTCGTTTCTATTTGCTCCGGGCAATCAGGCGCGTCGCGTCGAGAAGGCGCTGTCGCTCGACGCAGACGCGGTGATTCTGGATCTCGAGGACTCGGTCGCGGCGACCGACAAGGAAGCGGCGCGCGGGCCGGTCGCCGAGGCGCTCGCGCGAGCGCGCCGCGGCCGAGTGTTCGTGCGCGTGAACGCGCCCTCGACACCGTTCTGCTACGGGGACCTTGTCGCGGTGATCCGTGCGGGGCTGGACGGCATTGTCGTTCCGAAGATCGAGAGCGCGGCCGACCTGCACGCCGTCGATTGGCTGATGGCAAACCTCGAGCGCGAGTGCGGCCTCGCCCCGGGCTCTATCGAGCTGATGCCGATCGTCGAGACGGCGGTCGGCGTGCAGCGCGTCGACCGGATTCTGCAGGCGCGCAGCCTGCGGCCTTACGAAGGCCGCTGGCGCGTGCGACGCGTGGCGTTCGGCGCGGCCGACTTCGCAAACGACCTCGGTCTAACGCCCACGCTGGAGGAGGCCGAGCTCGCCGACGCGCGCGCGCGGGTCGTGCTCGCCTCGCGCGCGGCGGGAGCGGAGGGACCGCTCGACAGCCCGTGGTTCCACTTGCGCGAGCCGGAGGCCTTCGCGCGCGCGCTCGAGCGCAGCCGCCGCAGTGGATTCCAGGGCAGATTGTGCATTCACCCCGATCAGATCGACCCGGTGAACCGGGCCTACTCGCCGAGCGAGGCTGAAATAGCCAGCGCGGAGAAGATCGTCGCCGCTTTCCGGCAGGCGGAAGCGACCGGGGCCGCAGCGATCCAGGTGGACGGGCAGATGGTCGACTATCCGGTGGTACACCGCGCGCAGGCGGTGCTCGATGCCGCGCGCGAAGCGCGCGCCAGGCGCGGCTGACACGAACTTGGCGGACCCCGCGCCCACGTTGCGCGCAGTCGCGCTACCGCTCGCGGCGACGCTCGCGGTGCAAACGCTGGTGGCACTCGCCGTGTACAGCGCTCCAGTGATGGCGCCGGTCGCCGCGCGCGCGCTCGGCGTCCCGCCCTCCGCGATCGGATATTTCGTTGCCGTGGTGTATCTGGGCAGCATGCTCGGCACGGTCACTTCGGGCGGATGGGTGGCGCGCTTTGGCCCGATCCGCGTGAGCCAGTGCGCGCTTGCGCTCAGCTGCGTAGGGCTCGCGCTCGGCGCGAGCGCCTGGCTGCCGCTCGTGCTTGCGGGCGCGGTGGTGATCGGCATGGGCTACGGTCCGGCGACGCCTGCCAGCTCGCACATCCTGCTGCGCGCCTCGCCGCCGGGCATGGTCGCGCTCACCTTCTCGATCAAGCAGACCGGCGTGCCGCTCGGCGGCGCCATAGCCGGACTCGCGGTACCGGCGATGATCCTGGCGCTCGGCTGGCGCGGCGCCACGCTTGCGATCGGCTTCGCTTGCCTGGCGGTCGCATTCGCGATCGAGCCGGTGCGCGCGCGCTACGATCGCGACCTGAACGTGCGCGTACCGATCTCGCTGCGCGCCATGCTCGCCCCGGTCGCGCTGGTGCTCGCTACGCCGCGCCTGCGCGACATGGCGCTCACCTCGTTCGTTTACGGCGGCGTGCAGATCACGCTGGTGAGCTACCTGGTCACCTTCCTCACCGACTCGTTCGCGATGAGCCTGGTGGTCGCCGGTCTGGTGATGGCGGCCTCGCAGGTGGCGAGCGTGGCGGGGCGCATCGCCTGGGGCGTGGTCGCGGACCGCCTGTTGAGGCGCCGCACGATGCTCGGGCTGCTCGGCCTCGGGATGGGACTTTCCGGGCTGGCGACGCTGGCGGCGGGCCCTTCCTGGCCGACGTGGCTGCTGTTCGCCTACGCGGCGGCCTTTGGCGCCACGGCGGTGGGCTGGAACGGCGTGTACCTTGCGGAAGTCGCGCATCTCGCGCCGCAGGGCCAGATTAGCGCGGCCACCGGGGGTTGCCTGTTCTTCACCTTTCTCGGCGTGGTCGTCGCGCCCCCGCTGTTCCACCTCGTTCTGAATGCGTCGGGCAGCTACGCAGACGCATATGCCGTATTCGGCGCCGCGTCGATGGTGATCGGTGCGCGGCTGCTGCTCGTGCGCCCGGTTTAGAATCGAGCGGCCATGCAACCCATTCCGGAGGGCTTTCGCCCGCTCGAGCGCGCGAGCCCGTTCACCAGCCTCATCGGCCCGCTCTACGAACGCCGCCTCGGCACGGAAGTATCGCTCGGACTGCGCATCGAGAAGAAGCACACCAACCGTCGGGGCATCTGCCACGGCGGCCTGCTCGCCACCCTCGCCGATAGCGCGCTCGGCCACGCCATGGGGGCGAGGACGGGCGGAAAGTTCGCGCTGGTGACCGCCAGCCTGACGATCGACTATGTCGGCAGCGCCAAGCTCGGGGACTGGGTCGAGGCGCAGGTCGAGGTGCAGCGCGTCGGCACGCGGCTGGGATTCGCCAACTGCTATCTGATCGCCGGCGAGCAGCGCATCGTGCGCGCCAGCGCGATCTTCGCGCTCAGTGCCAAACCCGCCTGAACCGGGCGCGCTGCGCGACGCGATCCTGGTGCACGGCCTGTGGATGCGCGGCCTGGTCATGGGGCCGCTCGCCGCGCGCCTGACGCGCGCCGGGTTTCGCTGCCACCTGTTCGACTACACCGGGCGCGCGCGGCCGCTCGCGGCCAACGCCGAGCGCCTGGCTCATCTCGCGCGCCAGGTCGGGGCTGCGCATTTCGTCGGCCACAGCCTGGGCGGCCTGGTGGTGCTCGATGCGCTCGCGCGCGAACCGTCCCTTCCGGTCGGGCGCGTCGCGCTGCTTGGCACCCCCGCGCGCGGCTGCTTCGCGGCGCGCCGACTCGCGCACTTCGGTCTCGGCCGCTGGCTGCTCGGCGAGAGCGAGGCGCTATGGCGCGAGGGGCGCACCGCGCGCTGGACGCGCCCCGAGCCGCTCGGCGTCATCGCCGGCACCGTGCCGATCGGCATGGGGCGCGTGTTCGCACAGCTGCCGTGCGTGAACGACGGCGTGGTGTGCGTCGAGGAGACGCGCATCGACGGCATGGCGGCCTGCAGCGTGCTGCCCGTGAGCCACAGCGGCATGCTGCTCTCGGCGCGCGTCGCGGAGAGCCTGCGCGCGTTCCTCGAGCTCGGGAGCTTTCCGCCGCATGCGCACTAGATGGCTCGGCTTCGCTGCGCTCCTCGCGCTGAGCGGCTGCGAGACGCTGTCGTACTACGCGCAGGCCGTCGGCGGGCAGTTCGAGCTGATGCGCAAGGCGCAGCCGGTATCGGAGTGGATCGCCGATCCCGCGACGCCTCCCGCGCTGCGCCAGCGCCTCGAGCTCGCCGAGCGCATGCGCGCGTTCGCCTCGCAGGAGCTCAAGCTGCCGGACAACGGCAGCTACCGCAGCTACGCACGCCTCGAGCGGCCGTACGTCGTCTGGAACGTGTTCGCCGCGCCGGAGTTCTCGGTCGCTCCGGTCGAATCGTGCTTCCCGGTCGCCGGCTGCGTCGACTACCGCGGCTTCTTCGCGCGCGCGGACGCCGAGCGCTACGCGGCCGAGTTGCGCGCCAAAGGCCTGGACGTGTTCAGCTACGGCGTTCCCGCCTATTCGACGCTCGGCTGGTTCGACGACCCGCTGCTCTCGACCTTCATCGGCTATCCCGACTGGGAGCTCGCGCGGCTCATGTTCCACGAGCTTGCGCACCAGCTGGTGTACGTGAAGGGCGACACGACCTTCAACGAGTCCTTTGCGGTGACGGTGGAAGACGAGGGCGTGCGCCGCTGGCTCGAATCCGAGGGGCGCAGCGGGGAGCTCGCGGCGTTCCGCGAGGCCGAAGCGCGCAAACGCGCGTTCGTCGACCTGATCGAGGAGGCGCGTGCGCGGCTCGCCCACGTATATGCCGAGCGGCTCGCGTCGGACGCGATGCGCGCAGCCAAGCAGGCGGAACTCGCGCGTCTCGCCGGGCGCTATGCGGCGCTCAAGGAGCGCTGGGGCGGCTACTCCGGGTACGACCGCCTGATGGCGGAGCCGAACAACGCACTGCTCGCCTCGATATCGGCGTACACGCAACTCGTGCCCGCATTCCGGCGCGAGCTCGCGGCGGTGCACGGCGACCTCGGCGCGTTCTATGCGCGCGTCAAGGCGCTCGCGCGTCTGCCCAAGGGCGAGCGCGATGCGCTGCTGGAGAAAGGGGCGGGCGCGCCGGGCCAGCGGCCTAGCTGATCTGGGTATTGACCCACTTGTCGAACGCCGGGCGCTCGAGCAGCCGCTTGTGCCAGGCGACGAGGTTCGTGCACGCGGGGCGCTCGATCGTCAGGTTGAGCCACAAGTGCAGATGGCAGCCGAGCGGGATGTCGCCTATGGTGAAGGACTCGCCGGCGAGGAAGCGCCGCCCGGTGAGCGCCGCGTCGACGTAACCCGCGAGCTCGCCGCACTTCTTCGCCGCTTCCCCGATCGCCTTCATGTCGCGCTTCTCGGGCGGCGTGCGCACCAGCCCCCAGAACACCGGCCGGAACGCGGCACCGAAGGTGCCGCTCGCCCAATCCATCCAGCGGTCGGCGTCCGCACGCACGCGCAAGTCGTTCGGCCACAACCTGCCTGCGCCGTGCCTGGCGGCGAGGTAGCGCACGATGGCGTGCGACTCCCACAGCACGAAGCCGTCCTCCTCGATGGTCGGCACCAGACCGTTCGGGTTGAGCCTGCGGTACTCGGGCGTATTGACCACGCCAAACTGCATTCCGGCGTCGACGCGTTCGAAGGGGACGCCCAGCTCCTCGCAGCACCACAGCACCTTCCTCACGTTGACCGAGTTGGCCCGGCCCCAGACCTTCAGCATCGCTCGCTCCTCAGAAACCGACCGCCTGTCCATCGCGGCGCGGGTCGCTCGCGGCCAGGTAGCCGCCTTCAAGCTTCCAGATCATCTGCGCGCAGCCGAACTGATTGTAGTCGTCGACCGTGACGATGCGGTGGCCGCGGCGCTTCAGCTCCTCGAGCGTCGCCGCAGGAAAGCCCCCCTCGACGCTCACGTCGAGCCCCTGCACCCAGCGAAAGCGCGGCCCGTCGCTCGCCGCCTGCGGGTTCTGGCGGTAGTCGGCGATGCGCACCATCACCTGCGTATGGCCCTGGGGCTGCATCGTGCCGCCCATCACGCCGAAGCTCATGACCGGCTTGCCGTCCCGCGTGACGAACCCCGGGATGATCGTCTGGTAGGGGCGCTTCCCCGGCCCGACGCGGTTCGGGTGCCCTTCCTTGAGCACGAAGGTGGCGCCGCGGTTTTGCAGCGAGATGCCGGTGCCCGGCACCACGACGCCCGAGCCGAAGCCCATGTAGTTCGACTGGATCATCGACACCATCATTCCCGAGGCGTCCGCCGCGGTCAGGTACACCGTGCCGCCGCGGGGTGGCGTGCCGGCGGCGAAGGGCTGCGCCTTCTTCATGTCGATCAGCTTCGCGCGTGCCGCGAGATAGCCCTTGTCGAGCAGCCGCTTGGGCGGGAAGGGCATGTGGTCGATGTCAGCGACGTAGGCCTGCGCGTCGGCGAACGCCAGCTTCACCGCCTCGATCTGCAGGTGCACGCTGTCGGCTGAGTCGACCGGCAGGCTCGCGACGTCGAAATTCTCCAGGATCCCCAGCGCGATCAGCGCGACGATCCCCTGCCCGTTGGGCGGTAGCTCGTGCAACGTGTAGCCGCGATAATCCATCGTGAGCGTGTCGACCCAGTCGGGTTTGTGCGCGGCGAGGTCGGACGCCTTCATGACGCCGCTGTGCGCCTTGGCGTGCACCTCGAGCTTTTCGGCGAGCTCGCCTTTGTAGAACGCATCGCCTTTCGTCGCCGCGATTTTTTCCAGCGTTGCGGCGTGCGCCGGGAAGCGGAAGCGCTCGCCCGGCGCAGGCGGGCGGCCCTGCGACAGGAATGCCTCGGCGAAGCCCGGCTGCAGCTTCAGCTCGGGGGTCTGCGCGGCCCATTGCCCGGCGATGGTGAGCGAAACGAGAAAGCCGTCCCGGCCGTAGCCGATCGCGCGCTCGAACAGCTTCTCGAAGGGCAGCTTGCCGAAGCGCTCGCTCAACGCGCGCCACGCCGAGACGCAGCCCGGCACGCTCACGGAATTCCAGCCGCGCACCGGGACGCCCTTCTGCCCCGCGAAGAACTCCGGCGTCCAGCCCGCGGGCGAGCGCCCCGACGCATTCAGGCCGTGGAGCCTCTGCCCATCCCAGATGATCGCGTAGGCGTCCGAGCCGATACCGTTCGACACCGGCTCGACCAGCGTGAGCGTGATCGCGGTAGCGAGGATGGCGTCCACCGCGTTGCCTCCGGCGGCGAGCATTGCGAGCCCGGCCTGCGCGGCGAGCGGCTGCGAGGTGGCGACAATGTTGGCAGCGAAGATCGGCTTGCGCGGCCAGGCGTAGGGTAGTTCCCAGGAGAACGGGTTCATCGTTCAGGCGGTCTCGTGTTCGAAATCGAGCACCACGCGACCGAGGATGTGTCCCGCCTTGAGCTCGTCCAGCGTGCGGTTCACTTCGTCGGCGAGGCGTGTCTCGATCGGGGAGGGCTTGAGCTTCTTCCTTTTTGCAAGCCCGACGACCTCTTTCAGCTCCTGCAGGTCGCCGACGTAGGAGCCGATGATGCCGATGGCGCGCTGCGCAATCGGCGGCAGGGGATAGACGAGCTCGCCGCCGAACAGGCCGCACAGCACGTAGCGTCCGCCCTTTCTGAGCGCGCCGATGCCGAGTTGCGCGGTCGCCGGCATGCCGACGAAGTCGATCGCCCCCGCGAGATTGCCTTGCGCAAGCTGCGCGAGCTTCTGCGCCGCGTCCGGCGCGCGCGTGTCGAGCACGAGCTTGGCACCGAGCCTGCGCGCCGCGGCGAGCTTCGCCTCGTCGATGTCGCAGGCGATCACGTTCTTCACACCCTTCTCCTTGAAGATCGACACCGCGATCAGCCCCAGGCCGCCGCAGCCGAGCACCGCGAACCAGTCTTTGGGCCCGGGTGCGGGCAGCTTGTTGATGCCGCTGTACGCGGTGAGCGCCGAGCAGGCGAGCGTCGCGGCGAAGCTCTCGTCGATTCCGCTCGCGTCGATCAGATACTTCGGATGCGGCACCAGCATGTGGGTCGCGTAGGCCCCGGCGCGATTCACCCCGAGGAAGCGGGACCCGGAGACGCAGTAGTTGTCCTTGCCGGCCTTGCACAGGGCGCACTTGCCGCAGCCTATCCACGGATAAACGAGTCGCTTTTGGCCGACCCGCAGGCCCTTCGCCGCCTTCGCCGCGGCGGGTCCGAGCGCCTCGACCACGCCGAAGGGCTCGTGGCCGAGCGTGAACGGCGGCACGCAGCCGCGCTCCTTCACGTAGAAGCGCTTGCCTCCACCCCAGTCGAAGTAGCCGTCCCAGATGTGCAGGTCGCTGTGGCACACCCCGGCGCGCGTCACGCGCACCAGCACTTCGGTACCCTGCGGCTTGGGTGTTTCCTTGAGCACTTTCTGCAGCGGCTTGCCGTGCTCGATGACGTCGTAGCTGATCATGCCTTGGCTGCCTCCCCCAGTGCCTGGTCGATGTCCCACAGGATGTCATCCAGCGATTCGATGCCGACGGACATGCGGATCATGTCGGGCCTGACGCCGGCCTTCAACTGGACCTCGTCGCTCATCTGACGGTGCGTGGTCGAGGCCGGGTGGATGATGAGCGTCTTGGCGTCGCCGATGTTGGCGAGGTGGCTCATGAACTGCGCCGCCTCGATGAACTTCTCGCCTGCGCGCGCGCCGCCCTTGACGCCGAAGTTGAGCAAACCCGAAGCGCCTTTGGGCAGGTACTTCCGCGCGAGCGCGTGGTACTTGCTGCCCGGGAGCCCGGGGTAGTTGACCCACGCCACCTGTTTGTGGCCCTGCAGGAACTTCGCCACCGCGAGCGCGTTCGCGCAGTGGCGATCCATGCGCACCGGCAGCGACTCGATGCCCTGCAGCAGCAGCCAGGCATTGAGCGGCGAGAGAGCCGGGCCGAAGGTGCGCATCACCTCCATGCGCGCCTTCATGGTGTAGCCGAAGTCGCCGAAGGTCTCGTGAAAGATGACGCCGTGGTACCCGGGCGAGGGCGTGGTGAATTCGGGAAAATTGCCATTGCCCCAGTCGAACTTTCCGGACTCGACGATCACTCCGCCCATCGTGGTACCGTGGCCACCCAGGTATTTGGTCGCCGAGTGCACGACGATATCGGCGCCGAAGTCGAAAGGCCGGCAGAGATAGGGCGAGGGCACCGTGTTGTCGACCATGAGCGGGATCTGCGCCTCGCGCGCGATCGCCGCGAGCGCCTCGAGGTCGACGATGTTGATGAGCGGGTTGCCGAGCGTTTCGGCGTAGAGCAGCTTGGTCCTGCCCGGGCGGATCGCCCGGCGGAAGTTCTCCGGATCGTCGGGGTCGACGAACGTGGTCTCGACGCCGAGCTTGGCGAGATTCACACCGAGCAGCGTGTGCGTGCCGCCATATAAGGTCGAGGCCGACACGATGTGGTCGCCGCCGCGCACGAGCGTGAGGATCGCCACCACCTCGGCCGCCTGGCCGGTGGACGCGGCGAGTGCCGCGCGCCCGTTCTCGAGAGCTGCCACGCGCTCCTCGAACACCGCCACGGTCGGATTCGAGATGCGCGAGTAGACGTTGCCGAAGGTCTGCAGGTTGAACAGGCTCGCCGCATGGTCGGCCGAGTCGAACACGAACGAGGTGGTCTGGTAGATCGGCGCCGCCCGCGCGCCGGTCGCAGGGTCGGGAATCTGCCCGGCGTGCAGACACAGCGTCTCGATGCCGAATTTGCGGTCAGCCATGGCGCGATTCTACCGGCGCCGCACAGGCGGGAGCGCTTCAGTTCGACAGCAGGGCGTTCGAGTTGATGTGGTAGCCGGCGAGCAGGGCCTTGCCGCCGGAGATCCGGTAGACGAACGTCTCGGCCGCACTGCCGCGCTCGAATCGCGTCTTGAATGCGAGCGCGACGAAAGTTCCCGAGGTATGGAAGTTAACGTTCCAGCCGTTTGCCTGCGCGCTCTGCACATTGCCGAGCTTCCGGTCCACGGCGGATAGCAGAGCCACGACGTCGTGCTCGGTGGCAGCTTGCCGCAGGTCGTCCGCGGCCTCGCGGTAGACCTGCGCGAACTGGTGCGCGGCCACCTGCTGGCGGAAAAGGGGAATCTGGGCCTCGGCGAGCGCGAGATCCTCGCCCGAAGAGCAGCCGCCCAGCAGCACGGCCGCGAGCAACAGCGCAGAGGAGCAAAGCGCCAGACCGAGCGCGCGCATCGGCTTCGCGCTCAGGCCCGGGCGGCGCGGTGATAGCGGAACGTGCCGACGACGCCGCGCGAGTAGAAATAGATGAACAGCAGGGCCATCGGAATGCCGGAGGCCGGCCCTCCGGCCCGCAGCATGATGAGCTTGGACAGCACGAAGTAGGCGAGAAGTCCGACCGCGCACGCCCTGCTGCAGCGGTACACGCCGTACCCGAGGCCGAATATGAGCGCGACGTCGATGAACTGCGCCGCGCCAAAGCCGAACACCGGCGAGGAGAGCGTGGCGATGGCGGCGAAGACGAGCGTCACGCATCCGGAAATCGTTGCCGCGATCCAGGCGTTGCGGATGTCGCGCCGGACGGGCTCGGCGACCTGGGTCGGCCGGACCACGTCGGTGACGACGGACGCCGGGGGCTGGAAAGGGTTGTATGCCATGCTCCCATGCTGCGGCTGCTCGCGCGGGTGCGCCGCGGCAAACTACACGCTGCCGCGCCGAAGTTCGTTATAGATTGACAGGAGGCTGCGCAGGCAGGTCCGCGCATAGCTTGTGCGAGGCTGCAGACCGCCTCGCCGAGCGCTTGCTTTGTGGCGACACGCCCAGGAATGTCGCCGCGCGACGCTCAGTCCCAGCTCACGTCGGGCACTTCCTGGAACACGCGCCGCAGTCCGGCGGACCAGAACTGGCTGATCTCGCGGAAATAGGGGTCGTTCTCGAGGAAGCGGCGCCTGAGCGTGACGCGCAGCGAGTCCTTCTCGTAGCCGAGCAGGTCGATCGGCAGCCCGACCGATAAATTGGAGCGCATGGTGGAGTCGAACGATACCAGCAGGCACTTGGCGGCATCTTTCATCGGCACGTCGTACTTCACGACGCGGTCGATGATCGGCTTGCCGTACTTGGTCTCGCCGATCTGGAAGTAATTAGTGTCTACGCTCGCTTCGATGAAGTTGCCCTCGGGATAAACGTGGAACAGACGCGGCGCCTCGCCGGCGATCTGCCCGCCAACGATGAAATTGCAGCCGGCGTCGATGTTGCGCGCCTGCAGCGAGGCGCCGTCGCGCTGCATCACTTCGCGCAGCGTTTCGCCGATCAGAACGGCGACGTCGTACATGCTTCTTGCCGCGAGCACGCCGTCGGCCTGGCGCAGCTTGAGCAGGCTTACCACGCTCTGCGTGACTCCCAGATTGCCCGAGCTGAGCATCACCACCACGCGTTCGCCGACCGCCTCGAACACCGTCATTTTGCTGAAGGTCGAGATGTAGTCCACCCCCGCATTGGTGCGCGTGTCGGAAGCGAACACGATGCCGGAGGAAATGGCGGCGGCGACGCAATAGGTCATGGCGCCGCCATCATAGCGCGCCGCACGCTGTCCTCGGACTACTGCTCGCGCACCTGCGCGCTGACGCGCATGGCTTCCTTGCCGCCGCCGATGCGCATTCCGCGGATCGGGCAGGCGTCCAGGTGGTCGGCGCCCATGGCGACCTTGACGTGGCGTTCGCCGATCGAGCCGCCTAAGGCGATGTCAAAGCTGTGCCAGCGCTCCGCGATCCAGGCCTCGGCCCAGGCATGCCCGACGCTCGGCCGGCCGGCGCGCTCGGGCAGCCAGACGTACCCGCAGGCGTAGCGCGCTGGCACTGCCAGATGCCGGCAGCAGGCGATGAACACGTGCGCCAGGTCCTGCGGCAACCCGGCGCCGGCGGCAAGCGCGTCGCCCGCACGTCGATGGAACCCCGTTTCGCCGATTTTCGCGCGGATACGCTCGCCGACCGCCGCAGCGAGTTCGCGCAGGCCGGCGAGCGTGCGTGCGCCGTTCCGGAAGCGCTCGGCGAGCGCGGCAATCGCCGGATCCGGCTGGGTGAGGCCGGTGGCGCGCAAGAACACCAACGGCGAAAGCGGCGGTCCGGCGAAGTCGGAGGGTTCGTCCATCGCAGGCGAGGTCTCGACCGTGCCGTGCGCGACGATCAGGATCTCGCTAACCGGCTTGTCGAGCGTCAGAACGTCGAGCACGTTGCCGTACCCATCTAGCGTCCGCACCGTCGGCGCGGGAGTGTCGAGCGTCCAGTCGAGCACTTTCTGGCGCGCGGTGTCGCGCGGCACCAGGCGCAGGTACTGCGTCGCAGTGCGCACCGGCGCGTCGTAGGTATAGCGAGTCTCGTGGTCGATCGCGATCCTCATACCATTCCCAGATAAGCCCGCTGGATGCGGATGCCGAGCTCGGTGAAGTCGGTGAGGCACGCGGTCAGGAATTCATGCAGCCCGCCCAGGAAGATCTCCTCGATGTCGGAGTGGGTGAGCCGCGCGAGCAGCTCGCCGGCCAGGCGCTTGACGCCGTGGTCGCGCTCGCCCTGTATGCGCTCGAGCGACTGGCCGATCTCGCCAAAGCAGGCGGCGAGCGAGCGCGGCATGCGCTGCTCGAGGACGAGCAGCTCGGCCACCTTGATGGGAAAGATCTGGTCGCGGTAAAGCGCGCGGTAGGTTTCGAACGCCGACACCGAGCGCAGCAGCGCGGTCCATTGGTAGTAGTCAAGCGCGCCGCCGACGTCCTCGGCCGCGGGCAGCAGGATGTGGTACTTGACGTCGAGGATGCGAGCCGTGTTGTCGGCGCGCTCCAGGAAGGTGCCCAGGCGGGAGAAATTGAACGCCTCGCCGCGCACGATGGTACCGTAGGTGACACCGCGGAACAGGTGGCTGCGCTCCTTCACCCAGTCGAAGAATTGCGTCGCGCCGGCGCCGATGACCCGCTCGCGTTGGATGTCGCGTACCTCGAGCCAGGTGGCGTTCAGCGTTTCCCACATCTCGGACGTAATCTGCCAGCGTACGGCATGCGCGTTATCGCGCGCGTCGCGCAGACAGGAGTAGATGGACGACGGGTTTGTCTCGTCGAGCGCGAGGAACGCGATCAGCGCCTCGAGCGTAAGCACCTTGTGCCTGACGGCGAACGCGGCGGATGTGCCGGTGATGGCGAGCGGCGCGCGCAAGTTTTCCTCTTGGCGCTCGCTGGCGCCGAACAGCACGAGATTGGATGTCACGTCGAGGATGCGAGCTACGTTCTCGGCGCGCTCCATCTGCCGGCTCATCCAGAAGATCCGGTCGGCGACGCGCGACAGCATCAGTCGACCACCCAGGTGTCCTTGGTGCCGCCGCCCTGCGAGGAGTTGACTACCAACGAGTCCTCTTCGAGCGCGACTCGGGTGAGGCCGCCCGGCACCAGCTTCACCTCGCGCCCCGAGAGCACGAAGGGACGCAGGTCGACGTGGCGCGGGGCGATACCCTGCTCGACGAAGGTCGGGCAGGTCGACAACGACAGTGTCGGCTGTGCGATGTAGTTGGCCGGGTTCGCGCGCAGACGTTCGCGGAAGGCCTTAATCTGCGCGGCGGTCGAAGCCGGGCCTATCAGCATGCCGTAACCTCCGGAACCCTGCACCTCCTTGACCACAAGCTCGGCGAGGTGGGCGGCCACGTATGCGAGATCCTCGGCGCGTTTGCACTGCCAGGTGGGGACGTTGGCGAGCAGCGGCTCCTCGCCGAGGTAGAAGCGGATCATGTCGGGCACGTACGCGTAGGTCGACTTGTCATCGGCCACGCCGGAACCGATCGCGTTGGCGAGCGAGACGTTGCCCGCGCGGTAGGCCGAGAGCAGCCCTGGCACGCCGAGCAGCGAGTCCTCGCGGAATGCGAGCGGGTCGAGGAAGGCGTCGTCGATGCGCCGATAAATGACGTCGACGCGCTGGCGCCCTGCGGTGGTGCGCATGAACACGTGGCCGTCCTTGACGAACAGGTCGGCGCCCTCCACCAGCTCGACGCCCATCTGCTGCGCGAGGAAGGCGTGTTCGAAGTAGGCGCTGTTGTACTGCCCGGGCGTCATGACCACCACCGTCGCCTCGCGCATCGCGTGCGGCGTAATGTCGCGCAGCGTTTCCAGGAGCAGCGCGGGGTAATGCTCGACCGGATGGATGCGCTGGCGCTCGAACAGCTCGGGAAAGAGCCGCATCATCATTTTCCGATTCTCGAGCATGTACGACACGCCAGAGGGCGTACGCAGGTTGTCTTCGAGCACGTACCAGGTGCCGTCCTCGTGGCGGACGAGGTCGATACCCGCGACGTGCGCGTACACCTGGTGCGGCAGGTCGAGCCCGAGCATGGCCACCTGGTAGGCGGAGTTCGTGAGCACCTGCTCAGGCGGGATGACGCCCGCCCTGAGGATTTCCTGGCCATGGTAGACGTCGTGCAGGAAGCGATTGAGCGCTGCAACGCGCTGCCTGAGCCCCTTCACCAGCGTCTGCCATTCGGCGTGCGGAATGATGCGCGGGACGATGTCGAATGGGATCAGGCGCTCTGCGCCCTGTTGGTCTCCGTACACCGCGAACGTGATGCCGACGCGGTGGAACAGCAGGTCCGCCTCACGGCGCTTCTCGGCTACGCGCTCCGCAGGCGTTGCGGCGAGCCACTCGGCGAGCGCGCGGTAGTGCGGGCGTACCGCGCCGTCCGCGGCGTGCATCTCGTCGTAGTGTTTTCGCTGCAAGCGGTCCCCCCGTCAGGAGGAGCATAGCAATCCACATGCCACCGGGCATGCGGCCGCTCGTTTCAGGCCCTCAGGACGAGGGGTCCGGATCGTCCTCGGAGGGCGGCTGCTGCGACTGCGCTTCGGGCCGCCGCACCGCGCGACGGTACTCAGAGGGCGGAATCCCGACTTGGTGCAGGAAGAAGCGCGTGAAATTGCTCTGCGCCGAGAAGCCCAGTTCGGCCGAGACGTCGGCGATCTTGACCCGGCCGCTCGAGAGCTTGGCGATCGCTGCCTCGACGCACAGCATGTCCAGATAGGCGCGCGGCGAGCGTCCGGTGCAAAGCTGGAAGAGGTCGTAGAAACGCGAGCGCGACAAGCCCACCTGGTTGGCGAGCTCGTCCATGTTGAGTTCCTTGTTGGGGTGCGCGCGCAACAGCGCGATGGCGCGCCGGATGCGCGAGTCCTCGAAGCGCGAGCCGCGCCACATCGACGAACCCGCGCGGCGCCGGGCCAGGTAGGTGTCGACGATCGAGAGCATCAGTTCCTGCAGCATGAATTCGAGCCGCTCCGCCGACAGGAACTGATCGTTCAGTGCCTCGATCGCGAGCGTGTCCGCAAGCCGCCGGATGCGCGGCGTGATCGGCTCGCGCCGATGCGGGAAAACGTGCCCGTCGTCGGCAGCGAACACGGCCGGGAAGTTGCGCTGCAACCAGGCACCCGATGCGTAGAGCACCAGCATCCGGGTGGGGGCCGCCCCGGCCGCGCGCACGTCCGCATGCGGCTCGTGCGGATTGGCGAACAGCACGTCCTCGCGCCTGAGCGAAAGACGTTCGTCGCCGATCAGGTACTCCGTGTCGCCGCCATCGTGCTTGAGCAGGATGGCCGGGTCTGGCAGGGACTGCGGTGCCCCCGCGTTCTTGACCTCCAGCAGCATCAGGCGCCCGAAGGGCCCGTCGAATACGCGCAGCGGTGTGCTCATCGTGTGTCAAGCATACTTTCGCGCCCGGCTTCGCGCTAGCGGTATTTTTTGGCCCTCAATAGGCCAGCCAGCGAGGGCGTTTTGCCGATAAAACTCGGGTATTTACGCCCACCCAGTTGAGGCCGCCGAACAGGCGCGCGTGCTCGATCTTGATGCACCGGTCCATGACCGTGTCGAGGCCCGCGGCGCGCGCCCTCTCGGCGGCGGCCTCGTTCTTCACACCGATCTGCTGCCACAAGACCTTCGCCCCGATCGCGACCGC
>Ga0187773_10000238_pt1 | contig 23029 bp, 21 predicted proteins | sample 0216_BV02_MP05_1_FD_133133 | JGI IMG/M metagenome (GOLD analysis project Ga0187773, IMG submission 133133) | Tropical peat soil microbial communities from peatlands in Department of Meta, Colombia - 0216_BV02_MP05_10_MG | ecosystem: Environmental > Terrestrial > Soil > Wetlands > Peat | place...
CATAGAGGCGTCTCGAAACGGGTCCCGGCTTGCCCGCATTTTTTCCCTTCCCGACAGGCTTGCCGTCGAGGGTAGTGATCGGCAGCACCTCCCGCGAGGATGAAGTGACCCAAATCTCGTCGGCCGACCGCAGCTCGTCCTCGGAGACGGGCCGAACCTCGTGGGCGATCCGATTCGCACGCAGGATTTCAAGCACGACGTCGTAGGTGATCCCGGGCAATATCAGGTGAGACTTGGGCGGTGTGAGGGCGGCTCCATCCCGGACGATGAAGACATTGCTCGCCGAAGCCTCCGTCAGCATGCCTTCTCGGATCAGGATCGCCTCCGCGCACGCTGCGTCGGCAGCCTGCGTGCGCAGCATGCAATTGCCCAGGAGCGAGGTGGACTTGATGTCGCAGCGCAGCCAGCGGAAATCGGGGAGCACGATTGCGGCCGCACCACTTTCCAGAAGCTCCTTGGTCGGGGGTATCAGCTCGCTCGCCATCATGAACACGGTGGGCTTCAGGCCCTTCGGGAAAGCGTGATCGCGCTTGGCAGCGCCACGCGTGATCTGGAGGTAGACATTCTGGTCTTGCCAAGGGTTGCCGGCGATGATCCTTTCCACGAGCTCGCCCCACTTGGCGCTTGGGTGCGGATTGCTGATCCTGATCGCCTCGAGGCTGACCTGGAGCCGCGCGAGATGTTCGTCGAGCCGGAACGGTCGGCGCGAATAGACCGGGATCACCTCGTATACCCCGTCGCCGAAAATGAATCCGCGATCGAGTACCGAAATCTTTGCCCGTTCTATGGGCATGAATTTCCCGTCGAGAAAAACCATCACACCTCCAAAAACGGTTTCTTCAGCATGCGCGTCCCGCAGGCCGCCTGGCGGGCCGTCACTTGAGCAAGAGCGCCATGCCGTCCCAGGCGCGTCGAAAAAACCCCGCGATGCCGATACTCTCCAGCGCAACAACCGGGTACTCGCCAAGCGGCCGGCCTTCATACGATACGCGCAGCGTGGCGACGCGCTGGCCCGTGGCGAGGGGCGCAACCAGAGGCTGCAGGCTGATGAGGTCCGCCTGCAGCTTGTCCGCAGTGCCCTTCGGAACCGTCACGTACAGGTCCGCGGCGGAGCCCGCCCCAAGCTCGCGTGCGCTGCCCTTCCACACCCGGAGTCTGCTGATCTCCTGGCCCTTCTGGTAGAGGAGCACTCCGTCGTAGGACTGGAATCCGAAATTGAGCAGCCTCTGGCTCTCCTGCGCGCGCAGGCGATCCGAGGGTGCGCCGATGACCACCGAAACCAGCCTGCGGCCGCCGCGCCGGGCCGAAGCGATGAGGCAGTAGCCCGCGCTCTCCGTGTGCCCCGTCTTCACGCCATCCACATTCGGATCGAGCCACAGGAGACGGTTGCGATTTTGCTGCGTGATGTTGTTGTACCGGTACTCGCGTTCGGCGTACAGCTTGTATTGATCGGGAAAATCCCGGATCAGCGACTGGGTAAGCAGGGCAAGATCGCTCGCGGTCGAGTAGTGTCCGGGGTCGGGAAGGCCGCTCGAATTCGCGAAGTGCGTGTCCCTCAATCCCAGGCGCTGCGCTTCCCGATTCATCCGCTCGACAAAGGCGTCCTCGGAGCCCGCGACCGCTTCAGCGAGCGTCAGGCAGGCATCATTGCCGGATTGGACGATCATCCCGCGTAGCAACTCCTCCACGGTAACGAGGCTTCCGGGAACGATGAACATCCGCGAGCCGGGCGCCCGCCAGGCGCGTTCCGAAACGCGCACAGCCTTGTTCAGCGAGAGGGACTTGTCCCTGAGCGCGGCGAAGACGACATACGCCGTCATGAGCTTGGTCAGGGAGGCCGGCTCGATGCGCTCCTCGGGGTTGCGCCCCGCAATCGGCTGGCCGCTCGTGGCGTCCACGAGCAACCAGGCCCGCGCCGCGACGGCCGGCGGCTGCGGGGTGTCTGCGAGCGCGCCGAGGGACAGCAGGAGGGAAAGAACGGTGACGTGAATCCGCGCCATGTTGCGCTGCATGGGATCAATTATACCGGCGGCAGTTTCGCAGATCGCCGGCAGGATTCGCGCGTGGACGACCTGAAGCGATCGCGGCAATCGCCGGTGCCGACTTGCCCGGGATGCACACCCTTCAACGCACCACCAGGATCGGCGTGAGCTCTAGCGACGCCTGAATTCGCCCGGCCATGCTCAGGGCCTCGGCTCGGTCGTGATAAGGCCCGAGATGCAGCCGGTACCGGTTACCCTTGGGCCGGATCTCTATGGCATCAGTGAGCCAATCCAGTTGCCGATAGATCTTGGCGCGCATGTTCTCCGCGTTTTCGCGCGTCGAGAACGCGCCCAGCTGCAAGTAGACGCCGCGCGGATCGATCGCCATCGGGATATCGGCGTCAATGTGCTTGGTCTGCGGCGCGTCGAGCGCCGGCGCAGCCCCCGCCTCTACTACCGCGCCGGAAGGAACGGAACGGATGGCCCGAGCGGCCACCGGCTTCGCCCCCGCCGCGGAAGCGTCTGTTCGGCGCGAAGCCGAACGAGCCGAGGTCTTGCCTGGAACGATCGCCTCGACCTCGACCTTGGCGCTGCCGGCGTTGACATATCCGAGCTTGTACGCCGCCACGTAGGAGAGGTCGATGATGCGGCCGGAGTGAAACGGCCCTCGGTCGTTGATCCGAACGATAACGCTGCGGCCGTTTGCGAGGTTGGTGACGCGCGCGTAGCTCGGGATCGGCAGGATGGGGTGCGCCGCGCTCATCCCATACATGTCGTAGCGCTCGCCGCTCGAAGTCGGCTGGCCGTGGAACTTGCGGCCGTACCAGCTTGCGGTGCCCCGCTCGCGGTAAGGCCTGAGCGTCTTGAAAGGTACGTATCTTCTGCCAAACGCGACGTAGGGATTATTCGCGCTCCCTTTTAGCGGTTCGATCCTGGGTTTCGCGTCGGCGATCTTGTCCAGACTGGCGGGCGGCCTCCCTCCTGGCGCGTCGTCTTTGTAATACCCGCCCGGCCTCGTGGTGCTGCAGCCGGCGATGAGCGCTGCGAGCGCGAGCAAGGCGAGTGCCGCCCGAACCGTGAGTCCCAGTTTCCGAATCCTCAAGTTTGAACGAGTGCTCGGTGATGCTGAATGCTCATCAGTATGCCGATGCCGATAAACAGGGTCACCAGAGACGTGCCCCCGTAACTGATGAGCGGCAAGGGCACCCCGACCACGGGCAGGAGGCCCGAGACCATGCCCATGTTGACCACCGCGTAGGTGAAAAAGGTCAAAGTGATCGCCCCGGCCAGAAGCCGAGCGAAGACGGTCGGGGCGTTGGCGGCAATCATGAGCCCGCGCATGATGAGCGCCAGATACAGGACAAGCAGGATGCTGTTGCCGATCAGACCGAATTCCTCGGAGTAGACGGCGAAGATGAAATCGGTGGCCCGCTCCGGGATAAACTCGAGATGCGTCTGCGTGCCCTTGAGCCAACCCTTGCCGATGATGCCGCCCGACCCCACCGCGATCGTTGACTGGATGATGTGGTAGCCGGCTCCAAGCGGATCCGAAGAAGGATCGATCAGGGTCAGGAAACGCCTGCGCTGATAGTCGTGCAGCACGCCCCACAGGACCGGCAGACTCCCCAGTATTCCGATGGCACCGCCTGCGATGACCTTCCAGGAGAGACCGGCAAGGAAGATCGCGTAGAAACCGGCGCTCGCCACGAGCAGCGCTGTGCCGAGGTCGGGCTGGCGAGCGATCATCCAGGTCGGTACCGCGAGCAGCACGATGGCCACGGCGTATTCGCGAAAGCGCAGCGCCTGCTCGTGCCGATGAAAATAACTCGCAAGCATGAGGGGCATCGCGATCTTCATCAGCTCCGAGGGCTGGATGCTGGCGAAACCGAGGGGCAGCCATCTGCGCGCGCCGTTTCTCACATCGCCGAACAAGGCGACTCCTACCAGCATCAGGAGAACGACGAGGAAGGCCGGGATCGCCCATCGCATGAAAGCCTGGGGGGGCACCTGGGCGGCGGCCCACATCAACGCGAATGCAAGAAGGACGTTGAGCACCTGCGCGCCGAAGCGGCCCGGCGCCTGGTAAGCGGCGCTGTAGAGGGTGGCAAGGCCGAGGGCGAGGATGCAGCAGACGATTACGAGAAGCGGCCTGTCGATGCGGGCGGTCAGACGTTCCATGAGGCGCCTAATCATCGCCGTCCTCTTCCTTGAGCGCGGGCGCCTGCCTCGTCGGCTTCCCGGAGCGCTTACCCAGCAAATAATAGTCGAGAACTTGGCGCGCTACCGGCGCCGCGGCCCGTGCGCCGAATCCGGCGTTCTCCACGACAACGGCGAGCGCGATTCTGGGACTCTCGGCCGGAGCAAAGGCGATGAATAGCGCGTGGTCACGCAGGTGTTCGGCGACGCGCTTCTCGTCGTATTTTTCGGTCTTGAGCGCGATGACTTGCGCGGTGCCTGTCTTGCCGGCACTGACGTAGCCCGCGCCGGCGAAGGCGCGCGCGCCGGTGCCTTCCTTGTTGACGTCTACTAAGGCACGCTTGATCACTTCGAGGTTGCGGGCTTGCAGCGAAACGGTTCTGCTGGGCTGCGGCGCCACGTAGGTCCGCTCCCCGGTCCCGGGATTTCCGATGTAGTTCACCAGGTGCGGCCTGTACATCACGCCGTCATTTGCGAGGGTCGCGATGGCCTGGGCGAGTTGCAGCGGCGTGTAGGAGTTGTAGCCTTGGCCGATCCCTACGCTGATGGTCTCGCCCGGAAACCACTTCTGCTGCGCCGGACTCTTGAAGCGCTTCAGCTTCCATTCCGGGGACGGCAGCACTCCCACGAACTCGCCGTCGACGTCTATGCCCGTGCGCGCGCCGAAGCCAAATTGCCCGATGAAACGCGCGATGTTGTCGATCCCGAGATCGTTGGCGAGCATGTAGTAGTAGGTGTCGCACGAGACGACGAGCGACTTGTGCATGTCCACGTAGCCGTGGCCGTCGGCCTTGTCGTCGCGAAAGCGGTTGTTGCCGAAGATAAAGTAGCCTGGATCGAAGATCTGCTGGGTCGGAGTGCGCTTGCCGAGTTCCAGAGCCGCGAGAGCCATGTAAGGCTTGAATGTCGAGCCGGGGGGATAAAGGCCGGTGAGCGCGCGATTGTTCAATGGCTTGTCGGGGGAATTGTTGAGTGCATCCCAGTTGACAGGGTCGATGCCATCGATGAAAAGATTCGGGTCGTAGCCCGGTTTCGACACGAAGGCGAGGATTCCGCCCGTTGAGGGTTCGACGGCTACCACGGCTCCGCGGTTCTGGCCGAGAGCTCGTTCGGCCTCCTGCTGCAGGCCGATGTCCAGGGTGAGGCTCAGATTGCTGCCCGGCACCGCGGGGGTCGTGCGCGTGAGCGTGCGAACGACGCGGCCGCCGGCGTCCGTCTCGACCTGCTCGAAGCCCGTCCCGCCGTGCAGATAGCGCTCGTAGCTCTGCTCCAGGCCGGTCTTTCCTATGTGGTCGGTGCCCTTGTAGTTGGCCGAGTCGCCCGCTTCGTCGATGCGCTCCACATCGCGATCGTCGATCCGGCTGATATAGCCGACCACGTGGGACGCGCTCTCGCCCAGGGGATACTGGCGGAAAAGGCGCCCTTTGATGTCGACCCCGGGGAAGCGGTAGCGGACCACCGCAAGCTTTGCGACTTCCTCGTCGGTGAGCCGGGTTCGGATCGGCAGGCTCTCGAGCCCCTTGCTCTCCTCCCGCAGGCGCTGGAAACGCCGGCGGTCCCTGGCGGAGATATCGACAATCGCAGAGAGCGCATCGATGGTGGCCTCGGGATCCGGGATCTTGGCGAGGGTCAGCTCGAGCGTGTAGGCGGAGTAGTTACGGGCGAGCACCACGCCGTTGCGGTCGAGGATGAGGCCGCGGCTGGGCTGGATCGGCACCACGAGGATGCGGTTGTCCTCGGCCCGGGTATCGTAGTACCGGTGCTGAATGACTTGCAGGTATACGAAGCGTGCGAACAGGATTGTGAAGGCAACCATGACGATGGCACCGGCGACGCCCAATCGCAGCTGGAAGTAATACAGCTCGCGCTGGGTGTTCTTGAGTTCGGCCATGACTTCGAGATCGGAAGCCGAGAGTCAGGAAGCGCTTCGGGGAATGCCCGGGCCGTCGAATTTCAGGGTTCGATCCGCAGTCTTCATATGGGCCGATTCTCGTCCACGCTTTCCGGCCGGCGCTGAGGCAGCAGCAGCACAAACGTGGTGGCAGGCCAAAGCGCGGCGGCGACAAAGCTCCCGGCGAAGTACGCGTATCCCGGGAAGGCGCCCCCCGCGATCATCCGTACGCCGAGCGCCAATATCTGGCAGGCGAGCAGCAGTGGCAGTACATGCGCAGCCTGCTGCCAGGGCGAGAACCACAGGATGCGGCGATGCAGGCCGAGAGCGGCGAATGCGAGAACCGAATAGGCAAAGGCGTGCTGCCCGAGCAAAGCGCCGTTGCCCGCATCCATCGCCAATCCGAGCAGCCACGCGACACCGACTCCTATCCTGCGCGGCTGGTGAACGCACCAAAAGGTGAGTACGAGCGCCACAAGGTCGGGAACGCCTGCGATGTCGCGCCAGGGAAGCAGGTTGAACAGCAGCGCAAGCACGAAGCTGAGCGCCATGAACCCGATGTTGACGGGCAACAGAATGCGTTGCGGCCGATCATCCAGGCGCATCAGGCTTTCCTCGCGGTCATTCCCGCTTCCTCGGGCGCTTTTGCTTCGCGGCCTTGTCGGCGATCGATTCGGCTTCCGCCGGAGGAGGCGGCAGACGGCCCCCCCGAGACAGCACCAATACCTGCCTGTTCTGCTCGACTCCCGAGGTCGGAATGCAGGTGATCTTGGCAAACGCGTAGGCGGCATCGCGCTCGATGCGGGAGACCTTCGCGACGGGAAGACCCGCTGGATACGTCCCGTCGATCCCCGAGGTCACGAGCAGGTCGTCAGCCTGAACGTCGGCGTTAGCCGCCATATAGCTCAGGTCGAGCGTTCCCGCCGCCCCGCCGCCATAGACGATGGCACGCAATCCGTTCCTTACCACCTCCACCGGAACCCTCTGCTCCTTGTCAGTGATCAGGGTGACTTCGGCGAGCATGGGGTAGACCCGCGTTACCTGTCCGACCACGCCGATGTCATCGATGACCGGCTGGCCCTCTTCGATTCCCTGCTGGCTGCCCTTGTCGACGATGACCTTGCGCGAAAACGGATCGCGACCCGTGTAGAGGATCTCCGCGAGCGTGGATCTGCGCGGCAGGCGCTCGCGGGCTTCGAGAAGGCGCCGCAGTTGCGCGTTCTCCGCGCGCAGAGCTTCTACCACCAGCAGGCCGTTCGCGGCTTGCAGCTGCTTTGACTTCAAGGCGTCGTTCTCGCGCTTGAGCGCAACCTGCGTCGTGAAGAAGTCTGACGAACTGTTGATCAGCTCGACGGGGGCGAGCGCCATCCACTGCAGCGGATAGGCGAGAAGCGCCACACCCTGGCGTATCGACTCCGCGTAACGGAAACGCGCGTCCAGCACCATCAGCAGAAACGCGAGCAAAACGAAAAACGCGAGGCGGATGAGGGGCGCCGGCCCGCGGCTGAAGAACGGCGGGGGCTGGTAATCCATGGAGGGGCGGCGACGGACTAGAGGTCGGGAGCTCGGGAGTGCGAGATCTTCTTCATCTGCGCGGCAGCTGTCTCTTCTGGCCTTTCGCCCCCGGTCCCCGGTCTATTCGCTCGCGAAGATGCTCCCGAGCTTGTCCATCTTCTCCAGAGCCTTTCCCGAGCCCCGAACTACACAGGTAAGAGGGTCATCGGCGACGATGACCGGGAGCCCGGTCTCCTCCATGAGAAGGCGATCGATGTCTCGAAGCAACGCCCCCCCTCCGGTGAGCACCATGCCCTTCTCCGCGATGTCGGCGCCGAGCTCCGGTGGCGTCCGCTCCAGCGCCGACTTGATTGCGCTGACGATCGCGTTGAGGGGCTCGGTGAGCGCTTCGAGGATTTCGTTGGAGGATATGGTGAAGCTTCGCGGGATGCCTTCCGCGAGATTGCGTCCTTTCACTTCCATTTCGCGCACTTCGGAGCCGGGAAAGGCCGAGCCGATTTCTTTCTTGATCGTTTCGGCAGTGGTTTCGCCGATCAGCATGCCGTAGTTGCGGCGAATGTAGTTGATGATGGCTTCGTCGAACTTGTCGCCCCCCACGCGAACCGATCCCGAGTACACCATGCCGCCGAGCGAGATCACGCCGACCTCGGTGGTGCCGCCGCCGATGTCCACGACCATGGAGCCCGTCGCCTCCGCGACCGGCAGATCGGCTCCGATCGCCGCCGCCATCGGTTCCTCGATCAGGAACACCTGGGAGGCGCCCGCTTCGATCGCCGCCTCGCGGATTGCGCGCCGCTCGACCTGCGTCGAGCCGCAGGGCACGCAGATGATGATGCGGGGCGACGGCGAGAAAAGGCGCGATTCATGCACCTTCTTGATGAACTGCTTGAGCATCTGCTCGGTGACGGTAAAGTCCGCGATCACCCCGTCCTTCATCGGGCGGATCGCGGTGATGTTGCCCGGCGTCTTCCCGAGCATCTGCTTGGCCTCTTTGCCGACGGCTTGTATGGTCTTCTTGGTGTTCGGTCCGCCTTCCTGGCGGATCGCGACTACTGAAGGTTCGTTGAGGACGATGCCTTTGCCGCGCACGTAAATGAGCGTATTCGCCGTGCCCAGGTCAATCGCCATATCATCGGAAAAATAACCGCGCAGAAAGCCGAACATCCTACTGATTTCCTTGGGAAAGGGGGTTCTCGATTGCGCTATAATACAGCAAATAAATCCTGCTTTTAAACGATTTTTATGCCGTTGTCTTTGGAAGAAGTCCGGGCAATCGCGGAATTGGCCCGAATCGGCCTCAGCGATGCCGAGGCCGCCTCGGTCCAGATCCAGCTGAACGACATCTTCGCGTTGATCGGGCAGATGCAGAACGTGAACACCGAGGGCGTCGAGCCGATGTCGCATGCGCGAGGCTCGGCGCTGCGCCTGCGGGACGATGAGGTGACCGAAATCGACCGGCGCGAGCTATATCAGTCGGTCGCGCCGCAGAAGGATGCAGGGCTCTACCTCGTCCCTAAGGTGATCGAGTAGCGGGATTCAGGCCCGAATCCTGGATTCCATGCTGAACGCCTCTCTCAAAGAGCTTTCCACGGCACTCGGGCAGAAGAAAATCTCGAGCTTGGAATTAACCAGGCTCTTTCTCGAGCGTATCCGCAAGCTGAACAGCGCACTCAATGCCTTCATCACCGTGGACGAGGGAAAGAGCCTCGCCCAGGCGCGCGCCGCCGACGAACGCATCACGAAGGGCACAGCGCAGCCCTTGACCGGAATCCCGATAGCGCACAAGGACATCTTCCTCGCGAAGGACTGGCTCACCACCTGCGGGTCGAAAATGCTCTCGAACTTCGTGGGCCCCTACGATGCGCACGTCGTCGAACGCTTCAACGGCGCCGGTGCGGTCTTCCTCGGAAAGACAAACATGGACGAGTTCGCGATGGGCTCCTCGAGCGAAACCTCGTTCTACGGGCCGGTAAGGAATCCCTGGGATCGCAATTGTGTTCCGGGCGGTTCCTCGGGCGGGTCGGCCGCGGCAATCGCGGCGCGCATGGCGCCGGCGGCGACTGGGACGGACACCGGCGGCTCGATCCGCCAGCCGGCGGCACTCTCGGGGCTCTCGGGACTCAAGCCGACCTACGGGCTCGTGTCGCGCTACGGCATGATCGCTTTCGCCTCGAGCCTCGATCAGGGCGGGCCAATGGCAAAGAGCGCCGGGGATCTGGCCCTTCTTCTCAACGTGATGGCTGGGTTCGACGCTCGCGACTCGACCTCGGTCGAACGCGACGCCGAGGAGTACGCGCGGGACTTGGAGAAGCCGCTTTCGGGCCTGCGCATCGGCGTGCCGAGTGAGCACTTCGGCGAAGGGCTCGCTTCCGATGTGGCGAACGCCGTCGAGGCGGCGCTCAAGGAATTCGAAGAACTTGGCGCGAAGCGCGTGGAGATCGACCTGCCGAACAGCGGTCTTTCAGTCCCCGCATACTATGTCATCGCGCCGGCTGAGGCCTCTTCGAACCTTTCCCGGTTCGACGGCGTTCGTTACGGCCACCGCGCCAAGGAATACCGCGACCTCGCCGACATGTATCGCAGGACCCGTGCAGAAGGCTTTGGCGCGGAAGTGAGGCGCCGGATTTTGATCGGCACCTACGTGCTCTCGCACGGCTACTACGACGCCTACTACCTGAAGGCGCAGAAGATCCGCCAACTGATCGCGCGGGATTTCGTTGAGGCATTCAAGCAGTGCGACCTGATCATGGGGCCGACTTCGCCTACGGTGGCATTTCCGGTCGGTGCCAAGGCCGCCGACCCGGTGCAGATGTACCTGAACGACATCTACACGACCCCCCCCAATCTCGCGGGACTTCCTGCGATGTCGATCCCCTGCGGATTCGGCGCCGGGAACCTTCCCGTAGGGCTGCATATCGTCGGCAACTACTTTGGCGAGGCGAAAATGCTGAACGCGGCGCACCGGTATCAGCAGGCGACCGACTGGCACCAGCGCGAGCCCGCGGGAATCTAGCCATGCAATGGGAAATCGTCATCGGCCTGGAGACCCACGCCCAGCTCTCCACCCGATCGAAGATGTTCTCGGGCGCGTCGACCGCGTTCGGCGCGGCGCCGAACACCCAGGCGAGCGCGGTGGACATCGCGCTGCCGGGGGTGCTGCCGGTGGCGAACCGCGAGGCGGTGGCCAAGGCGATACGCTTCGGCTTGGCCGTAAACGGAGGCGACCCGAAGAACATCAATCGCCGATCGGTCTTCGCCCGGAAAAACTACTTCTATCCGGATCTTCCGAAAGGCTACCAGATCAGCCAGTACGAGCTACCGATTGTTCGAGGCGGCGAGATCGCGATCGCCTCGCCGACGCGGGGAGAGATCAAGATACGCCTGACCCGCGCCCATCTCGAAGAGGACGCCGGCAAGTCCCTGCACGAGGATTTCCACGGCATGACCGGGATCGACCTCAACCGCGCCGGTGTACCGCTTCTGGAGATCGTCTCCGAGCCCGACATGCGCTCGGCTGAAGAGGCGGTCGCATACGCCAGAGCACTGCATAGGCTCGTCGTGGAGGAGATCGGCATCTGCGACGGCAACATGCAGGAGGGATCGTTCCGCTGCGACGCTAACGTCTCGGTGCGGCGCTTCGGCGCTCCGCTGGGTACTCGCCGCGAAATAAAGAATCTCAATTCCTTTCGCTTTCTGCAGCAGGCCATCGAATACGAGGCGAAATGGCAGATCGAGACCCTGGAGGACGGTGGCAGGATCGAGCAGGCGACCGTCCTATTCGACCCAGATACCGGCGAGACACACGCGATGCGATCCAAGGAGGAAGCGCATGACTATCGATATTTTCCCGAGCCCGATCTGCCTCCGCTCGAGGTATCGGAGCAGTGGATCGCACAGATCAGGGAAGGAATGCAGGAATCGCTAGCGAGGCAACACGAGAAGCTTGTTGCCTGCGGACTCTCGGCCGAGGTGGCAAGTCAATTTACTGCAGCTCGCAGCGCGTCGACGTTCGCGCTTTCGACTCTTGAAGGTGCTCCTGCAAACGAAGTACTGTTTCTTTCAAGTTTGATGCTCGGGCCACTGAGCGCGAAGCTGAATGAAGAAAAGCTGGACTTCGCCCAGAGCAAAGTCTCTCCAGATCAGTTGAGGGCACTTTCAAGACGCGTCTCGGATGGAACAATTTCCAACAGCAGTGCAACTGCGAGCGTCCTGCCTGCGATGTGGCGCGGGGAGGGCGAAGTTGACGAGATTATCGAGAAGAAGGGCCTGCGTCAGATCAGCGATTCCGCCGCAATTGAGAAAGTTGTGAACGACGTGCTTGCGAAGAACCCCAAACAAGTCGACGACTACCGCGCCGGAAAGGAAAAAGCCTTCAACTCGCTGGTCGGACAGGTGATGAAAGCCACCCAGGGGAAGGCCAACCCGGCCCAGGTGAACGAGATCCTCAAGCGTAAACTGGCGGGCTGAACGCCTACCTCGCCCGCCCGGCCTTGCGCGCCGCCTCGACGTAGCGCCGCTTGTCTTCGTCGTACTTGGCGTTGATCGTGCCGATTTCCTTTTTCTTCGCGTCGAGAAGCTCCATCTGGTTCTTGATTTCGATCTCGATGTTGGAAAGGTCCTGCCTGAGCTTCACCGGCATGGGTTTTTTCGTGTAGAACTCCTTTTCGGCGCCAAGTTGCTTCTGACGCTTCTGTGCCTCGACGATGCGCCTTTCCGTCTCCTTGATCGCGGCCTCCGCCTCCTTGAGCGCCCGGGTCCGCGCGTCGTCGATATCCTTTTCGCTCGAATAGGTATTGAGCAGCGCCGCGGTCTTGCGCCGCTCCTCCTTAGCCTTCTCTTCGGCCTCGAGCTTCTTCTTCTGCTCCGCGTCGCGGGCCGCCCTCTGCTCGGCCGTCAGTTCTCTCGGCGTGGTGTGGATCACGGACCCCGACTTGTTCAGCTCGAGGGTTTCGCGGCCCAGACATTCCGGCGGGGGGACTTGCGTGTAGTAGGTCTTCCCTTTGGCGTCCACGCACTTGTACATGCGCTGGGGTGCCTGCTGCGCTGCCGCCGGGCAGGCCGCAAGCACCGTCAAGCACAGGAAGGCCACCACGTGATTACGCATGTTGAGCGACTCCATAAAGTTGTCGATATTCCCTGATCGCACCCAGGTTCTCCCGGTACTCGGCGCTGCTCTGGAGCCAGCCCATCAGGTCGTCGAGGTTTGCGATGAAAACGACGGGAATTCCGTGACGCTGCTCGATCTCCTGGATCGCCGAGAGGCCTCCCAGGCCCTTCTCCATCCGGTCCAGAGAGATGACCATCCCGGCCGGAGTGGCGCCGTGCTTGCGGATCAGCTCGAAGGCCTCGCGTGCCGCGGTGCCCGCCGTCAGCACATCATCCACGATCAATACCCGCCCGGCAAGCGGAGCGCCGATGAGGTCGCCGCCTTCTCCGTGATCCTTCGCCTCCTTGCGATTAAAAGCGAACGGCACGTTCCGCCCCGCGCGCGCAAGTGCGACCGCCGTGCCGGCTGCGAGCGCGATCCCCTTGTACGCCGGACCGAACAGCATGTCGAAATTCACTCCTGAGGCGAGGATTGCTTTTGCGTAGAATTGACCCAGGCGATCGAGCGCCGCTCCGGTGTTGAACAGGCCGGCGTTGAAGAAATACGGGGTCGTGCGCCCTGATTTGGTCACGAACCTGCCGAATTTCAGCACGCCCTGCTCGATGCAGAATGCGATGAACTCCTTGCGGAAGTCAGCCACGCGCGGTTCGCCGTAGAAGACGAAGGTTCGCGAATGTTACGCATTATCACGCTCAACCTCAACGGCATCCGCTCCGCGCTCGCCAAGGGATTCCCGCGCTGGCTCGCACGCCAGCGCGCCGACGTGGTTTGTCTGCAGGAGATCAAGGCGCAGGAAGCCGACCTCGCAGACCTCGCCCTGGTGCCCCGGAACTTTCACGGCCACTACCACTGCTGCGCGACGAAGAAGGGCTACAGCGGCGTCGCGGTCTACTCGAGGGCGAAGCCCGAACGCGTGTCCTGCGGCTTCGGCAGCCGCGAGTTCGATCCGGAAGGACGATTCCTGCGCGCGGACTTCGGCAGGCTCTCGGTGGTGTCGGTCTACCTGCCCTCCGGGTCGAGCTCCGAAGAGCGGCAGCAGGCCAAGTTCCGTTTCCTCGAAGAGTTCATGCCGGAGCTGAGGAAACTGAAATCGAGCGGGCGCGAATTCGTGCTCTGCGGCGACTGGAACATCGCGCACAACGAGATCGACCTCAGAAACTGGCGTTCGAACCGGAAGAACTCGGGCTTCCTGCCCGAGGAGCGCGCCTGGCTCTCCGAGGTCTTCGACAAGGTCGGCTGGGTGGATGTCTTCCGGCGCATCGATCGCCGGCCGGACCAATATACCTGGTGGTCGAACCGCGGCCAGGCCTGGGCGAAGAACGTGGGCTGGCGCATCGACTACCAGATCGCCACGCCGGGCATCGGCGCGAAAGCGAAGAAGGCCGCGATCTACAAGGCGAAGCGCTTCTCGGATCACGCGCCCTTGATCATCGACTACGACGCGAAGCTCTGATGCCTTCGTCCTATCTCGAAGTGTTCCGCAGTCCGCGGCTCGCGGTCATCCTCGCGCTCGGGTTCTCCTCGGGGCTGCCGCTCGCGCTCACCGGCGGCACGCTGCAGGCGTGGATGACCGTCGAAGGCGTGGACCTGTCGACCATCGGCATCTTCACCCTCGTCGGCCTTCCCTACGTGTGGAAATTCCTGTGGGCGCCGGCGATGGATCGCTTCGTGCCGCCCTTTCTCGGGCGCCGCCGCGGCTGGCTCGTGCTCACCCAGCTCGCGCTCGCGGGCGGAATCGCGGCGATGGCGTTCCTGTCGCCGCGCTCGGATCTCGTGGCAATCGCCTGGCTTGCGCTCTTCGTCGCCTTCGCTTCGGCCTCGCAGGACATTGTGTTCGACGCCTACCGGACCGACGTGGCGAGCCGCGAGGAGCGCGGCCTCGCCGGGGCGCTCGGGGTGGTGGGCTATCGGCTGGCGATGCTCGTCTCGGGCGCGCTTGCGCTGGTGCTCGTCGCCGGGTCGGGCTGGATTCCCGCGCTCGGCTGGCGCAACACCTATCTCCTCATGGCCGTCCTCATGGCGGCGGGCGTCCTCGCCGCGTTCTGGGGCGAGGAGCCCTCCACCGCTCCGGCGGCGCCCAGGACCTTGCGCGAGGCGGTCGCGGAACCCTTGCGCGAATTCTTCTCGCGGCCGAAGGCCGTCTGGATCCTGGTGCTGCTCGTGCTGTACAAGCTCGGCGACGCGTTCGCGGGCTCGCTCACCACGGCGTTCCTGCTGCGCGGCGCCGGGTTCTCGCTCGACGACGTGGGCTACGTGAACAAGGCGGTCGGCCTCGCCTCGACCATCGTCGGCGTCCTGTTCGGCGGGGCGCTGATGGTGAGGCTGGGCCTGTACCGCGCGCTCCTCGGCTTCGGAGTCCTCCAGGCGGCGTCGATACTGGCTTTCATGTGGCTCGCGCTCGCCGGCAGGAGCTATCCCATCATGGTGTTCGCGGTCGGCTTCGAGAACATCGCCTGGGGCATGGGCACGGCGGCGTTCGTGGCGCTCTTGATGGCGCTGTGCGATCACCGCTTCACCGCCACGCAGTACGCGCTGCTCTCGGCGCTCGCCTCCTTCGGGCGCGTCTACGTCGGTCCGGCCGCCGGCTACGCGACCGACCCCAAGTACCTGGGACTTTCGTGGGCGGCGTTCTTCTTTTCGGCTTTCATCGTCGCGCTTCCCGGGCTCGTGTTCGTGTGGCTGCTGCGCAAGGACATCGAGCGCGCCGAAGCTGCGTCGAGCGGTCCGCGACCGGGAACTCTCGAGGGGAACTCACGCTCGATAAGCTCTTAGCCGAATCTCCTTTTTGGGGCACAACGTTTGAGCTCAGGCCGTCGCGCCTGCAGCGAATGGTTAGACCGCAAAACACTCTTACAAGTGGCTGAAATGCTGTGGGGGTTCAAATTTGTCGTGCAAGCCGTCCACGTAGGTGATTTTCAGCTTGGAAAGGTCTTCATCTGTGAGTTGATCAAGACACCCAACATTGATGCCATACATCTTTCCCATGGGAGTGTCATTACCAACGCCGAACGCCCTGACACCACAGTGCTTGCAGAAGTAGTGATGGTTCTTGTGTGAATTGAACGTGTACTTGATCAATTCGTCTTCGCCGGAGGTAATGCGGAACCCGCCTTCAACCGCAACCGCCGGCCAGAACCTGGTTCTGCGACAGATTGAGCAGTTACATCGATATGTGCTCTGTGTTAAGTCGAGATCTGCTTCGAATTCGAGAGCACCACAATGGCAACTTCCAGTGTATGTCTTCAGCATTTCGCAACTCTCTCCGTTGCGGTCTAACGTTCCGGGTGTCGCACAAAGTGCGCGCGGCGTAGCGGCGCGCGCACTTTGTCGCTCACCAGCCGGCTGTCAGGCGGCATCAGTTCTTGGGACCCACAGTTTCCAGCATCGCCCCGGAAATTACCTGCTCACCGCGTTTGCGCAACTCCTCGGCCGCGTTAATGCGATCACGCTCTTCTTTGTTTTGGCTCAATTTCCACTTGCCGACCATCTTGGTTACCTCGATCTCAATGCCAACGATGGCCGATAGCATCTGGTCGATGTATTCAGCTGAAGAATCCGTCATCTTCCAGGGCCGAGGCGATCCGGTCTGCCCTTCATGGGTGCGCGTAAGTCGCGCCACAACGCCACGGACGAACCGCTCGTTGTCCCTGATGTAGAGCTTGCCGTGCACGTGCACAACGCGGTAGTTCCAGGTCGGGACTTGTTTGTGGAATTCGTGCTTGCTGGGATACCAGTTCGGCGAGACATACGCGTCTTCGGCACGGAAGATCACCAGCACCTCGTCCCCGTCCTTGGCTTCCTTCCACAACGGATTCGCGCGAGCAACGTGCGCCAAGAGCCTTTTCGGACTATTGCTCGCCTCATCTATCAGGAACGGCACGTGATTGGCATCCAGGCCATTGGGTCCATTCGCCACCAAAGCACCGAGAGGGTACGCAGCAACGATCCGTAGGAGCTCCTCCTCGCGTGCTTCCTCAAAGTCGTTTGGCAAATACATCTGCTGCCTCTTCAGTATCAAAGAACGTCAATCGTACCGTCCAACATGCGCGCATGGTTTCTGCCGGCCAACGTCTTGTTGAGCGGCGCGCCCCGAACCCGGCCGATGCTGCTGCTGCGCCGGACGCTGATTATTATCGACTACGATTTCGGCCGGGTCGAGCATCGCATCGATCTTTACCGCACGCCGCGCATCGATTGCTACCGGGCGGTCGCAGACGGCGTGGAGTGGAAGCGCCGCATCGTCTGGTCGAAGGTGCTCGCCGGCCTTCGCGTGAAATTCCCCCGCGTTAGCGCCCCCTGATATTCGGTTTCGGGTTTTCCTTGACGCTGCCGCGCGCCGGCAGGATGCCTGAAAGGGTTGTTCTTGGTACCCTTACGGCTTCTCGTTCCGGAGGCAAAAATGACAGCAGCTGATTCGCAGCGTTGGCGCGGGCTCGTCCTCGCGCTCGCGATGGCGCCAGTCCTTGCGCTCGCGCAGGGAACAAACGGCAAGGTGGACTTCCAGCCCGAAGTGGGCCAGGCCGGCAAGGACGTGATCTGGGTGCCGACACCGGATTTCCTCGTGGAGCGCATGCTGCAGATGGCGCAGGTCGGTCCGACCGACCTGGTCGTCGATCTGGGCTCGGGCGACGGCCGTACCGTGATCACCGCGGCGAAGAAATTCCACGCAAATGCCGTCGGCATCGAGTTCAATCCCGACATGGTGGCCCTTTCCCGGCGCAATGCGCAGAAGGAAGGCGTGTCCGCGGACGCAAAGTTCATCGAGGCCGATATTTTCGAAAGCGATTTCCACAAAGCGACGGTCGTCACCATGTACCTGCTGCCCGATCTCAATCTGCGGCTGCGGCCGAAGCTGCTCGAGATGAAGCCCGGAACACGCCTCGTGTCCCACCAGTTCACCATGGGGGAGTGGCAGCCCGATGAGACCTCCAACTTCGACGGCCGCGCCGCCTACTTTTGGGTGGTGCCCGCCAAGGTCGAGGGGGACTGGAAGCTCAGCTACGGCGCTGAGAAAGCGAAAGTCGAACGCACGGTCAGCCTGAAACAATCGTTCCAGAGGGTCGAGGGTGCGATCGTGGCGGGGTCAGCGCGCCTGGGCTTGCGCGACCTGCGCCTGCGCGGAGACCGTTTCCAATTCAGCTTTGTGGACGACCGCGGCGCGCTGTGCGAGTTTTCAGGACGCGTGCTGCGCAACGCGATTGCGGGCTCGGTGAGAATCGCGGGCAAGCCGGCCGGCGCATTTCGCGCCGAGCGAATGCGGGCAGGGTGATGGCGGCTCCCGGCCCTCTCACTGGCATCTGCGCTTCCTGAAATCCAGGAGAATTTCCCGCGCCGCGTTGTGGCCGGGTGCGCCCGTGACTCCGCCGCCGGGATGCGCGCCGGCGCCGCAAAGATAGAGGCCGGGAACGGGCGAGCGGTAATCGGCGTACCCGAGCACCGGCCGCGCCGAGAAAAGCTGATCGAGCGTAAGTGCCCCGTGGAAGATGTCGCCTCCGGGCAGCGCGAAGTCGCGCTCCAGATCGAACGGCGACAGGATCTTGCGAGAGAGGATCGCTCGCTTGAAATTCGGCGCGTAGCGGTTGACGGTCTCGACCACCGCATCGGCTGCGGCGTCCCGCTCGCCTTCCCAGCTCCGGCCGCCGGGCAGCAGCGGGTTGAAGTGCTGGCAGAATAGGCTCGCGACGTGCATCCCGGAGGGAGCGAGTCCCGGGTCCAAAGTACTCGGGATGAGCATCTCGACGATGGGCTCCCGCGACCACCCTAGGCTGCGTGCATCCATGAAGGCGCGCTCCATGTATTGAAGCGAGGGCGCCAAAATGATTCCCGAGCCGTGATGAGCCTGCGCACTGGTCCCCGGCTGGCACAGAAAGTCCGGAAGCTCCGCCAGCGCAACATTCATACGGAAGGAACCTGAGGCACATCTCCATCTCTCGATTCTCCCGCGGAACTCGGGATCGATCGCCTGCGGCTCAAGCAGCTCCAGATAGAGCAGCTTCGGGTTGATGCCAGCCGCCACCGCGTGTGCAGCGATTTCGCTGCCGTCGGCAAGCCTGACCCCTGACGCGCGGCCGCTTGTCACGCGCACCGAGGCCACTTCCGCGCGAGTGCTGATCTCGACGCCCCGCGCGAGCGCCTCCTTGGCCATGGCCTGGGTAATCGCTCCCATCCCGCCGAGCGCGTGACCCCAGGTCCCGCGCTTGCCGTTTACTTCGCCGAAAGCGTGATGCAGCAGTACGTAAGCGGAGCCCGGCGAATAGGGACTTGCGAAGTGCCCCACCTGCGCATCGAAGCCGAACGCCCCTTTCAGCGAATCGCTCTCGAACCAGTAGTCGAGCAGTTCCCCGGCGCTGCGGGTCACGAACTCCCACAGGTCGCGCTGCGTGGAGCGCGGAATTCGCGCGAATTTGCCTCCTAGCAGAATCCCGCGCAGCCAGTCGCGCCAGCCGCCGCCCAGGTTCGGCGGGGTCTGGAGCACGAGCTCGCGCAGCGTCTGGGCGACAGCCTCGACGGTGCGATAGTACTCGGGCAGCCGCTGAGCATCGCGCGCTGAAAAACGGGCAGCTTCCCTTTGGGTATCCGCGAGGGTCGGCCCGAGCCTGAAAGACCCTCCGTCGGGGAGCGGAAGGAAATTGGCGAAGGGCCGCTCGACGATTTTCAGCCCGTGTTCGGCGAGCCGCAGGTCGCCGATGACCTTCGGGTTCAGCAGGCTCACCGTGTAGGCGGCGGCCGAATTGCGGAATCCCGGCGCAAACTCCTCTGTCACCGCGGCGCCGCCGACGACCGCGCAGCGCTCGACGACGCGGACCTTGAGCCCGGCCCCGGCGAGATAGCAGGCGCAGGTGAGGCCGTTGTGACCGCCGCCAATGATGACGACGTCGCAGGACACGGTTGCTAGCGCTTCTTCTCGACGCGGTACACAGCGAGGCTGCCGAAGAAATTGGCGAACGCCCTCACGGAACGCCCGCGGTGCAGGACCACGCGCTCGAGAACGCGGATGCCGTGGTCGGCGCAGAACGACTCGAAATCGGCGATCGTGAACAGGTGCACGTTGGGCGTGTTGTACCACTGATAGGGAAGCTCGGGTGACATCGGCATTCTGCCGAGCGCCACCTGCAAACGAAGGTCCCAGCGCCCGAAGTTCGGGAACGAGACGATGGCCTCACGCCCGACCCGCAGCATATCCAGCACGATTTCCTCGGTATGGAGCACCGCCTGCAGCGTCTGCGACAGGATCACGCAATCGAAGGACCCGGCGTCGAACCCTGCGAGGCCCCGCTCGAGGTCGCTCTGGATGACGTTGACCCCGTTCTTCACGCAAGCGAGCACGTTGGCGTCCGCGATGTCGACGCCGTAGCCGCGAGCGTTGCGGGTCTGCTTGAGAAACCTGAGCAGCAGCCCATCCCCGCAGCCGAGGTCGAGGACTGTCGCGTCCGGACGCACCCAGGCGGCAATCGCCTGAAAATCCGAGCGACCCGAGAGAATGCCCTTTTCCTGTCCGGTCATAGCGCCGCGTGGATGTTGTCGAAATAGGCTCGCACCAGCGCGTGGTAGCGCTTGTCGTCCAGAAGGAAGGCGTCGTGGCCGTGGGGAGCATCGATCTCGGCGTAGGCGACGTCCAGGCGGTTGTCGAGCAGCGCCTTGACGATTTCCCGGGAGCGGGCGGGAGCGAATCGCCAATCGGAGGTAAACGAGACGACGAGGTACCGGGCGCGTGCCGCCGCGAGCGCTCTGGACAGCCTGTCGCCGTGCGCGGCCGCCGGATCGAAGTAGTCGAGAGCGCGCGTGATCAGCAGATAGGTGTTCGCGTCGAAGTACTCCGAAAACTTGTCGCCCTGGTAGCGGAGATACGACTCGATCTCGAAATCGACGTCGAAATGGAATCCGATCGCGCCGGTACGCAGGGCGCGGCCGAATTTCTCCATCATGACGTCGTCCGAGAGGTAGGTGATGTGCCCGATCATGCGCGCCAGGCGCAGGCCGCGTCGCGGGACGACGCCATGCTCGTAGTAGTTGCCGCCGTGAAAGTCCGGATCGGTGGTGATCGCCTGGCGTGCGACTTCGTTGAAAGCGATGTTCTGAGCCGAGAGCTTCGGCGCAGCGGCGATGACGATTGCGTTGCGGATTCGCGAGGGAAAACTGATTGTCCACTGCAGCGCCTGCATCGCCCCGAGACTTCCACCCATCACCGCGGCGAAAGAATCGATGCCGAGCCGGTCTGCGAGCCGCGCCTGCGCGTTCACCCAGTCCTCGACCGTGACCACGGGGAACGACGAGCCGTACGGCTTGGCCGTTTTGGGATTGACGCTGCGCGGGCCGGTCGACCCGAAGCAGCCGCCGACGTTGTTGACTCCGATTACGAAGAATTTGTCCGTATCGACCGGCTTGCCGGGACCGATCATGTTGTCCCACCAGCCGACGTTGTCCGGGTCGTCTGCGTAGTATCCCGCGACGTGGTGGGCGGCATTGAGCGCGTGACAGGCGAGCACGGCGTTCGATCTTGCCGCGTTGAGCGTGCCGTAGGTTTCATAGACGAGTTCATAGGAGTCGAGAACGGCGCCGCTCCTGAAAGCGAGGGGCTCCGAAAAGCGCAGGGTCTGCGGCTGCACCGCGCCGGCCGAACGCGGCTCGATCTTGTCTTTTGGCGCCATATGAAAAGAAAAAACCCGCTTAGCCTGCTTGCTAAACGGGTCGCCCTCGCTTTAGCAATATTTGTTTTACGCCGGCAAGATGCCGGCGGCGCCTGCAAGCTGATGATCAAATCGGCGCTGGGAGGAAGGTACCGCAGCGGCGCCGGCGCGTCAATTCTCGCAGGGTCGGACGGCCCGGCTCGACCCCGAGAGCTTTCCAGTCCGCGATGCGCGATCAGCTATTGAGCCTGGCGAGCAGAGCGCGCGCCTTCGCCGGGTCGTGCGCACGTCCGATGCGCCCGGCGAGAGGCTGCACCTCATCGATCCGCGTGCGCAGAACCTGCTGCTTTATCGTGAGAAGCTGCGCCGGATGCATCGAAAACTGGCGCAGCCCGAACCCGAGCAGCAGACGGGTCATGGCGAGATCACCCGCCATCTCTCCACACACCGCAACCGGCGTCCTGGCGCGGATTGCCGCGCGGATCGTTTGCGCAACCAGCTGAAGCACTGCCGGGTGCAAGGGGTCGTAGAGGTGCGCGACCGTGTCGTCGGTACGGTCGATCGCGAGGGTATATTGAATCAGATCGTTGGTGCCGATCGAGAGGAAGTCGAGCCTGCGGACGAAGTAATTCAAGGACAGCGCGGCGGCCGGCACCTCGATCATTCCCCCGATCTCGATCCCCCGGTCGTAGGGGATCTTCTGATCGTCGAGGGTTTCCCGCGCGTGTCGCACCGCTGCAAGCGCCTGCTCGACCTCGTGGGCGTGCGCCAGCATCGGGATGAGCAGGCGCACCCTGCCGTGATGCGAAGCGCGCAGAATGGCGCGCAATTGCGTAAGGAACATCTGCGGCTCGGCGAGACAGAAGCGGATCGCGCGCAGCCCCAGTGCCGGATTGGGTCCGGCGCGGTCCGCGCCGTTGACGCTCTTGTCGGCGCCGAGGTCAAGAGTGCGTATGGTTACGGGCATGCCGTGCATGGCATCGGCAACCGCCCGGTATGCTTCGAACTGCTCGTCCTCCGAAGGCAGATCATCCCGGTTGAGAAACAGGAACTCGCTCCGGAAAAGGCCGATGCCCGCGGCGCCGACTTCCATGACCTCCTCCACGTCTTGCGGGAGCTCGATGTTGGCCTGCAGCTCGACCTGCGTGCCGTCCAGAGTAGCCGACCGCGCCGTGCGCAGACTTCTCAGTTTCCGGCGCTCCGCTTCGAGCTCGCGGCTGCGCTCCCGGTATTCCTCGAGAACCTGGGCGCCCGGATTCACGATCAGCACGCCTTCGCGGCCGTCGGCAATGAGAAGCTCCCCTTCGCTCACCAAGCTGCGGGCGTGGTGCAATCCGACGATCGCGGGGATGTTGAGGCTCCGCGCGACGATCGCGCTGTGCGACGTGACCCCGCCCAGATCGGTCACGAATCCGGCGTACTGATGCTGCTTGAACAGAATCATGTCGGCCGGCGACAGATCGTGCGCGATCACGATCACGTCTTCCTCGGGCAAGGTTCTGGCCGGCGCATGGCCGGTCCCGAGCATCGCCCTCAGCATGCGTTCCACAACCTGCACGATGTCCTGCTTGCGCTCGCGCAGGTAGGGATCCTCCATCTCTTCGAATTGGGAGGTCAGGTAGTCCATCTGCTGCACGAGGGCCCATTCCGCATTGCAGCGACGACTGCGGATGAGATCGCGCGGCACGACCGAAAGATTCGAATCGTTCAG